>Ga0070741_10005439_pt1 | contig 28334 bp, 29 predicted proteins | sample Coa_R1_4_FD_66440 | JGI IMG/M metagenome (GOLD analysis project Ga0070741, IMG submission 66440) | Surface soil microbial communities from Centralia Pennsylvania, which are recovering from an underground coalmine fire - Coalmine... | ecosystem: Environmental > Terrestrial > Soil > Unclassified ... | reverse complement strand
CTCGGCGCCACCGTCTGCCTCGCCCGCCGCCCGCGGTGCGCCGAGTGCCCGCTGGCGGCCTGCCGCTCCCGGGCACGGCTCGGCGGCGGCCAGCCGCCCGAGACGCCGCCGCGTCGCCAGGCCGCCTGGGCCGGTAGCATGCGCCAGCTCCGTGGCGCCGTCCTGCGCGCCATGCTCGGCGAGCAGCCGCCCACCTCGCTCCACCAGCTCGAAGCCCGTGTCGCGCCAGCGCCCGCCGCGGGACGTGAGGGCGCCGTCGCCGAGGCGCTGCGCGGCCTGCAGCGCGACGGGCTGCTGGGGACCGACCTGCTTCCCGGGTAGCATCAGCACGCGATGGCCGTGACCTCTCCCTGGCTGGACGGCGTGCGCGCGCAGCTCTGGTCGCGCGAGTCCTTCAGCTTCATCCCCGACCGGCAGCTCCCCGAGCCCACCGGCTCGCCGCAGCGCAGCCAGGGCGACGACGCACCCCGGCTCCTCTTCGCGGGCTTCCCCAGCGACTACAGCCTGGCCTTCCTGCTCGGCCTGCTGGAGCAGGACGTCGACCTGCGCGGCATCATCACCAGCCCCGGCGCACATCCTGCCATCCTTGGCCACAACGCGCTGAGCCGCATCGCGGAGCACCTGGAGATCCCCATCCTGCGGCTGTGGCGCGTCAACGACGAGCACGCCCGCACCGACATCGCCGCGCTGCACCCCGACGCCGTGGTCATGGCCAGCTTCGACCAGATCATCGGCGCCCGCGCCCTGGCCATCCCGCCGCACGGCTGGCTCAACATCCATCCCAGCGCGCTGCCGCTGTACCGCGGTCCCGAGCCCGTGTACTGGACGGTCGCCGACGGCGCGCCCACCGCCGGCATCACCCTGCATCGCGCCGCGCCGCGCTTCGACGCCGGGCCGGTGCTGGCGCAGCGCATCGTCGACGTCGCGCCCGACGAGACCGCCGGAACGCTCACCCGCAAGCTGAGCCGGGCGGGGGTCGACGCGCTGCCCGAGGCGCTGGGCAAGCTGCTCGCCGACGACCCCGGCACTCCGCTCGACATGGGAGCGGCGACCTATCGCCCCTCGGTGGGACATCGCAACCTGCGCACCGCGGGCAGCGCCGCCGAGGCGGAGCGCATGGTCCGCGCCGGCCTGCCCAACATGCCCGCCTACCTCCCCACCGACGACGGCCGCTGCCTCTACGTCCTCGCGGCGCGGCGCGTCGACTCGTGCCCCGAGGGCAGGGGGCTCACCTGGCCGGACGGCGCGCTGCAGCTGGTCGAGACCAGCGAGGCGTGCGGCTGCCACCACGACGAGCCCGACTGCCCGCACCGAGAATCACCGCCCTGACACGCGCCCGCCTGTGAGCGGTCAGTCCGGGCTCAGGCGCGACGCGGCGCGCTTCTCCGAGAGCCGGCCCATCAGGTAGCCGCGGCAGCCGGTGCAGCGCCCCTGGCGGAGGTGGCGGCGCAGCTGCATGAGGTGGCTGGTGCGCGCCCGGCCACCGGCGGCGAGGTCGGCGACGAGGCGGAACTGCATGCAGGTGAGCAGCAGCTCGGGCAGCTCTCCGTCGCCGAAGACGACCACCGAGAAGGGACGCAGATCAGAGGTGCGGCATCTCATCGGGCTTCGATGCGTCCAACGAACCCGGCGGGCACGAACCTGCGGTCACCGCTACCATCCGCTGCGTGGCGACGGACGGCTCCCCACTTCGCGTCCTGGTGGTCGAGGACGACCAGCTGGTACGGACCTTCATCCGCTTCGCCCTGGAGCGCGACGCCATGAGCGTGGCCGAGGCCGAGGACGGGGCGGGGGCGCTGTCCCAGCTGCAGTCGGGCGGCTTCGACGCCGTGCTCGCCGACGGCCTGCTCCCCGACATGCACGGCATCGGCCTGGCGGCGGCCATCCTCGACGACCCCGCGCTGGCGGAGCTGCCCATCTGCTTCCTCAGCGGAGCGGTGCAGGGACGCATCCCGGCCGCCGCCGGGGTCGGCTGCCTGAGCAAGCCCGTCCGCCCCGCCCACCTCACCGAGCAGCTCCGTTCCCTGGTGGCCTGGCGTGAGCAGGGAGGCAGCCCTGTCGAGGAGCGCCGCGCCGCGCTGCGGCGCCTCGAGGCGGGCTTCCTGGTCGGCCCCTGACCGTCGTCGTCTCGCGACGCGAGCGTCGCAGGAGCGCGGTTTGGGAGGTGTCGAACTGCTGCGAGCATGGGCCGGTCATGAGCCAGCCCTGGGTTGCCCAGCTGCCCTCCGCCGTCCCCCTGCGCGACTTCGTGGCCGCCGCCACCGAGGCCGCCGACGACGCCGCGGTGTGCATCTTCGCCCCCGACGACAGCGTGGAGCCGCAGGATCGCCGCGGCTACGCGGCGCTGGTGATCGCCTACAGCCGGTTCGAGGAGCCGGTGACCATCCTCGACGACGGCTATACCGCCCTGCTCATCCGCGACGGCGGGCTTCCCGCCGGTGCGGCGGCCTGCACGCGCATCGTCGCCCAGGCGGCGCGCATGGGGCTGGCCAGCCGCCTGCGCGTGGGAGTTGCGCTGATCGGGGGAGACCCCACCGGCGCGCTGCGGACCGCGCGGAGCATCGCGGCGAAGGGCGTCCCCGGGGAGATCGCGGGCGCGGCCTGACCGTTCCGGCTCAGAGCTCGATCACAGTCCTGAGCTGCTCTCCTCGGCGCATCGCGTCGAAGGCGTCGTTCACGCCCTCCAGCGGCACGCGCTGGGTGACCAGCGAGTCGAGGTCGAGGCGGCCGGCGCGGTAGAGGCTCAGCATCTCGGGGAAGTCGCGCGGCGGGTAGGCGCTGCCGTAGTAGCAGCCCTTGAGCGTCTTCTCGCTCACCGCGAGGAGCAGTGAGGGGAAGGTGGTCTCGCCCTCCTGGCGGGGCACGCCGACCAGGACGGTGCGCCCGCCGCGGCGGGTCATGTCCCAGGCCTGGCGCTGCAGGGCGGGGATGCCGGCCACCTCGAAGGCGACGTCGACGCCCAGCTTGCCGGTGAGCGCGCGCACCGCGGAGGCGGCCTTGTCGCCGCCCTCGACCACGTCGGTGGCGCCGAAGTGCTGCGCCGCCTCCAGCCGCGAGGCCACCCGGTCGACGGCGATGATCCGCTCCGCGCCGGCCAGGCGGCAGCCCTGGATGACGCTGAGCCCCACCCCGCCGCAGCCGATCACCGCCACCCGCTCGCCTGCGCGCACCTCGGCCGTGCGCAAGGCGGCACCCACCCCGGTGGTCACCGCGCAGCCCACCACGGCCGCCACGGCGAAGGGGATGTCGGAGTCGACGCGCACCACGCTGTGCTCGCGCACCACGGTGCGCTCGGCGAAGGTCGCCGCATGGAGGCCGTGGTGCACCGGTTGCTCGCCGTCGAACAGTCGGGTGGTGCCGTCGTCCATGAGGCCGGGCGTGTAGGCGCCGCTGGTGCAGAGCTGCGGCTGCCCGTGCAGGCAGAAGAAGCAGCGCCCGCACATCGGCACCCAGTTGAGCACCACGTGGTCGCCCGGCGAGACGCTCCCCACCCCCTCGCCCACCGCCTCGACGACGCCCGCGCCCTCGTGGCCGAGCACCACCGGGACGGGAGTCGCGATGCCGCCCTCCAGCATCGACAGGTCGGAGTGGCAGACGCCCGCGGCGTGCAGCCTGACCTGCACCTCGCCGGCGCGCGGCGGGTCGAGGCGCAGCTCGGCGATCTCCAGCGGCGCCCCCACGGCGCGCATCACAGCGGCGCGCACGTCAGCGCGCATCCCGGGCGGGATGCTCAGCCACGGGACAGCCCGTATACGATCGCCAGCACAAGGATTGCGATACATACGGCCGTCGTTCCGACCAGGGCCGGAAGCCGCCAGCGCTCGGGGATCACGGGGAGTCCCCGCTCGACCGGTTCGCCCAGCGTTCCCTTCACCTCGCGGTGCAGCCGCATGCGAGCGATTCTAGACACACCGCAAGCCGGTGGGCATTCCGCTCGTCACTGGCAAGACGAGAGCTGAGGAAGGAGATCATCTCCGTTGGAGCTCCTGCTCGCGACCCTCGTGCTGGGGATCGTCCAGGGGGCGGTGAACGCGCTGCTGGGCGCGGGCATCGTCGCCGTGTATCGCGGCACGGGCGTGATCAACTTCGCCCACGGCGCCATGGCGATGACGTCGACGTACGTCTTCGTCACCCTGGTTGACCACGGCGCGCCCTCGTTCCTCGGCATCCCCTCGGCGGCGGTGGTGGCCGTGCTGGTGGGCATCGGTCTCGGCGTCGCCGTCGACGTCGCGGTGATGCGCCCGCTGGCGCGGCAGTCGGCGCTGGTGCGCATCATCGCCACCCTCGGGGTCCTCTACGTCCTGCAGTCGCTGGCGATCATCGCCTTCGGTGGCGCGACCCGCAGCGTGCCGCAGATCTTCCCCGCGGGCGGCCATGCGATCGGGCCGGTCGACATCAGCAACAACGAGATCGGCATCCTGCTGGTCGCCGTGCTGCTGGCGCTGGCGCTGACTCTCTTCTACCGGCGCACCCGCTTCGGCACCGCGATCCGCGCGGTGGCCAGCTCACGCGACGCGGCGACGCTGGTCGGCATCCGGGTGAAGTGGGTCACCGCCGCGTCGTGGGCGGTCGGCGGTGCCACCGGGGCCGTGGCGGGGATCCTGGTGGCGCCGTCGCTGGGACTCAACTCGTACATCCTCACCCTGCTGGTCATCCAGGCCTTCGCGGCGGCGCTGACGGGGCGGCTGGAGAACCTCGCGCTGGCGCTGGCCGGCGGCCTCGGCCTCGGCGTCGTCACGGCGATCGCGTCGACGTACCTCTCGCAGTGGCTGGCCGCGCATCCGCTGTCCTGGGTCAACATCGGCAACGTCGGCAACGGCATCGCCTTCCTCTGGATCATCGCGCTGCTGCTGGTGTGGCGGCGCCCCGCCACGACGATGGCGCGCGCCCACGGGTCGGTGCTGTGAGTCCACGCGACTCCGTCGACCGCGGTGTGCGCGCAGCGCTGATCGGGCTCTTCGTCCTGGTGGCGCTGGTGGTGCCGGCGATGCTCAGCGCGTCGAACCTGTACCTCCTCTCGGCGGGAATCGCCTACGGCATCGCGGTGCTCAGTCTCGTGGTGCTGGTCGGTCTCGTCGGGCAGTTCTCCCTGGCGCAGGCGGCGTTCATGGGCGTCGGCGCCCTGACCGCGGCGCACCTCGTGTCCGGTGCCGGCGTGCCGTTCCTGGTCGCCGTGCCGCTGGGCGGGCTTGCCGCGGTGCCGTTGGGAATGCTGGCGGCGATCCCCGCCCTGCGCGTCAGCGGCGTGTACCTGGCGGTGGCGACGCTGGCCCTGGGACAGGCCGTCGACACCATGTTCTTCCACACCGACTTCAACGGCGGGAGCTCCGGCGGCGGCATCCCCCTCCCCCGCCCCGCCGCGTTCGCCGGCGCCACCCAGTACTACTGGTTCGAGCTGGCGGTGCTGCTCGGCCTGATTGCGTTCGTGTGCATGTTCCGCACCCGCCGCGCAGGACGCAACCTGGCGGCGCTGCGCGAGTCCGAGGCGGCCGCGTTGTCGGTGGGAATCAGCGTGGTGTGGGCCAAGGTGGGCGCCTTCGCGCTGTCGGCCTTCATCGCCGGCGTTGCGGGCGTCCTCTACGCGGGCTTGAGCGGGGTCGCCTCGGGATCGTCGTTCAGCTCCTTCGACTCCATCGCCCTCATGGCGGTGGCGGTCATCGGTGGGCTGGGCAGCGCCGCCGGGGCGGTCATCGGCGGTGTGCTCAAGACGATGGCGCCGGTGCTCATCGCCCGGCTGCCGGGCGTCGCCGCGGCCGGCGACCTCGCCGGCGTGGTGTTCGGCGCCGGGCTCGTCGTGCAGATGATCACCGCGCCGCTGGGCATCGCCTCGCAGGTCCTGCGCGCCGAGCAGCGGGTCGCGGCGCGGGTGCGCGTCATGGTGGCGGAGCGGCGCGAGGCGGCGGCGCGGCTGGAGGTGCCCGGCTGATGGCGCTGCTCGAGGTGCGCGGCGTCGACGTGCGATTCCACGGGCTCACAGCGCTCGACTCCGTGTCGCTGAGCGTCTCGCGCGGCGAGGTGGTCGGCCTGATCGGTCCCAACGGCGCCGGCAAGACGACGCTGTTCAACACCATCACCGGCCTGCAGCGCGCCGACGCGGGCAGCATCCGCTTCGACGGTCGCGAGATCGCCGGGCTCTCCGCGGATCGCCGCTCGCGCGCCGGCATCGGGCGCACCTTCCAGACGCCGCAGCTGATCAGCCGGCTCAGCGCCTACGACAACATCCTGCTGGGCTGCCAGGCGCGCATGCGCAACGGGATCTTCGCCGACGGCCTGCGCCTGCCCTCGTCGTACCGCAACGAGGTGCTCGCCCAGCGCGAGGTCGACGGCGTGGTCGCCGAGCTGGGCCTCGGCGAGCACGTGCACCGCGGCGTCGGCGAGCTGCCGCTGGGGGTGCGCCGGCTGGTGGAGATCGCCCGCGCGCTCTGCACCAATCCCAGGCTCCTGCTGCTCGACGAGGCGGCCTCGGGCATCGGGCGCGAGGAGTCCTGGCAGCTCGCGGACCTCTTCAGCCGCATCCGCCGCCGGCACGACCTCAGCATGCTGGTCGTCGAGCACGACGTCGACTTCGTGCTCTCCCTCTGCGACTACGTCTACGTGCTCGACTTCGGCCGGGTGATCGCCCGCGGCACGCCGGACGTGGTGCGCAGCAACCCCGACGTCATCGCCGCGTATCTCGGCGAGGAGGCAGGCGGTGCCGCTGCTGCGAGCTGAGCGAGTTCGGGTCGAGTACGGCCAGATCGCCGCGGTCAACGACGTCAGCCTGGAGGTCGAGAGTGGCGAGATCGTCGCGCTGCTCGGGCCCAACGGCGCGGGCAAGACGACGCTGCTCGACACCATCGGCGGCCTGCGCCGTCCCTCCTCGGGCACGGTGTGGTTCGACGGGCGCGACATCACCCGCATCCGCGGCGACCTCGTGGCCCGCCGCGGCATCTCGCTGGTGCCCGAGGGGCGCGGCATCTTCCCCGCGCTGTCGGTCGAGGACAACCTGCGCATGGGCGGCTACTGGGCGGCCGACGACTACGAGCCGCGCTTCGCGCGCGCGGTCGAGTACTTCCCCGTTCTGGAGACCCGGCGGCGGCAGCAGGCCGGCTCGCTGAGCGGCGGCGAGCAGCAGCAGCTCGCCATCGCGCGCGCCCTGATGTCGCAACCGCGCCTGCTCATGCTGGACGAGATGTCGCTGGGCCTGGCGCCGCGAATCGTCGCCGAGCTGTTCGACATCCTCCGCCGCATCCACGCCGACGGCACGTCGGTGCTGCTGGTGGAGCAGCACGTCCCCCAGGCGCTGGCCCTGGCGCAGCGCGTCTACGTCCTGCAGCGCGGCCGCGTCGCGCTGAGCGGCAGCAGCGCCGAGGTGGGCGCCGACGCCCGGGCCCTGAGCGCCGCCTACCTCGGCGACGGGGAGCGCCCCGGCGCGGGATCCCGCCCGCAGCGCGCGCATGCCGCGCCTGACCAGGAGCGTCTCGACGTCGTGGAGCTGGAGTCGCTCACGGTGCCGCTCTCCCTGCGCGACAAGCGCGCCCTGCAGGTGCTCGCCGACCGCAGCGGCGAGCCGGTCGGCGCACTGGTGGGCCGGCTCATCGCCGAGCACGTCGCGCGCCAGCGCGACCGCGCCGCGCAGCGCGAGGCGAGTGCATGACCCGGCGCAACCGTCGCCTGGTCACCGCCATGGTCGCGGTCGCCGCGGCAGCACCCCTGGCCGCGCTCGGCCTCCCCGACGCTGCGCGCGCCGCCTCGCTCGACGCCTTCTCCGCCGCCGGCAGCGGCGCGGGCGTGCGCGTCGTCGTGCAGAGCGGCTACTCCTTCGTCGTCGAGCCCGACGCCATGCTGCCGCGCGCCGCGGCGTCGATCGAGGCGGACACGGTGCAGGCGCTGGCCAGCCCGCTCGACCCCGGGGACTCGGTCGACTCCCTGCCCGGCCTCGGCGTGCCCACCGCGGAGGGCGACGTCGAGTACAGCACCGTCAACGGCTGCTGCCCCGCGCCACTGCCCGCCCTGCCCCTGCCGCCGCCACCGCCGCAGCTCGGTCAGACGGTCAACCCCCTGATCACCACCTACGTCGCGCCCTGGAACCCGCAGCTGACGACGCCCTACGAGCACGCGCAGGTGACCTACCCCGACCCCACCCGTCCGGGGGCGCAGCAGGCGGGGTTCCCGGTGGGCAGCAGCGGTCCGGTCCCGCCCGACTTCACCGACCTGCTCGGCCTGCTCAGCGCGCAGAGCTCGCTGGGCAGCGTCAGCGCCAGCCAGGGGGCGGGCGTCGCCGACGCCGGCGCAGGAAGCGCGGTGTCGGTGCCCGCGATGGGGCTGCACATCGGCCGCGTCAGCTCGCACGTCGACGTGCACGGCGACGCCACCGGCACGGTGAGCAACGTGGTGGTGACGCTGCACGACGTCGACCTCGGCCAGCCGTCGATCCCCGGCATCACCGTGCCCGCGACGCCGGGCGGCACGGCGCTGCTCCACATCGGCGTGCTGGTGGTCAGTGCGACGGCGCAGCGCACCGCCGCCGCGGCCCATGCCGTCTCACACTCGAGCTTCGAGGCGAGCGGCGTCACCGTCGCGGGACAGGCCGCCCGGCTGGACCAGAACGGCCTCAGCGTCGAGGGGTCGCCGTCGCCGCTCGACGCCGCGGCCCAGCAGGTGATCGCAGCGCTCAACTCGACGTCGCCCGGCTGCACGGTGCAGACGCCGGTCAACGTCCCGGGGCTGGGCTCGATCACCTCGCAACCGAGCCTCCACGTCGACACGCCGAGCATCAGGGACCAGCTCACCCACAACGGCAACGAGGACAGCGTCGACGTCAACGGCCCGACGCTCTGCATCGCCAGCTCGGTGCCCGTGCCGGGGAGCAACGGCTTCGCCGCCACGCCGACGATCTACAGCATCACCCTGGGCAGCGTCAGCAGCAGCGCCTACGGGGTGTCCTTCCCTTCCGACGGCGGGAGCGTCACGTTCTCGCCAACCCTGTCGGATACGAGCGGCTCCGTCCCCGGCGGCGCGGCGGGGATCGACACCACGACCGTCACCAACCCGGGCACGGGTGGCTCCGGCGCCGGCAGCGGTCCCCCCGCCCCGGTCCCGAGCCATCCCGCCGGCCACACCCTGTTCGCGGTGCTCACCGGGGGCATCCTCAGCCGCCGCGTCGTGGTCACCGTCGCCGTGCTCGCCGAGCTGGCGCTGCTGGGCACGCTGTGGTCGAGCTGGCTGCTCTCCCGGGGCGCCCGGCGCCGTGGCCTCGACGACTCCCCGACAACCCGCATGGACCTGATCTGAACCCGCCATGACCCTCTCCCGCGACAAGCTCTTCACCCTGATGCTGGCCAGCACCGTGCTGCTGACGCTCGTCTTCGGCGGCCTGGTGCTCGCCGACCTGCAGAACGCCCACAAGACGGTGACCACCGCGCTCTCCGGCGGCGGCGACACCGGCACAGGGGGCGCCGCCGCCGGCAGCGCGACGCCCACCGCGGCGCCGGGCGCGCAGGGGTCGAGCGTCGTTCGCAGCAGCTCCGCTCCCGCACCGCAGTCGGGCGGCAACCCCGGCGTGCGCGGCGCGGCCGGTGCGGTGCCCAACGCCGGAGTCGGCGGCGGGGTCATCCGCATCGGCGACATCACCACCCAGACCGGCCCCGGCCGCTCCATCACCATGGCCCACGCGGTCACCGCCTGGGCCAAGTGGACCAACGCGCACGGCGGCATCGACGGCTACAAGATCAACCTCGACCTCCGCGACGACGCCGGCAACCCGGACACCGGCGCCGCCGACTACCACGACTTCGCCGGCGGCGGCGACGCCGTCTTCGCCATGGTCGGCGAATGCGCGCCGATCACCGACGAGCAGATGGCCGGGTTCATCAACCAGAACCACATGGTGATGGTCGGTGAGTGCCAGGCCCCGGCGGACATGTACACCAGCCCCTACATGTGGCTGGCCGGCCCCAACCCCTACGAGAACGGCGAGCTTGGGGCGAAGCTGATGGTGGCCCTGCAGCACTGGCCCACCAGCGGCAACAGGGTGGCGCTCGTCTGCCTCAACGACCCCAGCACGCAGAAGGTGTGTGACGGCGCCGCCGCCTACTACGGCAAGAACGCGCTGTGGAACGGCGGTCCGCAGGAGGAGGCGATCACCGACAACAACTACCAGCAGCTCATCACCCAGTGGTGCAGCAACGGGGTCACCGACGTGCACCTGGTGCTCGAACCCGGCAGCACCCAGCGCTACCTCTACGCGGCGCAGAACCAGAGCTGCAACGGCAGGGCGTGGAACCCGCCCACCTTCCAGAACCTCATCATCGACGACGGCGTCGCGCAGTACCCCAACGCCGCAGGGATGATGAACGGCACGCCGTGGACGCCGCTCGACCAGACCAGCACTCCGGGGATGCAGCGGCTCACCAATACGCTGCAGACCTACTACCCAGACGACAAGGTCGACCTCTACGCCCAGACCAGCTGGTCGTACTGCCTGCTCTTCGAGCACGCGCTGCAGATGATGGGGAGCAACGTCACCAAGCAGAACCTGATCGACACGCTGAACTCCATCCACAACTGGGACAACGGCATCGGCGCCGTGGAGAACTACTCACCGGCGCAGCACGACGGCGACGTCAAGAACTGGCTGATGCAGCTGAAGAACCCCGGCAGCGGCTGGCAGATGGTCAGCGACGGCGGCCCCGTCCGCCTCTAGCGGCGCTGCGCCTCAGGCGACCAGGCGCGCCCACTCCCGCGGGTCCATGTTGCGCCCGCTGACCACGCACACGGTTCCCTCGCCGAACCCCAGCTGCATCGCTCCCGCCACCGCCAGCGCGCCGGTCGGCTCCGCGTAGATCCCGCCCTGGGCGAGCAGCCGCATCGCCGCCACCACCCGGCGGTCGTCGACGGCGATCACGTCGTCGACGCGGCGCTGCACCACGGGGAAGGTGAGCGCGCCCGGCGTCTGCACGCGCGCGCCGTCGCAGATGGTGCGCGGCAGCGGCACCTCGACGCGCCGTCCCGCGGCGCGCGAGAGCACGGTGTCGTTGCCGTCGAGCGGCTCCACGCCGACGACGCGCACGGCGTCGCCGAGCCGCCCGCGCAGCGCGGTGGCAACGCCGGAGATCAGCCCGCCGCCGCCCACCGGGACGACGACGCAGCGCACGGCGGGCATGTCCTCGGCGATCTCCAGGCCCACCGTGCCCTGGCCCGCCATCACCAGCGGGTGGTCGTACGGGGGAACGTAGGTGAGGTTCTGCTCGTCGGCGACGGCCAGCGCCACGCGGTTGCGCGCCGACGTGCCCGGCGGGGACTCGACGATGCGTGCGCCCAGCGCCTGCACGGCGGCCCGCTTGAACGGCGTGGAGTCGGGCGTCATCACCACGGTGCAGCGGATGCCGGCGCGCGCCGCCGCCAGCGCCACCGCCTGCCCGTGGTTGCCCGACGACGCCGCGACCACGCCCGGCGGCGCCAGGGCGGCGACGGCGTTGGAGGCGCCGCGCAGCTTGAACGACCCCGTCTCCTGCAGCCCCTCGCACTTCAGCCAGAGGGGCGTGCCGTCGAGGGGAAGCAGCGGAGTGCGGCGGACCAGCCCGCGGATGCGCGCGGCCGCCGTCTCGACGTCGGCGAGCTCGACGGCCGGCGCGTCGCTGAGCCCCTCCAGGCCGGCCGTCAGGCCTGGGATTCCTGGACGGGTGCGGGGGCGGGGGTGCCGCTGCGCGCCGCCAGCTTCTTGGCCTGCTTGGCCTTGGAGGCCGCGCTCTGCTTCTTGACCTGCTTCTTGGGCGCTCCGCGGTGCTTCTCGCCGGCCATCCTCGAGCCTCGCCCGCGCCTGGACCGACCCGGCGGCGGCGCGGGGGCCGCCGGTCGCCTGACATGGTGCCAGCCCGGCGGCCCTTCGTGGGCGTCTAGTGGGTGGACACCCCGGTGGTGGCGCCGCGCCGCGACAGGGAGTCGATGGTCAGCGAGGCGAGCAGCACGAAGCCGGTGACGATGTACTGCCACTTGACGTCGAGGCCGAGCAGGAACAGGCCGTTGTAGATGACGCCGATGACCAGGCCGCCGAGCACCCCGTGCAGCACCCGGCCGCGCCCGCCGAAAAGGCTGGTGCCACCGATGACCGCCGCCGCCACGGCGTAGAGGGTGTCCTGGCCGCCCTGGACGTTGTTCGACATGCCGTCGAGGCGCGACGCGTAGAGCAGGCCGGCGATGGCCGCCGTGAAGGAGCAGAGCGCAAAGGCGATGGTCCGGACGCGCGCCAGGTTGACGCCGGCGCGACGGGCGGACTCGGGGTTGCCGCCGATCGCGTAGATGTAGCGCCCGAAGCGCGTGCGCTCCAGCAGGACGGTCCAGAACGCGAGCACGGCCAGCACCACGAAGACGAACCAGGGGACGCCCGAGATGTTCCCGTTGATGGCTCGGTTGACGCTGCAGATCGCCACCAGGATCACCCCGACCACGGCGATGAAGGCGACCTTGAGCAGGGTGAGGCTCGGCGGTGGCGCCACCAGGCCGTGCCGGCGCCGGCGCGAGTCGCGCAGCCACATGAAGATGCCGGTCGCCGCCACCAGCACGGCCATGAGCACCCAGCTCACCGCCGTGTCGATGGAGGCGTTCATCAGGTTGTGGAGCATCGTCTGGTTGTGGCTCGGGCCGGTGAGCAGCGGATAGCCGGAGAACGGCCCGATCAGCAGGATGAAGAGCATCACCCCGTTGGCGATGAGCAGCCCCGCCAGGGTGACGATGAACGACGGCAGGCGCAGCCGCGTGATGATGGTGCCCTGGATGGCGCCCCAGGCGGCGCCGGCGATCAGCGCCACGGGGATGGCGAGCCACCACGCCCAGTTGCTGGTGGCGGGCTGCACCAGCTGCACGGCGATGACGGCCGCCAGCGGACCCACGAAGCCGATGGACAGGTCGATCTCTCCGAGCAGCAGCACGAAGACCTCGGCCATGGCCAGCACCATGTAGACGGCGCTCTGCTGCAGCAGGTTGACGAAGTTGTCCGCGGTGAGGAAGACGTGGCCGGGGCTCACGATCTGGAAGACGACGCCGAGCACCAGCAGCGCACCGATCACCGGGAGGATGCCGCTGTCGCCACCGCGGACGCGCGTCCACCAGCCGTGCAGGTACTGGCCCATCGACTGGGCCACGATCTCGGGCGGGATCACCGCCTCCGCCGCGGCTGCGGCCAGCTCCGGCATCAACTCGGTGTCGAGGTCGCCGCTCCCCGACGTCGCCGCGGGGTCGTTCCTGACGTCGGTCATCGCGAGGGTCCCTGTGCGGCGGCGACGGTCTGCCCGCCGGTGGTCATGTACTCCACGACGCGCTGGCGGTCCATCTCGGCGGCGGGCGCCTGCACCACCATGCGTCCCAGGTAGAGCACGGCGATGCGGTCGGCCACCTCGAAGACGTCGTTGAGGTTGTGCGAGATCACGACGACGGCCAGCCCGCTGTCGCGCAGCCGGCGCATGAGGTCGAGCACCATGCGCGTCTGCACCACGCCGAGCGCGGCGGTGGGCTCGTCCATGATGACCAGCTTGGAGTGCCACATCACCGCCTTGGCGACGGCCACCGACTGGCGCTGGCCGCCGGAGAGCGAGGCCACCGGCTGGCGGACGGAGCGCACCGTGGTGACGCGCAGGTTGCTCAGCACCTCGGCCGCCAGGCGCTCCATCTCGTCCTCGTCGAGGAGGCGGTGGCGGAGCCGCTCGCGGCCCAGGAACATGTTCTGCACGATGTCGAGGTTGTCGGCCAGGGCGAGGTCCTGGTAGACGGTCTCGATGCCCAGCCGCGAGGCGTCGCGGGGGGTGTGGATGTGGACGGGGTGGCCCTCCCAGAGAATCGTTCCGCGGTCAGGTTGGTGGATGCCGGCGATGCAGCGGATGAGCACCGACTTGCCGGCGCCGTTGTCGCCGCAGAGCGCGGTCACCTGGCCGCGGGAGACGTCGAAGTCGACGCCGGTGAGCGCCTGGACGGCGCCGAAGTGCTTGTCGAGGCCGCGCACCTGCAACAGGGGCTGGTCGGCCGTCGGGGTGTTGGTCGACATGGGTGCAGTGTGACGCCGCCGCGCGACGAGTGCGCGCGGCGGCGCCGGGTTCCTATGCGATGTCTAGCCGCTGATGCCGGCGGCCTGGCAGGCCGCTGCGCCAGCTGCGCTGCACAGCGCCGAGGCGCTGACGAACTGGTCCTTGATCACCGTCGAGTTCATGTTCGACACGGTGACCCAGAGCGGGGTGAGGAGCGAAGCCGGCTGAGCGGTGCCGGTCACGCCCTTGGGCGGGGTGGTGGTGCCGTTCACCAGCGCCGCCGGGGGGGTCTGGTTGGCGCGGAGGATGGTGGCCAGCGCCACGGCGTCCTGCGCCTCGAGGTAGATCGGCTTGTAGACCGAGCCGCACTGGTACCCCTGGAGCACGTTGGTCATGCCCTGGAGGGTGGCGTCCTGGCCTGTGGTGGGGATCTTCTTGGCGCCCACGTTCTTGTTCTTGAGCACCGTGATCACCGCGTTGGCCAGTCCGTCGTTGGCCTCGATGGTGGCGTTGATCTCAGGATGGGCCGTGAACTGCTGCTGGAAGATCGTGCCGCCGGTGGCGTTGACCCAGCCCGGGGTGATCTGGTCGCCGACCAGGGTGTAGCCCTTGCTGTTGGTCGTGCCGGCTGGCTCCGGCGTGGTGGTGTTGCCCCAGACCACCGTGTTGTAGCCCTGGGCGAAGCTCACCGCGTTGGGATCGGTGTCCTCCCCGCCGTTGAGGGTGAAGACCTTGGGGTTGGCAACGTTCCACGCGGTCACGCAGTCCACGAAGCCCTGGCCGATCAGCTTGCCCACCTGGACGTTGTCGAAGCTGACGTAGTAGGTGTTCGTGCCCGTGAAGGTGGCGCGGTCGTAGCTGATGGTGGCCACGCCGTGCGACTGCGCATACGACTGGATGGCGGAGCCCACCGTGCTGTCCAGCGGGTCGAAGACCAGGACGCTGACGCCGAGGGTGACGTCGGCCTGAGCGTCGGAGAGCTCGGTGGCGTCGCTGCCCTGGGCGTTGTCGATCTTGAACTCGTCCGAGGTGTAGCCGGCCATCTGGAAGGCCTTGGTGAGCATCGGCGCGTCGTAGTCGACGTAGCGGGTCGAGGACGTGGTGTCGGGCAGGATCACGCCGACCTTGCCCTTGCCTGCGTCGTGCAGCCCCTTCAGCGAGGCCATGATCGAGAAGCTGCTGTCGAACGAGGTCACGCTGAGGTTGGCGGGGATGCCGCCTCCACCCGAGCTCGACGAGCTGCTGCTGCTGCTACTGCTGCTGCTGCTGCTGCTCGTCGTGTTGTTGCTGCTTCCGCACGCCGCGACGAGCCCGGCTGCCCCGAGAACGGCTGCCCAGCGCGCCACGCGCATGGATGTGACTGAGCCCATGATGGCTACCTCCGCGCCGTCGTGCGGCGCACATCGGACGACCCTGCCCCTCCGCAGCGGGGATGGCTGTTGCGAGCGTGGCATCGCGCTGTCGACGCCGAAAGGGTCGTTTGGCACCTGACCGTGGGTCCCAAAGCCCTTGACGGCCTGCTTCGCCGGCGGCGGACGGCGGCTAGGCGAACACCCGCAGCAGGCTGCGGAGCTCCTCAGGAACCGCCGTGCCCTCGGGCAGGCGCGCGCTGCAGGCGTCGACCAGCCCCTCGTCGTCGAGGGTGACCTCGGCCCCGCCGCCGCTCACCCGGTTCATCCCGGCGCCGTCGCTCTCCACCACGACGTCCTTGCCGTACTCCCGCAGGGTGAAGCGCGCGAAGCGCGCCTGCCATGTGCCGCGGAGCCGGCGTTCGCCGTCGGCGACGGGAACGCCGAGGTCGTCGGCGTGGACCGCGTACTCCTGGGCGAGGTGGAGCGCCTGGCGGCCGGCCGGGTAGGGGCCGGCGCCCGCCGTCTGCAGGCTGCCGTCCCAGCCCAGCGCCCGCATGCGACGGCGGTTCTCCCCACTCAGCTCGCGCCACTCCGCCAGAAGCTCGGCGGGAGTGCGATCGGCGCGCTGACTGACCCCCCAGTCATTGATGGAGTCGAGGTCGGTGGCGCCGGCCGCCCCGGCGGCGGCCATGAGATCGCCGACGGTGCCGTCGATGGTGGCCCGGTTGTAGTGCTCCGAGGCGGCCAGGTGGGCCAGGAGCTCGCGGCGGCGCCAGCCCCGGCAGCGGGTGGGCTTGAGCCAGTCGTCGCCGTCGAGCGTGGCGAAGAAGCCGTCGAGGCGGCGCGCCTCGGCGTCCATGAGACCGAAGGGATCCAGGTCGCGCAGCTCGCTGTCGTCGATCATCGCCGCCACTCTACGCGCGTGCCGTCTGACGCGGTTGTGGGTCCCGGAGGCCACCGGCGCTGCCGCGCGAGTGGCTGATCCAGGTGGCGTACATCTCGGCGTAGGCGCCGCCCCGGGCGAGCAGCTCGGCGTGGGAGCCCACCTCGGCGATCCGTCCGTCGACGACGACGACGATGCGGTCCGCCTTCATCGCGGTGGAGAGGCGGTGGGCGATGAGGAGCGCGGTCCTGCCCTGGAGGAGGACGTCGAGAGCGGCCTCGATGGTCGTCTCGGAGTGGAGGTCCAGGCTGGACGTCGCCTCGTCGAGCACCAGGACCCGAGGACGGGCAAGGAACGCGCGCGCGAGCGCGAGCAGCTGGCGCTCGCCGGAGGAGAGCGACTGGCCGCGCTCGTGCACGACCGTGTCGAGTCCCATGGGCATCCGCTCGACGACGTCGTCGAGTCCCACCTGGCGCACCGCGTCCCGGATCTCCTCGTCGGAGACACCGGGGCGGGCGAAGGCGAGGTTCTCGCGGATGGTGCCGGCGAAGAGGAAGGGCTCCTGGGGAACCACGCCGAGCTGGCGGCGCAATGAGGTGAGGGTGACGTCGCGCAGGTCGTGGCCGTCGATCAGCACGCGCCCGGCGGTGGGGTCGTAGAAGCGGCTGATGAGCTTGGCCAGCGTCGACTTCCCGGCACCGGTGGGGCCGACCACCGCCACCGTCTCTCCCGCCGCGATGCGCAGGTCGACGTCGTGGATGACCGGCACCGCGACGTCGTAGCCGAAGGTGACGTGCTCGAACGCGATGTCGCCGTGGATGGGCGGCAGGTCGACGGCATCCGCCCGCTCGGCGACCGACGGCTCGGTGGTCAGCAGGGTGCGCAGCTTGGTGACCGAGGCCTGTCCCTGCTGGAAGGTGTTGTACTGCTGCACCAGCAGCTGGATCGGCTGGAAGAAGCGGTTGAGGTAGAGGAAGAACGCGGCCAGGCCGCCGATGGTGAGGGTGTGGTCCCGCACCATCACGCCGCCGATGGCGAGCAGCACGCCCTGGCCGAGGAAGCCGAGGGTCTGCGTGCCCGGGCCGTACACGGCGTTGATCTGGGCGGTGTACATGTTGGCTGCGCGGTAGTCGCCGACCACGTTGCGGTGGTGCAGGACGTTGTGCCGCTGCCGGTTGTGCGCGGTCACGATGCGCACGCCGTGGAGGCTCTCGGAGAGGTCGGCGAGGACGTTGGCGATGCCGTCGCGCACCCGGATGTAGCCGCGCTCGGAGGCGCTGCGGAACCACAGCGACATGGCGGTGAGGATGGGGACGATGAGCAGCACCGTGATCAGCGCCAGCCGCACGTCGAGGGTGAACAGCACCGCGGTGATCACCACCATGGTGAGGCCCTGCACGGCGAACTGGGCCAGCCCGTCCTGGAGCAGCTGCTGCAGGTTCTCGATGTCGCTGGTCATCCGGGTCATCACCACGCCCGCCTTCTCCCTGGTGAAGAAGTCGAGCGACAGCCGCTGCAGGTGCGCGAAGACCTTCACCCGCAGGTCGTTCATCACCGACGCGGCCAGCCGCCCGGTGACCCTGACCTGGGACCGCTGGGCCAGGCCGGTGACGGCGACGCAGGCCAGGTACGCGCCCGCCAGCCAGGCGACGACGGCGAAGCGATGGGGGACGATGCCGTCGTCGATCGCCCGCTGGGTGAGGTAGGGGCCGGCCTGCTGGACGACGCTGACGACGGCGACGAACACCACGGCGAGGAGGAGCAGCCGCCGGTGGCGGGTGATCAGGCGGCGCAGGGTGAGCCGGGCGCTGTCGTCGCCGGTCATGCGCTGGGTGAACACCGCCGCCGGCTCGCCGTGGTCGGGCTCGGCGGCGAGAAGGCGGTCGACGCCCGCCTGCAGCTCGCTGGGGATGCCGCCGAAGGGCAGCCCGGCCGGTGGCGTTCCCGCACGCCCGCCGCCCGGTCCTCCGAACATCCCGCCCCCGGCGGGCGCGCCTCCCATCATCATCAGAGCACCGACCCGCCGGCAAAGGGATCGACAGGGGGCACGGCGACGCCGTTGGCGTCCAGGTCGCGCCCGGCGCGCAGCGAGCCGTCCTCGTCGAGGAGGTGTGCGAGCTTCTCGTCCGCGTCGTGCTCCGCCTGGGCGAGCACCTCGGTGTACAGCGGCGTCGTGGCCACCAGCTCCGCGTGGGTGCCGTCGGCCACCACCCGGCCTCCGTCGACGAGGACGACCCGATCGGCGAGGCTGACCGTGGAGAGCCGGTGGGCGATGATCAGGGTGGTGCGGCCCTTCATGAGGCGCCGCAGCGCGTCGTGGATCTGCTGCTCGACGTGGACGTCGATGGCGCTGGTGGCGTCGTCGAGCACGAGGATGGGCGGGCTCACCAGCAGCGTCCGCGCGATGGCGATGCGCTGCCGCTGCCCGCCCGAGAGCGTGTAGCCGCGCTCGCCGACCACCGTGTCGTATCCGTCCGCGAGCTGACGGATGAACTCGTCCGCGCCTGCCGCCACCGCCGCGGCCTCCACCTCGGCGAAGCCCGCGGTGGGCCGGCCGTAGGCGATGTTGTCGCGCACCGACATGGAGAAGAGGAACGGCTCGTCGAGCACGACGCCGACGTGGGCGCGCAGGCTGGCCAGGGTGACGTCGCGAACGTCGTGGCCGTCCACCAGGACCCTGCCCTCGGTGACGTCGTAGAAGCGGCTCAGCAGGCGGGAGACCGTCGTCTTTCCCGAGCCGGTGCGGCCGACCAGGGCCACGGTCTCGCCGGGACGCAGGTGGAGGTCGAAGTCCGCGAGCACCGGCTCGCCCTGCGCGTAGGCGAAGGTCACGTGCTCGAAGCGCACGTCACCCTCGCAGTCGACCAGGTCCGCCGCGCCGGGCCGGTCGACGATGCTGGGCTGCTCGTCGAGCACCTCGTAGATGCGCTTGGCGGAGGCGGCGGCGCGCTGGCCCAGCATGACGATCATGCCCAGCATCATGAACGGGGCCTGCAGCATCAGCAGGTAGGAGTTGAAGGCGACGATGTCGCCGACGCTGAAGTGGCCCTGGATGGTCATCCAGCCGCCGGTGAGCAGCACCAGCGCGAGGCCCACCTGGGGCAGGTTCTGGATCAGCGGGGTCCACGTGGCGCGGAGGTCGGCGTCCCGCACGTAGGCCCAGCGGAGCCGCTCTGCGGCGCGCGCCAGCGTGGTGAGCTGCGCCTGCTCCGCGGTGAACGACTTGACCACGCGAACGCCGTTGATGTTCTCGTCGACGATGGTGGCCACGTCGGCCAGGCGGGACTGGATGAGCCATGACACCGGGAACATCGACTTGCGCATCCTGATCCCGGTCCAGAGCACCAGCGGCATGGTGGCCATGGCGATGAAGGCGAGCGGGACGCTGATCGTCAGCATGATCCCGAAGGCCACCAGCGCGATGCTGCACTGCACCATGATCTGGGGGCCGAAGGTCAGGTACATCTGCACCGAGCGGATGTCGGAGTTGGCCCGGGAGATGAGCTGGCCCGACTGGACGCGGTCGTAGAAGGGGAACGACATCCGGGTGAGGTGCTCGTAGATGATGTTCCGAAGGTCGAACTCGAGGTCGTAGGCCGTCTGCATGAGGAAGAGGCGCGCCACGTACCCCGCAACTCCGGACACCACGGCGAGTCCCACGATCCACCACACGTAGAACCCGAGCGGCACCGTGTCGCGCTGGATGGAGTTGGTGATGGCGCCGGCCAGCAGGCGCGGGATCTGCACCTGCAGCACGAGGCCGGTGAACGACAGGATCAGGGACGTGAAGAAGATCCGCCGGTGTGCCAGCAGCAGCGGAAGCGCGCGGCGCAGCCACGACTTGCTGCGATCGGGGTCGATGCGGGCGCGCGGCGCCCGGTACCGGGACTCGACGGCGACGGGAACGAATCGCGACCGGCCGTCTGCGTCGGACCCGGCGCCCAGCGGGCGCGGTCCGGCACTGGCAGATGTGGTCACGGCCTCACCAGGGTAGCCCACCACGGCCTAGACCATCGCCGCGGTGCCGACCTCGGGATGCGCATGCATGAACTGGTCGAGTAGGCCGGAGTCGGTGTCGACGCGCGTGAGCAGGAGGGTCACAGGCCGAGCAGCTTGCCGTTCCTGGAGAGCTCGGGGTCGGTGCAGGCGGCGAGGTTGAAGCAGCAGGGCCGCCGCTTCCCGCCGCTCATCTTCGAGATGGTGACCTCCACCCGCCGCCTGCGCGTGTCGGGGTTCCTGGTCGCGTTGACCCAGCGGACCCACTCCCACCGCGCCATCGGGGTGATCTCCCTCCACAGCTGCTGGATCGCCGGAGGCGCCGCCGCCAGAGCCGCCTGGAGATCGTGCGGCACGTCGGGCTCCGGCCAGTCGGTGAGTGGCTCGACCTCGACGGCCGTGCTGTCGCCGGCGCTGATGCCCGCCGCGCGCTGCTGCGTCTCGTCGAGACTCAGCCAGTGGCCGAAGTCGCCATCGGGCTCCAGCACCGCCTGGAACCCGTGGCCGTTGATCGTCGCTCGCACCGCCACCTGGCCGCGTGACGGGAGCTTCTCGCTCGCCTTCCCGGGCAGGCGCAGGATGGTCCGCCGGTCGATCGTGTGCAGCCTGGCAACGAATCGAATCGCCGACGCTTCCTTGGGCTGCCTCATCGCAGGCGTATGTTCCCAGTCCGAGGACCGCGATCTCAAGGCCCGAGCCGCTCTGAACCCCTCCGATCGACCGGCAGGTGCGCCGGAGGCCGGCAGCTCACCCAGTGGCAACCGGAACCTGGCGCACGAGGTCGCTGGGCGGGAGTGCCTCGCCGGTGCGCAGCAAGCCCGCGTGGAGAAGGATGTGTCCGAGCGTCGCGGTGATCGGGCTGCCGACCACGAGATAGACCACGCTGAGGACACCGCACCCGATGACGGCCTGGCGCAGCTTCCGGGCATTGCGGAACTCCGCGTAGCCGAGGTGGTGCAGGACGATGACCACGACGCTGGCCACGAGCGCGGCGACGGCTCCGAGAAGGGCGCGCCAGCCGGTGCTCCAGCCGACGGCAACGAACATCTGCCAGGTCACGAGCACGGGAAGCACCGAGAGCAGCATCCCCTCGGCGACACCGTAGATCCCCGACTCCCAGACGAGCCCCTCCGCCGTCAGGTGCTGGGGCGGAGCGTGGCCGAAGGTGCGTCCGACGACGACGTCGAGCAGGAGCCCGGCGACGACGGCGCCGAGGATTCCCCATGCCCAGCGGCTGGACCAGAAGCCACCGCCCGCTCCAGCCCAGACGAGATACGCCGCGGTCACGCCACCGGTCAGGCCCGCGAGCAGGCCCACGTACACGCTGCGCCGCATGTGCAGCCGATCGGTGAGGACCCAGGTGACGAGAAATGCGGCGAGGGCGATTCCGGCCAGCCAGAGCGCGCTGGAGGCCCATCCGACGGAAGGGGTCAGATCGAACATGGCGTCACCACCTGCTGGTCATGCGGGGGTCCGGCCTGCGGTCCGCAGATCGATGGCGTGTCGTTCGATCTCCCTCTGGTGTCCTTCGACCGACCGCTCCAGCCACCGCACGCCGAACAGGTAATGGACGAGCAACCCGATGCCCATGCCCACGACGGGGAAGGGGGACCACGGGAACTGCGACGCGACGACCACGTTGATGACGACGAGCGCCACCGAGACGGCGACGGTGATGGCGGCGTGGATCGCGATTCCGCGGCGGCTGCCCGCAGCCTCCAGGTCCTTCTCCGCCGCCTCGTACTCCCTCACGGTGATCGTGGTATCCGTCATGGCCGCTTCCTCCTTGACTGCCCTCAGCGTAGCCGCGTTTCCCAGCGCCCAACAGGGGATTAGGTCGACAACCCGTGAGGTGGGTGGGAGCCGTTCGGCCCGGGCCGCTGCGGAGGCGGATGGCCCTGGCCGGCGCCGGTGCCATGCGGCGAGACTCAGGGTCGAAGGAGACTTGAGCATGGACGTGCCATCGCAGTCACACGGCGCCCGACTCGCGTCGGTCGCGGGCGTCGTCTACGCAACAGCGGGCTTCGTCGTCCTGATGGGAACCGTCACGGCGGAGGCGAAGTACCGTTCGCGGGACACCTGATGACTGTGCGTCACCCCGTGACGGTCGCGCGCGATGCCGCATCGGAGACAGCGCGAGAGCAGGGCGCCGCGCACCTCGTCCGTGCATGATCACAGGGCCCGGTCGTTTCGGCCCAGGGGATCAGCGGGTGTCGGGCGATCCTGCGAGCGCCAGGGCCGCGGTCACAGGACAGCTGACCTCGCTGTCGGGCACCTTGTACGGCAGCCACGCTCCCGGGCGGTCGGGGACGATCGTGTGCCCTGCGCAGGGGACGGTCTCGCCGACTCCGACGCGGGGACACGCTCCGCTCGGTGCCGGGCCCGAGCAGTGCGCCATGGCCACGCCCCAAGCGTCACGGATGACGATGTCGCGCTTCATGTCCGCACCTCCAGTGCTCCGCCGTACTGCAGATCCAGCGTCCTTCGCCGTACGAGCGTCTGACAAGAGGCATTGGTCACGGCCGCGGCGTTCCTGGTCGGTGGTTGCAGTGCGGCCGGCTCGTACCAGGGGCCATCGGCACCGCGCGTGGTGACCTATGGCCCTGGACGCCGCCGGTGGCGTCCGGCTCTTGTTTGAGACAACCGCGCCCGCAACCATCGCGCACGAGATGACCCACCGTGACCAGGCAGGCGAGCTCCACTCCGCCAGGTGAGCGGCCACCGCCGGCCGCCCCACCGCCGCGACCGCCGTGGTGGCGACACCTCCTGTGGCTGGTCGCCATCGCCGCCTGGGTGGTGCTCTTCTTCGTCCTCCCCCTGCGCGGCGGATCCTCGGCGACGACGCTGACGTACTCCCAGTTCCTCGACGACGTGCAGGGCAAGCAGGTGCAGACGGTCAGCATCGACGCCGCCAGCGGGGATGCCAGCGGCCAGCTGAAGAACGGCGACCAGTACACGACGGTGGTTCCCGTCCAGCTGGCCAGCCCCACGCTCATCCAGCAGCTCCGCGACGCCGGCGTGTCGATCACCGCCACGACCTCGACCACGTCGGCAGGGGCGCAGATCCTCTCCTGGGCGCTCTCGATCCTGCCGTTCGTCTTCGTCGGCTGGCTGTGGTGGCGGCTGTCCCGCAACGCCGGCGGCCAGATGCAGGGCGTCCTCGGCATCGGCCGCTCGCGCGCCAAGGTCTTCGACGAGGAGCGTCCCAAGACCACCTTCGCCGACGTCGCCGGCTACGAGGGCGCCAAGCAGGAGGTGCGGGAGACCGTCGACTTCCTGCGCAACCCCGACCGCTACCGGCGCGCCGGCGCCGCGTCGCCGCGCGGCCTGCTGATGGTGGGCCCGCCGGGCACCGGCAAGACGCTGCTGGCGCGCGCGGTGGCCGGCGAGGCGGACGTCCCCTTCTTCTCGGTCACCGGGTCGGGCTTCGTGGAGATGTTCGTCGGCGTCGGCGCCTCGCGCGTCCGCGACCTCTTCGGCGAGGCGCGCAAGCGCGCCCCGGCGATCATCTTCATCGACGAGATCGACGCCATCGGCCAGCGCCGCGGCGGCGGCATGGTCTCCAACGACGAACGCGAGCAGACGCTCAACCAGATGCTCGCCGAGATGGACGGGTTCGACCCCAGCGTCGGGATCGTCGTGCTGGCGGCGACCAACCGGCCTGAGGTGCTCGACCCCGCGCTGCTGCGCCCAGGCCGGTTCGACCGGCAGGTGGTGATCCCGCTCCCCAATGCGGCGGAACGCAAGGCCATCCTCCTCGTGCACTGCAAGGACAAGCGGCTCGGTGGCGACGTCGACCTCGACGCCGTGGCCCGCGGCACCCCCGGGTTCTCCGGCGCCGACCTGGCCAACCTGGCCAACGAGGCGGCCATCGCCGCGGTCCGCGACGGCCGCGAGGTGCTCACCGCCGGCGACTTCGACATGGCGCGCGACCGCATCCTGCTGGGCAGGCGCGAGGGATCCAACGTCCTGCTGCCCGAGGAGAAGAAGGCCGTCGCGGTGCACGAGGCGGGGCATGCGCTGGTCGCCGCCCTCTCCGAGAACGCCGACCCGGTGGCCAAGGTGAGCATCCTGCCCGCGGGGCAGGCGCTGGGCGTCACCGAGCAGCTGCCGCTGGTCGAGCGCCATCTCTACGGGGAGGACTACCTCCACGACTCCCTGGCGGTGCGGCTGGGCGGGCGCGCCGCGGAGCTGGTCGCCCTGGGGCAGGGATCGACCGGCGCGGCCAACGACCTGGCCGGCGCCACCGACCTCGCCCTGCGCATGGTCCGCGAGTTCGGCCTCTCCTCCACGCTCGGCCCGGTGGGCTATCCCAGCGGCGGATCCGTCTACCTCGGCGGTGGACAGGAGATGACGACGCGGCCCTTCGCCGAGCAGACGCAGGCGACCATCGACGTCGAGGTGTCGCGCCTGCTGCGCGACGCCGAGACGCGCGCCGTGGACCTCATCAAGGGACACCGGGCCCAGCTCTCCCAGCTCACCGACCTGCTGCTGGAGCACGAGACCGTCGACGGGTCCGCGGTGTACCGGCTGGTCGGCCGGCCGGTGCCGGGCAGCACGGACGGCGCCCTGCGCATCGCCACCTGAGCGCTGCGCGAGTGGCCACCGCCGTCCCCGCCGCCCCGACCGGCAACCAGCCGCCGCTGCCCACGCCGGAGATCGGCCTGACCGCCGCCGAGGTGCGCGCGCGCGTCGAGCGGGGTCAGACCAACGCGGCACCGGAGCGCAGCAGCCGCAGCACGGGCCAGATCGTCCGGGCCAACCTGCTCACCCGGTTCAACCTGATCCTGGTGGTCCTGCTGGCGGTGATCCTCAGCGTCGGCGACTGGCAGGACTCGCTGTTCGGTGTGGTCCCCACCGCCAACGCGCTCATCGGCATCGTCCAGGAGCTGCGCGCCAAGCGCACCCTCGACCGCCTCACCCTGCTCAACGCGCCGCGGGCCACGGTGATCCGCGACGGCTCGAGCCACCAGGTGCCCGTCGACGAGGTGGTGCTGGACGACCTGGTCGAGCTGCGCAGTGGTGACCAGGTGGTGGCGGACGGCGTGGTGACCGGCGCCGAGGGACTGCAGGTCGACGAGTCGCTGCTCACCGGCGAGGCCGACCCCGTCGACGTCCAGCCCGGCAGCCGGGTTCTCTCCGGCAGCTTCGCCGTCGCCGGCACGGGGCGCTTCCAGGCCACCGCGGTCGGCGCCGGCGCGTACGCGCACCAGCTCACCGCCGAGGCGCGCCGGTTCACCCAGGTGCACTCCGAGCTGCGCGACGGGATCAACCGCATCCTCACCTACGCGACGTTCGGCCTCGTGCCCGCGGCCATCCTCCTGCTGGTCAGCCAGCGGCGCGTCGACGCCAGCCTCAGCGACGCCGTCGGCGGCGCCGTCGCCGGCCTGGTGGCGATGGTGCCGCAGGGGCTGGTGCTGCTCACCAGCCTCACCTTCGCGCTGGCGGCGATCACCCTGGCGCAGCGGAGGGTCCTCGTCCAGGAGCTGGCCGCCGTCGAGGGCCTCGCCCGTGTCGACGTGGTGTGCTTCGACAAGACGGGCACCCTCACCGACGGCACCATCCGCTACGCGGGCATGGAGCGCCTGCTGACCGACCGCCCGGTCGACGAGGCGCTCGGTGCGCTGGCGGGCGAGAGCGCCGCCAACGCCACGCTGCAGGCCGTCGCCGTGGCCTTCCCCGCGAACCCCGGGTGGCGCCGCCTCGCCGCGGTGCCCTTCTCCTCGCTCCGCAAGTGGAGCGGGGCCGAGTACGAGGCGCACGGGACCTGGGTGCTCGGCGCGCCGGAGATCGTCATGGCCGCGGCAGCCGGCGGCACGGTGCTGGATCGCGCCGACCAGCTGGCGGCGGAGGGCTCGCGCGTGCTCCTCGTCGCGCACACCGACGCGCATCTCGACAGCACCGCGCTGCCATCGGGGCTCCGCGCCGTCGCCCTGCTGCGGTTCGAGGAGCACCTGCGCGACGACGCGGCCGCGACGCTCGCCTACTTCACCCGGCAGGGGGTCGCCCTCAAGATGATGTCGGGAGACAGCCCCAGGACCCTCGCCGTCGTCGCGCGCGGCGCGGGCATCCCGGGCGCGGAGGCAGCGGTCGACGCGCGCGAGCTGGGTGACGACGCCGACGGGCTGCGCGCAGCGGTGGAGCAGCACTCGGTGTTCGGACGGGTCACGCCGCGCCAGAAGCAGGCCATGGTGCGCGCGCTGCAGGCCAACGGGCACACCGTCGCGATGACCGGGGACGGCGTCAACGACGCCCTGGCCCTCAAGGCGGCAGACATGGGCGTGGCCATGGGATCCGGCGCACCGGCGACGCGCGGAGTCGCCCAGCTCATCCTCCTCGACAGCCGTTTCGCCACGCTTCCCGGCGTGGTGGCGGAGGGCCGCCGCGTCACCGCCAACGTCGAGCGGGTCAGCAACCTCTTCGTCACCAAGACCGTGTGGGCGGCATTGCTGGCCTTCGCCATCGGCTTCGCCGGCTGGCCCTATCCGTTCCTTCCGCGCCACCTCTCGATCGTCGACACCCTCAGCATCGGCGTCCCCGCCTTCGTGCTGGCGCTGGCGCCGAACCCGCGCCGCTACATCCCGGGCTTCGTCGAGCGGGTGCTGCGCTTCACCATCCCGGCGGGCGCGCTGGTGGCCGTCTGCACCTTCACCGTGTACGCCTTGGCTCGCGCCGGCGACACTACCCTCACCCAGCAGCGCACCGCCGCCACCATCGTGGCCCTGTCGGTGAGCCTCGGCATCCTCGCCCTGCTCTCGCTGCCGCTCACCCCGTTGCGCCTCGCCGTCTTCGCCGCCGTGGCGGCCGTCTTCGCCGCGCTGTTCGCCTTCCAGCCGCTGCGCGACTTCCTCGACCTCGACGTGTCGGGGACGCTGGTCGTCCCGACGGTCGCCGTCGGGCTGGCGGGGCTCGCGGTGCTGCTCATCGGCTGGCGCGCGTCGCGGCATCGACAGCAGCGGGCGTCGCGCGTCAGCCGCTCTCGGCGGTGAGCTGGGCGCGCGCCGCGGCGAGCTCCGCGCGCGCGGCGGCGTCGAGCACCGGGAAGTGCGGGTCGATGCGCGCCAGCGCGTCGACGATCACCGCCGCGACGGCGATCCGGGCGAACCACTTGTGGTCGGCGGGGACGACGTGCCATGGCGCCCATTCGGTGCCGGTGCTGCTCAGCGCCTCCGTGTAGGCCTGCTGGTACTCCTTCCAGAAGCGGCGCTCGGCAAGGTCGGCGGGCGAGAACTTCCAGTTCTTCTCGGCGTCGTCGATGCGCGCCAGCAGGCGGCGGCGCTGCTCCGCGCGCGAGATGTGCAGGAAGATCTTCACCACGTGCACGCCGCTCAGCACCAGGCGGTGCTCCCAGTCGTTGATCGCCTGGAAGCGCCGCTTCCAGATGCCGGGGCCGCGCGCCTCCTCCGGGATGTGCTCCCTGGCCAGGGTCTCGGGATGCACCCGCACCACCAGCACCTCCTCGTAGTGCGAGCGGTTGAAGATGCCGATGGTGCCGCGCGACGGCAGCGCGCACTCGTAGCGCCAGAGGAAGTCGTGGTCCAGCTCGTCCTCGGTCGGTGCCTTGAAGCTGCGCACGAAGACGCCCTGCGGGTTGACGCCGCTCATCACGTGCTTGACGGCGCCGTCCTTCCCCGCGGTGTCCAGCCCCTGCAGGACGACGAGGAGCCCGTGCGTCGTCTGTGCCGCGAGCCGCGCCTGGTAGTGGCTGAGCAGCCGGACGCCGTCCTGGAGCACGGTGTCCGCGTCCGCTTCGTGCACGTAGCTCGCCGTGTGGCCGGGGTCGACGTGACCGGGAAGCACGACACGCGTCCCGGCTGGGACGCGGAGCTGGTGCGCCAGGCGGCGCACCTCCGCGAGCGTGGGCGGGGAGGTCATCGGGCCCGCGGCATCCGGAGAGGCAGGGGCGATCGTGAAGCACGCGCCCCGGGATGGTGCGGCGCGATCCGCACCCGCAGCGCCGCGGGTCGCAGCGCGAAACGCAGCGGGGCGCTCACGTCCACGGCCTCGCCGTCGATGCCCGCATGAACCGAGACGGTAGCATCGACATCGAGGCAGCGCCTGCGCCACCTCGTGGGACGAAGCGGCCTACGTCGCCGCGATGCCGAG
>Ga0070741_10005438_pt1 | contig 28335 bp, 24 predicted proteins | sample Coa_R1_4_FD_66440 | JGI IMG/M metagenome (GOLD analysis project Ga0070741, IMG submission 66440) | Surface soil microbial communities from Centralia Pennsylvania, which are recovering from an underground coalmine fire - Coalmine... | ecosystem: Environmental > Terrestrial > Soil > Unclassified ... | reverse complement strand
TGAAGCCGGCATCGAAGCGGAGGCGCACCTGCGAGCCGATGATGGGATCGTCAATGTAGCCCACCATACTGCCTTCCGACTTCGGGCGCTTGATTTCGGTCCTCGCTGTATTGGCCGCCCTTGTGGTGGTCTGGGGAACCTGTTGCGCGGAGCCGTCATTGGAGTCGTCCGAAGTGCTTGTCGCGCTTCCACCCTGCGCAAGATTGGCGGGGCTCGAGGTGGAAACAGAGACGGCCTCATCGGACAGTACCGGGCGCAGGGCTGGGCTTTGAGCGACCAATGGCATACCGGCTAACAACGCTCCAGCAAGAAAGGTCTGCAGTTTCATGGTTCTTCTCCGGCCAGCGAGATCACTTCGAACCTTACCTTGTGCCCGCTAATTTTTTTCGAACTTTGTCGTACTGCTCGGTTAGAGTGCTTCGGTCTGTGTCCGATAATTCCGGCAAAATGCTAGAACATTCCTGTAAAGCCCGTTTGGCTTCGCCGACGGAATGGACCTGAAGATCTACATCGGCCAATTGCAGGTAGTCGTAGCCGAGATCGCGATAGAGGTTACTTAGTTCGGAGCGCCTGCGGAAGTCCTGCTCCTTGGAGAGTTGGTCGAGCACTTCCCGCGATTTCTGGCACTCCGTCGCGATCGCCGCCGGCGATGATCCGGCTTGCGCTGCCAGATTATAGGTCCGAACCAATTCCAGGCTCAGCGAGGGTGCGGGACGGGCCAGCTCGCCCAGTAAGTCCAAGGCATGCTGGTTCCAGTTGCGGGCCAGCTCGGGCTTGTTTTGATCGACCAATAGCAGCGCCAGATTGTTCAGGAAGTTTGCCAGCTCAAACTTGTATTCCCGATTGTCGGGATATTGTGCCGTCAAATGTTGGTCGAGAGCAATAGCTTTCTGAAAGAGCGGCTCGGCTTCCGCGTCGCGGTCCTGGAAGCGGCGCACGTTGGCCAAATCGTTGTAGGCGCGGGCCAATTCCTGAGCGGCGGCCGGAGCAGAGCTGTCCTGCGCCAGCGGCTGCAGCAACTCGATGGCGCGGCTGAAATCCGTTGCCGCCGGGTCCAGTTGCCTGCCCTGGTACTGCAGGATCCCTTTGTTGTAGAAGGTACGGGCCAATTCACGCCGATAGATGGGATTGCCCGGATCGTCCTGCACAAGTTGCCGTTGTAGAGCTGCCGCCTGGTTATAGGCGTCGTCCGCCTGTGCGTGCTTGGCGGGATCGACACGCAGCGTCTCACCCAGCCAGTTATAAGAATTTGCCAGCCACTGCCGCAGGCCGGGCGATTGCGGATGTTTTTTTGCCAGCGCGCTGAACTGCAGGATCGCCTGCTGGTACTCTCTCGTCGCGGTGTCGGCATTCTCGAGCAGCCGGTTGATATCGCCCAGGCGATAGTGCGCCTCGGCCATTTCCGTGCGGATTTTGTCGTTCGCCGGCTCGCGTTGCTCGAAAGCGGCATAGAACACGCGCGCCTTCTCCAGCAGCTCTCTGCGAAAGGCCTCCAGCTCCGGCACATCGGCGGCGACGCGGGCCTGCTGACGGCCGGCGGACGACAGCATCTCGTTCACCGACTGCCGCGCAAGATCGAGGTAGGCTTCTGCCCTCGCCCGCTGCACCCGCGCGGTGTGGTAGAACCACAACGTGATTACCAGCAGCAAGGCCAAAACGCTCGCGGCCCACTGGTATTCGCGCAGCTTGCGCTGGCGCGCGCGCTCCTCTGCGGCCCGCGCCCGCTCGCGCTCCTCAGCGCTGCGGTCGAGAAACTGCATCGCGCGCCCGTAGTTATCGTCGTAGCGCCGCGCCCAGGCTTCTGTGGGCTGTGCCTGGCTTCGCCAGCGCAGGCCGGTCTCCAATTCAGGATCGCGCCACAGGCCCGCGCTGCGCTCCTCATACCACCGTGCGGCCTGTGCCACGCGCGTGTACATCAGCGCCGAGCGGTTCTCTTCTTCCGCCCAGGTCATCAGCCGCGCCCAGCACCGCATCAGGCTTTCATGCGAGATGTCGATCACGGTGCCCGGCTCGAGCGGCACGCGCGACGGCGGCATCAGAAACGAGCGTCCAGGCTTGCGGAAGATTTCGACGACTTCCGCGAGCTCAGCCTCCGACGCTGCGGTGATCGCCAGCAGGTTGCCCATAGAAGTCGGACGGCGCACGCCGCGCGCGTCCGAGAACGTGTCGGTAATCGCCTTGAACAGGTGCTCGGAGATTTTCTGCAGGCCACGCGATGCCGACTCTTCATAAGCCTCCTCGGCATGGTCATGCAGCGCGTTGCGCATCGTTCCCGCCGCCTCATAGTCCTCCAGGTCGACGGGACGCTCCCCTGCGCGGTTTGCCCAGTAGTCCCAGGTGCGCATCAGCGCATGCTGCAAGACCGGAAGCTGGTCCTGATCGTCACCAACATCGTTGAGCAGGCGCAGCACGAGGCGAGTCGCGATCTCTCCGCCACCCACGGCGACGGGGCCGGTGATGGCCAGGCGCAGCTCATCGCGCGACATTCTCGGCACCAGGTACTGGCCGACGTTGATGGCCTCGGGAAGTCCGGGATATTCCATGCAGTCGCCGATGAAATCGGAGCGCATGGTCAGCACGACGTAGAGCGGCACCTCCTGACGAGTGGCTTCCAGAAGCAGTTTGACGAAGGCCTGCGCTTCGTCCTTGCAGTCGGCCTGGCGGCTGTGGCGGAAGCGAAACAGTTCCTCAAACTGGTCCACGACGATCAGTACGTTGTACTGCGGAGGGAGAATGGCCTGCCGCAGGGCGTCGGCCAGTCCCAGCGTGCCGCGACGCAAGGTGGCTTCCATGAGCACCCGCTGGGTGCCGGCCAGTTCCGGGTCGGTGCCCAAAACCTCGGGATCGCTCAGCGCGGCCGCGAGATTGCCGATGGGATCGCCGGCCGGCCGAAAGGTCGCAATCCGCCAACTGGAGCCGGCGCCCACCATAAATCCGCCCTGCAGGGCGGGAATCAGTCCGGCGCGGACGAGAGAGGACTTGCCGCTGCCGGAGGTGCCGATGACCGAGAGGAAGCGAGTGGTGCGCAGGCGCCGCAACAGGTCGTCAATCTGCTTCTCGCGGCCGAAAAAAAGATGATCTTCCTCGGCCTCGAAGGGGCGCAGCCCTGGGAAAGGGTTGAGGCGCGGCTCAGTTGACATCCCGCCCTTTCCCACCCGAGCCGGTTAACCGGGACAGGAAAGGCCGCAACTGGTCAGGAGAGAATTTTTCCGTCTGAGCGATGACGGTAGCTTCGTGGGTCCGGAACTGCGACTTCGGCGGGTTGCACCAGGCGTCGTCGACGGGAGCGACCGTGGGCAGCATGATGACCGCGATATTGGCCGGCGGCTTCGTCCGGCCAAAGCCGGCGCTCTTCTGGACCTCGCGCAGCTTGCGCCGTACCCAACACTCGTTGGTGCTGCCGTAGAAGATCACCGCCGCATCGCAAAGCCGCAGGTTGTCCTCGTGATACTCCCGGAGCTCGGCCTCGTCTCCCTGAAACTCGGGATGGATGACCTCAAATTTCTGATTGAACAGATGGTCGCCGTAAGGGGCCACCGCCTCGGCGTCGCGCTGGTCGTACATGAGGTAGACAGTTTTCACGGAGCCGGTGGGCGCGCTGGGTACGCTCGCTTCCTGCGGCCCGCCGGGCTTCGGCTCCAGCTTCTGCTGATAGACCGTGCGCAGGCCTTCGAATGACGTCTCCAGCAGGTCCGACTGCTCGTTCATCCGCGGATCCATTCGCAGCTGTTCGACCACCGCTATCTGCCGCTGGTCTCCAATGTTTAGACCGGCAGGAATCCACAGCAGGCGCGAAAAGTCCCCCTGATTGCCGCGCTCAATAGCCAGCTCATTCTGTATGTGGACCAGCGAGTGGGTCGCTCCTTCGGGCACAATGCTGTAGTTCTTGCCGACCAGATGTATCGACAGGCAACAGCGCTTCAGGTCCTCGCGCAGGATGGCTTCGAGCTCGGAGAGGACCATGGGAACCGGATAAGCGGGCAGAACGGTGTGTCCGTGTTGCTCCAGGTCGCGCCGGATGATCTCGCGCTGCTCCCGCAGGTCCGAGGTCGTCTCGGCCAGGAAAACACACTTCCCGTCGGCAACTGCAGCGCCCTGCGCGTGCGCTTCGAACATCTCCAGCACACAGCATATGTCGTGCGCCAGATCGTCTAACCGCAGCCAAAAATCGCGTTGGGCATCGGGCCCGAAGATCTCATCCAGCTCGCGAACCTTGCCGGTCTCCGGGTCAACTTTGAAAAACTCGTACCCCAGCAGCGCCCGCACCTCGGGAGGGTGCAGGTCTACCGGCACGGGGGTCTTCAGCACCTTGAAGATTCGCGCCTTGTTCCGGACCTTCACCCCGCCATGCTCTTCGGCAGCGTGATAGAACTCGGAGAGCTCCTTCCGGGTCCATTCCGACTTCACATAGCGCGGTGAGATCACCGAGACGAGCGCGGCAACCCTGCGGATGCGTTCCAGCAGGGTTTGCGCCAGCACGTCGTTGCCGGCCAGCTTAGGATCGCGCCAGATTTGCGGCGGCTTGCCGAGCAACTGCCCCAGGCGCACTTCCAGCGCGCGGTGCAGATTGGCCACCCACCCCTTCCGGCCTTCCATCAGCTCCACGTTATCCAGGTGGGCGTAGCTGATGAAGGCGTCGCCTTCAAAATTCATGGTGTGTTCCTAGGCTGTGCGGCGCACGAAGAACGACGCAAGTGTTGACCGATATTGTTAGCCGACTCGGCGGCCATTGGCAAGCGAATCTGCCGGTTTACGGAGCCGACAGGCGTTTAGCGCCCTTCGCGGGATCATTATGGTCTCCTTCCGTCCGCATCCTGCCGGTCAATCTTCTTGATACAACGAACGCTCGGTAAGAAGCTAAGCCTGTTCAACCGCGAGCTTCTCTGGACGGCGTGCGGCAGGTGTCCTAAGATGTGCCAGAATCCATGCCCTGCAATGCGGCCGGTAAGCTTGCCTTGGTGGTGTCGCTGGTGTGCGTCGCGGCGCTGAGCGGCGCGCAGCGCGCACGCGCGGAGTTCGGCGCGCGCAATCCGCGGCTGGTGCTATGGGCCTGGGAGCGCCCCGAATCGTTGCGCTTTGTCGACTCCCAAACCGTGGGCATCGCCGTTCTCGCCGGCTCGATCTATCTCAACCGCACGCCAACCCTGCGTCCGAGAATGCAATCGCTCAACGTCGGCTTGCACACGCCGCTGATTGCCGTGGTTCGTCTGGAAATCACGCGCGAAACGCCGCGCCAGTTCGACGCCGCTTATGTCCAACAGGTCGCGCGCTGGATCGCGAACGAGGCTGCGCTCCCACAGGTGCAAGCGGTGCAGATCGACTTCGATGCAACCCAATCGCAGCGCGATTTTTATCGCGCGCTTTTGAGTGAAGTCCGCGCTCGGCTTCCCAAGGCAATGCCGCTGTCAATCACGGCGCTGGGCTCGTGGTGCCTGGGAGACGACTGGCTGCGCGGGCTGCCCATCGACGAAGCCGTCCCAATGCTGTTTCGGATGGGAGTCGATCGCGGGAACATCGTACGCGCGCTGGCGGCGGGCGACGACTTTCGCGAGCCGCTCTGCCGTACCAGCGTCGGAGTGTCGACCGACGAGCCCTGGCCGGAAATTGCCCGCGGCCGTCGGGTCTACGTCTTCAATCCGCGCGCCTGGACGGAAAGCAGTTTCCAGACTGTTCAACGAAGGCTCACACCATGAACGCTCTTCGCCGTCGTTTGTTCGCCGCTGCGCTCCTGTTGCTCGCGGTGTTGCTGACGCCAGCCAACATCTTTTCCTGTGGCCCATTCTTCGAAGTGCCGGTCTTCACCAATCAGGAAGGCCCCGATCGGCCGCTCGAGCTGTTTGCGCAGGGCAGGATGGGAATCATTCTGCCCACGTACGAGCGGCGGTACCTGGTGGTCGCCTACCGGTATCTCTCAGGCAAGCCGCTGACAAAAGCGGAGGCGACAGCAGTGGCGGAGGCGTGGGAGCCAAAGCCAACTCCGCAAGGACAACCGTCGCCGGATGAAGTTGCAGTCAATAAGTGGGAGCAGGCGCGCAGCGCGGTGCTGGGTGAACCCAGCACGACCGTTCAGAACATGAACCGCTTTCGACAGCTGCCCGACTCTCCCTGGGTGGAGTATCCAAATTGCGGAAATGACGCCTTTGTGACTGCCGCACAGACCCTGACGACTCTCGCGCAGAAGTTCGGTGTGCGCAGCGCGCCGGTTCGCGATTGGGTACAGGCCCAGGATGCAGTGTTCCAGAATTGCAGCGGAACCGACCCCGGACAGGAAGTGAAGCCTCACCTGCCTGCACCTGCCGCCGGGCTGCAAGACGCCGTGCTCCGAATGGACCGGCAATACCAGATTGCAGCCGCGAACTTTTACGCGGGCGATTTCCACAGCGCCGCAAAGCAGTTTCAGCAGATCGCCGATGATGGCGACTCGCAGTGGCGCGTGTGGGCGCCGTATCTTGTGGCGCGCTGCTACATCCGCGAGGCGACACTCAACGTTGCCTCGAGCAATGACCCGCGTCGCGATCCCGCCGCACCGAGCTACGACGTCGAGAAGATGACGTTGGCGGAGAAGCAGCTGCAATCGATCCTGAAGGACCCAGCCCTGGCCGCGGTTCATCCCGCCTCGCAGAAGCTGCTGAACTATGTGGAAGCGCGGCTGCATCCCGATCAACGGCTACGCGAAGTTGCCCAACAGCTTGAGGGGAGCGGCCCGGCCTCCGATTTCGTGCAGAACTTGATCGACTTCAACTGGCTCCTCAACCATCGCTTCGGACGTTCCGACGATGGCACACTAAAGCCAGACGCAACTCCGAATGCCGGCCTCGACGATCTCACCAGCTGGGTGGTTTCGTTCCAGCAGCCGTCGCCAGAGGCGCTGAGGCACGCCGTCGAGCGCTGGCGCGCGACCAAATCGGAGGCGTGGCTGATGGCCGCGCTCAGCATGACGAGGGCGGCAGATAGCAATGCCGGCACGCTGGCGGATGCGGCGGCTGCGGTCACGCCGAATTCTCCCGCCTACGAGATGGCGGTGTACTACCGCGCGCGGCTGCTGCTCGAGCAGACCAAGCAAGATGCGGCGCGGCAACTGCTCGACGCCAACCTGCCGCGTTTTGAAAAAGGGCCGCTCTCGGCGTTCAATTTACTGCTCGGGCAGCGGTTCGCAGTAGCCGGCGACTTCCGTCAATTCCTGGAGTACGCGCCGCGTACTCCGGTGACCTACGCTTACGATGATTGCGACGATTGCGGAGCGCCTGACTCCGATGCGACCCGGGCCAAGCCTCTGCCCAAGCGGCTGGAGATCGACTCGGCACGCATCTTTAACGAACGCCTGCCGCTCTCACTACTGTCGCAGGCGTCCGCCGGACAGGTGCTGCCGCCGGAGCTGCGGGGAGAGATCGGCACTGCGACCTGGAGCCGCGCCGCCATACTGGCCGATCCAGCCACGGCGAAGTCCCTGGAGCCGCTGACCGTCGAGGCTCATCCGGAGCTGCGCGATTACATCAAGGCATACGACGATGCCGCCTCCGACGATGCGCGAACATTTGCCGCAACCTGGATGATGCTGCACTTCCCCGGCATGCGGCCATTCGTCTTTGCCGGCGCCTTTCGCGAGACAAAGTTTGCAGCAATCGACAACTTCCGGGACAACTGGTGGTGCGGCGAGGCGTTTGTCAAAGACAACTTAGGGGGGAGCACGCTTTTCTACGACAATCAGCCGCCCATCGATTCGGAGACCGGAAAGAAGGCTGAACCCAAACCGCCGCCGTTCCCGTCATTCCTGACCCCCACGGAGCGCACGAGCACTGAGGAGCAGTGGCACAAGCTGTCGTCCCTCCCGGCCGCACCGGAGTACATGGGAGGCGTGGTGCTGGATTGGGCGACGAGTCATGCCGACGACCCACGCCTGCCTGAGGCGCTCCACCTGGTGGTGCGAGCCACGCGCTACGGCTGCTCCGACGAAAAGACCGGCGCGATCAGCAAGCAGGCTTACGACCTGTTGCATACGCGCTATCCCAATTCGTCTTGGGCGAAGCAGACCCCGTATTGGTACAAATAGGATCGGTAGAGCGGGCCTTCAGGCCCGCGTTCCGGGCGCTTTCCGACTTCACGAACTTTCATTTGATGACAGAGTGTCGCCCGCTAAAGCGGGCTCTTTATGAATCGAGCCGGGCGTGACGCGGCGCTAAAGCGCCGCTCTACCCTAAATCCCCAGCTTCTTAACTTCCTCGTTGTAGTACTTGCGGTAGAGAATGTCCCACTCCTGGGAACCTTCCAGGATGGTACGGCGCTGGCTCTCGATCTTCTGCCGGGCGGCAGCATCGATGCGCGCTTCCTGTGCCAACAGGTTCTCCAGCAACCGCCGCACCTCCAGCCGGATTGCGTTGCGGTCTTCGAGGAAATCGACATCGTCCATCGCGGCGAGCGTGTCGGAGACGCCGTGTGCCAGCTTGTTGATCTTCTCGCGGCTGATTCTCATCGTGAAGTAATTCGCTGCAGCAGGTTATTCAGCACTTGGCAATTAGCGCTAAGCGATTGGCATTCTCTCCGGACCATCTGCATTGTCCCAGTGCCGATTGCTAATGCCAAAAATACGCCGTTCAAAGAACGGCCTTGTATTTCCTTACCAGTTCGTTCTTCACCTTCTTGAACATCTCCTGGTAATCGGCGCCGCGGCGCTGCATCTCGTCGGTATAGGTCTCCAGGATGATGCGTACCTCGTCATTAATGCGGTCTTCCAGCGTCAACTCGTCCAGCAGAGCAGCATGGACCCGCTCGTTCACGGCCGCCTTATTGGGGGCCTCGATGAACTCGCCTTCCATCAGCTTGTTGGTGATTTCGCGGGCAAGATAGCCCACGTATTCTTTCGAAAAGAGCATTGCTTCTTCGTAGCGCAGTAGCTAAACGATAAGTCTAACACAGCGAATTTAGAGCACCTCGCGCCCGGGACGGAGCGGTTCGCCGGGAAGTGGGAACGCCCATAACATGAGAGTATGATGATTTTCGTTGCGGCCAAATTCCGCATGGCTGCGCGACAAGATACCTCTTATGCCCGACGATCTCTCCAGCCTGAAAGACGACATGAATGCCTTCATCGTGGGCCACGGCCTTAGCCGCTTCCATGGCTATGTGACCGAAGAAGTGCACAGTGTCATGTGGGACCCGCGCGACAATCCTGACAGCTGGAAGGACTTTGTGGAATTGGCCAAGAAGGCGGGCGCCGAGTTCCTATCCATGGATGAGGAGGTGCTGCAGCGCGATGAACTGGATTACCTCATTCAGCGGCTGCAACACACCGCTTTTCCCAGTGACGAAGACCTGGAAGAGGCGCGCTGGCTGCGCAACTACATTGGCAAGACGGGATTCATTCAGCTGGGCTGGCCGCACCAGGGGGTCATGTTCCTGTTCGAAGTGACAACCGAATGGTACGAGCGCTATCAACACCTGCTGGACCTGGTGGAGGACTTCGGCACCACGGTCTTCGACGATTCCGACCAGGATGACGAGCGGTAAGGCAGTTGTCGGTTGCCAGTGGCCAGTTGTCGTTGTAACCGGGACCTAATTCTGCCTACATCAATTTGCCGTCAACCGGCGTCTGACAACTGACACCTGCTTCCAATGCGCTGGCAAATCCGCAACGCCGATCCTCAACATGTGACCGCGCTCGCGCGAGAGTTGAACCTGCCCGTCTGGCAGGCGCGCCTGCTGGCGGCGCGCGGCATTACCAGCGCCGGCGATGCCCGACAGTTCCTTTCCCCTTCGTTGGCTCAGTTGCATTCGCCCTATCTCATGACTGGCCTGCGGACGGCCGTAGAGCGCCTGCGCGCGGCAATCGAACGCAGCGAAACCATCCTCATCTATGGGGACTACGACGTCGACGGCACTACCGCGATTGTCATTCTGAGGACCGCGCTGGAGCTCTGCGGCGGCAAGGTTGAGTATCACGTGCCGCATCGCATCCGCGAAGGCTACGGCATGCGCGACGAGGTGATCGAGCAGGCTGCCGATCGTGGCGTGCATCTGATTGTGAGCGTGGATACCGGTATTCGCGCCTTCGCGGCGGCGGAGACCGCCGCACGCTGCGGCCTCGACCTCATCGTCACCGACCACCATCTGCCGCAGGCGAACGGCGTGCCCAAGGCGCTGGCCGTGGTCAATCCCAACCAGGACGGCTGCGACTATCCCTGCAAGTCGCTTTGCGGCGCAGGAGTGGCGTTCAAGATCGCACAGGCGCTGCTGGTAGAGAGCGGACGCGAGCGATTGCTGCCGTCGTTTCTGAAGATGGTGGCGATTGCCACCATTGCCGATGCGGTGCCACTGGTCGGCGAGAACCGAGTCTTCGCCAAGCTGGGGCTGGAAGGCTTGCGCAAACCTGTAAACGCCGGTCTGCGCGCGCTGCTCGCCAACTGCCAGCTTGATGGCTCGCGGCCGCTCAGCGCCGGCGACATCGCCTTCCGCGTGGCGCCACGGTTGAACGCCGCCGGCCGCATGGACATCGCCGAGCGCGTGATCCAGTTGTTTACCGAGAAGGACGCCGGCCGGGCCACCGAGTTGGCTATGCAACTGGACCAGTTGAACGGCGACCGCCAGCAGGAGGAGCAGCGGATTCTGGAAGAGATCCATCGGAGGATCGAGGCGTCGCCGGACAGCAAAGACGCGTACTGTCTGGTCATCGATGGGGAGGGATGGCATCGCGGCGTGATCGGCATCTGCGCCACGCGGGTGGTGGAGCGTTATCATCGGCCCGCCCTGGTGTTCTCGTGTGAGGACGGCGTAGCTCATGGCTCCGGGCGCTCCATCTCCGCCTTTCATCTGCTCGAAGCGCTGGAGTCGTGCCCGGAGCTATTCACCCGTTTCGGTGGGCACTCCCACGCTGTGGGATGTGCGCTGCCGTCCGAGCGCATTCCGGAGTTGCGCTCCCGGCTCGACCATCATGCCCGCCAACGTTTGACGCCGGCGGACTTTATCCCCGTCCTGGAATACGACGCGGAGATTGCGCTCGAAGACCTAAGCGACGATGTTTGGAGGACGGTGCAACAGATGGAGCCGTTCGGGTCGGGAAACCCTCAGCCGGTTTTCGTATCCCGAGGCGCGAAACTCATACAGCCGGCGCGAGTGCTGAAGGAGAAGCACATGAAGCTGCGCGCAGTTCCGGCAACTCCTGGCGCCAACGGCGGCGGTTTTCAGCGAGCGCATGATGTGCTGGGCTGGCGGATGGCTGAGCAGCTCGCACGCGATCCGCTGCTGGCCGGCGACATTCTCGATCTGGCCTTCAACGTCGACTACAATCAGCATCCCGATTTCGGCGGCGTGCAGTTGAACCTCGTGGACTATGCGCGAAGCCAGCCGGTGCAAGCGACGGCTGCCACTCAGCCATGAGCAGTGTCCGCATTGGCAAATGATTGCGCTCCGGCGGGAAACGTTTCTGCCATTCAAAAAAGAAAACTGGATTTGCGTTATACGCCAATAGAAACGAGGCCCGACTTACGTCTGCCCCGCGATGCAGACTTTCGTGCCCGTGAATGTTTCTAACGTTTCGTAACTTTACAGACCAGCTACACCGGTTTAGTATTCCCATCCGATGGAGATGGTGCTCGACCAGGTTTGTGCGAGCTGTGGCAGCGGGCGCATGGCAGATGGCCGGTTCTGCCTGTTCTGCGGCGACCTGCTGGGAGAGTCCGCATCGCGACAGGCCTCCCCTTCCAAGCTCCAACGATCGCACGCCGCTGCGGCGCTTGCCGATCTGCAGTATGCCGGCTTTTGGAGGCGCGTCTGGGCAGGCGGTATCGACATCGCCCTCGAAGCCGCCGGCGCGCTGCTTCTGACCATCGCCATCGATTTTCTGCTGCGCCGCTTCGGCGACATCTTCGGCATTGACCGCTGGAACTCAGCCGTCTTCACCGGCATGGCTTACATCCTGATCTGGGCGGTGGGTTCGTGGCTCTACTGCGCCTTCGCTGAAAGCTCATCGTGGCGCGCCACCGTGGGCAAGCGCCTTATGGGCCTGCAGGTGATCACGACGGAAGGAGCACGAGTGTCCTTCGGCCAGGCCACGGTGCGCCACTTCATGAAGTTTCTTTCCTTCTTCTGCCTCACCATCGGCTTCCTCATGTCGGGATGGACGCGTCATCGCCAGGCGCTGCACGACATGCCATGCGACGTGCTGGTCATTCGCACGCCGGCAGCGAGCTTCTCGCTGCTCAATCGGTAGAGCGACGCTTCAGCGTCGCGTCTAACGATTGCCGGGAATTCCGAGTCGGCTTCAGCCGACGGCAGCGTGCCCTCGATCGGGCTCTTGTCGAAGTTGGACTTGCGTGACGCGGGCCTGAAGGCCCGCTCTACCGTCCCGTTCTGTTGGCGTAAGATCGAAGCAGATGTTTCAATCGTTAGCCCAGGTGCGCAAGTGGATGGTGATCGGAGTGTGCGTGCTGGTCGCCGCCGTCACCCTCTCTTACTGGATCGCGCGCGCCCGCATGAAACCTGTGCTGCACAATGTTCCTCGCCAGTTGGGCTTCGACATTCAGCAAACCAGCGACGGCTTTTCGCTCTCGAAATCCGAGGGCGGACGCACCCTGTATACCATCCGCGCCTCGCGCGCGGTACAGTTCAAGCAGGGCGGGCACGCCGATTTGCGCAATGTGCATATCGTCGTGTACGGCAAGAACCACGATCGCTTTGACCAGATCTACGGCGACCAGTTCACCTACGATCCGCAGAGCGGCGATATTCATGCTGTCGGCGAAGTCCACATTGATCTGGAAGGAAACGCGGAAGGGCCATTGCGGCCCGACCAGGCACAGCCGGAAGAGCTGAAGAATCCGCTGCACCTGGTGACGCGATCGCTTACTTTCAACCAGAAGACTGGAGTAGCGAACACCGACGATGTGGTGAACTTCCAGACCGAGCAGGCGGTCGGCTCGGCAAAGGGCGCGCACTACGACTCGAAGCAGAATGAATTATTGCTGAAGTCGGACGTGCATGTCGTCACCCGCGGCGCGCATCCGGCGACCATCACCGGAACGTCGGCAACGCTGGAGAAGCAGCCGCGGCAGGCGGTCCTGCTGAATATGAAAATCGATCAGCCGGACAAGACCCTGACTGCCGACAGGGGTACGCTGCTGTTCTCTCCCGACAATACCGTGCAACATGCGCTCGCCGAGGGCAATGTTCATATCCAGAGCCGCGGGCCATCGGTGACGGATGTTTATGGGCCGCGCGGGGATTTGAACCTGGGCGACAAGAACACCATTCGGCAGGCGATCGTCTCCGGTGGCGCGACCTTCGAGACGCACGGCAAGAGCGTGGCTCACGGCTCGGCCGACACCTTCATCGTCGACTTCGTGGACAAGCACCAGCCCTCGCTGCTGCACATGGTGAAAAACGCTCGCATGCGGCAAGACCCTCAGCCCGGCAGGCCGGGATCGAGCGGACAGCCCATGGAGATTGCGGCCGACCAGCTCGACTTTCAGTTGGAGGAGGGCAATCGGATCAAGACGGGCGACACCAGCGGCAAGGCGGTGATCACCATTCTGCCCTCACCCGGCGGCGGCACAAGGCCGTCTAAGGGCAGCCCGGCCAGCAACAGCAACTCCACTACGGTGGCCACGGCGGGCAAGTTTCACGCCACGTTCGACGACAACAATCGCATTCAGACGCTGCACGGCTGGCCGAATTCGCGTATCGTCTCGACCACGCCGGGCGAGCCGGAAAAAGTCAGCACGGCCGACAAGCTGGATGTGACGTTTGCTCCCGATGGCGGCGTGCAAAAGCTCATCCAATCGGGAACCTTTGCCTATCGTGAGCCCCCGCCCAATCCCAACAGTGGGGGACGCGCTGCCTTCGCCGATACGGCGACCTACACGCCCGAGCACCAGGTGCTGGTGCTAACCGGCTCGCCCCGCATTATCGACGGCGGCATGACGACCACCGCCGTGCACTTGCGCATCAATCGGCAGACGGGTGAAGGCTTCGCCGACGACGACGTAAAGACTACCTACAGCGAACTGAAGCCGCAGCCGGACGGCGCCCTGCTGGCGACCTCCGATCCGATTCACGTGACCGCGCAGCATATGACCGCCTACAAACAGCCAGGCGTCGCGCATTACACCGGCAACGTGCGGCTGTGGCAGACGGCAAACGTTGTGCGCGCGCCGAAGATCGACTTCGACAACGAAAAGCGCACCATCTTCGCCGACTCCGACAAATCGCAGACGGTTTCCAGCCTCTTTGTCCAGCAGTCGCAGGACGGAAAGCTCACTCCGATCGACGTCACCGCCGACAAGCTGACCTATGTCGACGCACAGCGGCTGGCGCGCTATACAGGAAATGTATTCGCCAAGACGACTACCGGAACAGTCTCTGCCGAGCAAGTGGACGTCTATCTGAAACAGGCAGATCCGGATCCCAAGACGGCGGGGGGCGGGCAGAATGCTGCCCGGCGCAACGCTCCCGCGCTGCCAGGCGCTGACACGCCCAGCCAAATCGATCACATGATCGCGACCGGCAAAGTTGTGGTCACCGAGCCCAACCGGCGCGCCGTCGGCGACCGGCTGGTGTACACGGCAGACGATGCCAAGTACCTTCTGACCGGCAAATCCCCTAGCATTTTTGATGCCGAACACGGAACTGTTTGGGGCGATTCGTTGACTTTCTACAGCCACGATGATAGGGTTCTGGTTGAGAGCAAGCGCTCTTCTCCTACCATCACCCGCGCTCGTACCACGAAGTAAATGCAGACTTTATCGGCTGAGGAGATCGGAAAAAGCTACCGCGGTCGAAGGGTCGTCCACGGCGTCAGTTTCCATGTAAAACAGGGTGAGGTTGTGGGCTTACTCGGTCCGAATGGGGCCGGCAAGACCACTAGCTTCTACATCGTCGTCGGCCTGATTCCCGCCGAAACCGGACGGGTGTTGATCGACGGCGAGGATATTACCGACGTCCCGATGTACCTGCGGGCGCGGAATCACGGCATCAGTTACCTGCCGCAAGAGCCTTCGATCTTCCGCAAATTGACGGTCGAGGACAATATCCTGGCGGTGCTGGAAGCCCAGTCGATGTCCTGGCACGAGCGGCGCGAACGCATGGAGCGCCTGATTGAGCAGTTGGGGCTGGGGGTCATTCGCAAGAACCGGGGCTATGCCTTGTCGGGCGGCGAACGTCGCCGGGTGGAGATTGCGCGCTGCCTGTGCATCTCCCCGTCGTTCATTCTGCTCGACGAGCCGTTTTCCGGAATCGATCCCATTGCCGTTTTGGACTTGCAGCGGATTATTTCCGACCTGCGGGCCAGCGGCATCGGCGTACTGGTTACCGATCATAATGTGCGAGAGACGTTGTCGGTGACCGATCGCGCCTACATCATCAATGAGGGTAGAATTTTCCGTACGGGAACGCCGGAGCAACTCGGCAACGACGTGGAAGTGAAGCGCGTTTACTTAGGCGAGAGCTTTTCATTGGTTTAGAATTTGATACGAGGGGCGGTGCTCCTCAGGGTTCCGTGGCATGGCCTTATTGCAGCCCAAGTTAAATCTGAAGGTCTCCCAGAAGCAGATACTGACTCCTGGGCTGGTGCAGATGGTCAGCGTGCTGGCGCTCAACAAGCTTGAGCTGGCCGACATGATCACTGCCGAATTGACCGAGAATCCGGTCCTGGAAGAGCTCGACAACTCGGTTCCCCTGCTGGACGAAATTTCTGCGCGCGAAGAGAAGATGGAGCGCGACAGCTCGGCGGTGCAACAGGAACAGCCGGCCACCACCGCGGAAGAGAAAGATCCCTTCGAAGAAATCGATTTCGGCTCGTTTTTCAGCGAATACCTCGATCCCGGGCTGCGTACCCCGATCGAGATGGAAGACACGGAAAAGCCCTCCTTCGAGAATTTTCTCTCCAAGCCCAGTACCCTGACCGATCACCTGATGTGGCAATTGGGATCGTTGCACGTGCAGGAAGACGTCTACCGCGCGGCCGAACTGGTGATCGGCAATCTGAACGAAGAAGGCTATCTGATCGCGACCGACGACGAGTTGCTCGGGCTGTCGCAGGGCGAGGCTGCCGAGCCGGAGATCCTGCCGTTACCGGCTGAAGTGGCGTCCGGTCCCATGATTGCCGAAATCTCCGACGGGAGCGAGCCGGAAAGCCAGGCCTTTGGCGTCGCCGTTGCCGAAGAGGCTGAACCGATTGCGCTTCATGTGCAGACGGTTGAGCCGCCGCGAGCCCGTCCTACCCTGGTGCCCCCGCGCACCTCACCGGCGCGCGTGCCGTTCAGCCGCGACGCTCTGCGCGAAGCCATCGATTTGGTGAAGCAGATGGACCCAGTCGGCGTGGGCGCGCGCGACCTGCGCGAATGCCTGCTGGCACAATTGCACAACCTGAAGCGCCAGAACCGCAAGAACGCCAATGGCAATCATCTGGCCGAGCTGGAAGCCCTGGACGATGCCATTGTGCTGGCCGATCAGCACCTGCATGCTCTGCAGAACAAGCATTACAAAGAAGTGGCGAAGATCATGGCGCGCCCGTTAGAAGCGGTGATGCGCGGCATGGACTTCATCCGCACTCTCGACCCGCGCCCCGGGCTGCGCTACAACAAAGTCGAGACCCGGCTGATCGAGCCGGATGTTGCGTTTATCAAGCAGGGCGACGAGTACCTGGTGGTGATGAACGATGAGGAGGTGCCGCAGCTGCGCCTCAACTCCTCCTACCGCCGGCTGCTCAGCCGCGACGTCGCCGAAAAAGACGTGCGGAATTACGTTAAGGAACGCTACAAGTCCGCCATCCAGCTGATCAAGAACATCGAGCAGCGGAAGCAAACCATCCTGCGTGTCTGCTACTCCATCCTTGAGCGGCAGCGCGAGTTTCTCGACCATGGCATCGACCACTTGAAGCCGATGATGATCAAAGAGGTCGCCGAAGAGATTGGCGTGCATCCCTCGACCGTGAGCCGTGCCGTGGCCAACAAGTACGCTCACACGCCGCAAGGCGTCTTCGAACTTCGGTACTTCTTCAGCGAGAGCGTCAACGGTCCGGAGGGCAGCGGCACGTCGTTGCTGATCCTCAAGCGCCGGGTGAAGCGTCTCATTGAAGAGGAAGATCCCGCCAGGCCGTTGACCGACGAGCAGATCACCCGCATCCTCCAGTCGCAGGGCATCCAGGTCACTCGCCGCACGGTCGCGAAGTACCGGGAAGACATGCGCATCCCGAGCACCCACCAGCGCAGAGTGAAAAGCTAACAGCCGTAGGTGATTGCTAGTTGCTAATTGCTTTCTTGAGAAGGGAGCTCAATGAACGTCGAGTACTTTGGAAGGCAGTACGAAATCACTCCCGCCATTCGAGAAGAGGTGGAATCCGGCCTCGGCAAGCTGACAAAAATTCTCGGCGACAATTTCAAGAGCAAGGTCATCCTGACCGCCGAACGCCATCGCAACATCGCCGAAATCACGGTGACGCGCCGCCGCGGACACCTGGTGGGACTGGCGCAGGCGCCCGACATGCTCGTGGCCGTCAACCAGGCGCTGGAGCACATCGAGACGCAGGCGCTCCGTGATAACGGCCGCCGCCGTGCCACACACCGCAAACCGAAAGAAAAAGCCTGGACCGCGCCCGTCGAAGCGGACTCCGAGATGCAGATTTCCGTGGGAGCGACAGCCGCTACTGCCGTTCCCGTGGTGGTGCATAAGTTTCCCGCGGTAGCGCGCACGACCGAAGCCCATTTGGTGCGGTCTCAGGATGCAGTAGCGCTACGCCCCATGACGATTGAGGAAGCCGTCAAGGAATGCGAATTTCGCGACCGCGATGTCTTCGTCTTCCGCGATGGGAAGGGCAAAATCAAAGTGCTGCACCGGCGCAAGGACGGCAAGATCGAGCTGATTGAAGTGCCGTAACCGGGCCTTTAATTCAAAGCTCTCGCGCAGCTCCGGCCGCAGCAGCACGTTTGCGAACGGCGGCGCGGAGCTTCCCACCGCGAGTCCCGCAAGTCGCGCGTAGTGCCGCAACCGCTTACATTCCGCCGGTCTTCGCAACTTGGCACCCGGGAGCGGGGTTCTAACGGAAGAGCGGTGTGCGAGATGATCTCAAGACAAGAGCGCAGCTTCTTTTGGTCAGCAATCGCGATGGTTTTGCTGCTTGCGGCAGAAGCCGCTGGACAGGTTCCCAGTCGGATGCCTCCGCCCCGGCGCGGATTCGAGCGTCCTGCCCGCGTGCAATACCTCTCCGGTGACGTATCGGTTGCCCCCAGCTCCACCAACCAGTGGACGCCGGCTCGGCTCAATCAGTCGCTGCCGCCCTCCGAGTACGTCTGGACCGGAGTGAATTCGCGGGCGGAGATCAATGTGGGCAGCGGACTCATTCGCATGAATTCCGAAGCCAGCGTAACGCTTACCGCCTTGAGCCGCAGCAGCGTGCAGGTGGGCGTCAACCAAGGTGAGGTTAGTCTGACGGTGCTCGGGCTAATGCCGGGCGAAATTTACGAGCTCGACACGCCTAACGCCACTTTGACTGTGACCAAGCCGGGTGTATACCGCGTGGAGGTCAAGCCCACAGAAGACCTCACGACAGTAACCACGCGACGGGGCTCGATCGTTGCCACCGGGAGCGGCAACGCGGTCACCGTCGGCTCCGGGCAGCAGGTCAGCTTTCGCGGCGGGAATTCCTTGCAGCATACGGCGCAGAAGGCGCCTCCGCCGGATGGCTTCGAGGATTGGGCGAATGTGCGCGACAAACGGCTCGGCTATCCCAGACCGGTTCCCTTCGGAGTGGTCGTTGGCTACGGTCCGTACGGTCCATGGCCCTATGGACCGAGATGGTAGGTCGATCCGTTCCAATAGCGGCGATGAATAGCGACCGCGACGCGATCAGGGCGTAATCGCAATCACCCTGAGAGGACTGCCGGATCCGCCGACAATCTTCAACGGCGCCGCGATGACGACTGCGCCAGTCGGCGGGAGCTGGTCAAGATTACACAAGCTCGCCAATCCAAACTTTCCGCTGCCGTGCATCAGATAGTGGTTGGGAAATGGCGGATCGAACGTGGCTGCCTGGCCGGCATCGGTTCCGACAGTCTCTACTCCCACACCGAGGACGTCGCGCTCCTTGGCAAGCAACTCAGACGTTTCCTTGGCAAATCCGGGGGTGTGCGGTCCATTCTCCTTCGCGTTGATGTAGTCCTTCGCGTCCGTCCGCTTCGACCAGCCTGTGCGTAACAAGACCCAGGCCCCTGCCGGAATGCGTCCATGCTGTCGCTCCCACTGGCGAATATGATCGGGCGTTAACAGGCAGTCTGGATTGTTCGCCACCTCGGCGCTGATGTCGATGACGCATGCCGGGCCGACAAACTTCGCAGGAGGAATGCGATCCACAGTGTTGTTGGGCAGGTCCTTGCCGGAAACCCAATGAACGGGAGCGTCGAAGTGAGTGCCGGTGTGCTCGCCGGTCTCGAAGCCATTCCAATACCAGGCGGGACCACGATCGTCGTAGCGTGACAGCTCCCAAATCTTGAACGCGGGAGTGTTGTTCCATTGGGAGGGCAGTGGCAGCAAAGGCGTTTGCGGACTCAAGGGCTGCGTCAGGTCCACTATCCGCAACCTTCCAGCATTGAGTTCTTCGAGCAGCATGCTCAGGATGCCAGACATTGCTTCTCCCAGGCGAACATCATCACGATTCGATTAGTGCTGTATCAAGGACTGAATGTATCTGCGAAATTGAAAACGATTCTCGAGCAGAGACAGGTCGGTGACATACCCGGAGGGGCCTGTTGCTTCCACTTTGGCGACGATGGTCGTCAATTCCTGGCGTTGTATAGCTTCTGATACAGCAGTCCTGAAACTTTCGACGTCGCGTACGGTCAGAACATGCGGTATTCCCGCTGACCGCGCGATGCCTTCCAGATCTGTACCTGTGCTGGTTGCCGTTGGAAAACCTCCCACCGAGAGCAGGCTCTCGTTATCGAAGACAACGTGAGTCAAGTTCTTGGGACGATAACGCGCCATCGTGCTGAGGCTCCCCAGATTCATCAACAGCGAGCCGTCGCCGTCAAAGACAACCACATGTTGATTGGGCAAGCACAGAGCCAGGCCAAGCCCCGTCGAAGAGGCCAGCCCCATCGCGTGTTGCAGATAGAAGAAATTGGGACGATGTCCCAAAGACTGCAGTTCGGCTGCAACTGCTCCCATGATGGTAACCACGAGGCAGTGCTCCAACTCCGCATAAACCGAGCGAAGGCAGTCGAGGCGAAGCATCACTCTTCCCACATCAAGTCGCGGGTTAGAAGAATAGCGACAGGTTGTAAGCTGCTTTCCGCCAGGGTTTGCGCATGGCGAATTCGTCGCTGGACGCTCTCGACGGCATCCAGAAAGAAATATGGAATTCCCAGAGCCCGCAAAATCGGTTCGGTCACGCTGCCGCCCTGCGTCTGCCACGGGTCTCGTTCTCCCAACCAGCCGCGATAGCTGATCAGCATCAGCAATGGGATCTTATATAGCTGCGCGAACGAAACAATGCCGTTGATCGAGGCCAGCAAGCCGTGATTCTGCATGAGCATTGCCGACTTAACGCCGGCAAAGTGCGCGCCGGCGGAGATTCCGACGGCCTCCTCCTCCTTAGCCAATCGCACCAAAATCATCTCCGGGTCCTGATCCGTCATCCGAATCAGGTGCACAAGCCAGGTCTCGGGCAATGCCGACACCAGCCGGATCTCGCACTCTTTCAGCGTTTCGTAGATCAGTTTCGAGCTGGCGAGGGACACGGGCATCGCCTTTGATAATCCTATCGGGGAAGGAAGAGTACATCATTCTAGCTTATGAAGGGCAGGTCCGAGCCGCAGGCGTGACTTGCAGCGGGGTTTTGTAGTCTTAAAGATCCACGGAATTGCTGATTCCCGCGTTGCCGTTGCTTTCAACCTCATCGTCCCAGAGCTATTGGACGCAGATGAATGGAATGTCATGCTGTAGCTACTTGGGCTTCATTCCCGGCCGCTACACTGGATAGCATTGGGACCGTCTTTCCCCAGGGAGTTTCATGCCCGCAGATGTCTTATTGACCCCGACCTCGTATGCCGAACGCGTGAATCCACAGTGGGTGCGCCTCCTCGACCTGCTCAACATGAACGTTCGCTATGAAAGATGCGTCGGCGCCGAATTGTTCTCGGTTGACGGTGATCGTTATCTGGACTTTCTCTCCGGCTATTGTGTCCACAATGCCGGACACAATCATCCCCGCATCGTCGCCGCATTGCAGGACGAGCTGGAACGCTGCGGTCCCGCGATGTTGCAGAGCCACGTTCCGGAGCTGGCGGGCGAACTGGGAGAGCGCCTGTGCCGGCTTGCGGGCGGCAAGCTGACGAAGGCGTTCTTCGCCAGCTCGGGTAGCGAGGGCGTCGAGACCGCGATTAAGTTTGCGCGCGCGTGCACGCGCCGTAACGGCCTTCTGTACGCGCAGGGGGCGTTTCATGGTCTGACCTGCGGCGCGCTATCGCTCATGGACAACGAATTCTGGCGCGATGGCTTCGGCCCAATGTTGCCGGAGACCGAAGCCATTCCGTTCGACGACATCGACGCGCTCGAAGAGAAGCTGCGTAGCCGAAAGTTCGCCGCCTTCTTCGTTGAGCCGATCCAGTCGGAAGGCGGCATTCGCGTTCCGTCGCCCCAGTACCTCGCGCAGGCGCAGGAGCTGTGCCGCCGCTACGGCACGCTGCTGGTGTTAGATGAGGTGCAGACCGGCATGTTCCGCACCGGCAGGTTCCTGGCTGCACACCATTACGGGGTTTCGCCCGACATGGTAGTTCTTGCCAAGGCGCTGAGTGGCGGGCTGGTGCCCGTCAGCGCCGTGCTGATGAGCGACCAAATCTACGACGCGGTGTACGGCTCGCTGCGGCGCGCCATCGTTCACACTTCGACATTCAGCGAAAACGGGCTGGCCATGCGCGCGGGCCTCGCCGCCCTCGATGTTCTGGAGGATGAGCGGCTCGGCGACCGCGCTGCTCGCATGGGCGAGCGGCTAAGGCGCGGCTTGACCAGCTCCCTGTCACGTTTCGAGATGTTTGCCTCCGCCCCGGGAGTGGGTTTGCTGTGCGGCATAGAATTCGCGGGCCCTTCGTCCGTGACGCTGAAGGTGCCTTTCACGGCGTTCCGAGCGATCCATCCTGGCATGTTCGCACAGATGATCGTGATGCGACTTTTCTCGCACGAAAAGGTTCTAACTCAGGTGTGCGGCAACAACTTCATGGTGCTGAAAGCCGCTCCGCCCTTGATCGTGGATGAGCAGCAGATCGACGAGTTCGTCGCCGCCGTGGAGCGCGTTTTCACCGCGGTGCACAGTTCGTCCACGTTCTGGAGCGACGCGCTGAAGCTGGCGCGGCGTACCATCAAAATCTAGGTGAGGAAGAAAGGCTCGCGGCAACCGTGCGCTTGCTTGTCGTGGAAGATGACAGCGCGATTCGTGAGTTTCTGAAGCGCGGCCTGACCGAATCGGGCTACCAGGTGGACGTAAAGCCCGACGGCCAGTCGGCGCTGGCCGCTGCCGCCGAGACGGTCTACGACGCGTTCATCATCGATCTCGGCCTGCCCGACATGGACGGCCTGGACCTGATCGCGCAATGCCGCGCGCAAGGTCACTCGGCGCCGGTGCTGATTCTGTCGGCGCGCCGCTCGGTGGATGAGCGTGTGCGCGGCCTGGAACAGGGAGGCGACGACTATCTCACCAAGCCGTTCGCGCTGGCCGAACTGCTGGCGCGAGTGCGCAACCTGCTGAGGCGAACTTCCTCTACTCCGCAAGAGGCCGTGCGCCTGCGGGTGCGCGATTTGGAACTCGATCTGGTTCGACGCGAGGCACGTCGCGGCGACATGCTGCTGCAGCTCACCACCCAGGAGTTCGCGTTGCTGGAATACCTGTGCCGCAATGCCGGCCGCGTGGTGACGCGCACCATGATCCTGGAGGAGGTATGGCGTATGCGCATTGATCCGGCAACGAACGTGGTCGATGTGCAGATTTATCGCCTTCGCAACAAGGTAGATTTTGGCTCCGAGCATCCGCTCATTCATACCATCCGCGGTGTGGGCTATGTTCTCCGCGACTCGTGATCCACGCCGGGCCTCCGCGGCCTGGCGAATTGCCGGCTGGCCCACGGTGGCGTTTGCCATCGGCAGCGCCGTCGCCTTTGCCCTGATGTACCTGCTGATTGCCGGCGACATTCGCCAGCGCAGCGATGAGTGGCTCAGCGGTGAAGCCGAGACGCTGGCCGACGTCTCCGCCAACACGCCCCGCGACAGCCTGTACGAGCGCCTGGTGCAGGAGGTGGCCGAACTGGCCTCGCACGAGGTCGCGCCGTCAACGGACAGCCGCCAGCAAAATACCGTCTTCTTCCTTCAGATCACCCCCACGCTTGAACCCATCTGGGTGGGGCCGCAGCCGAAGGAACGTTTCATTCAGCAGATCGAGAACGCCCATCTCGTCCCCGGTGTTCCCGCTCGCCTGAACGTCGCAGGATGGAAGAAACCGTTCCGCGTCGTGTATCGCGCGCCCGTAAGTGGCGGCGGTATTTACCTCGGCTTCTCTGATGTAGCCGGCTCTGAGATGCTGGAGCGGCTGACGGTGAGCTGCTTGCTCGCCTGGGCGGCAACCGTCGTGCTCGGTTTCGCAATCGCGTGGACGGTGGCACATCGCACGCTCGCTCGCGTTGTGCGCATCACGGAGACCGCGGCGGAGATCGGCACAGATGACCTCGGCACCCGGCTTCCGGAGGCCCGGGTGTCCGACGAAATCTCGCGGCTCTCACAGACCTTTAATCGCATGCTGGATCGAATTCAGGCATCGGTGAGTCAGTTGCACGTGCTCACGGATTCCGTTGCGCACGATCTCAAGAGCCCGGTGACTTCGATCCGCGGCAGCCTGGAGGTTGCGCTCTCCGGCGATAAGAGCGGCGAGTGGCGCGAGCGGGTGGCGGAGGCGATTGAAGGACTCGACCGCCTCTCAATGATGCTGAATACCACGCTCGATCTGGCTGAGGCCGACGGCGGCGCGCTGCGCCTCCACAAGGAGCCGGTTAACCTGGCTGAGATGATGCACCAGCTCATCGACCTTTACAAGCCCGCGATGGACATCCAGAGCCACAAGCTGGAGGCGAGACTTGAACCCGCAATCGTGGAGGGCGACGTCGCCCTGCTGAATCGCGCCATCGCCAACCTGCTCGACAACGAGGTCGCGCATCTTCCTCCCGACCGGCAAATCAGCATCTCGTTGCGCGCGCAGCACGGCCACGCAGTCATGATGATTGAAGACAGCGGGCCGGGCTTTCCGCGCGAACTGCGCGAGCGCGCCTTCCAGCGCTTCGTCAAGGGTGCGCATTCCACCGGACACGGCTTAGGGCTTGCGTTTGTCGATGCCGTCGCCCAGGCCCATGGCGGCTCGGTAACTATCGACGACCGTGCCGGTGGAGGCGCGATAATCGTCTTTTCGCTGCCGCTGGCTGACGTGTTAACCGCGAAAAATCACTGAGCGCCGGCCGCGCCCGGCAAAGCGATCCTGCCAGCGAAGGACAGCGTGACTTCCGCTTTGCCCTCTACGCGCAGGAACAGTACGCTGGGATTCTTCATTCCCCACGACTCGTATGGCACCTCGAAGCTCGTGGTTCCGGTGACTTTGTCGCCGCTCACCTCGACCGGCACGGTAAGCGTGAGGGTGTGATCGCCGCCGTGAATGGCGAAAACGCCTTCGACCTGCAGGTTCGATGCTCCTTGCGGCGCGATCTTCCCAATGACCCGGCGTGGGGTGAAGGTGATGGTGGGATAGCGCTGCGTCTCCAGGACGTCTTTTTTCATCTTGTGGTCGCGGCTATCGTTTCCGGTATTACCGCTTGCCGCATCGACGGTGATCTCGCCACTGGCGGCGCCGGTAGACGAATCAAAGCTCACCGTTCCGCTTTTCATTGGAAAGGTGCCGTGAACGCCGCCGTGCACGTCATGGACGGAGATGTTGATCTTCGTCTGCGCCGGATCAAGCGTGACCTGGACCTGTTGGGCAACGGATGCCGTTGCTCCCGCCATGAGCAGCACCAACACGGCCGGGACGCGGTAACAGAAGCACGGATGCGCGCGTGAAGTTCGTTGCAACCGCCCCTCCTTCTTCATGCTCTGTCAGCCAATAGATGCCATCCGAGTGACAGACCGTTCCCGACGCCGAATTCCGCCGGTGACAGCGAGCCGGTGTGCACGGCCAGCATGCGCGCAAAGATCTCGGGTTGAGCCTGAAACGCGCGGAAAAACCGCGTGCGGAATCTGGGACGTCCATCTATGCTCAACATGAGCGCAGCCATGGCACGTGGCAGGCGCATGATGCGTCGGTGTGCGCTTTCATACCGGGCGAGATCGCCAGCGCAAACCGCATCGGCCAGAGCCATTGCCTGCCGGAATGAGATTGCGAGGCCTTCGCCTGTAATGGAATCTACCGATCCCGCCGCTTCACCGATCAGCGCGACGTCGCGTCGTTGCACTCGACCCAGGCGACGCGATGACGTTACCGCGCCCCGGGCCGGTTCCTCCACAATCGCCTTCTTGAGGCGTAATTGCAGGGCGGGAAAGTGCGGGAGCGCATGATCGAAGCGAAGGTTCCTTCCCGAGCTGAGAAAAGCAACGCACACCTCATCCTGCCCAACCGGCGTCACGTACATCTCTCCGCAATCGCTCCAGTGCACTTCCACAAAATCAGACCACGGTGCGATGCGAAAATGCTGCCGCATTCCGAAGCGCACTCTGCCCGGACGGTCAGGCTCGAGTCCCGCGTGATACCGCGTTCGCGACTGCTGGCCGTCGGCGCCGACGATCCACCGACAACGCACAACTTGGCCGTCCAGCAGGACCTGCCCTGGCGCCAAGCCTTTGAAGCGATGCTTCCAGAGCAGCCGCACTCCCGCATGCGCCGCCGTATCGACGAGCTGCTGATGCAGGGCAATGCGCCGTATACCCAGTCCGGCGCCGCGCTGGAAGGGCGCCTCAACGGTCTGCGCGCCATTGATCAGGCGTATGCCGGTAAACGGTGCGCCTTGCTGGCGGTCGAGACCCACACCCAATTCACTCAAAGCGGCGAGCCCATCCGGCATGATACCTTCGCCACATGCCTTGTCGATGGGCGGATGCGCGGCATCGGCGACAATCACGTCGAGCCCCGTCCTGCGCAGGGCCAGCGCAGCCGCCAGTCCCGCTGGACCGCCGCCGATGATGCACACATCGGTCTCATACATTTCGTTTTTCATCGCAGCTTACCAGCGGAGCAGCACCAGTTCAGCGCAGAAACCCGGACCCATCGCCGCCAGGATGCTGTAGCTTCCCGGAGCCGGACGACGGCGATTCATGAACTCCTCGAGCACAAGTAGCACCGAAGTCGACGACAAATTGCCGACGCGCCGCAACGACTGCCACGATACATCCAGCGCACCCTCGGGCAGCGCTAGCGACTCGGCCGTTGCCTCCAGTACCTTGGGGCCGCCCGTGTGCATGATCCAACTTTCGATGTCGTCTCGATCGAGGTCGTATTCGGCGAGGAACTCATCGACATCGCGCGCAAGATGCTTGCGTACCATGTTCGGCACTTTATTGGAGAGCACGATCCGGAAGCCCTCTTCGGAGATGTCCCAGCCCATCACGTCTTCGGTGCCGCGATAAAACGACGAGCGCGAGGCGAGGATGCGAGGGCCGTTCGCCTGCCGGTCTTCTCCGCTGACGATCACCGCCGCCGATCCGTCGCCAAACAGGCCCGCGGAGATCAGGTTTGCCATGGATAGGTCGTCGCGCTGCCAGGTCAGCGAACACAGCTCGACCGAAATGACTGCGGCGATCTGGTTGGGATAGGCGCGCACGTAATCGGCAGCCCGAGCCACCCCCGCCGCTCCCCCAACGCAGCCGAGTCCGAAGACAGGATTGCGCTTTACGTCGGGGCGAAGGTGCATCCGATTGATGAGACGCGCGTCAATCGAGGGGCTGGCCACGCCGGTGACCGAGACAAAGAAGATGGCGTCGACATCGCGCTCGGAAAGGCTGGCGCGCGTCAGCGACTTGCACAGTGACTCCTCTGCCAATTCCTCCGCGGTCTCGATCCAGGCATTGTTCGCCTTGCCCCAGGTCGTGAGCTCGTCATAGGCCTCGATGGGCAGTGCCAAGTGCCGGCCCTGAACCCCCACGCGCGCGAACAGGCGGTCCAAGACCTCAGGATTCTCCAGCCGCTCGGACCAATGCCGCTTCAGCGCGGCAGCAATTTGTTGCTGGCTGTAGTAGTGGCGCGGAAAGGCGCTGCCCACTCCGGCGATTCGCATATTAGTTTTCGGTTCCTAGTTGTTGTCGGACGGAGATCTCTCTCCGGTGGACCTTTCTTCTATTGAACACGAAGCAGGATGACTTGCTGCGACATGACAAATTCTTCATCTTGCGCTCATGCGATAGTGGCGCGACAGGACTACGGATCAGTGGCTCCGGGCCTGCAGTAGCGTCGATTAGGAAGCCGGAGGCAAATCAAGCTGGGCCGTGAACTAAGGGGGATTTGCGGGTGACTTTGTAAGGAAGGATGACCGGCTTCCGCGCAAGTTGTTGAAGAAATGGTAGGCACGAGGAGACTCGAACTCCTGACCTCTACCGTGTCAAGGTAGCGCTCTAACCAACTGAGCTACGCGCCTACAGCCGCCAACAAGTTTAACATGGCAACCATGGGAACAACTCTGTTCGCCGAGCTTGAAAGCTGCGTCGTATCGACGTCCCGTAAGCCCGATTCCCGTCAACTCCGAATTGCAGATGACCGGCAAGGCCCGCGGATTCCGGCCCATCAGAGTGTTGGTATGCTGCTGTGATTCCCAATCCTCCACAACTACGCAAGGGTCACCCCGCGTGCCAGACGGCGTGAGGCAAGGGAGGGGCGACGAAGGGCTGAAATTCAGCAAATACTGCATTGGCTGATTCGGTCACTGGACGGTGTGAAAGACCGCTCCGGTACCCACTGGCAATACCCTCCACACGCATTGGCCTAGCCAACACCGACTCTACTTGCAGAAACGCGTGTGCCTGATGTGCCGGGCATCACGCGATTGCGTGACTCACACCTATGTGTGACGCGTAAACATGGCTTTCCATTGAACCGCACACGGGCTGGTGATACCGTAATTGGTTCGGGAAAAGGTGGTTAGCGTTTCTGGTCCGGGCGCGGCGCTTCAGCATGGCCCCGTCCTCCTATCGACTGAGCGTTCGCTTTCGCTCCGGCCCATGGCCCGCCCCTCCCCGCATATACTTCCAATTCATCGCACATTTTCGAGGTGGCTCTTGGCTTCATATAACGGAATTGCGCTGCCCTCCAACGGCGCCAAAATTACCTTCGACGGCAAGTTC
>Ga0070741_10005437_pt1 | contig 28339 bp, 29 predicted proteins | sample Coa_R1_4_FD_66440 | JGI IMG/M metagenome (GOLD analysis project Ga0070741, IMG submission 66440) | Surface soil microbial communities from Centralia Pennsylvania, which are recovering from an underground coalmine fire - Coalmine... | ecosystem: Environmental > Terrestrial > Soil > Unclassified ... | reverse complement strand
CGAGCTACACTTTGTGAAGCAGTGCAAGGCAGACCCGGAGAACATCATTTACACAAGCGTGACAGAAGAGTCAGAAGAGTACCTTGAAGTGCTAAAAAGCGGAGTCTCAAGGATTGTCGTCAGTTCTTTCAATGGGATGGAAAACCTAGCGAAGGCTGCAAGCAAGACAGGTAAAAGACCGCTGACAATGATCCGCGTAAACCCAGAGGTAGGCGTAAAAGCTGAGGTTCGCGCGTCATACAGAAACGGCAAATTTGGAGTGCCATTTAACGGCGGAACAATCGACAGCGCGACAAAGATGGTAAAATACATCATGGCAAGTGATCTATTGAAGTTTGAAGGATTCCACTTCCACCTCGGATCGCAGATCACCGACTTTTCCTGCTATACACACGCGCTTGACAAGATGGACGCGTTCATGACAAAGATGAAGAAGGAAAACCCGGCGTTTCAGGTAAATACCTTTGACATCGGAGGCGGGACGCCAGTATTCTACAATGACCCAGTGCCAACACCCGCCCAGATGGCTGAGAACCATGTCGGCAGGCTTAACCAACTGGCAGAGACACACGGCACCTTTAATCTCATGATTGAGAGTGGCCGCTATCTGGTGGCAGAGTCGTCAATGCTTGTCTCAAGAATAGTAAACACAAAGGAGTACAACGAACACAAGATAGTGATCGTAGACGCAGGCTATCACATACTGCTTGACGCTGCGTTACTCAAGCAAGAATACCCGCAAGAAGTAGTGCCAGTAGTTGACGGCAAGGACCGGACGACTGCGCTTTCGACTCCAAAGAACACGCATCTTGCAGGAAGGCTCTGCGATACCTACGATGTCTTCCCGCTCTCAAAGGTATCGGATCTGACCGAGTCAGATGTTGGCAGATACGTCTCGTTCTACAATGTGGGCGCATACTCTGTCGTGTTCAACATGCCATTCCACTGCCAGACAAAGCCTCCTATAGTGATGAAGGACAGCGACGGCAAGTTCAGGCTTGTCAGAAAGGGAACCTCATATGAGGACCTCTTCATCGAAGAAGGCGGAGACATAGCTTAGCCATGACCGTCCCGCAAAAAAGCGGGAACATTTTCTTAACTCAGAACCATAATTAGTGGATGCAAGGATGGAGAGCAAGAAAAAGATCCGCGCGCACGTCTTTATCACTGGCAGGGTTCAGGGCGTATATTTTAGGCAGAATACAAAGCAAGTTGCGACGCGGCATGGAGTCGCCGGCTGGGTACGCAATCTAGATGACGGGCGCGTAGAAGCAATTTTTGAAGGTGACGAGATGACCGTCAACGAAGTTATCGAATGGTGCCACGTCGGACCACCAAAAGCACAGGTTGATGACGTTGACGTAAAGTTTGAAAAATACACCGGCGAGTTTGCAGACTTTAGCGTCAACTATTGAATCTTGGTGTACGCTTCTGCTATTTGCTTCTTTATGCTTTCAGCATCTTGAGCTGTTCTGATAGTGGCGGCTACAGGTGGTGCGCTTCTACCTGACCTGATCGATAGCACAAGCGAATCGCCTGTCGGCTCGACATCAAGAAATGTCCTGAAATTCATAGTCTTGGCATATACTACTCTATGCGGCCTCACCTCTTCAATTACGCTGCTGCCAAGCGCCAACACAAACTTTCTTAGATCGATCAATATTGTCCTTGCAGGCTCTTCTAGCCTCTCAAGGTGGCTTTCAAACTGTGGTTTGTTGCCAGTGCCAAACATTTCCATATCTGTGATACTACCACCGAAGGTTATAACCTGATCCGAATGCCACTTCGTTTAAGATATTTTTTCACTTTATCGACAGTCGATTTCTCATAGTGAAATATCGAAGCTGCAAGCGCCGCATCAACGTCAGCTTTTTCAAACACGTCAAGCATGTGGCTTGCCTTTCCACAGCCGCCCGACGCAATCACTGGCACTCTGACAGACTTGCAGATAGCTTTTGTCAATTCAATGTCGTAACCGTTCTCTGTGCCATCGGCGTCAATGCTCGTAAGCAGGAGTTCACCAGCTCCGCGCGATTCGACTTCCTTTGCCCACTTTATTGCATCAATGCCCGTTCCTTCCTTGCCTCCGTATATCCTGACTTCAAACCAATACTTTTTGCCATCCCTGTCCTTGAATATCGTCTTTCCTTTGCCCACTTCGTAGTTTCTTTTTGCGTCAATTGCAACTACCACACACTGCTTGCCAAAAATTTCCATTAACCTTGTTATCAGTTCTGGGTTCTTGACTGCGGCAGTATTGATAGAAACCTTGTCTGCGCCAGAGAGCAAAATGTCCCGGGCGTCTTCAAGCTTTTTGATTCCTCCTCCTACGGTGAATGGGATATCTATCACGCTTGCGACATTTCTAACCACGCCTTTCATTATATCTCTTCCTTGCTGTGACGCCGTAATGTCAAGAAATACTAGCTCGTCAGCTCCCTGCTCGCTGTATTTCTTGGCAAGCTCCACAGCGTCGCCAGCATCCTTTACCTCCACAAAATGCACTCCTTTGACAACTCGCCCGTTATCAACATCAAGGCAAGGTATGATTCTCTTTGCCAGCATCATGCCATCGCCTTTGCCCTGTCGATGCTTATCTTGCCGTCATACATTGCCTTGCCAAGGATTACAGAGCTGCAGCCTACGCTTCTGACGCGGATAACATCTTCAACGCTTGCAATGCCTCCGCTTGCAATTATCCTTGCGCCTGATTTCACTGCTTCTGCAAGTGTCTGGACATCCGGCCCTTGAAGAGTGCCATCGCGCTCTATGCTAGTTAGCAGAAATTCGTCGATTCCCATTGCCATAAACTGTGATATCGCATCTGCAACTTTGGTGCCTGCAGATTCCTTCCAGCCTTTTACCATCACTACACCTTCTTTCTGGTCTATTGAAATTATTATTCTGCCAGGATTCTTTTTTGCAAGCTTTTTGACAGTCTCTTGATCTCTGTAGGCCATCGTGCCAATCACCACTTTGGCCGCCTTTGCCAGCATGTCCTCTGCTGCCTCTTGACTTCTGATGCCACCGGCAACTTCTACCGGTGTCTTGACTGCCGACGCTATCCTTGCAACTACCTCTGAATTGCTCCCGGTTGAAAATGCTGCGTCAAGGTCAACTACATGAAGCATATCTGCACCCGCGGCCTCCCATTTTTTTGCAGTTTCCACAGGGTCGGTGCTGTAAACTACTTTGTTGGCAGGGTCGCCCTTGACGAGCCTAACCACGCTTCCACCCATAATATCAACTGCAGCAATGACTTTCATGTTGACTCACTATCGCAAATTTCAATAAAGTTCTTTATCATTGTCGATCCGACATCGCCAGATTTCTCCGGATGGAACTGGACTCCTATGAGATTGTCCTTCTCAATGACTGCTGGAACGCTTACTCCATAGTTGGAGGTGGCAACCACTATCTTTCGCTGCTTTGGCACCGTGCGGTACGAGTGGACAAAATACACCCATGAATCGTCCTTGACTCCCTTTAGAAACTTGCTTTCCCCTTTTATTTCGAGGTTATTCCATCCCATGTGAGGAATCTTGACTTTGCCTTTTGGAAGCATCACCACGTCGCCGTCTAGGATTTTCAGACCTTCTAGCTTGCCCTCCTCGCTTCTGTCAAAGAGCATTTCCATCCCAAGGCAGATTCCCATTACTGGCATTCCACCCTCGATCGCCTTGTTAAGGTGCTTCGCACTACTCTCTATCGATCTTATGGCAGGGTCAAAGTTGCCAACGCCGGGAAGTACTAGACCATCATACTTTGGCAATTCTTTCAGATCGTAGATTATATCGACGCTCTCTGCGCCATTTCTCTCCAGTGCAGATTTCAGACTAAATAGGTTGCCTGCACCATAATCAAATATCGCGATTTTTGCCAATCACATCGCTCCCTTGGTGCTTGGCACTCCTTTTCTCCTGCTGTCGATCTCGCAGGCCATCCTGAGCGCGACTGCAAAAGCCTTTAGGGTCGCTTCGACCTTGTGGTGATCGTTGTCGCCATAGTGCACTACCATGTGGGTGCATGCATTGAGGTTCTGAGCAAGTGACCTGACAAAGTGTTCAAGGTCCTCTCTTGGCACTCCTTCTATGCCATCGCGCGTCAGTTTTAGCTGCACGTTCTGGAACTGGCGCTTTACAAGGTCTATCGACACGTAGGCAAGTGCCTCGTCCATTGGTACAACTGCATAGCCAAACCTTCTCACTCTTGCCCTGTCGCCCAGCGCCTTGTCTATTGTCTGTGATAGCGCAATTGCCACATCCTCTGCGAGGTGGTGCACGATGCCGTCGTTTGACTTGCCAGACAACGCAATGTCGATCATGGCGTGCTTGCCTATTGCCGTAATGAGATGGTCAATAAATGGGAGACCGGTCTTGACGCTAGTCTTGCCGGTGCCGTCAATATTGACCTCGACTGTTACTGCGGTCTCTTTTGTGACCCTCTCAATCCTTGCCTTTCTGGCAGCAGCCAACGCATTTTAAATTGCCGCCAGTGCATAATTTAAACTCTTAAGGGTCCAACGCTCCACAAACATAGTTGGCTAAAACTAATAGAATAGCTACCATTATCGAAAATGCAAGATGTGGCGCAAGAATGGGATTCAGCTTTATCCATGCATTCTTGCTCTCATAATACTAATGTCAGTGTATTCTGTAATGCCAGTCAAATATCCTATTGTTGGCAAAGCATATGCAGATGGGTTAAGTTTTGAAAGTCTGCCGGCCTTTCTTGTGCAAGGCAGACCTCTCAGCCTCTTTATCAAGATAGATCCCATAATATTGACACCAGAAAATGCAAGCTCTCCATCTCTTCAACTCCGGCTTTTTGACCTAAACAATAACGAGACAATTCCTCATGTGTCATACCTTGTTTATGCGACAAAAGGAGATCAGGAAATGATGAACCTTCGTTTTCATTCCCATACAGGCCCTCTGAAAATAAACATCCATTCAAAGGCAGGTCCTGTTGAAGTACTTGACGGAGAACGGGACTCAAACACGGGCATCTGGACAGCCAAAGATGGTGAAATAGGCGTGCAAACTCCATTGATGCTAGAAGGGGGCCTGTATCATTTTCAAATAACGATCCTTGGAATCAACCAAGATACAAATACTCTGGATTCAGGCAGCACGCCGACATTTGACTCTTGGCTCAGTGTCGGCGAAGCTTTGCACGGTACTCTTCCTTATGATAATCAAGCTCATGATTTCATGATAATCTCTTATTATGATAGAATAAAGGAATATAGTTTTGATCCTCTTGCCAACACCATCTATTGGTCGATGCCGTTTGATTGGAACCTTTCACGTATCCAGAAACAAAATATCTTTATCCACGAGGAAGTCAGGATTCCAAAATCTTTTATCAAGTTCTTGGGCTCGACGTCGTTTTTTCCTGCAGTTGACGGCATCCCGCTGAATACGTATTCTGTGGCAGTTGATCCATATTCTTCTGAAGATAGTTACATTGTCCATTACCTGATTAACAAGGATCTGTTGATCAACTTGGCTCAGGGACACGACCAGCAGGATACAAGCTCTGAATCAAACGTGATGTCATTCTCACTGTTTGTTAGCGGTCACAGCAACCAGCCATCAACTGAATTTTTCATACCATCCGGCATTCGAGTCGATGTGTCATGGAAGCCCGCCCAGCTGACTTCTGATACCGGATCTGCGCTAACTGTCAGTTTTTCTGATGTGCTAGAAGCGGGAAAAAACAATTTTCAAAACGCCAACATATTTTATAATCTAAAGATAGCGGATAAAAACGGAGTAGAAATCGTAAAAAGGATAAACCTCACGGCCATCAATGGCACCGATTCCCAGCCGGTGACTTTTTCGGCTAATGATACTTACAAGATATCGATAAGTGTCACTGGAATTGAAAGGCGTGGACTGTTAGACCAGAGCCGCGATGGCGAAGCAACAGGCATCGTGGTTGTTCCAGAGTTCCCAAGCTTTCTTGCAGCCAATACAAGTTTGATTCTGATCTTGGGGACAATAATTTCAGTTATGCTTTTAGTTACTAGAAGAACAAAGCTTTCAGTTTCATAATTCTGTGTCTATTATGGACGGTAGCTGGTTGACGCTTTTTGCCATTGCCTCAACTCCTTCCCGCTTGAAGCTTGCAATAGTCTTGGCCGGCTGTGGGCTGTAGCCATAAACGCCTACAAACGCTATTTTCACTCCACTCTCTTTTTCAGCGCGCCTTGCCATCAGCAAGTCTTCGGCAGAGTCGCCGGCGTATACCGCGCTCTTTGCGTCAATTGTTTGCATGGCTTTTTTTATCGCATAAGGGTTTGGCTTGGCATATTCGCGCTTTTCATCTTCTAAAAACACGCAGGCATCAAGATTGAAGTATTTCATGACTGGGAAAAGAGAATACTCTGCCGCAAGTCTGCTCCTGCCAGAGACTATAGCAAGGTTGCCATCAAACACTTCGTTTAGTTTTTTCATCATTTTGGTAGTTACCACAAGCTTGTCATTCTTTATCAGAGGCCTGCCTTTACAATACTTGGATTCTACGTGGTTCTGTTTTTCAAATAGCTCAGGACCATAGAACAGTTCGTCAAACACTCGCGCGAGCATGCTATCCTTCACCGGGGCTGGATACGCAAGCAGGCTTTTCCATTTCTCAATGCCATGATTCGCAAGGAATTTTTCAGCCGAGACGTACCCGCTCTCATCTGCGTTCTCTGCTACCTTTGCAAGGAACCTTCTGCCTTCGGCGATGTTCTTTGGCGGGTTGGCAAGCATTGCAAGCGTTATCACGTAGGTGGTATCTGTATCGTTGTTAAAGCCGCCGCTCTGTCGGAACTTTAAGATTATCTGATCAGTCACAAGGTTATGGAAAGACTTGCCTGTGATCGACTTGAGCATGTATTCTACAGTCTTTTTTATTGCAGAATTGTACGACTTGCGTATGTCAACAAGCACGCCGTCTATGTCAAAGAGCGCGCAGTCAAACATTACATTGTCCCTTCCACGCATTGAAGGAACTTGTCATTCATTTCTTTAGTGCCTATGGTCACTCTAATGCAGCCCTTGTGGCCGGCGACGTTGCCAAGCATCTTCACAATGATGCCATTGCTGACAAGCGCCTTTGAAATTGGCTGATACTTCTTGCCAGCTTCGATGAAGAGAAAGTTTGCATCCGACTTGAATACTTGCAAGCCATCAATCTTTGCCAGCCTGCCTGCAACTCTTGCTCTTTCTTTTCTTATGGTCTCAATCGTGTTTTTCACATGGTCTGCGCGTTCTAGTATTCCTGACGCGATGGCAAGTGAAAGCGTACTTATTGGATAGGGCGACTGGATTGTTGACCTGAATACTCTAATGAATTTTTCATTAGCTACCATGTACCCAACCCTAGCGCCGGCAAGCCCAAACGCTTTTGAAAGAGTGCGAAGCACAATGACATTGTCCATCTTTGTCACGTCCTTTGAAAGTGAATAGTCTGCAAAATCGACATATGCTTCGTCTATTAACACCAGCCTATCTTCAAGCGAGTTAATTAGGTCGATAACTGTATGTCTGCCAAGTTGGTTGCCAGTGGGATTGTTTGGCGAGCAGATATAGACCAGATCTGATTTCTTGGCGCTTTTTAGAAATGCCTTATTGTCAAGATCAAAGTCGCGCTTTAGCGGCACCTGATCGACTCTGATGCCATGTAGCTCGCATCTGTTGATAAAATATGAGAAAGTCGGCGTGAAAACAGTCGCCCGCTTGCTTCCAAAAGTTGACAGCAGTAGCTCAATCACTTGGTCAGATCCGCTGCCGGCAGCCACGCATTTTTCATTGACGCCGGCATATTTTGCCAGCTGAGCATACAGCTGTTCCAGCTGGTCAAGCGGGTATTCCCTCACATCTACCTGTCTTGCAGCCTCTGCCGTGACTCCGGCGATAAATTCTCGGTCAAGGGCGAAATTTTCATTAGAGTCGAGCTTTATCGCGCCTTCAACCTTTTCCGGCTTTGTGTATCTGCCAAGCTTGGCAATTCTCTTGATCTTGCCGTCAAGCGAATTTTTATTCATCCATCCTCGCCTTTACCGCTTCGTAGTGGTTTAGCAGCCCTTCTGCCGATGCCATTTCGCGTGTTGCTCTGTCAACTTGCGTGAGCCCTGCCTTTGTGACGTTAACCTTGTTGACCAGTTTTACAAAGTCAAGCACCGATAGCGACGCTCTTGATTTTCCAAATCCAAGGGTTGGAAGGACGTGGTTTGAGCCAAGGCAGTAGTCGCTTGCAGAAGACGGCGCATATTTTCCAATAAGCACTAGGCCAGCCGAGTCAACCTTTTTTGCGACAGAGTCTGCGTTTTTGCAGATTATCTCAAGGTGCTCGGGGGCAAACTCGTTTACAAACTCGATGCAGGCTTTATCGTTTTTGCAGACAGCGACAAATCCATTTTCTTCTAGGCTCTTAATTACAATGTCAGAGCGCGTGATGTTCTTTGCAATTGATTGCACTTGAGACTGCACCTCTGCCGCTAGCTTTTCGGACGCGGTGACGAGGCCGCATACTGTGTCAATGCTGTGCTCTGACTGTGAAATCAGGTCAACTGCTACAAGCCGAGGATCTGCAGTCGAATCCGCATAGATCAATAATTCTGTCGGGCCGGCAACCATGTCTGTGGATGTGTTGCTTGAAGCAATCAGTTTTGCTGCAGTAACGAACATGCCTCCGGGGCCAACTATTTTGCTCACCTGTTTGATTGACTGCGTGCCATAGGCAATTGCCGCTATTCCCTGTGCTCCTCCTGCTTTGTAAAATTCGTCAACGCCGCAGATATCTGCGGCGACTAGAGTCAGCGGGTCTATTGTGCCGTCTTTTCTTGGCGGCGAAATTGCAACTATTCTTTTTACGCCCGCGACCTTGGCAGGCACCGCACACATCGCCACTGTGCTTGGGTAGCGCGCCTTGCCACCAGGGATATAGCAGCCTACGCTTGCCACTGGCTTTATGGTACGCTCTATTTTGACACCGTTAGACGAAATTGTGATGCCCTTTAGCCTCTTTAATACGGCAAGCTCACTTTTTGCAAGCCTGTCTTTCATCAGTTTGACAGCCTTTACCTGCTCTTTTGTAACTTGACTGTAGGCTTGTTTTACCTCTTGCGCACTGACTCGTAATGAGTCTAGCCTTATGCCATCAAACTTGGCAGTGTAGTCAATGACTGCAGAATCGCCATATTCTGCCACGCTCTTCATTATTGATTTTGTGTCTTCTAAAAGCGAGTCAGGAATTGCTGACGCCTTGCGAAGCCGCGCGGCTTCTATGGCAGGCTCGGCGACTTGAATTATCCTCATCAGGAATATCCGTCCAAGTTTATCTCATCGAGTGGAAGTATCTGCTTTGGCTCTAGCACAACTAATCCCTGCGCCAGCTTCCTCAGCTTTGGCACTACCCGGATAAACTCGTTTTTGTCAATGACAGTGTTGACGCCATACCAGCCGTCTTCAGAGAGTGGGCTGACAGTTGGCCTCTTTAGAGCCGGCAATTCCTTTAGCAGCTTTGGAAGATTCTCCTTTTTCACATTGACAAATATGTGGAGCTTTTTGCGGCCCTCGACAACCCCGCGCATCAAAGCAACCATGTCTGCTATCTTTTCCCTCTTTACTGGATCCTTGAGAGCCTGCTTGTTTGCAACCAAGACGGCAGTTGACTCTGCTACCTTGTCCAGTATCTTGAGGTTGTTCTGGGCTAACGTGGTGCCTGTCTCTGTGATATCAAAAATTGCGTCAACGTCTTCTGGAGGCTTGGCCTCTGTTGCTCCAAATGAGAGAAATATCTCGACTTTCTTGTTCTCGCCTACTCTAAGCCATGGTGTTATTATCATTGGGTCGGCGCTTCCAAAGTGTTTCTTGTAGGCGGGGCTTGACTTGATGTAAGAGGAAGTGGTAGTGAGGTACTCTGAAGATATCCTCAGTGTCCTATTGCTTTTGGCAAAATCTGAAATCATCTCGTCTAAATTATTGTACGGGAAACTTGTCGGGACTGCGAAAATCTGCTTGACTCTGCCAATCTCTAGGTCAAGCAGTATCTGCACATTGGCTTTTGCCTCAAGTATCCAGTCCCTGCCCGTGATCCCAACATCGTAAAAACCCTCCTGGACGTAGGTGGGGATCTCTTGCGGCCTCAATATCTTGACTTCAATTTCGGGGTCGCCCAGCTTTACTCTATAGGTGCGTCCCCGGCCGCTCACGCTCTGCCAAGCTTGCTCTAGCAGCTTGAATGTGACTTCCTCAATGCTGCCTTTTGGGACTGCAAATTTCACGGTGGTAGGCATTTACTATATGACAAATGGAAAGAGCTTTTTACAGGATATATATCTATGTGGATGTTTGGCAGAGTACTTCATACTTTTTTACAACTAATGGTCTCATGCTTGTTCTCACAGTAGATAATTGCGATTTGAAGCTCCATTCGAATATTTCTAATTCAAGAAGGGGATTGAAAAGCCGCCATCAAGGTCGGTAAATTCGAGGCAGTTTCTTCGATATAGTCGACTAGCGTACTTTATTTACATCACAAGATCTTGGACAGCAAATGTCAGAGGTACCAAATAATGCTGCAGTACAGCAGCGTACGACGCCGTACACGCAAGAGCCAAGGGATGTCATTATTGCCTTTAGGATTACGCGCACTCTGTCAAATAGGATTTCGAGCTATCAATTCAGCTATCGCAAGAAAAGTAGGACAGATGCTGTTATGACATTGCTCGAGTCAGCATTGTATGTTATGGATAATGCTAGTCGCTTGGAGGATCCTGAGACTGTCAAGTACCTGCGCGATAACCTGTACAATGTACAGCTTGTTGACGACATTACAAGATGGCCACAGGACAGGATCGAAGCGGTCCTTGGAGCACTTGTGAGCGAAAAGGAGCGTCGATTCAGGATAAAGTTAGGGATGTGCTCTGCTTGAAGTGCGGGTTTCGCACCCGCACTTCGCACCTTTTCTTATTCAATTTTTCAAAGGGCTGGCATAAACGGCTGGTGGACTTGATAGCCCTATTTGATAGCATCGGCCAATTCGGCCCTCGGCTAACCGACGCGGATCTCATGCCAATAGATGGTAATAGTAGCAACTAATGATCATGTCTTAGAATTTAAGCCACAGTGTCCTCAGGGTAGTTCTGTTCAAGATTGTACCAATCTGGGTGTTCACCCCGGCATACTTTAGTATACACTGGTAACTCTTCGGCGGATCACTAGCGATATCACGAGGAAAGAATCTGAAAATCTATCAAAAAGTAAAGGATGTAATGGAAATTCTCAATGGTGACCTTCGGATCTATTCTGATCTATTGACCTATCCATATTAGCTGAAAATTGCGAGAAAAGAATGCGCTTAGAACTCTGCCTTTAAGACAACTTTTCCATTATCTTCTATAAACACTACCGTTTGGCCATCCTTGATCTTTAGCATCTTTCTAACTTCTTCAGGAATTGAAATTTGGTATCTTACAGTTACTTTGCTAGCGCCCAGTATCCTAGCCATCAGGTAAGAATGGCAAGTCATGTCGGAATTATATGTAGCCATGATATATCATAATAGCATGGTAGTATGATTATTAGCATTGTTAGGATAAATCTTATATAGCTTGTCTAGTTTTCTGACTGCATGAGGCCCCTTCTCGTAGTAGCACTTTTTGCTATTCTTCTAGCAGGTTTCGTACTCCCAGCACATGCCGCTGATCTCGATGCTAAAATCGACACAACAGTAGACAATGCTTCTGCTACCTTTACAGCTGTAAAGACTATTACAATGAAATATGAGCAAGGCGGTTCTATATCAAATCAGTTAAACGGCAAAAACGACAAAATAGAATTTACAATTAGTGGCACTGCATCAGATCCAAATATGGCTGGTCTGATTCAGGCAAACAACAAGGTTTTACTAGAATCAAATAGTCCTGTTCGAGTAGCTTCTGCCACAGTTCATTACATAGCGACTCTCAAAGGCGGACCGTCAAGTGCCCAAATGTTGGTGAAGGTGGAGTATCAGCCAACAATTCAAAAATTTGTCATGTTAAAGGAAGATGCTCAAACTGGTGGTGACATTATTGATCTTCAGTGGAGAGCATTCAAGATAGACGGACCAATCAAAGTGAACTCTGGAACCAAATACGGCGAGATTAACATTAATCAGGCGATAGGAGCTCTTGAAGCATTGTATCCGGATCTTGCATCAAAGCTGTCAAGCTCTGGAGCACAGGCAGTATTGACAGAGCCAGTAATGGATTTCACAAAGTTTAACATTCCGATGACTAATTGGCACTTTCTTTTTGACCAAGTTGGAACCAATGAGTCTGGAGTGGCTAGGGCACTATCAGTCTATTCGCTAGGTGAAAGCAGCTTTAGAGAAGGCACGTTTGAGGCACAAGAGACTACGGGTTCTGCATCAATAGATGGGCAAACCATTGCAATAAACTCGCAAACACCACCGCCGAGCGGACAGATTACAATTGCAGGTTACTCTAAATTGCAAGGGTCAGCAGGCCAAGAATATGCGACAGTGACAAAGGAAGTGCCTAGCGCTGCCACGACAACAACTGATGATAACAACAAAATAATGGGGTTGTCTTCTGATGTAGACGGAAATACCTATTTTGTGCTTGCTAAATCCGCTACCATTACACCAATACATTACACCATCGATCCAAATAATTTGATCAGGTTTGAAATTCCAGAAGGACAAGGAGGCGAATTACAATTAACGTTGCCTAAATCAATGATTGACCAGATTCATACAGTTAGAAATGGAGAGGGTAAAGAAATCCAATTTCAACAGGTCTTGCTCACTTCTACATCGACTACGATCAAGTTCACAGTACCTGATAGCACAGAGTCAATCGAAGTTCTAGGTACGCATGTTGTACCCGAATTTCCGCTTTCATTGATGCTGATTGTTATTTCAATAGGCGCTGTATTGATCGCAACCAATGCTTTCAATCAAAAGCCAAAACTGAGATTCAGTTAGCAATCTATTCTGTAAATTAGCCAGCAGATTGTAACAAGATGGCTTGTAAACCCTTGGTAATAGCAGCTCCTATTTTTTGACAGTATAATATACAAAAGCATGGATGAAATAGTTCGCATTCTAACTAATGCGGCAAGCCCATTAAGCTAGATCATGTTTCGAAACTTGAGCCATGTCCAAGGAGCAAGCCCCAAGTGGAACACTCTTGGTTGGAAAACCATGGCATTTTCTTATCTTCGTAGTTTTTGACTGGTTCTTTGTGTTACTTTATTCTCCTCCTGTTGCGCATTCTCTTGCTCTTCCTTTAGCTGAGCGTAATTTTCAAATACTCGACGTTTAACCTCCTCCTGAGTGAAAAATGCTTTTTCAATGAGTACTCCGAAAATTACATCAAACAGTGCTTGTGCTGAAAGAAACTTATCCTCAATATATTGCATCGATTCTGGACCTGCTGCGCTCGCTGGCTTTGCTTTCATCAGATATCCTTTCTCTGTCAGATACGATATAACGATATTACGAATTACTTCTGAATCTCCATCACCAATCTGTCCTTTCAATTCGTTATCGATTACTTTCCATACTCCGTCAGGTAAAGTGACTAGAGCTCTTTTTCCTACCGTCAAGTTCTAGATCCCCTGACGCTTTGGCACCTAGTGCCAATGTACATTTTACTAGAGGCTGATTGCGAACGGCCTGACTTAGAATGCGCTGCTTTTTGATTGCCCATGAACTTCAATACTATATCGATTTGATATCATTTCATATATATCTAATGCATATCGAACTTACCAGCGGGATCAGATACCCGCTCATCCGCTCAAACTTCTCGGGGGGTTTGAGTTACTATCGCAGGAGTTTTGCGTCATAATAACGGTTGCTTAAATCTAACTTCTGTGCTCCCTCGAGCAAGAATTTGCCAATCACTTATGGGCTGCCACCTAAATTCCATTTGCGATACCAAGCTGGAAAAGTGCTATAAAAATATCTTGAGGCATTATGCCAACGCCGTAGCTACAATAGTACCCCTAGAAGGGATTTTAACCCTCACAATCTCGCTTGGGCAATTACACTATCCTGATTATGCTACAGGGGCTAGTATAATTCCAAGGCTAGTACCAATTTGGTACTAGCCTTGGAATGGATCCAAAGAGATTCGAACTCGATCTTCCCTTTGGGAGGCTACTCCCATACTGAGAAGGGTAAAACGTGGATGGCTGGCCACTCCAACCGTCTTATTCTTCTTCCAATCCACTAGCCGCAAATGTAAAGAAAGCGTATCCAAGTCACGTAAGCAGATTCTAGGTGAATCGCTCGTGACATTTAGCCAACGTCATTAATAAAGAACTACAAACGCACAAGCGCTCCATAATGAGAGCAAAAGCTGCAAGCCACAAGAGACACCAAGAAAATGCCAGACTTGTCGAAAAGATACAGCTATTGATGACAATCGAAGGCAAAGTTGGTCTGGCGGTCAAAGTTGCATTGCTGTCTGGCCTAAGGAAAGAGGAAATGATTTACGCTTTTTGCGAACAGGTGTGTACCGACCCGGCATGCTGTGGCTGAAAAAAGCTCCACGTCATTAACAAGCGAAACGGTCTATCTATCATTGTAATCAACTGGGCTCAAAACAATGTAAAGCGCTGCTACTTTGTGATGCTTCCAGAAATGCTATGGCAACAGTTTAGAAATCTGTCAGCTTTTAATGTAAGCGACATCAAAGCCGCAGACAAAAATGTAAGCAAAGCCGCTGGAATCAAGTTTTCAGACATTAGAAAAATCTTTTATCACACGATTTCTGTAGAGATGAAAAAAGAGCAAGTCAACATTTTGGTAGGGAATGCAAGTCAATCGGCAGCTATGCATTGTCTTTTAAATGAGCTTGATTGTATGATGGAGTACTACGTCAGAGGGTGGGAGAGATCCGGGCTTGTACTGCCAGTCACATAAGCCTCTTTGGTGTAGAAGATTTAAGTAGCTGAGTAGGATATTGAGTAACTGCTAGTAAGGTAGTTAGTTTTGTACCCATAGCAGCGTACTCACTTAAGCAGCGTACTCACTTAAGCAGCGTACTCACTTAAGCAGCGTACTCACTTAAGCAGCGTACTCACTTAAGCAGCGTACTTACCTCTGAGGCGTAGTATTTTGTAAAAATTACAATCTTCTTGTGCATCTAGCTACGGGATATTGGATATAGACATTGGATATTGCTATTGGGAATATTCCCAATAGCAATATCTATAGCCAATATCTATAGCCCGTAGCCAATAGCTAGTACTCGTAGCTCATAGCCGTGACCATAGGAAAAATACGTAGTATTTTCTCTGACGTTCGCGTACGCTAATACCTGGGCATGCCCGAACTGACCTGAGTAATTTACTCAAAACAAGAGCTGAAAGTATCATCCATTACTCGTACGCACTTTCCTTGTGAATATTCAATTTGGAATGTGAGCTTTCTAACCTAGTACCAAATTGGTACTCTCCCTCCCCCATAGGATACATCCTATTTTTATAGGCTAAGTCGAATCTGGCATGCATACATGACTGAAAAAGAACCAAAGCAGAAACAAGTTAGTGTTCTTGACCTTGAGCTTGAAGACATAGAAGGGATAGGGCCAAGTGCCTCAAAGAAACTAAAGGAAGCTGGCATAAGCTCGGTAATCCAGCTAGCAACAGTTAGCGCAGACGAGCTTGCAACTGAAATCGGAGGCACCAAAGATGCGGCCGCAAACTATATCATCGCAGCTCAAAAGTTACTCAGAGAATCTAATTTTCTAGATAACGAGTTTACTACTGCAGATATCCAGCTTGAGAAGAGGAGATCTATTCTTCGATGCACAACCGGCTCAAAGGCACTCGACGAGCTTCTTTTAGGCGGTATAGAGACTCAGGCAATCACCGAGTTTTATGGGGAATTTGGCTCTGGCAAATCGCAGATATGCCACACATTAAGCGTGATGGCTCACCAGCCGGTGGAAGGCGGAGGGCTAGGAAGCTCTGTGATCCTGCTCGATACTGAAGGAACGTTCAGGCCGGAAAGAATCGACCAAATAGCAAGGGCAAGAGGCATTGATTCTGAGGATGTTTTGAAAAATATCCATATTGCCAAGGCGTACAACAGCTCCCACCTCGAGCTACTGGTCAAGGATCTGGGCAAGTTTATTGAGCAATTTGGCGCAAAATTAGTCATTGTAGATAGCATCATTTCGCTCCACCGTGCAGAGTTTGCCGGCAGAGGAACGCTTGCCGATAGGCAGCAGAAGCTAAATGCACTATTGCATAGGCTGGTGCGGATCGCAGAAATCTATGGCGTTGCAGTTGTCATAACAAACCAAGTGCAGGCAACCCCAGATACATTCTTTGGCGACCCAACAAAGCCGGCAGGCGGAAACGTCGTCGGCCATGCGTCAACATATAGAATATACCTCAGAAAGGCAGGCAACGACAGAATTGCAAAAATGATCGACAGCCCGTACCATCCATACAGTGATACTAGGTTTACCGTAAACGAGAAGGGAGTAGATGATACAGACGAAGAGTCGCCAAAAAAGAGGTCTGCCAAAGGCAAAGACGATGACGAAGAATAGCTAAAACATTTGGGGTGCCTATACCCCGCACTTTGGCAATTCTCTTCTTGATAGAGTTTGAGAGTTCTTTTGCGCAAGCAGCTGGTTACGTCACGACTCGATTCTTTGAGCTTTTTCAAATTTTCTGTTATGCAACTTCATATGGCCTGCCTGAATGCCTTCTGCGGATAACGCTCTGATGGCAGCCAAGTTTTGTGCAAGTCCAGCCGCGGCTATCACTGTGGCCAGCTCTTTAGAAGTGCTAATACCAAGAATTTTCAGCCCTAGCTTTACAGCAGGATGCACGGTTGTTATTCCACCAACCGTACCAACTGCCAGCGGCAATTCGATTTCACCAACCAGATCTCCTTGCTTTGTCTTACTCCACCTTGTCAACGATCTATAGGTGCCGTCTCTAGCGGCATACGCATGGGCTCCAGCCTCAATTGCCCGAAAATCCTGACCCGTTGCAAGCGCAACAGCATCAATTCCATTCATCACTCCCTTGTTATGAGTCACTGCTCTGTACACATCAGAATGCGCAAGTGCATACGCATACAATATGCGCTTCACAATTTCACTTCCACCTAGCTCTTCTTTGTCAAATATTGCCTTGCATCTAACTATCCTTTTAGTTGCATAATTTGACAAAATCTTTAGCACAACTTCGCCGCCAGTAATTTCAGCTACCTGTGGCGCTATTGTCTCGCACATTGTGTTTATCGCATTTGCGCCCATCGCATCCTTTGTGTCAATTAGCAATTCAACAATCAGCATTTCGCCCATCTTGTTCTTGCTAGAGTCGCGCAGCCGCCTTACTTTCAAATCAACTGCTACAACAGATCTGCCCTTTGAATTGGCAATTGCAAGCAATTGTTTTTTGTTCTTCAATACTCTTTGCATCGCTGCCTTGACATTTGAAATTCCAGCTACCTGCACCTGACCTATCATGAGCGAATCGTCAGCCTCTGCTACAAATCCGCCTTTTGTCTTTGCAATTTTTGCAGCCTTGCTTGCCGCAGCAATCACCGAAGGCTCCTCTATGGCCATTGGCACAAGATACTCTTTGCCATTTATGACAAAATTAGTGGCAATCCCCATCGGAATCGACATCATCCCGATAGCATTTTCTATCATCTTGTTTGCATCTTCAAATGCAAGCGGCTTAAGCATCGCTTCGATGTCGTCAATGCCGGCCGACTTTTTTACAAACTCGAGCCTTTCTTCCCTGCTCATTTCATAGAATTTCTTGACCATTGCCCCCACCATTGCTATGGCTTTACGATCCTTAAAATCCTGTCATCGCCCTGCTCCACTATGGCCCTGCCGTCCCTGTCGCTTGTGGTGACATAAAGCGAGCCATCTGGCGCCTCTACCACGTCGCGTATCCTGCCATATCCAGTGAGAACATTGGCTGATTTATCAGCATGCAGGTCAACTACGCGGAGCTGCTGCGCCCTAAGGGCAGCAAGTATGATGTCGCCTTTGTAGCCAAGCCTGTCAGACGAAGCGATTGCCATGCCTGACGGGGCTATTGCAGGGTTAAAGCATGCAACTGGCTTTTCAAACTTTTGCGCGTTGCAGTCCTCTATTGGCCACCCATAGTTGCCGCCGGGCTTGATCAAGTTTATCTCGTCATTGCCTTCAGCCCCATGCTCACTTGCGTACATTTGTTTCGTCACCGGATCCCATGCCAATCCCTGCACGTTCCGGTGCCCGTACGAATACACGGGCGAGCCTTGAAATGGGTTGTCAGAGGGTATGCTACCGTCAGGGTTTATCCGCAATATCTTGCCTGCAAGCGACCCCGCATTTTGGGCAAGGTCTGGCTGCTTTGTGTCGCCTGTAGCGATATACAATTTGCCGTCAGGCCCGAACTTGATCCTGCCGCCATCGTTTGCGTCAGCTGCAGGGATTTTGTCTAATATGACTTTAGAGTCAACAATCTTGTTATCTTTTTCTGTCAGCTGGAGCACCTTGTTAAAGACTGCAGTGCCGTTAGAGTACGTATGGTAGATGTAGAGCAGGTGATTTTCTGTGAAATTTGGATGGAGCACAAGACCAAGCAGTCCCGACTCGCCATTTTGTGCGACATTGATATAAGCAGCAGGGTTGTCAACCAGCTTGCCGTCAGCGCCGATTATCATTATCTTGCCTGCTCTTTCAGTGAAAAACACCCTGCCGTCAGGCGCAACGTCGATTGCCCAAGGCACCTCAAGGTTCTCTGCCAGCACCTGCACCCCTGAATTGGTGCCGTTGCCTGCCTTCTGAGTCGGCTCTGGTATCGGAAGGATGGTCCTAGAGGGAGTCACAAAATAAGTTGCCACAGAAGCCACGATCACCGCGGCTACAGCCACCAACACCAGCCGCCGCTCCTTGTCCATTATGGACTCTTGGCTATGGTTGCATTATTATGCTATGCTGTCGCCACGTCGGCCCAAGCAAAGTGGGGAAGCACCTTCCTGCCAAATTCCGTGATAAATTTTGCTTCATCGGGGCTGGTGCTGTGCACATAGACTCTGCTAAAGCCTTCCTTGAAGTACTCTTCGATTGGCTTGATGCATTCCTCTATCGACGTGGTTATCTGAGTCGACTCTTTGAGCTTTTCATCTGGTACTTCCTTCAACGCTTTCTGTTGAAGCTCCCGAGGGTCGCTTATCGTCGAGTTGAACACTCCATCAATCAGAGTCGCCCTCCAGAACTTGGTTGACTCAAAGGCACTATCATAGTCCTCAGAGAACGACACCTTGTATTCGGCAATCTTGGCAAGCCTTGCCGGGTCCTTTCCGTTCTCCTGCGCGGCCTTGTCAAAGGCCCTGAAAATCTTGGCTACCTTATCCGGCTTTAGAAACGTGATCAAGCCGTCACAGTGATTGCCGGCAATTCTGGCCGAATGCTCGCCGGCTGTCGCCATGTAAAGCGGGATACTGCCAGCAGGCGGAGTGTAGAGTTTTGCATTTCTGATGTTATAGTTTTTGCCACTAAAATTCACAAACTCGCCTGACCAAAGCTGCTCTATAATCTCGATAGCTTCCCTTGTCCTTTCCAGCCTCTCACCAGCCCGCGGCCAGTCAAACCCAAGCGGCATTTCATTCATTGCCTCCCCCGAGCCGACTCCGAGGGCAATCCTGCAAGGATACAAAACATCAAGTGAAGCGAACGCTTGAGCAATAATTGCTGGATGGTACCGGTAGACTGGCGCAGTGACGCCTGTCATAAAGTGCATCTTTTTTGTACGCTCTGCCGCAGCGGCAATCCATATCCAAGTAAAATTGCCATAGCCATTGTCATGCCACCAAGGATGAAAGTGGTCGCTTGTGCCGGTAGTTTGAAAGCCAGCACGTTCTGCTTCTATAACAGAATCAAGTAATTTCTGCATCGAATACTGCTCTTGAGCAGCCCAGTATCCTACTTTCACAACCCTAATTGCCACGCTTTTGGCAAAAAGCCTTTGCAACAATAGTTATGCAATATCTTTCATGGTTAGCGAAAGAGACTCCTCAAGAAAGAAAAGCAATTCAATTTTAGAGCAATCAAGTTTACAGCCAAATGCGTCGCCGTTTTATTTTCCTAATGGTTGTCAATATGCCAAGTTTTTAATCAAAAGACTGGATTTGGCGATCTGATAGAAATCTGGGTTTGAACAGCATAAACTGATAGCGGGAAATGCAGATGCATTAGACACTTCTGTAATCTAGTAATTAAATAGAATTTGCCTCAAGGCTCGTTGAGTTGTATCAATGGAATATATTTCAAAACCATTTGCTTTAGCTGATTGGGAGTTATTGGTTTTTGCAAACATTCTGCAACATTGATCTCTTGTGGAATCGCGATGTCTTTCATGCTGAAGGCCGACATTAGTATTAGGCTGACAGTTGGATTAATTTTTCTTACTTGGCTAGCAAAGTCCACTCCAGACATCTTGGGCATCCGGATGTCTGAAATAACTAGTCCGTACCTCTCGATATTTGCTTCCAGATGTTCAAGTGCCGCAAATGGATCAGTAAACGCAAATGCAGAGTATCCTGCAAGCTCAAGCGATTTTCTAAAGATATAAACTATGTCAGATTCGTCATCTAAAATCATTACTGCCTTTGTTGGGGTGATAACCGATTTGTCAGTCAAGCTGGCCTAGACTATTCGGAATTACCTGCCTATAATATACTACGATATATAGTTCTAGAAGATGCATGAAACTTTCTGAATGTTTAATAAATCGAAACGCAGCAAATGAAATGAATTTGCAACGATTAGCTAGCGTACTGCTTGTCGACGACGACAGTGATATTACAAGAATCTTTAAAAAAGCATTGGAAAATGAAGGCTACAGAGTGGGCGCATTTTCTGACCCCGTAGAAGCCTTGAATCAATACAGGTCCGCCCCGACAATGTACGACCTTGTCTTGACAGACATTAAAATGCAAAAAATGTCGGGCATTGAGCTGGCCAGACAATTAAAGACCCTTAATCCGAGAACCAAGGTGTTATTTACTACTGCCTTTGAAGTGACTAGAAACCAGATCGAAGAAGAAATATTCCCACTGCTCTCAAATGAAGGCCTAATTTACCCGGGGAAAGCCAAAAGAGAATCTGCTATTATTATTCCAAAACCCGCAAAGCTAGAGAAGGTTCTTGCTGCCGTAAAAGAAGTATTATCTGACTATTCTAGCCTTAGTGAACCATCAGATTTCGAACACTTTGTGATATTGTATTCAGAAGACAAAGAAAGCTCCAGCTCAAACTACAACGAAGTGATCTCTGAATATATCAACAACGGTCTGGCGAAAAACCAGCTCTGTATTTATACATACATCGAAGAAAACATAGAATCTGCGATGGCCGACCTTTCTAGAAAGATTACAAATTATGAAGAAAACGTGCGAAAAGGAAACCTAATTTTAGTCGATTTCAAGCCATTTTGTGAGGCAGCAAAAGCGAATAACCTAAAACCTTTCCAAGATCTTATGCAGTTTGTGAGCGAAAAAAATCGGAATAGGGAAGACCAGCATGTAAGAATAGTTGGTCGCGCAGCAGGCTGGCTGTATGAGAACAAGTATTTTGAGCAATGCCTTGCACTTGAGCGGTGGTGGCACACAAAGCCTTTCACTGGCTCTCTTGTATGCCCGTACAAGATGTCTCTCTTTGAACACAAGCAATTCTTTGAACATCAGGACTCACTATTCGTTAGACATGATACAATACTCCGGATATGAGAAGGAGCAAACGAGGGAACTTTCAGATCTTACTTTCAGATCTTATATAATAATTTTTCTTGTTATTTTAAATATAACAATTAACGGAAGTGACTATAATTGGACTTACCTCTTGGCGCCGAAAAAACAGACGTACTGTACGGCGCCGAGAATACAACTCGCGCCGTTATCACGTTTTTTAAAAATGCAAGGACAGTAAGTGCCTGCGCTGACTCTATATCACCGTCCGTCGCAATGGGGGTTGACTCTATAAAAAAATGCTATGAAGACCTTAAGAGCAGAAATGCTAAGGTCAGGTGGATTACAGATATTACAAAAGACAATCTCCGCTATTGCAGGGCTCTCATGCATTATGCAGAAGTTCGCCATTTAGATGGAGTTAAGGGAAATTTTGGAGTTAGTGACAACGCGTATATAGCCACGTCCACCGTCATTCACGCCCAGCCCGTTCCCGAACTTATCTACAGTACTGCCAGAAGCGTTGTTGAGCAGAACAGATACGTCTTTGATACTCTATGGAACAAGGCTATCCCGGCTGACGACAGGATAAATGAAATTGAACTAGGAATGCTGCGTCCCGAGACAGTGGCAGTAAAGGACCCGATGGAGATTCTTCATAGGACCATGAATATGGTTAGCCAATCAAAGGAATATTCGGTATGTTCCAATTCCAATGGTCTTCTTTATGCTCACAATTATTCTCTTCAAGCTTTCAAAACCATTCTGCAACTCCATGCTAGCGGCAAACACAAGGGCATTAGATGGATAACTAATATTGAAAATAGTCAGGATGAAAAGCTGCTACAGATCATCAGGACTTTTATCAATCTTGGAATGCAGATACGGCATATTAGCACAATTCCGCTGATGAGCTTTGGCGTTTCGGATAAGGAAATTGGCCTCACAGTTGAAAGTTTGCAAGGCGGAGCGCTAAACGCGAGTGCAATATTCAGCAGCGAGCGAGCATTTATTGCACAATTTGCCACTATTTTTGAAGAACTTTGGAACCGGGGCGTCGACGCAGAAGTCAGGATGAAAGAGATTGAAAGTGAGTCTGGGATGTTTATTGATGTTATACAGAGTCCATTGGAAATACAGGATAGATATCACAAATTGGCACTGTCTGCAAAGCAGCAAATTTTACTCTTCCTTCCAACTACTACGGCGTACAAAAGGGAGGAAAAAATTGGAATTTTTCAATCATTACAGGAAGCCGCAAAGCGCGGCGTAGAAATCAGAATATTGCTGCCTGTCCGTGAAGAAATCGATGAACAAATACAAGAAAAGATAAGGACAATGCAAGGTTTTGAAATTAGAAAAGTCAAAACCACTGGCAGAACTGAAACTCGATCAAAGATCTTGATTATGGATAGAAAACAATACCTCATGGTTGAACTTAAAGATGATTCAAAAGAAACATTTGTCGAAGCCGTAGGCTCGGCAATATACTCGAATAGCAAGTCAACTGTCTTGTCATATGTTACCATGTTTGATAGCCTTTGGGCACAATCTGAGCTATATGAAAAACTAAATGTCCACGACCGGATGCAAAGGGAGTTTATCAATATTGCAGCGCATGAGCTAAGAACTCCAGCTCAGTCGATACTTGGCTATTCAGAACTGCTACAAAATGAACTTGATACCGCGGAAGCCGTGGACATGCTTAAAGCTCTTTCCAGGAATGCCTACCGCCTGCAGGGACTCATTAATGACGTACTTGATGTTGCAAGAATCGAAGGCAAAACTCTGACGCTCCAGAAGACGGATTTGAGAGTGAACGAGATTATTGAAGAGGCTATTTCGGATGCGGAAAACCAAGCTAAAGCTAGCGGTAAGGTGAAAGTGATATACCGGGCAAATAACGCCGCAGATTCTGACGTTAAGATTAATGCGGATAAAGATAGAGTCCTCCAAGTACTTTCAAACATAATCAGTAATGCACTCAAATTCACCGAGGAAGGGACAATCGAGCTAATCACCGAAAGACAAGATCAATATGTTGTAATCAAAGTGAAAGACTCTGGAAGCGGAATAGATCCGGCTATTTTTCCAAAACTCTTTGAAAAGTTCGCTAGCAAATCAAACAAGGGAACCGGCCTAGGCCTTTTCATTTCAAGGAACATTGTCGAGGAGCACGGAGGAAGGATTTGGGCTGAAAACAATGCTGACGGCAAGGGTGCAACATTTACGTTCACATTGCCTACAAAAAATGACTAAAAGTTTGGACAATTGTACCAATTACATCAAGGTTTGCAATTGTCACTTGAGATGCGGCTATTTCGACACAAATTGTTTGAAAATCATTCACTAGGCTCTGTAGATTTGCCAGTTCAGGTAATAGCATCATGGATTTGATGTCATTGATAAGGCTGTTTTATTCCCGAGAGTGACTTATTTTATTAAAGTAACAAATGCAAAAAGTTAATACAGTTTAAGACCAAGTTTTCTATTAGGAATTATGAAAATCTCTGAAATAATGGTGACAAATGTCTTTTCCCTCACTGCCGAGGACACTGTTGCAAAGGCGTTCAATCTCATGGTGGACAAGTCAATCAACCAAGTGCCGGTGGTTGACCAAAGCGGCAAGTACGTCGGCATGATATTTGCCAAGCAGCTTATCAATTCAACCGCCCAACCCAGTTCAAAGCTGAAAAGCTATATTGTAAATACGTCATCCCTGAGCCCTGACACTGACGTTGAAAAGGCGGCTCAGCTAGTGATTGGAAGCGGCAATCGTGCTTTGCCAGTAGTAGAAAGCGGCAAACTCGTCGGCATTGTCAGCGAAACCGACCTCGTAATGACTGCCGACTTTGGCCATGCCATAGTAGACGAGGTAATGTCTGGCGCGATCGTGATTGAAGAGGACACGATGCTTGCCGACGCGCTGTCAAAGATGCGGAGGTACAATATTTCAAGGCTACCAGTCATTAACGGAAAGGGGCTGCTTCGCGGGTCGCTCAATATCCTTGACGTAGGCAAGATAATCACCACGCCGAGAGAACGCACAAGCAAGTCAGCAGCAATAAGCGGCTCGACTGCTGGCATCAAAGATGTCAAAGTAAGGGACCTTATGAGGAGAGCGATATCTGCCGAGCGGGGAACAAAACTAAACGCGTTGACGGAGAATTTCAGGCGCAATGAGGAAGTTGTCATTGTGGGTGACGGTAGGCCAATGGGAATAGTCACTCCAAAAGACGCGCTAGAGCTTGCTCTGCCAAGGAAAAGTGATGCAGCAATAATACACATGGCGCATCTTGAAGATGGGCAGGACAGAACAGAGATCCAAGAGCAGATGGAACGCTTTTTGAAAAAGATCCAGGGCAAGCTAGGCGACGTGCGGTCTATCGTCGTGTATGCGGACAAGCACAAAACAAGGAAATATTCGCTACGTACCCGGGTCATCACTTCAAGGGGCGTGATAGATGCAAAGGCAGTTGGCTACGACCCGATAAGCGCGTCAAAGGAGCTTGTGGCAAAGCTTGACCGGCGAATAAAGTCGGAGCACAGCCAGATGGTAAAGGGCAGGCAGCACAGAGAGTCTGCCAGAAGGGCATAAAAGTATGGCGCGGATGAGGAGATTTGAACTCCTGATCGCCCGAAGGCGAATCGGCTTACCGGCCGGTTAGACTCAAGGCCGACGCATTATTGTGTTCTTGTACAGAAGACCACTCTGCCACATCCGCGCTGCCAATTTTTCTTGGTTTCTTACTATTATACGTTTGATTCAGCTGAAACAGAAAGCCTGTTTCATTTAATAACAATTTGCGACCGATTTTTATACCTGAGACGCGAATGAATCATGATGGAAAAGAAAGGCAGCCCGCAGAAATTAAAGTCGATTTCTGTCCTTGTGCCGCTTGAAAGGGTTCAGTCCAGCCTTTCTGAAATCGGGTTTCTGCTAGATGACACTGTCACGATTGTCGCTGACGGCAAGTTCTGGAGCAAGATGCTCTATGTCAGAGGCGAGGAAACGATAAGCGTCTCTGAAGAGATTGGCGACGCGTACCCAAAGGACCCAATTATCACGATCTGCGGTTCAAAGACTACCATTTCAAAGGTAGTCAAGGGCGTCGGTGGATAAAATGCCGCTGTACGAATGCAACGAGCACCAGTTCGTCGAGAATATCCGGCGCCTCCTTGAATCGAAGGAAAGATTCCTTGTCAACCGCAAAATAACGCTGCATGACGATGCAAGGTACGGACCTGCCACCATGCCTGACCAAGAGTTTGAGCGCTATTCGACTTTGTGCACAAGAAAGTCAGTCAATTCTACAGTATACGCCAAAGTGCCATTTGTAGATACCTTCCATGGCAGCAGGATGTACGATGAAGGCGAGAACCTACATGCGGCAAGCAGCCTGCTGTATCCTAGGATGTCCGTTCCGTATTATCGGGTAGAATATTCAGTCAACGTGTGGGGCGGCACCTACTTTTTCACATTTGACGCTCTATTCAATCCCGAAATAGTGATTGAAAAGCGCACAGGCAAGCGGCTTGGCAAGGGAGGCGCACTCGTTCATGTATTGAAGTACAATCCGCCGGAAGAGCGCGTTCTTGCTATAAACCTGCCAAAAGAGGTAATGGTGTTTGACGTAAAGCACATGGTGCGGGTAATCGGCCACTCGTCAAACTTTTGATTGCATCCACCCAAAAAATGGCTCAAGCGAGCTTTTGAATGGCAACGACTGCCTATCCTTGGCATTGAATCCTAGCAAGAGCATCCTGCCTTCAAGCTTATTTCGCAGAGCTGTCGGCAGCTGTTCTGCCTTGAATGGCTGGAAAAGCTCGAAAAAATACCCCTGCTTGTAATAGGCGATATGCTGCGCAAAGCAATCTGATAGTATTGCAGGGTCACCGGCGACCCGCTCGTCAGTGTCAGCAAGGCCGCCAGAGTCAACCACTATCTGGAGTGACCTCTTCGTATAATTCTCGCGCGTAAATCTGGAATCCATCTTTTGCGGCGTGGCTGTATAAAGCCGAATGTCCTTTGCCGCCTGCTCGACTGTCCCTTTTGCAATGTCTGTAGCAGACTTTACTTCGGATTCTGGCACGCCATAGTTCTTGCCAAAGAGGTAGAACGCGGCCAGTACTTCGTCATTTTTTATGAACGGGAAATCAGATCTGGCTGCCATGAACTGCTTTATCCTTCGTGAAATGTCCGGCGGCATGAATATGCCCATGTACGAGTCTGCGACTACTGGCACTTACTTTTCAGTGATGTTAGTGAAATTTAAAGATAAAAGAGAAAAGAGGAGCGCTAGTGTGCGTGTGGTGGTGGTGCGCTACCCTTTGATAGAGCTTCGTTAAATGTTCCGGCTGCCTTTTCATGGAACTCGAGGTTTGACTGGTCTACCTTTACTGCTTGGGGCGGGCATACTGACACGCAGGCCATGCACCAGATGCAGTCATGCTCCCTTATAGGGTCTGCCTTGTCTGTGTAATCCTTGCGCTCTTCTTTAACAGAGCTGCCGGTTCCCGCGAATGTCATGTTCCTTGCTTCTGTCGCTGGAACGTCGTGCTCTGTTCTATACCATTGAAATACCTGTACTGGACAGGCTTCGATGCAAGCACCGTCGGCAACGCAAGCATCCCAGTCGACGGCTACCATAGTGCCGCTCACGCCAAGTGGAACTATTTCTTCGCCATGATGCTCATAGGCTGCCTTGACCTCTTCATTCTCGGCAGCTTCTTTGTTGGCTCCTGGTCCCCAGAAGTAGTGGAAATGCTCACCGTCTGAGTGCTGAATCTTGCCTATCACCTGATGATTCCTTGGAAAGTCTGGATCTATCGGCATGTCTTTCTCAAACCTAATCATTTTACATATTATATAAACTCTCTTTTCTAAAGAGGCTGATTATCAAGAACAACAATAAGCTAGAACCGTCAACCATTCTTTAGAGTTGTATCAAGGCTTGCTGCCTAACTCTTCATTAATCATTCTGAGCAAGTCCTTCATAGATACTGGCTTTTTGATTATGCACTCTTCGTCCTTACCCGGCAGGTATCTGGCCAGTTCGTCACTGTGTACTTCAAAGGCGGAGACAAAACATGCCTTGACATCAGGCTGCTTTTTCCTGATTTCGTTATAAAGCTCAAATCCTGACATGTTCGGCATCCTTACGTCTAGAAGCAGCAAGTCGTAAAGGTTGGGTCTGAAACTGGTCAGTGCCGCAAGCGGGTCATTAAAGATGTCTGCGTCAAAGCCGTTGCGCTCAAGTCCTGACTTGAATATGTTGGCGATATCCCTTTCATCATCAACTATCATTATTCTGCGCTTTGGCATAGCCTTCTTGCGTGGTGCGCCCTCGCCGTTAGAATTGCTATTGCCATTTCTGGCAAAGTGGATGATATTCGTCAACGGCCTGAAAGTCGTGACATGCTCTTGTGGAAAAACGGGGTACGATGTCAGTAGCAGAATGCTATACGTCTGCAATAATTCTTGCTTTGATAGTTTCTTAGTCATTATGACTGCCTTCGGGAGCTTCTTGTTTCTCTTGGCTTTTTGCAAGCGGTATGCTAAATGTAAAGGTAGCGCCTTTTCCATCCTTGTTGTTCTCTGCCCATATCTTGCCGC
>Ga0070741_10005436_pt1 | contig 28357 bp, 26 predicted proteins | sample Coa_R1_4_FD_66440 | JGI IMG/M metagenome (GOLD analysis project Ga0070741, IMG submission 66440) | Surface soil microbial communities from Centralia Pennsylvania, which are recovering from an underground coalmine fire - Coalmine... | ecosystem: Environmental > Terrestrial > Soil > Unclassified ... | reverse complement strand
CGTGCCGCCGCCGAACCGGACCGCGCGCGCGACGATGCTCGCGGTGATCTGGCCCAAGTCGTGGCAGCCCTGCCTCGTCACGTTCCCGTTCTCGTCGCGGCACTTCTCGCGGCGCTTCCCGCTGACGATGAGACGCGAGCCGCGGGTGTAAATGTCACCCACGATGCCTCCGAGCGCCCGCGCGGAGAGCTGCGTCGGGCCCGTGTACTCCGGGTCGGTGAAGACGGCGACGCCCTTGTACGGCCCCGAGGTGGGCGGCGAGATCTCGAAGTCGGAATTCCGGTCGATCATGATCCGGCCGTAGCTCCCGCCCGGGTTCTTGCCCTGGTAGACCACGACGCCCTCGCCGTACACCTTCGTCGGCGAGTCGTCCGACGCGTTGACGGTCGTCGAGTTCCGCACGCGGAGGCCGCCCGCGAAGATGAAGATCGGCTCCCTGTTCGTGCCGCACTTGCCGGCGCAGGCCGCGTCCTGGCACGTGAGGAGATGGACCTTGGCGCCAACCACCGTCATCCCGCCGTAGTAGACGCCCGGGCAGAGCTTGAACTCACCGTCGGCGTCGGGCTGGCCGGTGGGGTCGCCGACGGCGCAGCCGCCGCCGGTCCAGCTCGGCGTGCAGCTCGCATTCCAGTTGGGCCAGTAGTTCGATTGGCCGGCGTGCGTCAACCCGTTCGCCGTCTTGATGATGAGCCGCACGTTGTCGCAGCCGGACTTCTTGCCGCACTGGATCTTGAAGGTGCCGCCGCCGGCTGCGGTGGGGGCGTCCATCGTGTCCGCCGTCGCGCCCGCCGTGTGGGAGTTCACCTGCAGGTCGTAGAGGAAGGCGAGCGGCTCGACGTAGTTCTGGTTCGCGTCCTTCTTCGGCGGATCGCCCGGGCTGTAGTTGATCTGGGTTGCACTGTGCGCGACCGCGTTCGCCGCACCGGGGCCACTGCTGCCGTCGAGCGACGACGACGAGGAGACCGCCGCGCCGCCGACCAGCTGGAGGTTTCCCCCGGTCTCGAGCGTCGAGTTTTCGACGAGGCTGAGCGCGTCGGCTTCGTCCGAGTTCACGAAGACCATGCCTCCCTTCATGTGGAGGCTGGTATGCCCACGGAGGCTGACCGCCTTGTGCATCCCCTTGTCGAGCGCGACGATTCCGACCGGGGCCGTGCGGACGTACGCGGTCGAGGACGCCGACACCGTGATGTGGTCGCGGATCAGCCGGAGGAGCGACGTCGGTACGTCTTCCGTGATCGTCACCTTCCACGCGTCGGCGTCGTACCCGGCGACGGGGTGCGTGACGGAGAGCGTAGCGGACGGAAGGAGCCCGTTCGCGTTCATGTACGCCGTCGCGACCTCCGTGAACTTGCCGACGCGGTCGTCGGGCCGCTGGTCCTTGATGTACTGGAGTGCGGCGAGCACGCTCGCGTCGGCCGCGGTCTTGATGGACCGGCGCTCGTGGAGCGCGCGGCCGAGGTCGATGGCGAGGCCGCCGACGCTCAGCATCGCGAGCACGGCCGCGATGATGAGGACGATGTTCCCTCGCTCACGGGGACGTCCGATGCTGGGAGCGGGCATGATGGCCTCCGTTGAGCTCTACTTCTGCGCGACGATCCGCATCGTGGACGATGCGGTGCAGTTCGTGTTGCGGTTGCAGCCCGACGACGTGAAGTAGCGCGCGATGAGCGGCGTGAAGTTCATGGGGTACGTCGCCGTGATCGTCACGAAGTTCCCGACCGCCGCCGTCGGGTCCTCGACCGTCGTGGGCTCGCCGGTCGTGGCGTCCTTCACGTACCACTTCGGCTGCACGGCGAAGTACGGGTTCGCCGGGTCGAGTGCCCACGCCGCGTTCTTCACGTAGGCGATGAGGCCGCTCTTGTTCGCGTCGTTCATGAGCGGCGTCGCGCTGCCGCCGTGCTTGCTGGCGTAGGCCGCCCCCTCGATGACCGCGTTCTGGAGCGCGGCGCAGCGGAGGTACGAGCGCCCGTAGTCGATCGTCCCGAGGAGGATCAGCATGAACGCCATGAACGCGACGGCTGCTTCGACGATCGCCTGGCCGGTTCTCACGCGCGGCATCAGATGCTCTGGTCGGTCCTGAACGTGGTCTTGTTCCACCGCACGGTGCGCGTCCGGGAGACCCGGTAGCTGCCGAGCAGGTTGTAGTGCGTGCCGTCGGGGCCCGTGAACGAGATCGGGAGGAGCGGCGTCACCGTGAACTCCACCTTGACCGTGAACATCTTCCCGCCGTACCCGTCGTCGACGGGATCCGTGAACGAGACCACCTGGTTCGTCACGCACTCCTCGGCCGTCCCGACGGGCGCCTTCATGTCGACGAGCGCCTTGCACGCCATCTCGACCATCGGCCCGGTGCTGTCCGACGTGCCGTCGTACCCCCAGCTCGAGGTGGCTTCGCTCGCCAGCTGCTCCACGTACTGCAACGCGGTGAGCGCGCGGTTCCACATGAGGTTCACGCGCGCGAGGTCGATGATCGCGCTCGTGAGATAGAGGATCACCGGCAGGCAGATCGCGAACTCGACCAGCGACTGGCCGCGCGCGCGCCCGCGGCGTTCGCGGCCGCCGCCGTGCCTCGGCCCGGCGATCGGTCGTCCCGCGCCCATGGCCGGCCTCCGGAGCAAGGGCCGTTCCGCCCGGGCAGGCTGCTCGGGCCCGGCGCTCCGACCCGGCGAGGTGCGTCGCGGACGGCTCACTGTGCCACCCGCGTCACGACGTCCGGCCGTCGAGCAGCGACTCGGCGATTTCGAGCACGTCGCGCTTGCAGATCGGCTTCGCGAGGCTCACCCAGCTCCCGCCGTCCGCGTCGGACGAGCCGCCGCTCGCGAGGAAGACGAGGGGGATCGGGCGGCCGATCGCGATCGTCCGGAGCCGCTCGGCGGCCTCCGCGCAGCTCTGCGTCAGGAAGTCCCGGTCGAGCACGAGCAGGTCGGGGTAGTGGTCGGCGCTCCAGCGGGCGAGGTCGTCGAGGTCGTGCGCGCGGTACACCTCGTGCGCGTCCTCCTCGAGGGAGCCGGCGAGCACCGAGAGGTCGCGCGAGACCGTCGGCCCCAGGCCGAGGACGAGGCGCCCGTCCTTCCGGCCGACGCTCCGGAGCGCACCAACGAGGCTCCACCGGATCGCCTCGAAGTCGATCGGCTTCTGGAGCGCGTCCCACGCGCCGAGCCGCCGGGCGAGCTCCCGCTCGGGTTCGATGCTCAAGACGACGACGGGGATCGCGGCCGTGTCCGGGCTGTTCTTCAGGATGCGGAGGACGTCGTAGCCGCTGATGTCCGGCAGAACGAGGTCGAGGAGCACCGCCGCCGGACGCTCGCGGCGCGCGAGCCGGACCGCGTGGCCGCCCGTCGGCGCGAGGACGACCTCGTGACCGCACTGCTCGAGCGACGCGCGCATCACGGCGGCCGCGTCCGGGTCGTCCTCGACGAGGAGGATGCGGGCGCCGGCGGGGGGCGATGCGACCGTCGGGGGATCGACGGCCTCGGGCTCCGCGCGGAAGATCGAGCGGGGAAGGAAGAGCGACACCGTCGTGCCCTTCCCCGGCTCGCTGTCGATCCAGATCCGGCCCTCGTGCCGCGCCACGATCGCGCGGCAGATCGGGAGCCCGAGGCCCGCGCCGGCCTCGGGGCTCGAGTGATCGGCCTGCCAGAAGCGCTCGAAGACGTGCGGCAGCTCGGCCGCGGGAATGCCGTGCCCCTGGTCGACCACCTCGACCTGCACCCCGCCGTCGCACGCCTCCGCGCGGACGCTCACCGCCGCGTCGGTCGGCGAGAACTTCCGCGCGTTGTCGAGGAGGTTCACGAGGACCTGCTTCAGCCGCTCGCGATCGCCGTCCACCGTCGGGAGGTCGTCCCCGAGCACGGTCTCGACGCGCACGTTCCGCTCGGCGAAGGCCCCGGCGGTCGCCGCGACCGCGCTCTGGACGAGCTCCCGGACGTCGACCGTCGCGAACTGGAACGAGATCGTGCCCTGCTCCAGCCGGTCCACGTCGAGCAGATCGTTGATGAGGCGGATCAGACGCTCCGTGTTCTTCACGCCGATACCGACGAGCTCGCGATCCGTCGCCGCGAGGCCCTCCGCCCGCGCGAGCACGAGCTCGAGCGAGCCGCGCAGCGCCGTGAGCGGCGTCCGCAGCTCGTGCGACACGGCGCCGAGGAAGTCGCTCTTGAGCGCCTCGAAGCGGCGCTCCTCGGTCACGTCGCGCATGAGGAACAGCCGGCCCGCGCCGAACCCTTCGCGCCCGGTGAGCACCCGTCCCGTCCACGACACGCGCCGCCGCGACGCCGCGATCGTCACCTCGCCGCACGCGGCGTCGTCGTCGCGCGTGAAGAACTGTACGAGCGCGGCGAGCCGCTCCCCGTCCTCGACCGGCAGCCCGAAGAAGAGCCCGCGGGGGTCGAGGACGGCCTGGGGCAGCTTCCCGTCGGGGGCGAGGAGCCGGGTCGCCGCGGCGTTCGCGGCGCGGATCGCCCCCGCGCGGTCGGTCAGGACGAGCGCGAGCCCCAGGTCGGCGAGGAGGTCCATGAGGAGGTTCTCGTCCGCCTCCCCCGCCCGTCCGCCGCCCGCCTCCAGGAACGCGGCCCCGGGGGCCGGCGCCGCCCGGTGCGCGGCGTCCCGGCCGATGAGCCACGACGTGAGCGCGCGGAGGACCTCGACCGCGAGCACGACGGCGACGATCGCCCCGATCGGCCGCCCGTAGGGTAGGAGGACCGGGGGCACCCGGAGCGCCGCCCGCGCCTCGAGCGCGGCGAAGGCACCGACGGCAGCGAGCGCGGCGAGGCCCACGACCGGAAAGCCGGGCCCGCGGCCGAGGCGCGTGCGTTCGGGACGCTGCCGCGGGATCGGATGCTTGCGCACGGGCACGGAGGGGCTGCAACCGGCATGCCCGCGCGCGCGGCGCGTTCCGCGGATTTCTCCGAAGCGGGCGGCGCATTTGAGTCACGCGCGTCACACGAGTGACGCTCCGACGGGGCACGTGCCGCGCGCGTCGCCGTGCGCCCGTCCCCCCGGCCGCGCCGAAAAGTCCCGGGTTCGCGGAGGCCGCGCGCGGCGTGGCCTCGGCTGGCGCAGCGGGCTGCCGTCGCGGCACGTCGTTTGCGTCAGAGCCGGCACACGGCGCCGGGACGAATGCCGTGCGCGACACACCCGGAGACGAGAATGCGTGAACCCGCGGATCACGAGCGCAAGAAGGTGCTCGTCGTCGAGGACGACCCGGACATCCGGAAGATCCTCCAGCTCTTCCTCACCGAGAAGGGCTTCAGCGTGAAGGTGGCCGCCGAACCCGCGCCCGCGCTCGAGATCCTCGCCGAAGAGCCGTTCGACCTGATCCTCTCCGACGTCCGCATGCCGGGGATGACCGGGCTCGACCTCCTCCGGCACCTGAAGGAGCGCGATCCCGAGATCCAGCTCGTGCTCATGACCGCGTACTCCTGCGTGAAGGACGCGGTGGAGGCGATCCAGCTCGGCGCCGCGGACTACGTCGAGAAGCCGATCGACTTCCGGCGGCTCGAGCGGGTGATCGCCGCGGTCTTCGAGAAGCGAAGCCTCGCGCACCAGACGCGGATCATGCAGCAGCGCCTCCAGGGCTGCGTCGTCTTCGAGGGCATGATCGGCCGCGGCCAGCGGATGCTCGAGACGTTCGCCTTCATCGAACGGCTCGCCCGCTATCCGACGACGGCGCTCGTCACCGGCGAGAGCGGCACCGGCAAGGAGCTGGTCGCGCGCGCGCTCCACCGGCTCTCGCCGCTGAAGGACGCGCCGTTCGTCGTCTGCAACTGCACGACCCTCGCGCCGTCGCTCCTCGAGAGCGAGCTCTTCGGCCACGTCCGCGGCAGCTTCACGGGCGCGGACCGCGACCGGAAGGGCCTCTTCGAGGCGGCGCACGGCGGGACGATCTTCCTCGACGAGATCGGGGAGCTGCCGCTCGGCGTGCAGGTGAAGCTCCTCCGGGTGCTCGAGAACCGCGAGATCAAGCGCGTCGGCTCACCGGACGCGATCCACATCGACATCCGCGTCATCGCGGCGACGAACCGGAACCTGGCCGACATGGTCGCCGCCGGCACGTTCCGTGACGACCTCTACTACCGCCTGAACGTCGGTGCGATCCATCTGCCGCCGCTCCGCGAGCGCACCGAGGACATCGAGCCGCTCGCGAGCCACTTCATCGAGACGTTCAACAAGAAGCTCGGAAAGCAGGTGACCGGGCTCACGCCCGAGGCGCTCGACGTCCTCCTGCGCGCCCCGTGGCCGGGCAACGTCCGCGAGCTCTCGAACGTGATCGAGCGCGCGATGATCGTCGCGAAGCGGCCGCAGATCGCCGTCGAGGACCTCCCGGCCCATCTCCTCTCGCCGACGCCGCCCGCGGGCGAAGCGGTCCCCGCCCCGACGCCCGGCACGCCGGATCTGAGCCTCGAGGCGGCGGAGCGCGACCAGATCCGCCGCGCCCTCGAGGCCGCCGCCGGCCGGCGCGTCGCCGCCGCCCGGCTCCTCGGCCTCAGCCGCCGCACGCTCTACCGCAAGCTGGACAAGTACGGCCTCCACTGACACGCGCATGACGCAGCCGACGCCGAATCGGATCGCATGCAGCGCCGCGCGCGCGACGGCCGCGCCTGGCACCCCGGTGTGTCAGGCGGCACATCCTCGCCCGGCGCGCGCCTCGTCCGCGCACGCGGCGCCGGATGGCATCGCGCTTGCTGCCGTCCCGCCCCGACGAATCCGAGCGTCCCGCGCCCGGCGTGGCACGGGCCATAACCGGGCTGCTGGACAGCCCTTGCAAGGAGGAACGGACAATGGGCAACCTCTTCACGCGTCTGGTCCGCGAGGACGGCGGTCAGACGATGGCCGAGTACGGCCTGCTCCTGGTCGGGATCGCGGTCATCGTGTACGTCGCGGTCAAGCTCCTCGGCAACAACGCGAACAACCTCTTCAACAACGTCGCGAACCAGCTCAGCTAGTCGCGCACTCGCCGGGACGCGGGGACCGGGGTCCCGGAGGCCCCGGTCCCCGCCTCGAAAGCCCGCCGCCGGGCGCCCCGGGTCCAGGCGCATCGCGGCGCACGCCGCACGCGGCGGCTTCAGTTCCGCCCCGTCCCGGCCGACACAGCAGACGGGAACGCCTCTCGCATGGACCCGACGCAGGTTACGGCGCTCGCGATCTTCCTCGGCCTCGCCGCCGCGTGGGACGTGCTCGAACGCCGGATCCCCAACGCGCTCGTCCTCGCCGGAGCGATCGGCGCCGTCGCCCTGAACGCGGCCTCGCTCGCGGGCTTCGCGCGCACCGCGGAGGGCTTCCTCGTGGGGCTCGGGCTCTTGCTCGTGCCCTTCGTGCTCGGGTGGCTCGGTGCCGGTGATGCGAAGTTCTTCGCGGTCGTCGGTGCGTTCCTCGGGCCGCGCGTCGTCTGCGACGCGGCGCTGCTCGGCGTCGCCTGGGGCGGCGTCTTCTCGGCGATCCTGCTCTGGCGTCGGCGCACCGGGCGCGTCGCCGGGCCGCTCGCGACCGTGCCCTATGCGGTGCCCCTCGCGCTCGGCGCGGTCGCCGCGCTCGCGTTCCAGTGGGCGGGCGTGCCGATCCTCTAGCCAAGGAGCCTGTCGATGAAACGTCCAGCGGTCTTCGCGGCCGGTGCGCTCGTCCTCGCGGTGTTGACCGCGCTCATGGCGCGCAACTACGTGAGCCGACTCGCGACGGCGGGGCCGACCTCCGGGCCGGCGAACATGCCCGCCGCCATCGCGCAGGTCGTCGTCGCGACGGAGGACCTGGCGCTCGGCACGGTCATCGAGGACAAGCACGTCCGCCTCGTCGGCTGGCCCGTCGACTCCATGCCGCCGGGGGCGGCGACGGACCCGAAGGCCGTCGTCGGACGGGTGACCCTCGCCGCCGTCTTCGCGCACGAGCCCCTCTTCACGCAGCGGCTCGCGGGCCCCGACGCGCACGCCCTCCTGCCGCTCGTGATCCCTCCCGGCATGCGCGCCGTCTCCGTCCCGGTGAACAAGGTGACCGGCATCAGCGGCTTCGTGAGCCCGGGGACGCGCGTCGACGTCATCGCGCTCCTCCCCGTGCGCGCCGAGAACGGGCAGGCGACGCGCCGCGCGTTCACGCTGCTCGAGGACGTGAAGGTGCTGGCGGTGGCGCAGTCGACGGACGCGCGGGAGACGAAGCCGACGCTGGCCGACACGGTGACCCTCCTCGTCTCGCCGGAGGACGCCCATCGTCTGGCGCTCGCGAGCACCGAGGGGACGCTTCAGCTCTCGCTCCGGAACTTCGGTGACGCCGACGCGGCGAACGCGAGCGGCGTCCTCGCGACGGATCTCACCGCGGGCGACACGCAGGTCGCGGAGACGAAGACCAGCCAGGTGGAGCTGATCCGCGGTCCGGACCGGCTCATCGAGCGCTTCTAGGAGCTCCGAGGAACGAGCGAACGCCGATGCCCGAGCAGATCTCCGCGCTTCTCCTCGGCGCCGACGCGGCGGTGCTGGCCGATGTGAAGGGCCTCCTGGACGGGCTCGACGCCGCGCCGGCGTCGTGTACCGGGGCGCCGCTCGAGGACGGCGTCCGCCTCGCGCAGGAGCTGAACCCCGAGGTCATCGCCGTCGTCCTCGACGGGAACCCGCGCATCGCCTTCGCCCTGATCGAGGACGTGAGCCGCGCCCTGCCCTCGGCGTACATCTTCGCGCTCTCGCAGGACGACTCGACCGAGAACATCATCAAGGCGATGCGGGCGGGCGCGACCGAGTTCCTGAGCCTCCCGCTCGACACGTCGCAGGCGGTGAGGGCGCTCATCAAGGTCACCGCGCTCCGGCGGCTCGCGCACCCCACCGGGAAGCCGGCGCAGGTGCTCACGCTCTACAGCCCGAAGGGCGGCGCGGGCGTGACGACGCTCGCGGTCAACCTCGCGCTCGAGATCCAGGCGAGGGGGAAGTCGGTGTGCGTCGTCGATCTCGACTTCCAGTCGTCCGACATCGCGCTCTTCCTCAACGTGAACCCGCTCTACACGATGATGGACATCACGTTGAACTTCCGCCGGCTCGACTCGGTCTTCCTCCAGGGGACGCTCACGCGCCATCCCTCCGGCGTCTACGTCCTCGCGGCGCCGTCGCACGGGACCGACGCGCCGAACATCCCCGTCGAGCAGGTGCGCGCGGTGCTCGACCTCCTGCGCACGATGTACGACGTCGTGATCGTGGACACGCCACGCGCGCTCGCGGGGGAGACGCTCGCGGCGTTCTCGGCGGCGTCCCGCGTCGTGCTCGTCATCGACCTCTCGCTGCCGTTCCTCCGCGGCTACCGGCGGACGATGGCGGTCCTCGAAGGCCTCGGCGTGCCGGCGGACCGCGTCGACGTGGTCGTGACGCGCCACGGCGGTGGGCGCGCGCAGGTGCCGCTCGAGGAGGCGAAGAAGACGCTCGGCCTCACCGTGACCCACACCCTGCCGCGCGACGACGAGAACGCGCTCGCGGCGGTGAACAAGGGCGTGCCGCTCTCCAGCGTCAAGGCCGGGGCGCCGCTCACGCGCGCGATCGCGCAGCTCGCCGAGATGCTGGTCGGTCGCGAGGCCGGCGCGGGCGAGCGCGAGCCGAAGAAGCGCAAGGGCATCCTCGCAGGTCTCTTCGCGTCATGATCGACCGTCGCGTTCCACCCGTCACTGCGATGCGACCCGGCGACGCGGCCGCGCGCCTCCGGAACGACGCCGTCCTCCGCCCGAAGACCGTCCAGGAGTTCGAGGAGCTGAAGGTGCGGATCCACCGCGAGCTCCTCGAGAAGCTCGACCTGGTGGCGCTCGCGTCGCTCAGCCGCGAGCAGGGCGAGAGCCAGATCCGCGTTGCCATCGGCCGGCTCCTCGAGCACCAGTCGACGCCGCTCAGCCGGGTCGACCGCGAGCGCGTCATCGAGGAGATCGCGTACGAGGTCCTCGGCCTCGGGCCGCTCGACCCGATCCTCCAGGACCCCGCCGTGTCCGACGTCCTGATCAACGGCCCCGACAACATCTACGTCGAGAAGTTCGGCAAGCTCGAGAAGACGGCCGTCCGCTTCCGCGACAACGCGCACCTGATGCAGATCATCGACCGCATCGTCTCCCGCGTCGGCCGGCGCGTCGACGAGAGCTCGCCCATGGTCGACGCGCGCCTGCCGGACGGCTCGCGCGTCAACGTCATCATCCCGCCGCTCGCGCTCGACGGCGCGGTCATGTCGATCCGCCGCTTCGGCCGCGATCCCTACAAGATCGAGGACCTCGTCGCCTTCCGCTCGATGACCCAGGAGATGGCCGACGTCCTGAAGGCAATCGTGCACGCCCGGCTCAACATCGTCGTGTCGGGCGGCACGGGCTCCGGGAAGACGACGCTCCTCAACTGCCTCTCGAGCTTCATCCCGATCAACGAGCGCATCGTCACGATCGAGGACTCCGCGGAGCTCCAGCTCCAGCAGCCGCACGTCGTGCGCCTGGAGACGCGCCCGCCGAACCTCGAGGGCCGCGGCGAGGTGACCGCGCGGGACCTCGTCCGCAACTCGCTCCGGATGCGCCCCGACCGGATCGTCGTCGGCGAGGTCCGCGGCGGCGAGTCGCTCGACATGCTCCAGGCGATGAACACCGGCCACGACGGCTCGCTCACGACGCTCCACGCGAACAGCCCGCGCGAGTGCCTCCAGCGCCTGGAGATGCTCGTCCTCATGGCGGGCATCGAGCTCCCGGTGAAGGCGATCCGGCAGCAGATCTGCTCGGCCATCGACGTGATCGTCCAGCCGCGCCGCATCCAGGACGGCACCCGGAAGGTGATGAAGATCACCGAGGTGATCGGCATGGAGGGCGACACGATCCTCACCCAGGACATCTTCGAGTTCGTGCAGACCGGGGTGAACGCGAGCGGGATCGTCGAGGGCTACTTCCGCGCGACTGGCGTCCGGCCGACGTTCATGGACCGCCTCGCCGCGGCGGGCGTCAACCTCGACCACGTCAAGTTCGAGTCGAGGGAGCTCGGATGAGCGACGCGACGCTCATCGCCTTGACGAGCGCGCTCACGGTGATGGCCGCGGCGCGGGCCGCCTACGTCTACCTGTTCGACGTGCTGCCCGCCCGGCGCGAGCTTCGCGAGCGGATGAGCGCGGCACCGACCGCGGCCGCCGAGGGCCGCCCGCAGGACATCCTGCGGGCCCGCACCCTCAGCACGATCCCCACCCTGAACGCGCTCCTCCAGCGCGTGTCGGTGACGGCGCAGCTCGAGACCCTCCTCACGCAGGCCGGCCTCTCCCTGACGGTCTCGAACGTCCTCTACCTCCAGGCCGCGCTCACGATCGGGGCCTTCCTGCTGATCCAGCTCGAGCTCCCGATGTCGGTCCCCCTCGCCCTCGCGAGCGCCGTCGCGGTCGGCGTCGGGCTGCCGATTCTCCACCTCCGCCGTCGCCGGATGCAGCGCTTCAAGGTGTTCTCCGACCAGTTCCCCGGCGCGCTCGACATGATCCGGTCGTCGATCCAGGCGGGCCACTCCCTCAACTACGCGCTCGAGGTCGCGGTCGAGGAGCTTCCCGACCCGATCGGCGCCGAGCTGCGGGTGGTGCTCGAGGAGATCCGCCTCGGGCTCTCCGCGCGCGATGCCCTCGACAATCTCACGCGGCGCGTGCCGATCAGCGAGCTGCGCTTTTTCGCGATCGCCGTCGTGCTGACGCGCCAGGTCGGAGGCAACCTCTCCGAGGTGCTCGGGAGCCTTTCCAACTCGCTCCGCGACCGCGCCATGCTCCGGCAGAAGGTCCGGGCGCTCTCCTCGCAGGGACGCGCGTCCGCCACGATGCTGATCGCGCTCCCGTACCTCATGTGCGGCGTGATGTCGTTCATGAACCCCGGGTACATGGGTCCCCTCCTGCACACGCCCGTCGGCCGCAAGTTCCTGCTGGCCGCCGTCGGCCTGCAGGTGCTCGGTCTCGTGCTCGTCCGGAAGATCTGCAACCCGAAAGAGCTCCAGGTGGCGTGACGCGATGCCGCTCCTCCTCTACGTCATGATCGCGCTCACGGTCGGCCTCGCGACGCTCGCGCTCTGGAGCGCGCTCGGCGCGTCGCAGGCGGGCGTCCGGGCGCGTCTGCAAGCGCTCACCCGGGCGGCGGCGGGGGCCGAGACGGCGGCGGTCTCGGTCCTCGAGGAGGACGCGCCGAAGAATCTCGGCGAGCGGGTCCTCGTTGCCGTCGGCGAAAAGGAGGTGAGGAAGCAGAGCGCCGAGCGGCGCGAATCCCTCCGCACGCTGCTCCGGCACGCCGGCTTCCGGCGCCCGAGCGCGATCGCGCTCGTGCTCGGCCTCCGCGTCGTCCTCACGATCGGCCTCCCGATCGTGGCGGCGCCGATGCTCTTCTCGATGCTCCCCAGCGATCCGATGACCGCGCTCGTCGTGCTCGCGGGGCCCGCCGCGGCGGGCTATGCTCTGCCCGGCGTCGTCATCGGCCGCATGGTCGCCCGCCGCCACGTCAAGATCACCGCCGCCCTCCCCGACGTCCTCGACCTCCTCGTGCTCTGCATGGAGGCGGGCCTCGGGCTGAACGCGGCGATCACCCGCGTCGCCGAGGAGCGAGCCGACGGCCGCGACCCGCTCGGCGAGGAGTTCGCGCAGCTCGCGAACGAGCTGCGGGTCGGCGTGTCCCGCAAGGACGCGCTCACGAACCTCGCGACCCGGGTCGGGAGCAAGGACGTCCGCACCGTCGTCGCGCAGCTCATCCACACCGAGCGCCTCGGCGGCAACGTCGGGCCGGCGCTGCGCTCGCAGGCCGAGACCGTGCGGGCCACCCGCAAGATGCGGATCGAAGAGATCGCGAACAGGGCGCCCGTCAAGATGCTCTTCCCGACGATGATCTTCGTCATGCCGCTCTTCATCTTCATCTTCGCGCCGCTCGTGATCGAGGTGATGGCGTCCTTCGGGAGCTAGCCCATGACAAAGCAAGCGAATGCGCCGGTCGGCCCACGCATCCTCGTCGTCGAGGACCATCCGCTCATCGCCGAGCTCATCGAGACCCGGCTCCGGATCGAGGGGCTCCGGCCGACGAAGGCGCTCGGCGGCGCCGAAGCGATCAGCCGGCTCGACACCGAGCAGTTCGACCTCGTCATCCTCGACATCATGATGCCCGACGTGGACGGGTACCAGGTGCTCGCGCACATCCGGAACACCGAGGCGACGCGCGCCCTCCCCGTGATCTTCCTCACCGCGCGCTCGTCGCCCGACGACGTCGAGCGCGGCCTCCGGATGGGCGCGGACCACTACATGACGAAGCCGTTCAGCGGCGCGGACCTCGTGCGGCGCGTGAAGATCCTGCTCGCCGAGCGCAAGCTCGGCGCGACCGAGCCCAGCGTCGAGCCGTTCGAGCCCTGACGCCGCGGCGGGGAGGCGGAACGGATGGCGGATCCGCTCGAGCAGCTCCGCGCCGCGCGCACCCCGGAGGCGGGCTGGGGCTACCGGGCCGGCGAGCCGAGCCGCGTCGAGCCGACGGCGTGGGCGCTGCTCGCCTTTCGCGCGCACGGAGCGCCCGTGCCGCGCGACGCCGTCGCGGCGCTCGTCGACGGTCAGCACGCGGACGGCAGCTGGGGCGGCGCCGACGGGCCGGACGCGCCCTGGGTCACCGCCGTCGCCGTGCTCGCGCTCCGCGCCCTCGGGGTCGCGCCCGAGCCCTGCGGCCGCGCCGAGACGTGGCTCCTCGAAGCGCGCTCGGAGCAGGTCGTGCAGCCGGAGGGGGACCGGCCCGTGCTGAACGCCGCGATCGTCGGCTGGCCGTGGGTCGGCGGCTGCTTCGGATGGGTCGAGCCGACGGCACACGCCGTGACCGCGCTCCGCCTGGCGCGGCGGCGGCACCCCCGGCTCGCGGAGGCGATCCGCTTCCTGAACGACCGCCGCTGCGACGGCGGCGGCTGGAACCACGGGATGCCGCGCGTCCGCGACGTCGACTTCCCGCCGTACCCGAACACGACCGCGCTCGGGCTCATCGCGCTCGCGACGCCGGGCGCGCGCTCGAAGACGACGGAACGCGACCTCGCGGTGCTGCTCGGCTTCCTGCGCGAGCCGCTCGGCCTCTTCGACCTCGCCTGGGCCGCCCTCGCCCTGGACGCCAACGGCTGCGACCCGGCGCCGTTCCTCGGCCGCCTCGGGACGGCGGAGCGCAGCGACGGCGGCTGGCGGGAGAACGTCCACGCGGTCGCGCTCGCCGCGCTCGCCCGCGCGCTGCCGAAGGGTCACAACCCCTTTCGCCTGGAGGCAGCGTGACGCGACGGCAGGCCCTCCGCCTGCTCGCCGGGAGCGCCGCGGCGACGGCGGCCACGGCGTTTCTCCGCTGCGGCTTCGGGACGCACGGCCGCCGCGCGCGCGTCCACCTCCTCCGCGTGCCGAGCTACGCCGCGCTCGTCGCCGCCGACATCGCCGCCGCCGTCCCGCGCGAGCACCTCCGTCGGATCCGCGGGCGGCGCGTCCTCTTGAAGCCGAACCTGATCGAGTACCGGCCGAACCAGCCCATCCACACCGACCCGCGGCTCGTCGGCACCACGATCGAGGCCTTCGCGCAGCTCGGCGCGGCGGACGTCGTCGTCGCCGAAGGGCCCGGCCATCGTCGCGACACGGACTACCTCCTCGCGGCCTCGGGCCTCCGCGACGTGGTCGGCTGCGCGGGCGTCCGCTTCGTCGATCTCAACCTCGACGTGACGCGTCCCGAGCCGATCCCCGGGCGGAGCCTCACGGGGCTCGAGCGGCTCCACCTCCCACGCACCGTGACGGAGGCGGACTACGTCGTCTCCATGCCGAAGATGAAGACCCACCACCTGGTCGGCGTCACGCTGTCGCTCAAGAACCTCTTCGGCGTGCTGCCGAGCGCGCTCTACGGGTGGCCGAAGAACTTCTTCCACTGGAAGGGAATCGGGCCGTCGATCCTCGACGTGAACCGGACGGTGCCCGTCGACCTCGCGATCGTCGACGGCGTCGTCGGCATGGACGGCGACGGCCCGCTCTGGGGCAACCCGGTCGCGAGCGGGGTCGTCGTCGTCGGCGCGGACCTCGCGTCCGTCGACGCGACCTGCTGCCGCCTGATGGGGCTCCGACCCGAGCGCGTCGAGTACCTCGTCGCCGCCGCGGACGTCCACGGGAGCATCGCCGCGGCCGACGTCGAGATCGCGGGCGCCCGCCTCGCGGGCCTCGTCCGCCCCTACCGCCCGCCCGCAACCTTCCCGCGGCTCCAGGCCCCCGGGATCGACGCCGGGACGAGGGGCACGGGATGACGGCGCGCCGCCGCTCGGCCGTCCTCGCCGTCGCGCTCGCCGCGGCGCTCGTCGCCGCCGCCGCGCGTCCCGCGCCGGCGGCGTGGGCGTACGGCAGCGAGTCGGAGATCGCGCTCGAGGGCTCGGGCTCGACGTGGCAGGTGCGCGCGACGGTCAACGGGCGCCTGACGGGCCTCTTCCTCCTCGACACGGGCGCGACCTTCTGCGTGCTCACGCCCGCGGCCGCGCGCCGCCTCGGACTCGCGCCGGGCGACCGCCAGGTCCTCCTCCGCACCGCGAACGGGCCCGTCGCGGCGCCCCTCGTCGAGCTCGGCACGGTCGAGGTCGGCGGCAACCGGGCGCAGGGCGTGGAGGCCGTGATCCAGCCGGCCGTCGAGGCCCCGCTCGACGGGATCATCGGGCTCACGTTCCTGAACCGCTTCAGCTACTCGATCATCCCCAGCCGACGCGTGCTCCGGCTGCGCTGAGCCGCCCGATGGCGAAGCAGCCGACCCGCTTCGACCGCCTCGTCATGCTCGCGCTCGTCCTCTTCGCGGCCGCGAGCTTCACGAGCAACGCGGCCGACAACGACCTCTGGGGCCACCTGCGCTTCGGGCACGACTTCCTCGCCCACGGCCTCCTTCGCACGGACCCGTACTCCTACACGCGGGCGGCGCAGCCGTGGACGGAGCACGAATGGGGCAGCGAGATCGTCTTCGCGGCGCTCTGGGAGCGAGCCGGCGCGCCCGGCCTGATCCTGCTCAAGGCGGCGCTCGGCGCGGGCGCCGTCGCGCTGCTCCTCCGGCTCGCCTGGGAGACCTCCGCGAGCAGCGTCGCGGTCGCGGTCGTCGCGGTTCCCGCCGTCCTCGGTCTCTTTCCCTGGTTCGCGACGCGGCCGCAGATCTGGACGAGCTGCTTCTTCGCCGTCACGCTGTTCGCGATCCTCCGCGCGCGCCGCGGCGACCTCCGCTCCGCCGCCGCGCTGCCGCTCGTCGTCATCGCGTGGGTCCAGCTCCACGGCGGCTTCCTCGCCGGGCTCGGCGTCCTCGGGCTCGCGACGGCCGCCGAGGCCGCCGAGCGGTGGTGGCGCCGCGAGCCGCTCCCCGGAGAACTCCTCGCCGTCCTCGGTGCGTGCCTCGCGGCGACCCTCGTCTCGCCCTACGGTCCCGCGTACGCGCTCGGCGTCCTCCGCGACGCCGCCATGCCCCGCCCGGACATCCTCGAGTGGCAGCCGCTCGGGCCCGCCGCCGTCCGCTTCGTCCCGATGCTCGCCATGGTTCCCGTCGTCCTCGCGCTCGCCGCCGTCGCGCTCGCGGCGACGCCGCGGGGCTGGTCGGCGACGGAGCTCGTCCTGCTCGCGGCGTCGGCCGTCCTCACGCTGCGCCATGCGCGCCACGCGCCGTTCTTCTTCTTGACGGCCCTCGCCGTCCTGCCGCGCCACCTCGCGGCCGCCGGACGGGTCTTCGCCTCGCGCCGTGCCGCGTTCGTCACCGCCGCGGTCGTCGGCGGGCTCGCCGTCGCGCGCGTCGTGCCGGCGGCCGGCGCGATCGCGCATCTCACGGTCCGCGCGTCGGCGTTCCCCATCGGCGCGGTCCGCTTCCTCGAGCACACCGGGCTCGGGGGCAACGTCGCCGTCGACTTCAACTGGGGCTCGTACCTGATCGGGACGTGCTACCCGCGCTGCCGGGTTTCGATCGACGGCCGCTACGAGGCGGCGTACCCGCCCGAGCTCTACGCCGCGAACCGCGCCCTCGTGAAGGGCACGCCCGGGTGGGCGCGGCTCCTGACGGATTACCCGACCGAGATCGTTCTCCTGCCGACGGCGAGCGGCGGCGCCGCGCGGCTCGCCGGGCGCGCCGGCTGGGCGCTCGTCTACCGCGACCCGGTCGCCAGCGTATTCCTCCGCGACCTGCCCCGCTTCCGGCCCGTGATCGAGCGCTTCGCCGCGGCGCCCGCGACGGCCCCGCTCGAGGACGACGTGCTCGAATGACGTCGCGCGCCGCCTCCCTCGCACCCGACGTCGCCGGCCTCCGGACGCGTGCGCTCGCGCGCGGCCTCGGGGGCGACACGCTCTTCGGCGCGGCGCTCGCTCTCGCCGCCGCGTTCGTGAACCTCGCCCCCGTCAAGGACCCCGACCTCGGGTGGCATCTCGCGGCCGGGCGCCGCGTGCTCGACGGGCTCGGCGTCCCGTGGACGGACCCGTTCTCGTACGTCGCGGCGGGACGGCCGTGGATCGCCTACAGCTGGCTTCCCGAGACGATCTTCGCGTTCGTCGAGCGCGCGTGGGGACTCCCGGCGCTCGTCGTGCTCGCGGCCGCGCTCGCCGCCGCGACGACCGTCGTCGTGTGGCGGACGTGCGTCGCGACCGGCGCGCGGCCGGCCGTCGCGCTCGGCGCGGCGCTCGCCGCGATGCTCCTCTCGGCGCCCGCGTGGAACGTGCGGCCGCACCTCGTCTCGTTCCTCTGCCTGGCGCTCACGAACCACGTGCTCGTCCTCGCCCGGCGCGGGAGGGACCGCACGTGGTGGCTCGTCCCGGTCATGCTGCTCTGGGCGAACAGCCACATCCTCTTCCCGCTCGGGCTCGTGCTGGTCGCGATCCACGCCGGCGCGGAGGCGTGGGCCCCCCGCGTCGGCGGCGCGCGCCTGTCGCGGCGGCCGGCCGCGGTCGGCACCGCGCTCGTCGCGACGACGCTCGCGACGCCCTACGGGTGGCACCTCTGGCGCCACGTCGTCGTCATGATGTGCCAGCCCGTGGCGTTCTCGATGGTGACCGAGTTCCAGACGCCGTCGCTGCACGCCGCGTCGGGCCTGCTCCTGACGGCCGCGTTCTTCGCGACCGTCCTCACGCTGATCGCGACGCCGGCGCGCAAGGACCCGGCCGACGTCGCGAGCGTTTTCGCGTTCGGCTTCCTCGCCTACGCGATGGAGCGGAACGTGCCCTTCTTCGCGATCGTCATGGCGCCGGTCCTCGCGCGCCACGCGGACGCGCTCCTGCCCGCCCGCCGCGCGCCGGCGCCGCGCGGCGCCGCCCCGGCGGCCGGACCCGCGCTCCTCGTCGCCGCCGGGCTCGCGGCGCTCGCCGCGAGGACGGCCGCGCTCCTCGGCCCCGACGCCGCGGTCGACGGCTCCCGCCTCCCCGTCGCCGCGGTCCGCTTCCTCGCGACGCGCGAGCCGGGCCGCCTGCTCAACCACTTCGACTGGGGCGGCTACCTGATCGATCGGCTCTGGCCCCGGTGGCAGGTCGCGATGGACGGCCGGACGCAGGTCTACGGCGAGGAGACGCTGCGCGCGTACCGGGCGATGGTCTTCCTCGAGCCCGGCTGGCGGGCGTTCCTCGACCGCACCCGGCCCGACGTCGTCCTCTGGCCGAAGCGGACGGCGTTCGCGCACGTCGTCGAGCTCCTGCCCGAATGGCAGCGCGTCTGGGAGGACGACGTGGCCGTCGTCTTCGTCCGCCGGCCGGCGGGGGTCGCGCCGTGAGCTCGCACGCGGTCCCCTGGGACCGGCGGGCGGCGGCGGCGCGTGCCGGCGCGGGCTCGTCGCTCGCCCGGACGGTCGCAGCGTGGATCACGCCCGACCGCGTCTACCAGACGGTCCTCACCGCGGGGCTCTTCGCGATCGTCGTGAAGCGCGGCATCGGAGACCCGGACCTCCCCTGGCACCTGCGGACGGGCGAGCTCGTCGCGCGCCTCCACTGGGCGCCGACCCGGGACGCGTTCTCGAGCCACGCCGGCGCGCCGTTCGTCGCGTACAGCTGGCTCGCCGAGATCGTCATGTGGCTCCTCGCCACCGGCGTCGGCTTTCACGCGCTGCGCATCGTCACCGGTGCGATCGCCGCGTGGACGTTCCTCCTCGTCTACCGGACGTGCCGGGACCTCGCCGCCGCGCCGGCGCTCGCCCTCGTCGCGACGGGCGTCGCCGGGCTCGCGACCCTGCCGTACGTCGCCGAGCGCCCGACCATCGTCTCCTTCCTGCTGGCCGCGTTCTTCGCCCGCCGCCTGGGCGCGTACGTGCGCGGCCGGCGCGTCCGCCTCTGGCCGCTCGTGCCCGCGACCGTGCTCTGGGCGAACGTGCACGTCTTCTTCGTGTACGCCGTCGGGTGGGTCTGGCTCGCCGCCGCCTGGACGTTCGTCCGCGCGCGGCTCCCCGGGCCTGCCACGGTCGCGCGCCCCACGCCGCTCGTCGCGGCGGCCGTCGCCGTCACGGCGGCGACGCTCGTGAACCCGTACGGGGCGGGCCTCCTCGCCCACGTGCGCCTGCTCGCGAGCCACCCCGCGGCGCTGCCGATCGTCGAGCTCGGCTCGCCGAACTTCCACCTGACGGAGAGTCGCATCTTCCTCCTCTTCCTCCTTGCCTTCGTGGCCGCGATTGCGTGGTCGTCGGAGCCCCCCGAGCCGTATCTCTTCGCGCTCGCGCTCGGGAACCTCGCCCTCGCGCTCGACGTGCAGCGGAACATCCCGGTGTTCGTGATCCTCGCAGCGCCGCTCCTCGCCCGCGCCGCGAGCCTGACGCCCGTGCGGGCGCTCTTCACGGCGCCGGAGCACGGGATGCCGCCCCGGCATGCCCTCGCGCACGCGGCGCTCGCCGCCGTCTTCGTCGCCATCGCGGTCGTGCGGCTGCCGACCGCGCCCGCGCTCGAAGCGAACGTCTCGCCCCGGACGTGGCCCTTCGCTGCCGTCCGCTTCCTGCGCGCGCAGCCGCCGCTCGGCCGGATGGCGAACCACTACAACTGGGGCGGCTTTCTCGTCTGGGCCCTGCCCGAGTATCGGGTCTCGATCGACGGCCGGGCGACGTTCTACGGCGAGCCGGAGGTGCTGCGCGCGATGAAGCTCATCCAGTTGAAGCCGGGATGGCGCGGCGAGCTCGAACGCATGGCGCCCGACTTCGTCTTCTGGGAGCGCCGCGCGCCCCTCGCCACCGCCCTCGCCGGCGACCCGGGCTGGACGAAGGTGTACGCCGACGACCTCGCGACGATCTTCCTCCGCGCCGACCACCCGCTCCGACGCGTCGTGAAGCGCGCGGCCCGCCGCTGGCTCCTTCCCGGTCCGCCGCCGCCCGCGAGCGCCCGGCCCGCGAGCGCGCGCGTGTCAACGTTCTGACGCCCGCCGCGCTCAAGCTCGCGCCCGCCCCGACCGATACCCCGGCGAAGGACCCGCACCGTGGCGGCACCCGAACGAAGAGTGCTCGTGATCGGCGCGGGCCCCGCGGGCCTCTCCTGCGGCTACCGGCTCGCGCAGGCGGGGACGCCCGTCGCCGTGTACGAGGCCTCGCCCTTCGTCGGCGGGCTCTGCCGCTCGCTCGACCTCTGGGGCCGCCGGGTCGACCTCGGGCCGCACCGCTTCTTCTCGACGAGCCCGATGGTGAACGCGTTCTGGAAGGAGATCGTCGGGCCCGACCACACGCTCGTCGACCGGCTCACGCGCATCTACTACGGCGGCCGCTTCTTCCACTACCCGCTGAGACCGCTGAACGTGGTCGCGAACCTGAACCCGCTCCTCGGGCTCGCCGCCGTCGGCAGCTACGCGCGCCAGCGCCTGCGTCCGATCCCCGACCCGCAGTCGCTCGAGGAGTGGGTGACGAACCGCTTCGGCCGGCGGCTCTTCCGGATGTTCTTCCAGACCTACACCGAGAAGGTGTGGGGCATCCCGTGCAGCCGGATCGACCCGGACTGGGCCGCGCAGCGGATCAAGGGCCTGTCGCTCGGGAAGGCGATCCGCAACGCGCTCCTCGCGGGCTTCGGCAACCGGGAGCGGACGCTCGTCGACCGGTTCGGCTACCCGGACGGCGGCACCGGCCGCGTCTACGAACGGCTCGCCGACGGCATCCGCCGCCACGGCGGCAGCGTCCACGTCTCGAGCCCGATCCGCGAGGTCATGCTCGACGCGGCCGGCCGCGTGAGCGGGATCCGGCTCGCGACGGGCGAGACCGTGCCGGGGACGACGGTCGTCTCGACCATGCCGCTCACGAGCCTCATCCTCGGGCTCCGCACGACGCCGCCCGACGTCCGGGCGGCGGCGGCGACGCTCTACTACCGCAACACGATCCTCGTCTACCTCGACGTCGACCACGACGCGCTCTTCCCCGACAACTGGATCTACGTGCACGCGCCCGAGGTCCTGCACGGGCGCATCACGAACTTCCGGAACTGGGGGCCGTCGCTCCGCGGGGATGCGCGCACGACGATCCTCTGCATGGAGTACTGGTGCTTCGAGCGCGACGAGCTCTGGCAGCGCGACGACGCAGCGCTCGCCGCGCTTGCGGAGACGGAGCTGCGGCGGATCCGCCTCGTCCCCCCCGGCGTCCGCGTCCTCGCCCATCACGTGGTCAAGATCCCGAAGAGCTACCCCGTCTACGAGCAGGGCTACGGCGACCACGTGAAGCGGATCGCGGCGTTCGTCGAGAGGATCCCCGGCCTCCTGCCGATCGGCCGCTACGGGTCCTTCAAGTACAACAACCAGGACCACTCGATGCTGATGGGGCTCCTCGCCGCGCGCGAGATCCTGACCGGACGCTCCGAGGACCTCTGGAACGTGAACGCCGACGACCGGTACCAGGAGCAGGGCGCGGCGCTCGACGCGGCCGAGGCCGCGCTCGAGGAGGCGACCGCCGTCCTCGCGACCGCGCCCGCCCCGACCCGGGCGCGCGCCGCCGCGCTCGCGCGGCTCGGGGCCGCCTTCCTGCGGCGCGGCCGGCCCCCCGCGCCGGCGCGCTAGACGCCGCGGACTGGACCGCCGGGGACTACACGCCGAGGATCTGGATCGTGCAGGCGGAGCCGAGGCCGATCACGTGTGTCAGCCCGACCTTCGCGCCCTCGACCTGACGCGCCCCCGCGCTCCCGCGGAGGTGGGACGCGATCTCGAACACGCCCGCGACGCCGGTCGCGCCGAGCGGGTGGCCCTTCGAGAGGAGGCCGCCCGAGACGTTCACCGGGATGCGGCCCCCGTGCGCGGTCGTGCCTTCGTCGATGAGGCGGCCGGCCTCGCCGTCCTTGCACAGGCGGAGGTTCTCGTAGTGGAGCAGCTCCGCGGTCGCGAAGCAGTCGTGCAGCTCGACGAGGTCCAGGTCGTCGGGGCCGAGGCCGGCGCGCTCGTACGCCTTCGCCGCCGCTTGGCGCGTGAGCGTGTTGACGTCGGGGAGCGTCAGGTCGCGCTCGCTCCACGGGTCGGACGTGAGGACCGACGCCAGCACCTTCACCCGGGCGCCGAGCTGCCGGGCCTTCGGCGCGGAGACGACGACCGCCGCGGCCGCGCCGTCGCCGGTCGGGCAGCACATGTAGAGCGTGTTCGGGTAGGCGACCATGCGTGCGGCGAGCACGTCCTCGAGGCTCATCTCGACCTGATACTGCGAGAGCGGGTTCTTCACCGAGTGCCCGTGGTTCTTCACCGCGACCTTCGCGAACTGCTCGACCGTCGTCCCCCAACGGCGCATGTGCTCCATGCCCGCCTGCGCGAAGACGGCCGGCATGAGGCCGCTCCCGACGACGCCCTCGGTGCGGATGCGGTCGCCACCCGACGGCGCGCCGAGGAGGCCCATCTTCCCCATCTGCTCGACACCGACCGCCATCGCGACCTCGTGCTCGCCGGACGCGACGGCGAGCCACGCCTCGCGAAACGCCGTCGAGCCGGTGGCGCACGCGTTCGCGACGTTCACGACCGGGATCCCCGTCTGGCCGATCTCCTGGAGGATGCGCTGCCCGACCATCGCGTTCGCCTGGAAGAGGCAGCCGGCGGCGAGCAGCTCGACGTCGCGGATGCCGAGCCCGGCGTCCTTCAAGGCGAGGAGCGCCGCCTCGGCGCCCAGGTCGGGCACGTCGCGGTCGGGGTACCGCCCGAATCGGAGCATCGCGACCCCGGCGACGTAGACGTCTCGCATGGCGCCTCCTACGCGACCGCGGGACGGAAGTAGAAGGCGATCACGTCGTTCCCGTCCCGGTCCTGCTGGCTCGTCCCCGTCGTCATCTCGACCGGCATGCCGAAGCGCAGGCGCTTCGGGTCCGGCTCGACGTCGACCAGGTTGCACCGCACCGACACGCCCTCGGGCAGGTCGACGATGCCGACGACGTACGGCACGGGGACGCCGGGCGCCGACTGGTGGACGATCGACCAGACCCAGAGCGTTCCCTTGCGCGAGAGCGGAATCTCCTCGAACGGCCCCTCGCTCGTGCAGCGCGCGCACGCGCGCCGGCGGCCGAGATAGACGGCGCCGCAGCCGGTGCACCGCTGCCCCGCGAGGTACGGCTCGCCGTGCTCGGGAAGCCGCAGGAACGGGACGATCGGGCGGCGGCCGGGCACGCCCTCCGCCTACCATCCGGATCCGCGCGATGTCCAGCCGCGCACGCGGCCGGGCAGCGGGTCAGTTTGCGCGACGACGACCGACCCGGGCTCCCGCGCGATGTGGTCCCACCCGCACACTGACCCACGACCCGGCGACGCGCGTTGCTTCGCCCGGGACCGTTCGCGTATGGGGGAGCGAGGAGGCCGACCATGGACGATCTCGCCGGACGCGTCGTGCTCGTGACGGGAGGCGGAGGCGGCATCGGCGGCGCGCTCGCCGCGGCGTTCGCGGCCCGCGGCGCGCGCCTCGTGCTCGCCGACCTCGACCCGGCGGCGATGACGGCGGTCGCGGCGCCGCTCCGCGCGCGCGGCACGGAGGTCGAGTGCGTGCCGACGGACGTGGGCGACCGGGCGTCGGTCGCCGCGCTCGCGGACGCGGCCGAGCGGCGGTTCGGCGGGGTCGACGTCGTCTGCAACAACGCCGGCGTCGCGACCTTCGGCGAGATCGCGAGCGCGACCCACGCGGACTGGGAGTACACGATGCGCGTGAACTTCTGGGGCGTCGTGCACGGCGTCGAGACGTTCGTGCCGCGGCTCCTCGCGCGCGGGCGGGGCGGCCACGTCGTCAATACGGCGTCGATGGCGGGTCTCGTCGGCATGCAGTGGCTCGGGGTCTACTGCGCGTCGAAGTTCGCCGTCGTCGGGCTCTCCGAGGCGCTCCAGCGCGAGCTCGCGCCACACGGGATCGGCGTGAGCGTCCTCTGCCCGATGATCGTCGAGACGAACATCAACGAGAACTCGGTGCGCCACCGGCCCGCGGCGCTCCGCAACCCCGGCGGCGCGGTCGTGCCGTCGCCCGGCGCCATGGTGGGGAGCGTCATCCCGCCGGCGGAGGTCGCGCGCCGGGTCGTCCGCGCCGTCGAGCGGAACGACTTCTGGATCCTGACGCACCCCGAGCAGCGGGAGCTCCTGCGCCGGCGCGCGGCGCGGCTCGATCGGATGTTCGAACCCGACCGTTGGTAGGGCGGCGCGCTACCCGGTCACGTCGCCGCCGCGCCGGCGGAGCATCCGCCGCGCGAGCCAGATCGCGCCCGCGAGCAGCGCGACGCCGACCGCGAGCCGGACGAGCGGCGGCGTGCCGGCTCGCCCGCGGACGAGGATCGACTCGGCGAAGTACACGCAGAGCGCGACGCCGGGGACGACGCCGACCGCCGTCGCGGCGACGTAGCGGCCGAGCGGGACGCGGGTCGCACCGAGCGCCCAGTTGAGCGGCGGGGAGAGAAAGAGCGCCAGGCGGAGGAGGAGGACGGTGCGGAAGCCGTCGGCGGCGAGGCGGTCGTCGAGGACGGCGAGACGGCGGAAGCGCCGGGCGAGCGCCGCCTGGAACGCGTCGCGCGCGAGGTAGCGCACGACGAGGAACGTCGCCGTCGTGCCGACGACGGCACCGAGCCAGCCGAGCGCGAACGCCGCCGGGGCGTCGAACAGGACGCCGCCCAGGGCGAGCGGCAGGAACGCCGGCAGATGGAGGAAGATCGCCGCGACGCAGATGCCGAGGAAGACGAGCGGGCCCCAGGGCGCGTTGCGGGCGACCAGGGCGCGGAGACGCTCGACGTCGAGCCGGTGGGCCACGTCGAAGTGGTGCGACGCCCACGCGAGGGCGGCCAGCACGAGGAGGAGGACGGCGAGTCGGAGCCGGGCCATGGGGCCCGACCGGGATCGCATCCGGGCGGGCGCCCTGTCGAGAGGCACGGGCCCAAACGGGGAAAAGGCCGCCGGAGTCGCCTCCGACGGCCTCTTCCAGAGCTGGCTCCCCGGGCCGGACTCGAACCAGCGACCAATCGGTTACACCGCGTCCCGCCGTTTCCGACGGGGGTGGACTATCTCATCACCGTGGGCGCGCCCGGACGGGGCGGCCGGTAGGTGGCGGGCGCTCGTGGGGAGATTATCCTTCCGTCACTCCCTAGTCTCTGCACCTTCCCCCCGCCCTGCGCTCTCGGGGGGCTCGGCTCAGGGTTACCATATGTTCGCGATGTTCGGGTTCGCGCGGCACTTAGGCTTCCCTGAATTCACCCGCTTGTTCACTCGCCGGTTTCCCAGCGAGGCTGCGAAGACTCACAGCCGATCGCTCTACCAACTGAGCTACCGGGGACCGTCGGCGCTCATAGCAAAGGGGGCCCGCAGGCGCAACGAGCGCCGGTCACATCTCGCGGCGGCCTTCGAGCGCGCGCCCGACCGTCATCACGTCGACGTATTCGAGATCGCCCCCGACCGGGATGCCGTGCGCGATCCGCGTCACCTTGAGCCCGAGCGGCTTGATGAGCTTCGCCAGGTAGAGCGCCGTCGCCTCGCCCTCGGCGGTCGGGTTCGTCGCGAGGATCACCTCGCGGACGGCTCCGTCGCGCAGCCGGACGAGGAGCGGCTGGATCTTGAGCTCGTCGGGGCCGACGCCGTCGAGCGGCGCGAGCGCGCCGTGGAGGACGTGGTAGCGGCCGCGGAACTCCCGCGCCCGCTCGACGGCGAGGAGGTCGGCCGGGTCCTCGACGACGCAGATCGTCTCCGCGCTCCGCTGCGGGTCGGTGCAGATCGGGCACGGGTCGGTCTCGGTGAGCGCGAAGCACGTCGAGCAGAGCCGCGTCGCGTCCTTCACCGCGAGCACGGCCTCGGCCAGCGCCTGCGCGTACTGGCGATCGGCGCGGAGGATGTAGAGGGCGAGCCGCCCGGCCGTCTTCTCCCCGATCCCGGGCAGCCGCATGAGCTGCTCGACGAGGCGGGCCATCGAGGGCGTCTGGGCCATCAGCGGGCGCGCGCCGTCACGCCATGCCCGGCAGCTTGAACCCGAACCCGCCCGTCAGCCGCCCCATCTCGTCCGCCATCATCTTCTGCGCCGCGCGGATGCCCTCGTTCACCGCCGCGACGATCAGGTCCTGCAGCATGTCGACGTCCGGCTTCTCCAGCAGCGACGGCTCGATGCGGACGCGCAGCAGCTCGAGCTTGCCGTTCACGGTGACGGTCACCATGCCGCCGCCCGCGCTCGCCTCGACGGTCTTCGCGGCCATGTCCTGCTGGAAGCTCGCGAGCTTCTCCTGCGCCTGCTGGAGCAGCCCGCCGAGGTCGAATTCCTTGCCCATGACGTCCCCCTGCGCGCCTCAGGTCTGCCGGCGCTCGCGCACGCCGCGGACCTCGCCGCCGAAGATCTCCCGCGCCGCCTGCACGAGCGGATCGGCGAGCGTCTCCTCGGTGCGCCGCCGCGCGGCGGCGAGCGGCGCGTCCTCGGCGTTCGGCACGGGTCCGATCTCGACGCGCAGCTCCCGGCCGGCGACCGTCGACGCGATCGCGCGCAGGCGGTCGAGCGTCTCCTTGCGGGAGAGCTCTCGCCGCATGGCCTCGTTCTCGATCCCGATCCGGAGCGCGTCCCCGTCCGAGGAGACGAGCTTCCCGGCCGCGAGCTGGAGGTAGAGCGACACCTTCTCCTGCTGCACGCGACCGAGGAAGTCCTCCCACAGCGAGCCGCCCGCCGGGGCGGCGGCGCCGCGCGTCGGGGACGCCGGCCGCGCGTCCGTCCCGCCGTCGGCGGGCTGGCGCGCACCGCCGCCGGCGGGCGCCGCGCGCCGTCCGCCCCCGTCCCCGACGGGCGCCGCGCCGAGCGCCTCGAGGCGCTCCAGGATCTCGGCGACGGGGAGGAGCGGCGACAGCGTCGCGAGCCGCACGACCGCCATCTCGAGGACGAGCCGCGGGTCGACCGTGCGCGCGGGCGTCGAGAGCGTCTCGTCGGCCTCGAGGAGCAGGCGGAAGAAGCGCTGGAGGTCGTCCGCCGAGCGCCGCTCGGCCTGCGCCGCGAGGGCCGCGACCTCGGCCTCGGGCAGGTCGGCGACGAGCCGGCGATCGCCGGTCGCGCGGAGGACGGCGAGGTGCCGGAAGTGCTCGAGCAGGTCCCGGCAGAAGCGCTGTGCGTCGTACCCGTGCGCGTGGAGCCGCGCGAGCTCGCGCACGCAGGCGCCGGGGTCGCCGGCGAGGACGGCGTCGGCCACCGCGACGACGAGCCGCCGGTCCGCCGCGCCGAGCACCTCGCGCACGGTCGCGTCGTCGGCCCCCGTTCCGGCGACGGCGAGGATCTGGTCGAGGAGCGATTGCGCGTCGCGGAGGCTGCCTTCGGCCTCGCGCGCGACGAGCGCGATCGCGTCGTCCGAGAGCGCGAGACCTTCCGCGTCGACCGTCTTCTTCAGGTGCGCCCGCAGCTCGCCGAGGCCGATCCGCCGGAGGTCGTAGCGCTGGCAGCGCGAGACGACGGTCGGCAGCACCTTGTGCGGGTCGGTGGTCGCGAAGATGAACTTCACGTGCGCCGGCGGCTCCTCGAGCGTCTTCAGGAGCGCGTTGAAGGAGTGCTGCGACAGCATGTGCACTTCGTCGATGATGTAGATCTTGAACCGGCTCTTGATCGGGCGGTGCGCGACCGTCTCCATCAGCTCGCGCATCCGGTCGACCTGGGTGTGCGACGCGCCGTCGATCTCGAGCACGTCGAAGGCGTTGCCGTCGGCGATCTCCCGGCAGTTGGAGCAGGCGTTGCACGGCTCGGGCGTCGGCCCGCGCTCGCAGTCGAGCGCCTTCGCGAGGAGCCGCGCGGTCGTCGTCTTCCCGACGCCCCGCGGACCCGTGAACAGGAAAGCGTGCGCTACCCGGCCCGCGGCGATGGCGGCCTGGAGCGTCCGCGTCACGTGCTCCTGGCCGACGACGTCCTCGAAGCGCTGCGGCCGCAGCCGCCGGGCGAGCACCTGGTATGTCATCGCTGGAGGCGCCACAGGCGCCCGGCGGTGACAGCTAGGGTGCCCTGCGGCACAGGAGGACAGTCGGTACCGCTGCTTCCTTCCGGACCTGACGGGGTTCGCGACGCCT
>Ga0070741_10005435_pt1 | contig 28365 bp, 20 predicted proteins | sample Coa_R1_4_FD_66440 | JGI IMG/M metagenome (GOLD analysis project Ga0070741, IMG submission 66440) | Surface soil microbial communities from Centralia Pennsylvania, which are recovering from an underground coalmine fire - Coalmine... | ecosystem: Environmental > Terrestrial > Soil > Unclassified ... | reverse complement strand
TCGGCGAAGCGCTCTTCCCGCTCGCCCGCATCGATCCGGGGCTCGAAGCGGCGGTCGAGGCGCCACGCCTCGCGGAGCTCGTCGATGCTCTTCCAGACACCGGTCGCGAGCCCCGCGAGGTACCCCGCGCCGAGCGCGCCGGTCTGGATCACCGCCGGACGCTCGACTGGAATGCCGAGCGCGTCGGCCTGCAATTGCATCAGGACGTCGTTCCGGGCGGCGCCGCCGTCGGCGCGGAGGGTCGCGGGCGGCGAATGGGGTGCATCGGCGCGGAGCGCGTCGTAGATCTCGCGGCAGCGCCAGGCGATCCCCTCGAGCACGGCGCGGACGATGTGCGCCCGCGTCGTCGCGCGCGAGATGCCGCCGAGGACGGCGCGTGCGGTCGCGTCCATGTGCGGCGTGCCGAGGCCCTGGAACGCCGGGATCGCCCAGACGCCGACGGTGTCCTCGACGCTCGCAGCGAGCGTGTCGCTCTCCTCCGGGGTCGCGATGATCGCGAGCCCGTCGCGGAGCCACGTGATCGCCGCGCCCGCCGTGATCGCGGTGCCTTCGAGGCAGAACGTCGGCGTGCCGCCGTGCTGCCAGAGGACGAGGGGATACGCGCCGCACGACGACCAGATCGGCTCCGCCCCCGCGTTCAGGTCGAGCATCGCGGAGGTGCCGTACGTGATCTTCACCTCGCCCGGTGCGAGGCGGAGCTCGCCCATCATCGCGGCCTGCTGATCGCCGATGAGCGCGGCGAGGGGCAGCGCGGGCAGGTCGGCCACGTCGACCCGGCCGAGGACCGCGCTCGAGTCGACGATCGTCGGCAGCGCCGCCTCCGGGATGCGGAGCGCGTCCAGGATCGCCGGGTTCCACGTCCGCGCCATCAGGTCGTAGAGGCCGCTGCACGACGCGTTCGACGCGTCGGTCGCCGACACGCGCCCGCCGGAGAGCCGCCACGCGAGCCAGGCATCGACGGTCCCGCAGCGGAGCGTTCCGGCGCGGACGGCGGTCCGGTCGGCGTCGACGCGATCGAGGATCCACTCGATCTTGCTCGCCGCGACGAAGGGGCTGACGAAGACGCCGGTCTCGAGGAGCGCGGTGCAGCGGGCGGCGGTCCGCGTGTCCTGCCACGAGATCGCGGGGGCGACCGCGTTTCCAGTCGCGGCGTCCCAGACGAGCGCGGTGCCTCGCTGGGTCGCGATCCCGAGCCCTTGGACCCCGGCGGCGCCGACGTCCGCGAGGACCGTCCGCAGGACGTCGACGCTCGCGGCGAAGACGGTCTCGGGATCGTGCTCGACCCACCCGGCTTGCGGGCACGCGGGTAGGAGCTCCCGGTACGCCTCGGCGCGCGCCGTTCCACGGGCGTCGACCACCAGGGCACGGACGCCCGTGGTCCCTTCGTCCAGCGCGACGACCGCCTCTTGACGCATCGCCTCCGCTTCTATTGCAATGACCCCCCGCCGGCCAAGCCGGCGAAACGAAGGAGAGGACGAGCGATGCTGGTCAAAATGCGGCGGGACGCGACGGCGGACGAGGTCGCGGCCGTCGAGCAGAAGCTCCACGGTCTCGGCTTCAAGACCGGGAAGATGATCGGCGAGGAGATCACGCTCGTCGGCGTCTACGGCGACATCTCGCAGCTCCCGGTCGGCGAGATCGAGGAGCTCGCCGGCGTCGAGCAGCTGATCCCGATCTCGCGCGCCTACAAGCGCGTGGCGCAGAAGGGGACGCCCGAGCGGGCGATCTACCAGACGGTCAAGATCGGGAACGTCGTCTGCGGCGGTGACGACCTCGTCTTCATCTCCGGGCCGTGCTCGATCGAGAGCGAACCGCAGATGATGGAGGCGGCGCGCCTGGTGAAGGAAGCCGGCGCACAGTGCCTCCGCGGCGGCGTCGTCAAGTACCGCTCGAGCCCGTACAGCGGCTGGGAAGGGCTCGGCTCGACCGACACCGATTCGCTGAAGAAAGGCCTCGGCCTCATCGTCAAGGCGGGCAAGGCGTTCGGGCTGCCGACCGTCGTCGAGATCCTCGATCCCGGCGACGTCCCCGTCTACGAGGACGCCGGCGTCGACTGCTTCCAGATCGGCGAGCCGAACAGCAAGAACCAGGCGCTGCTGAACCGTCTCCGCACGACGCCGCTGCCGGTGATCCACAAGCGCGGCAACTCGCTCGACACCGAGGCGTACCTCCTCTGGGTCGAGCGGATGATGACCGGCGGCAAGGAGAACGTGATCCTCTGCGAGCGGGGTATTCAGTCCGCGAACCGCTACACGCGGAACACGCTCGACGTCGGCTCGATCGCCGCGTTCCGCTACCAGCTCTCCGGGCTGCCCGTCGCGGTCGATGCGTCGCACGGGACCGGGATCCGCGACCTCGTCCACCCGGCGACGCTGTCGGGGATCATGGCGGGCGCGTCCGTGGTCCTCGTCGAGGCGCACCCGAACCCGCTGATCGCGAAGTCCGACGGCTTCCAGGGCCTCTTCCCCGAGCAGCTCCGCGCGCTCGTCAAGGCGGCACGCGACACGTGGAAGCTCCGCCGCGACCTCGACCGGACGTATCTCCCGTCCGTGGCGATCGAGAAGGGCTACCTGGCGCGGATGGAGGCCGACAAGGACCGCTTCTTCCGGCGCTAGGCTGCGCCGGGGTGGCGGGGGTGCCCGCGCGCGCGCTCGGGAGCCCGCGAGTCGAACGCTTTCGGCGCCGCACGTTGTGCCGGACGGACGTGGTTCGCGCCCGAGTCGCGCGCGCGGGCACCCCCGCCACCCCGGCGGGACGCTAACGCCGACCGTCGCCTAGGCGTCGAAGCGGGTCGGGGCGAGCAGCGTGGCGTCGAAGCGCGAGGTCCGTCCGTCGACGAGCAGGTCGGCGGCGACCTGGCCGACGATCGGGCTCGTCTCGATCCCGCAGCCGCCCTGGCCGGCGAGCCAGAAGAAGCCGGGCAGGCGAGGATCTTCGCCGACGACGTGGACGCGGTCGGGTGCGAACGTCCGCAGCCCGGACCACTTTCGCCCGAGTGTCCGCGGGACGAGCGACGGCGCGAGCGTCCGGAGTCGCTCGAGCCCCGCGGCGATGACGGTGTCGTCCGGGCGCGCGTCGCAGGGCTCCATCGGGTCCTCGTCCATCGGCGAGAGCTTGAGGCCGCCCGACTCGGGCGCGAAGTAGAGGCGATCGCCTTCGCTCGCGACCATCGGCCACGCGGAGACGTCGAGCGGCGCGCCGAAGGTCACGATCGTCCGACGATGCGGGACGAGCGGGATCGGCGACGCGCCGGCGAGCCGCGCTATCGTCCCCGCCCATGCGCCGCCCGCGTTCACGACCCGGCGCGCGCCGAGCGTGCCGTCCGGCGTCACGACGCCGGTGCACCGGCCGCGCTCGACGCGGATTCCCCGCACCTCGAGGCCGAACCGCTGCTCGACGCCGCGCCGCCGCGCGTGTCCGAGGTAGCCCCAGAGGATCGCGTGCACGTCGATGTGCCCGTCGTCGGGGACGAGCACGGCGCCGGCGAACCGCTCGGGACGGAGCGCGGACACGCGCGCGACCGCTTCGGTCGGCGTGAGCAGCTCGAGGCGCGTCCCCGCCGCTTCGATCGCGGGGGCGGCCTGCGAGATCGCGCTCCACGCCGGCTCGCGGAAGAGCAGCATGACGCCGGACGGCGTGAGGAGCGGCGTGTCGGCGAATCCCTCGGGCGGATGTCGAAGAAAACCCGCGCTCGCGACCTTGAGGCGCTGCAGCGTGTCGATCGGGTCGAGCTCCGCGAGCACGGCGGCGCTCCGGCCGGTCGCGTGATAGCCGGGCTGGCTCTCGCGCTCGAGGAGCAGCACGTCGGTCACGCCGCGCTCGGTGAGGAAGTACGCGAGCGACGCGCCGGCGATTCCGCCGCCGACGATGATGACGTCCCACTGCGTCCGCGCCGTCACGTGCGCCGACGGTCACCAACCTTCGTCGGGGTCTGGCACGTCGCCGCGCAGGAGCTCGGCGTCGGCGCGATCCTGCAATGCCTTGCTTCGCCGACGCGCGGGATCTGAAGCAGCCCGCTCCTTCATCGTGATGAGATCGGGTTTGGTCACGATCGGGACCGAGACGCTCCCGAGGTCGAGACGCTCCGCTCGATCGATCATGGCGTCGAAGGCCGCGTCGAAGACGATCTGGACCGGCTCTCCCGTGGGATGGCGAAAGTTCATGCTGTGTGCGAATTCGCCGGTCAATCGAAAGCCCGCCGCAATCAACGCACGCGTCACGGTCGCTCGCTCGACCCCGGACGCGATCGCGATGTCGGTGTCGGCGGTCGCGCGGGGAACGCCGGAGTGAACCCCGACCGCGACGCCGCCGATGAGAGCGTGCGGCGCCGCGATGGTCGTCAGTGCCCGCGTCGCATCCGTCAGCGCGGCGGTCTTGTCGGCAGCGTCGACCATCCCGGCACCTCCACCGCGATAGGCGGCGATCAGCATACGATCGCGGCCGGTCGCCTGCGTGATCGCGGCGAGCTCTCGGAGCGCGCTCCGCGCCATCGTGCGAGGATAGCAGGCTCCGGGAGGTTACGTCGACGCCGGCAGCAGCGCGCCGGGGTTCATCATCCCGCCCGGATCGAGCGCGCGCTTGAGATCGCGCAGCAGCGGGTAGGCGCTCCCGAGCTCCTTCTCGAGCCACGGCGCGCGGAGCCGCCCGATCCCGTGGTGATGCGAGATCGTCCCGCCGGCCGCGAGCGTCGCCGTCAGCGCCCGTCCCCACGCCTCGAGGTACGCTTCCTCCGCCCGCGCGAAGTCGTCCGGCTTCATCACGAACGTGAAGTAGATGTTCGTCCCTTGCGGATAGCCGTGCGAGCTGTGTCCGCTCGCGACGATCACACCCGGCGCGCCGGCGAGCGCCGCGACGACGGTGTCGTAGATCGCGTCGATGCGATCCCACGTCGCCGCGACCTCGATCGTATCGGCGAGCATCTCGCGGTCGAGGAAGAAGTCCCAGCTCGGGACGGTGTTCCGCGCCTCGAGCCAGTGCGCGACCGGCTCGCTGCCGACCGCCGGCGCGTCGCCGGCTTCCCGGACGCAGGCCGCCATCTCCGCCTCGACGAGGGTTGCCGGCCCCTCGCTGACGACGACGAGGAGGCAGCGGTCCGCGGGGGCCCACTGCGCGAAGTGGCGCGCCGTCTCGAGCTGGTCGTACGCGCGGAGGACCGCGGGCCGCCAGCCGACGCGGAGCACGCGCCGCACGGTGTCGAGCGCGGCCGACATCGTCGGGAACGCGAAGCTCGCGAGCTTCTGCGATTCCGGAATCGGATGGAGCCGGAAGACGACCTCGGTGATGATCCCGAGCGTCCCCTCGCTGCCGAGGAACAGCTCGCGGAGGCTCGGACCGACGGACGCGCGCGGCATCGGCTCGAGCCGGACGATCTCGCCGCTCGGGAGCACGGCCTCGAGGCCGAAGCAGAGATCCTCGATGTTGCCGTAGCGCGTCGAGAACTGTCCCGCGGCGCGCGTCGCGACCCAGCCGCCGACCGTCGAGCGATCGATCGACTGCGGGTAGTTGCCCGTCGTGTAGCCGCGCGCGCGGACCGCCGCCTCGTACGCGCCGCCGAGCATTCCCGCCTGCACGCGAGCGTAGAGCGCCTTCTCGTTCACCTCGAGCACCGCGTTCATCGCGGTCAGATCGACGACGAGCGACGCCGTCGGCGGCGTTGCGCCGCCGACGACGCCGGAGCCCGCACCGTACGGGACGACGGCGACCCCGTGACGCTGCGCGAGCCGGAGCGTCGTCGCGACCTCGGCGGCGGTTCGCGGTCGGACGACCGCGGCGGGTCCGCCGCCGAGCCGCCCCTGGCGGGCGCGGAGCTGCGCGAGGATCCAGTAGTCCGTGCGGTGGGCCTCGAGCGTCGCCGCGTCCTCGGCCACGCGGTCGGGGCCGAGGGCGCGGGTGAGCGCGTCGCCGATCTCGCTCATGGGAACCTCCTGAGGCTCGCGGCGAGCGCGCGATAGCCGGCGAGCTCGGCCGCGGTTCGTGACGCGTCCCAGCCGAGGCGCTCGGCCGCGATCGCGGCGACGGCTTCGGCGCATTCGAGACCCTGCCCGGGATCGAAGAGGAGCAAGCGCGTGCGCCGCTCGAGGACGTCTTCGAGCGTCAGCGCCATCTCCTCGTCGAGAACGTGGTCGATCTCGGCGCGGACGACGTGTCGCTGACCGGGCAGCGGACGTGCAGCGGTCGCGTCGGCATCGATGCGCGCGAGGATGCGCTGCGCGTCGCCGCCGTAGAGCGTGATCAGACGCGACGCGCCGTCCGCGCCGAGCGCCGGAGCGCGCTCCCCGACCTCGCGCTCGAGGTGGCGAATTCCCTCGACGCCCGGACGTCCGGCCGGCAGCGGGACGCTCGCCGTGCGCGACGCGACCTCCCGACCGAGCCGGCGACACACGAGGTCGACCACGCGCTCCGCCATGCGCCGGTGCGTCGTGAGCTTGCCGCCCGCGATCGACACGAGCCCGTCCGTGCTCGTCATGATCTCGTCCTTCCGCGAGATCTCGGACGGGCTCTTCCCCTCTTCGTGGAGGAGCGGGCGGAGCCCGGCCCAGGCGGCGACCACGTCGTTCGTCGTCAGCGGCGGAACGGCGAACGTCCGGCGTGCGGCGTCGAAGAGATAGTCGGCGTCGTCGCGCGTGACCTCCGGATGGTCCGACGGCAGCCCGTAGTCGGTGTCGGTCGTGCCGAGGTACGTGATCCCGCCGCGCGGCACGGCGAAGACCGACCGATGATCGCGCGCCTGCATCACGACCACGTGGCGGAGCGGCAGGCGCGCGTGCGGGACGACGAGGTGGATGCCCTTCGTCAGGTGAAGTCGCGCGCCCGTGAGCGCCCCCGCGCGCCGGCGGACCTCGTCGACCCACGGTCCGGCCGCGTTCACCACGACGCGGCAACGGACCGTCGACGTCGCGTCCGCGAGCGTGTCGCGGATGGTGACGTCCGCGCCGTCGGGCGCGAGTGCCACTGCCGTGACCTCGACGTGGTTCACGCAGAGCGCGCCCGCTTCGTGCGCGCCCTTGACCGTCTCGAGCACGAGCCGGGCGTCGTCGGTCAGGTACTCGGTGAACACCGCCGCGCCGTGGAGGCGCTCGCCGTCGATGCTCGGCTCGGCGCGGACCGTCTCCGCGCGACTCCACATCTCGTGACGCTCGTCGGGCTCGTGTGCGGCGAGCCGCTCGAACGTCCAGAACCCGAGCCCGAGCTTCGCGTGCGACGTCCGGCTGTACGTCGGCATCACCATCCGGATGGGGACGGCGAGGTGCGGCGCGAGGCGGCGGAGCACGCTGCGCTCGCTCGCCGACTCCCGCACGAGCCCGACGTCGCCCTGCTGGAGGTAGCGGATGCCGCCGTGGATCAGCTTCGAGCTCCGGCTGCTCGTTCCGGCGGCCCAGTCGAGGCGCTCGACGACCGCGACCCGGAGGCCGCGGAGCGCCGCGTCGCGGGCGACGCCGGCGCCGGTGATGCCGCCGCCGATGACGAGCAGGTCGAGGTCGGCCGACGACAGGGCGGCGAGCGTCGCCTCGCGCGTCTCGGGGGACAACGGCGAGGCGGCCATGGGCCGCGCTTCTAGCGCGCGGCGCGCAGCTCGGCCAGAGTCGCCTGGGCCTCGGCGACCTTGTCCGCCCGGCCCTGCTCGCGCGCGATCTGGAGGGCGCGCGTCGCGAACGCCAGCGCTTCCTCGCGGTCGCCGCGCGCCTCGCACGTCTTCGCGAGCGTCAGACGCGACGCGAACGCGTTCGGGTCCTGGACGATCACCTGCCGGAGCATCGCCTCGCCCTTCTCGGCGTCGCCGCCGAGGAGCCGGGGCAGGCGGACGAGCAGCGTCCCCTTCGCGGCGAGCGCGTCGGTGTGGTTCGGGTTCAGCTCGAGCGTCCGGTCGAGCTCGCTCATCATCTTCCGCAGCGACAGAACGGACGTGATCGTCTCGCCGTCGAGCCGCAGCAGCTCGCCGTAGTTGCAGAAGAACGCGAAGTGCGCGTCGGCGTAGTTGTCGTCGAGCGCGATCGCGCGCTCGGCGAGCGCCTGGCCGCGGTCGAAGTGCTGCTTCCGCACCTCACGCTCCGTCGCGCGACGGCCCTCCTCGCACTCGGCGCGCGCGCTCGCGGCGAGGCTCGCCGCCGTATCGTCGGCGATCGCCGGTCCCGCGATCGCGAGGCAGACGAGCACCAAGAAGAGGCGCGCCGGCCGAGATCCGGGCATCGGTCACGAACCATGCCTAGCGGACCCCTTGAAGTCAATCGATCAGAAGCCCAGGCGCCGGATGTGCCGCTCCTCCAGGCCGAAGAAGTGCGCGATTTCGTGGACGATGGTTGCGCCGATCTGCCGGCGGAGCGCATCCGGGGACGGATTGTGCCGGACGAGGGGACCGGCGAAGAGCGTGATACGGTCGGGAAGCGCGGCGAAATCGAAGCGACGCACGGGAAGCGGCGTCCCCTGGTAGAGCCCGTAGAGCGTGTCGCGCCGCGGATCGAGGCCGAGCTCCGCGAGGAGCGCGTCCGACGGCTCGTCCTCGACGAGGATCACGACGTTCTCTAGGTAGCGCGCGAAGCGCGACGGGATGCGGTCGAGCGCGTCGGCGACGATCCGCTCGAACTCGGCGCGCTCCATCGCGGTCACTCAGCCGCTCGCCGCGGGCGCTGTCAATCGACTCAGAGCCGGCGACTCAGAGCCGGTTCAGCCCGTCGAGCGCGGCGACCTTGTAGGCTTCCGACAGCGTCGGATAGTTGAAGACGGTCTCGACGAAGTAGTCGATCGGCCCACCGAAGGCGAGCACCGCCTGCCCGACGTGGACGAGCTCGGAGGCGCGCTCGCCGATGATGTGGACGCCGCGGAGGCGATGCGTGTCGCGCTCGAAGAGGAGCTTCAGCATCCCGCTGCGATCGCCGGCGATCTCGCCGCGCGCGATCTCGCGGAAGAGGGCGTGACCGACCTCGTAGCCGACGCGCGCGACCGTCAGCTGCTCCTCCGTCTCGCCGACCATCGAGATCTCCGGGATCGTGAAGATCCCGAACGGGACGGCGGCACCCTCGCCGTGCACCGGAAGACCGAGCGCGTGCGCGACGGCGAGGCGACCTTGATGCATGGCGGTCGCGGCGAGGCTCGGGAAGCCGATCACGTCGCCGACCGCGTAGAGGTGCGGCACGGCCGTCTGGAAGCTCCGGTTGACGACGAGGAGCCCGCGCCGACCGGGCGTCAGGCCTGCGGCGGGAAGGTCGAGGTCGGCGGTGTTGCCCTCGCGCCCGACGGCGTAGAGCAGCTTCTCGCTCGCCATCGTCTTCCCGCTCCGCGTGGTGGCGACGACGCGTCCGGGCGCCTCGACGCGGACGGCCTCCACCTCCTCGCCGAGCCGGAGCGTGATCCGCTGCTCGCGCATGCGCGCGACGAGCACCTCTGCGATCTCGCGGTCGGCGACGTCGAGTACGCGCGGTCGCGCGTCGAGGAGCGTGACGCGCGTGCCGAGGATCGCGAACATGCACGCGTACTCGCAGCCGATCACCCCGGCGCCGACGATCATCAGCGAGCGCGGCAGGCGGTCGAGACGCAGGATCGTGTCGCTGTCGTAGACCTGGTCGTCGTCGAACGGGATGAGCGCGTCACGGGCGGGACGCGAGCCGGTCGCGATCACGATCACGTCGCCGACGACGACCCGGCGCGCGCCGGCGGGCTCGTCGACTTCGAGCCGGTGCGCGTCGAGGAAGCGCGCCGAGCCCGCGATCACGGTCACGTCGTTCCGGTCGAGCTTGTGCTCGAGGACGTCCTGCTGGCCGTCGATCACCGCGTCCTTCCGGCGGAGCAGCTCCGCGAGCGTCACGTCCTTTCCGAGCGCGGCGCGGATACCCGGGAGTCCGCGGTCCTTCAGCCCGGCGAGGTAGCAGCTCGCCTCCCGCAGCGTCTTGCTCGGGATCGTCGCGGTGTGGAGGCAGTTCCCGCCGAGGCGATCCGGACGCTCGATCACCGCGACGCGGCGGCGCGCCTTGGCCGCCTGCATGGCCGCCTTCTCGCCCGCCGGCCCGGATCCGATGACGACGACGTCGAAGGCGTTCTGCATGGCCCCATGGACGTATCGGCGTGCGCCGGCGGCCTCTTGAGGCGAAGCCCGCGCCCGGCTTAAGAGCGACCCGAGACTCATGTCTCGGGTCGGGACCGGAAGCGAGTGCGCGGCACCAGTGCGTGACCCCGGCGCAACACTCTCGCCTCCGTTCCGCGACCCAAGAAGCCTTGGGTCGCGCTAATGCGCTTCGGCATCCAGACGCCCCAGGAGGGGACGACCTACGAGGCTCTCGCGACCCACTGGCGCGAGGCCGACGCCCTCGGCTTCGCGTCGGTGTGGCTCGACGATCACCTCTACGCGGTCGTGCGTCCGCAGGGCGAGCCGCAGATGGAGGCGTGGACGCTCCTCACGGCGCTCGCCCGGGAGACGCGGCGGATCGGGATCGGCATCCTCGTCACCTGCAACTCCTACCGCTCGCCGGCGCTCGTCGCGAAGATGGCGGCGACGGTCGACGTGCTCTCCGGCGGTCGTCTGATCCACGGGATGGGGTCGGGCTGGTACGAGAGCGAGTACGACGGCTACGGCTACGACTTCCCGGCGGTCGGCGTGCGTCTGGCGCAGCTCGACGAGGCGCTCCGCGTGCAGAAGCTCCTCTGGACCGAGGAGCGCGCGTCGTTCACGGGCCGCTACTACCGGCTGCACGACGCGTGGTGCAGCCCGAAGCCGATCCAGCAGCCGCATCCGCCGATCCTGATCGGCGGCGGCGGCGAGCGCGTCCTCCTCCGGCTCGTCGCGCGTCACGCCGACGTGTGGAACAACGGTGGCACCGTCGACGAGTTCCGCCGGAAGCTCGCCGTCCTCCGCGAGCACTGCGCGACCGAAGGTCGGTCCTACGACGCGATCGAGAAGTCGTGGTTCGGGAACGTGATCGTCGACGCGGACGCGGGGCGCGCCACGGCGCGGCTCGAGCGCGTCGCGGCGGCATGGGGAATGAGTCCCGAGCAGATGGCGGCGCGCGCGCTCGCCGGGACGCCGGAGCAGGTGGTCGATCGTGTACACGAGTACGCGTCACTCGGCGTAACGCACTTCATCGGGATGTTCGGGCGCGTGGACGACCTGCGCAGCACACGCTTGTTCGCCGAGCGCGTGCTGCCCGCCGTGCGCTGACGCGGCGGTAGCGGCGAGCGTTCGTTTTTGCGCGTGCGACCCGGGCCCGGGTCCGAACCATCCCCGGCGAACCGCGGCACATCCGTTGCTCCGCGTCGCCCCATGGCGATCTTCCGCAAGTCGCGCCGCCCGCGCGCCGCCGACGCGCCGCCACCCGCCGACCCGCCGGCGCCGTCCGGGGGTCCGCGCGAGATGCTGTGCGAGCGGCTGCGCGAGATCGCCGACCAGGCCGCGGCGCCCGAGGACGCGCTCGAGCCGGCGCTGCACGCGATCCTCGACGCGATCCGCGTGCAGGTGGGTGCCGTTTGCCTCTTCGACCCGCGCCACGGCGTCCTGCGGCTCGCGGCCGAGCGCGGTCTCTCCGACGAGGGATGCCACCGCCTCCGCCAGGTCCGCCGCGGCGACCCGACGGCGTGGGACATGCCGCTGCACGGGCTCCTCAACCGGCGCGCGTATCTCATCGAGAGCGCGTCCCGGAACCGGTACGTGCCGCGGCTCGTCGACGACTTCGCCGCCGTCCGGACGGTCGCCTGCGTCCCGCTCTACGCCGGCCAGACGCCGGTCGGTTCGCTCGTGATGCTCGCGCTGCCGCCCCGCTCGCTCGGCGAGCAGGACGTCCGCGCCCTCGAGCGTCCGCTCGCCGAGCTGGCGCGCCTCATCGAGCGTCTCCGCCGGCGGGGGCCGGTCGCCGAGCCGGAGCCGATCGCGCCGCGGCCGACCGTCGACGTCGCGACGCTGATCGCCGAGCGCGATCAGCTGCGGACCGAGTCGGACGCGTGGCTCACGGAGCGGGCGGCGCTGACGGCGGAGGTGGAGACGCGGAGCGCGGAGACCGAGCGCTTCCGTGCGGCGCTCGCCGACGCCACGCAGGTGCGAGCGGAGCTCGAGCGCATCCGAAAGGCGGACGGCGTCGACCGCGACCGGCTCCGCCAGGCCCTCGCGGACGCGACCGCCGAGCGGGATCGTCTCGACGCGGCCCTCGACGTCGCGCGCCGCGCAGCGTCCGAGGCGCGTGCGACGGAGGCGGAGCGCGACGCGGGGAGCCGTGCGGAGGTCGAGGAGCTCCGGCGCCGTGTCGAGTCGGCCGAGGCCGACGTCTCGCGCGAGGCGACCCGCGCGCGCGACCACGAAGCGGAGCGCGATCGGCTCGTGGGCGAGCTTCGCCGGGCGGTCGCGCGCGAGCAGCGTCTGCGCGACGAGCTGCACGCGGCGACGCAGTCGGCGGCCGCGCCCGCCGAGGACCTCCGGCGCGCGCTCGAGAGCGCCCACGTCGCCGAGGCGTCGCGGGCCGCCGCGGTCGCGTCGGCAACCGAACTCCGCGATCGGCTCGCGACCGCCGAGGCCGTCATCGAGTCGCTCGAGGCCGAGGCGAGCGGCGCGCACGCCGAGCTCGAGCGCCTGCACGTGGCGGGCGCGGTTCAGGAGACCGCGGCCGGCGAGGCGGACGAGCGCGAGCGTCGGGCGACCTCCGCAGCCGCCGACCTCGAGCGGAAGCTCGCGACGGCCGACCGCCAGCACGAAGCGGCGTCGGCCGCGCTCCTCGCCGAGCGCGACCGCCTGGTCGCGTTGCTGGCGGAGGAGAGCGCCGAGCGCGGCCGGATCCAGGCCGCGCTCGACCGTGCCGAGTCGGCGCTCGTTGAGCTCGGGGAGACGCTCTCGCGGCGCGACGCCGAGCTCGCGGAACAGACGGCCGAGGTCGAGCGCCTGCGGAGCGAAGCGCCCTCGGTCGTGCTGGAGATGGAGCCGGTGGCCGAGCCGCCGGCGACGGCGCGGGATACCGTGCGCGTCGTGACGGTCGCGCCGACGCCGGCGCCCGCCCCGCGCGCGCGGGTCCGGTCGATCGAGTCGGAGCGTCGACTCGTGACGGTGATCGACGCCGATCCGGCGTGGGGGGACGTGGCGCTCGACGGCCACCAGGTCGCCGTCCTCGCGCCCGGGGTGGATGCCCCGGCCGAGCTCGGCGAGCTCGCCCCCGTCCGGATCGTCGTGAACCTGTGCGCGACGGGGGCGCTCGACACGATCACCGCGCTCCGCGCCGCGGGCTCCGAGGCTCGGGTGTGGGGCTGCCTCGCCGACGCGAGCGCGAACCGGGCGATCGCGCTCAGCATGATCGACGCGAGCCCGCGCCCGCTCGATCCCGACGCCATTCTCCAGGCGCTCGGCCGCTACGCCGTCGCGGGGACGCGGATCGTCACCGCCGGGGCCGACGTCGACGCGCTGATGAGCCTGCGTCAGGCGCTCGCGCGGGCCGGGCTCTCGGTGTCGATGGCCTGGGACGCGAAGCAGGCGGCCGACCTGCTCGAGGTCGTCCGTCCCGAGGTCGTGATCGTCGAGCTCGGCCTCCCGCGTCGCGACGGGTACGGCATCGTTGCCCGGCTCCCCGGGTGCGATCCGCTGCCGACGGCGGTCCTCGTCCCGGCGGCAGAGGAGCCGAGTGCCGGGTTCGTCGCGGGGCTCGGCGATCCGGCCCTCGCGGAGCGCGTGGTCGCGCTCGACCAGCTCCTCGCCACCGTCGTCGGTCGCAGCGAGGCGCCGCCGGTCGAGCGGCGGCCGCAGCGCGTGCGCGTCGCCGGCCGGAAGTAGCGCTACCTAGAACGTTCATTGACAGCCCCCGAGGCCCGCCGTAGCCTCGGCGCGATGCTGCGGGAGGCTCCGGGTCCCGAGCGCGCGCGGGTGATCGGCCTCCTCGACGCGTTCCAGGCGGCAGAGCGCGCGGGCGCGGACGCCGTCGGTCGCTGGATCGGCGTGTGTCGCGATGCCCGACTCCGGGGCGGGCTCCGCGTGATCCAGGCACGCGACCGACGCCATGCGTTCCTCGCCGAGGCGCGGCTTCGCGCCCTCGGCGGCACGCCGGAGGCGAGCGTCAGCCGCGAGCTGACGGCGCTCTGCCGCGTCGTCGGCGACCCGGGCGTGTCCGATCGGTCGAAGCTCGCCGTCCTGCTCGCGCGCTTCCCGGGCCCGGGCGCCGAGGCGCTCGACCTCCTCGTGCGCGACGTCGGTGACGATGCCGAGACGCGCGCGCTCCTCGACGGCATCCTCGACGACGAGCGCGCCACCGTGCGCTGGCTCCGCGGCATCCGCGACGTCCTCGATCGCGAGGGACCCTGAGCGCGTGAGCCATCCCGACGTCGAGCGCGAGTGGGTCGTGCGCTTCCTCGACGACCTCCGCGCCGCCGAGGCCGCGGGCGCCGAGGTGCTCGACGCGTGGATCGCCGTCTGCCCGCTCGACGGGCTTCGCGGCGGACTGCGGACGATCGCCGAGCGCGAAGCCGGACACGCGGAGCTCCTCGCCGAGCGCCTCGCCGAGATCGGGTTCGCGTGCCGGGCGGCGCTTCCCGAGCCGATCCGGGTGCAGGCGCTCGCACGCTTCGGGTCGCCGGCGGTGGCCGACGAGGAGAAGCTCGCGCTGCTCCTCCTGCGCTATCCCGACGCGGCGAGCGCGAGCCGTCCGATCACCGCCGTGCTCGAGCACCTCGCCCACGACCAGGAGACGCGCGAGATGCTCCGCCTGGTCGCCGACGGCGAGGACGCGACGCTCGCGTGGCTGCGCGCGTACCACGAGGGGCTCATCCGCTCGAGCTAGGAAGCTGACCCGAGATGGGTGCGAGGAGCGCGACCAAGCTTTTGGGTCGTGACGGATCGCGATGCCCGCGAGATTCGAGCGAACGGCGCGTGTCGGTTCTGCCGCGCTGGCTTCGCCAGCCGCGGCATGCCGGTCGCGCGTGGACGGAGCGCCACACACTCGCATCCTTTCCGCGACCCAAGAAGTCTCGGGTCGCGCTCACGGGTTCAGCGTGCGCAGCCAGCGCGCCGTCGTCGCGACGATCTCGGCCCAGACCTCGGCGTCGGAGCGGCCGACGCGACGCGGGATGCGGAAAGAGTGGTCGCCGCCCTCGATCGTGTGGAGCGTCGCACGCGGCAGGCGGCCGAGCACGGGACGCAGGCGTTCGAGGTCGCAGAGCGTGTCGCGGGTCCCCTGCACGAACAGCATCGGCACGCCGACGGTCGGCAGATGGTCCGCGCGGAGCGCGTCGGGGCGGCCGGCGGGATGGAGCGGGTAGCCGAGGAAGACGAGCCCGCGGACGGGCGCCCCCGCGGCCGCGACGTACGACGCGATCCGACCGCCGAGCGACTTCCCGCCGATCGCCGTCCACGGCGGCGACAGCGTGCGGTCCTCGCTCACGGCCTCGAGCACGGCGCGGTAGCAGCGCTCGAGGACGGGACGCGGGTCGGGCGCGCGGCGCCGGACCTCGGTGTACGGGAAGTTGAACTTGACGCTCACGTACCCCTCGCGCGCTAGCCCGCTGTGCATCGTCGACATGAACGCGCTCGTCATGTCGCTGCCCGCGCCGTGCGCGAGGATCACCGCCGGGGTCCGGCCCGGGCGGCGGAAGCCGGCCGGCAGCGCGACCACCGCGGACACGGCGCCGCCTCCCGGGATCGCGATGCGACGGCGGCGCGTGGCGAGCTTCATGGCGAGCCGGAGCCCGGCCTCTATAGCCGGCGCCCGCGGCGCGTGCGAGCGGAACTCGACTTGCGCGCCCCCATGCGATAGCGGACGGCGGCATGACGCCGGCGCCGGTGGTCGGGCTCACGGGCGGCATCGGGGCGGGCAAGAGCACCGTCGCCGCGCTCCTGGCCGAGCAGGGCGCCGAGCTGATCGACGCGGACCGGCTCGGTCACGACGTGTACCGTCCGGGGAGCGAGGGGTTCCGTCAGGTGGTTGCCGCGTTCGGTGCCGAGGTCGTTGCCGAGGACGGCACGATCGACCGCCGCGCGCTCGGGGCACGCGTCTTCGCCGATCCCGACGCGCGCATGCGGCTGAACGGAATCGTCGTCCCGGCGATCGCGCGCGAGGTCGAGCGCCGGCTCGCCGCCGCCCGCGCGGCCGATCCGTCGCGCCCGATCGTGCTCGAGGCGTTCGGCCTCCTCGAGGCCGGCTGGCGACGGTACTGCGACGAGGTATGGGTCGTGTCCGTCCGGCCCGAGACCGCGATCGCGCGCGTCACCGCGTCCCGCGGCCTCACGCGGGACGAGGTGGAGCGCCGCATCGCGGCACAGCCCGTGGACGCCGACCGCCGAAAGCTGGCCGACGTGGTGATCGAGAACGACGACGGACCGGAGGCGCTCCGGGCGCGCGTGGAGGACGCATGGCAAAAGCTCGAGTCGCGGCGATCGGCGGGCTGATCGCGCTCGCCGCGGTCGCGGGTGCCTCGGGACCCTGCGAGGAGGACCGGGCGCAGACGGGGCTCGCGCTCGCGCCGGCGGAGTCGGGCCTCGCGGTGTCGGCGGTCGACGAGGGCTCCGCCGCCGAGAGCGGCGGGTTGCGGACGACGGACCGTGTCCTCCAGGTGAACGGCACGAAGCCGCGCGGGTGCGCCGACTTCGCGCGCACGGTCCGCGACGCGCGTCGCGAGGGGAAGGCGCTCCTCGTCCTCGTGCGACGCGGCGACGCCGACGTCCCGCTGGCGCTCGGCGCGGCGACCTGGGATCGCGCCGTCGCCGCGGTGCCGCCGTCGCCGCCGGCGGAAGCGCCGAACGTGCGCGCGATCGTCGCGGCGCCGCCGCCCGCGCCGCTTCCGCCCGAGGTCCACGTGAGCGTCGAGGAGGTGACGCACGGGATCGGCGCGCTGCCGGCGGCGGAGCGTCCGTCGGGAACGCTCGCCGGCTATCGCCAGACGGTCGGACGGCTCCAGCGCGAGGTGGAGACGCTGTCGGCGCGCGGCGCGACACCGCCGGACGTCGTCGCGGGGCTCCGCACCGTCCTCCGCTACTACGACGCCGCCGGCGCAGCGTGGGCGAGCGCCGAGGCCGAGCGGGAGAGCGCGCGCCGGCCGCGCCACGTCGCGACCGCCGAGACCGTGAGCGCGCCCTACTTCGAGGGCTCCGACGTGGCCGCGGCGATCGACGAGTTCCCGTTCCTTCGCGAGACCGTCGTCCGCGAGCCGGGTCCCGGCCTCGTCGCGGGCGAGTCGGCGGGCGCGTGGCGTCCGCTCCAGGCGCGTGCGCTCCTCTGGCAGCACGGCCGGGACGAGCTCGGGCGTCTCACCGGATGGCTCGCCGCCGGAGAGCGCTGAGCGCGCCGCACGTTACACGCCGATGACACATCTGGCACGGCGATGCGTCGCCGTGTGACGGCGAGCGTCGAATTCGTGACGCACCGCCCGTTTTTCGCAGCGGAATAGGCGTACGCGGCGGCCGTACCGCTGGCGTAAGCCTTGCTTGGGAGGGCGTGCCGATGACCGCGGCCCTCGTGCGCCAGGACCTCCTGGTCTGGATGATGGCCTGCCGGCGCGTAGTCCTCGTGGCCGGGCTCGCGGTGCTGTTCGCCGGCCGGGCGCTCGGCTGGGTCACCGTCCCGGTCGAGCCGGTCGGCATCGCGATCGGTGCCCTCCTCCTCTACAACGAGGGACTCCGCTGGCTCGTCCGCCGCGAGGGATCCGCTCGGCTCTCGCGGCTGGTCAACGTCCAGGTCGCGATCGACGTCCTGTGCGGGGTCGCCGTGCTCCATTTCGGCGGCGGCCTCACGAATCCGGCACTGCTCCTCATGCCCCTGCCGTTCTTCGTGTACGGCGCCGTGCTGCCGCTCTCGCACGCCTTCGGCCACGCGGCGGCGATGATCATCGAGCTCGCGTTCGTCGCGCTCGCCGAGCGGAGCGGGGTGCTGCAGCACTATCTTCCGGGGTTCTACCTCCCCGACACCCACACGCGCGCCGACTTCCTCGCGCTCGCAATCGTCTACGTCGGCTGTGTCGACTCGCTCGCCGCGTACATGAGCTGCTACATGAGCCGCCTCCTGCAGACGGAGGAGCAGCAGACCGAGCGCCTGGCGGCCGAGCGCGGCGCCCTCCTCGCCGGCAACGAGCGCGAGGCGGCTCGCGTGCAGGCGCTTCTCGACGTCGCGCAGCACGTGAGCGGCTCGCATACCGTCGACGAGCTCCTGCGCTCGGTGTGCGACACGACCGTCGCGCTCGTCCAGGTGCCCCGGGTCGAGATCTTCCTCTGGGACGCCGCCGAGAGCTGTCTCAAGCTCGGCGGCGCGCACGGCCTCTCCGACAAGGCGCATCTCGACAAGAACCGGCGGTACTCGGCCGACGTCCCGATCGTCGCCCGGCTCCGGGCGGGGGAGGTCGTCGACTTCGGGACCGGCCCGGCCGTCATTCCGGGCGGCGTCCCGATGACCGTCCGTCGCGGCTTTGCGGCGCCGATGGTGTGCCGCGGCTCGTTCGAGGGCGCGCTCTTCGTCGGCTATGCGGAGGAGGACTCCGCGGAGGTGAAGGAGCTCGTCCAGGGGATCGCGCGGCAAGCCGCGGTCGCGCTCGTGAACGTCCGCACGATGGAGCAGCAGCAGGAGGACGCGGAGGTGTCGGGCGTCCTCCTCGGCATCTCGCAGGGGTTGAGCGCATGTCTCGACGAGGACGCGCTCTGGATGCTGCTCGTCCGCGGCGCGACCGATATCCTCGGGCTGCCGTGGGCGGTCGCGACGCGCTTCGACGAGCGCGGCGGCACGTTCAGCATCACGGGCGCGCAGGGCGTGCCCGAGGCCGAGCTCCAAGGCCTCGCGAGCGCCCGCTTCCGTCTCGAGGACGCGCCGCGGATGCAGGAGGCGCTGTCGACGCGCGAGCTCGTGGTGTCGGACGAGTCGGGCGAACCGCCGTTCGCCGTCCCGCACGGCTGGAAGGTCGGGGCGTGGATCTCGATCCCGCTCTTTCGGGCCGGGTGGGTCGCGGGCTTCCTCACCGCGGGGACGCGAGGCCAGGACTCGATGTCCCGGCGGCAGCTGCGCCTCGCCGAGGGGCTCGGGCACCACGCGTCGATCGCGCTCCAGAACGCCCGCCTGGTCAACGACCTGGAGGAGGCGGATCGGCTCAAGTCGGAATTCGTCTCCACGATGTCGCACGAGCTCCGCACGCCGCTCAACGTGATCATCGGGTACACGGAGATGCTGCGCGACGGCGCGCTCGGTCCGGTGACCCCGGGCCAGCGCGACCTGATCGACCGCCTCGACGCGCGCGGCCGCGAGCTCCTCGAGCTGATCGAGGCGACGCTGCACGTCGGCCGCCTCGAGGCGGGACGCGACACCGTCGAGCTCGCGCCGATCGCCATTGCGGACCTCGTGAAGGCGCTGCAGGCGAGCACGGCGGGCCTGCCGCGGCCGCCGGGCGTCGGGTTCGAGTGGGAGACGCCCGGCACGCAGGAGCCGATCATCACCGACCGCGCCAAGCTCGCGCTCGTCGTCCGGAACCTCGTGAGCAACGCCTTCAAGTTCACCCCCGAGGGCAAGGTCGTCGTCCGTATGATGCTCCGCGAGGACGACCTCGTGATCGAGGTGCGCGACACCGGCATCGGCATCGGCGAGGAGCACCTGCCGCTCATCTTCGAGATGTTCCGGCAGGTCGACGGCTCGATGACCCGTCGCCACGGCGGCGTCGGGCTCGGGCTCTACATCGTGAAGCAGTTCGTGAACCGGCTCGGCGGGACCGTCGACGTGACGAGCACGCCGGGGCGGGGCAGCCGCTTCCGCGTCGTGCTGCCGGGCGCGGTCCGTCCCGACTCGCGGCAGTCTTCCGCAGCGGCTTGAGCTGCTCGATTGGGGCGGGGTGGCGGCGGGTGGGGTGCCGCTGCGGCTCCTGCGTCCTCGGCGCAACCGCGCGCCGTAAGCTGCAACGTCCCCCCGCCTCCCCCCGCCAGCCGTGTGCGCGCGGTAGCGCCTGCGGAAGTCGCTCGCAGCGGCACCCCACCCGCCGCGCGCCAACCGAACGCCTAAGCCGCCGTCGTGGTGCCGGCGCTCGGCCGGATCGCGCGGGAGCACGTTGCGTTGCGGCCCTCCCCGCGGCGCCACGCATTCCACCCGCCGCCGAGCCGGTCCAGCGCCCAAGCCGTGATTGTGGTCGTGGGCGTCCGTACTACCCGCGCGCGGCGGTGGGACGGGGCGCCGCCGGGCGCGACTTCCGCAGGCGCTACCGCGCGCACACGGCTGGCGGGGGGACGTCGCGCGGTCGCAGCGCGGTTGCGCCGAGGACGCAGGAGCGCCCGGTGGCGCCCCGTCCCACCGCCGCGCGCGCAATACCGAAGCGCCGCGGCCAAGACCCTCACGCCTTCGCGCGCTGGCGGCGACGTTCCTTGGTCTGCTCGCGGCGCCGCTGCTTCAGACGCTCGCGTCGTCGCTTGCGCCGCCGGCGCAGCTCTCGCCGTCGTTCCGTCGCCATGGGCGCCCTGTATAATGCACCGCCTGGCGCGGGCAAGCCGCGCGTCGCATGCCGGCCCGCCCCCTCTCGCAGCCTCGGCCCCGACCCGTCCCGCGGATGACCGCCCGGTTCGTGCGCGTGACCGTGGCGAACTTCTTCTTCTTCCTCACGTTCGCGTCGTTTTTCCTCCTGCCGCTCCACGTTCGCGCGCTCGGCGGCTCGGAGCGGACGATCGGGCTCGTCATGGGGACGGCGGGGCTCGCCGGCCTGGTGAGCATCTTCGCGATCGGCGCCCTCCTCGATCGCCTCGGGCGGCGCGTCTTCCTCCTCGGCGGGCTCGCGACGATGAGCGTCGCCTCGGCGGCATTCCTCGTGGTCGATCGGATCGGCCCGGCGCTGTTCGTGCTCCGCGGCGTGCAGGGGCTCGCGTTCGCCGCCGCGTTCAACGCGGCCTCGACGCTCGCCGCGGACTTTGCGCCGCCCGAGCGGCGGGCGTCGGCGCTCGGGCTCTTCGGGGTGTCGACGCTGACGACCCACGCGCTCGCCCCGGCGCTCGGCGAGCAGCTCGTCCGGATCGGCGGCTTCCACCTGCTGTTCGCGGTCGCCGCGACGTTCTCGGCGGTCGCGTTCGCGATCGCGTGGCCGTTGCCCGCGGGCATGGAGCACGCGACCAGCCGGCCCGGGCGGCTCCGCCGCACCCCGGACCTCGTCTCCGCGATCGCGACCGTCGCCTGCTGCGGGGTCGCGTTCGGCGCGGTCATCACGTACGTGCCGACGTTCACGCACGACGCGGCGCTCGGCCCGGTCGCGACCTTCTTCCTCTCGTACACCGCAGCCGCCGTCCTGACGCGCGTCGTGGCCGGCGGGCTCGGCGATTCCTACGGACGTCGGGCCGTGCTGCTGCCGACGCTCGGGCTCCTCGCGCTGTCGATCGCGATCCTCGCCGGTGTCCGGTCTGCGCCCGCGCTCGCCGGTGCCGCCGTCCTCTTCGGCACCGCGCAGGGCTTCGTCTACCCGACGCTGAACGCGTTCACGATCGACCAGGCCGATGCGACGCAGCTCGGTCGCACGCAGACGCTGTACAACGGCGCCTTCAACCTGGGGACGACCGGTGGATCGATCCTCCTCGGCCCGGTCGTCCAGGCGTTCGGGCACCGCGTCATGTTCCTCTGCGCGGCCGGCGCGGCGACCCTGGCGCTCGGCGTCTTCGCGGTCGGCGCCCGGGGAACGCGCGCGAACCGGTACTGACGGGCGACCGGGAGGGCCGGCTCCTCGGCGTTCCGTCCCCGGCAGGGCCCGGACGGGAACCCCGACGTTGGCGCCCCGCGGCGCCGGTACGGTACAGTGCGGCCGCGCTCAGGCCCCGCATGCCGGAGACCTTCCCCTCGACTCCGCGCGCGCCCCGGGCCGTCCGGCTCGGCGCGGTCGCCATCGCCGTCGCGGGCGCCGCGCTCGCGATCCGGACGACGATCACGAGCCTCGAATGGCTCGACCGCGTCTTCCCCGGGTTCCTGCTCCTCGACAATCGCATCGTCGCATCCGTCGGGCTCGCGCACTGGTCCGGGTCGACGGTCGCGGGCCTCTACGGGAGCGAGGTCGAGGCGGTCGACGGTGTTCCGGTCCGAAGCGCCCGGGACGTCTACGCGCGAACCGACACGGCCGCGCCGGGGACGCGGGTGTCCTACGCGGTGCGTCGCGGGCAGGGGACCGAGGCCGTGACGCTCCGGACGAATCGCTTCGGCGTCCGCGACTGGCTCCTGGTCTTCGGGGCATTCCTCGCGAACGGTTTGATTTACCTCGCCACCGGCCTCGTCGTCTGGGTCCTCCGGCCGCGGGCGCCGATGGCGCGCGCGCTCGCGGTCGGCGGCACCGTGTCCGCGATCTTCCTCCTGACGGCGATGGACCTCTACGGGCCGGCGACGTTCTTCCGCCTGCACGTCGCCGCCGAGGCGATGCTCCCCGCCGCGTTGCTCCAGCTGACCCTCCTCTTCCCGCAGCCGCATCGCCTCGCACGCTGGCGGTTCGCGGGCTACGTCCCGGCGGTCGCGATCGCGCTGCTCTACCAGGTTTTCCTCTTCCGACCGGCGGTGTACGCGGCCCTCCTGCGCATCGATCTCCTCGCGCTCGGCCTCGGCGCCTTGCTGTTCGGGACGCGACTCGTCACCGAGTACTGGCGCGGCCGGTCGCAGCTCGCCCGCCAGCGCGTCCGCATCATCACGCTCGGGACGCTCTTCGGCTTCACGCTCCCCGCGGTGGCGTTCGCCGCCGCCGCCATGTTCCGCGGCGGCGTCGCGATGAACCTCGCGGCGCTGACGCCGTTCCTGTTCGCGCTGTCGCTCGCCTACGCGATCGTGAAGCAGGACCTCTTCGAGATCGACGCGATGGTGAAGCGCGGCGCGTACTACCTGCTGCTGACGGGCGCCGTCGGGGCCGCGTACGTCGCCGCGGTCGTCGTCTTCAACCTGGTGCTCCAGGCCGGGGCGCTGACCGACTCGCCGGTTTTCCCCGTCGTCTTCACGCTCGCCGTCCTCCTGCTGTTCGATCCGCTCCGCACGCGCGTGCAGTCGTTCGTCGACCGCGTGTTCTTCCGGACGCGCTACGACGCCGCGCAGGTCCTCGCCGCGGTCGGCGGCGAGCTCGCCGCGACGCTGCAGCGCGACCGGATCGTCGGCCTCGTCCGCGAGTGCGTCGACGCGGCGATCCCGAACGACGGGACGCGGCTCCTGATCGCCGAGGACGCCGGCGCCGTGCCGGCCCCTCCGCCACTGCCCGAGCCGATCGCGCGCCGTCTCGCCGAGGGGCGCGTCGTCACCGCCTTCGATCCGCCGGAGGCGTACGCCGACGCGGCGACCCACGCCGCCGTCCGGGCCGGCCTCGCGACCCTCGGCGCCGAGATCCTGGTCCCGCTCCAGCTCCGCGACGAGCTCCTCGGGGCGATCGCCGCCGGTCCGAAACGTTCCGGCCTGTTCTACACGGCGGGCGACGCCGAGTTCCTCCGCGCGCTCGCCCATCAGACGGCGAGCGCGCTCGAGAACGCGCGGACGTACGAGGCGCTGGCCCAGCTCAATGCCCGTCTTGAAGAGCGGGTCCGCGAGCGGACGGCGCAGCTCGAGACGGCGAACCGGGAGCTGGCGGAGGCGTACCGCGAGCTGAAGCACGCCGAGCTTCAGCTGGTGCAGTCGGAGAAGATGGCGGCGCTCGGGCGCCTCGTCGCCGGCGTGGCGCACGAGATCAACAACCCGGTGAGCTTCATCGCGACGAGCGTCGCGCCGCTCCGCCGCCGCCTGGAGACGGCTGCCGTCGATGCGCCGCCGGAGGTCCTGGCGCTGCTGCGCGACGCGGAGGAGATCGTCGACGTGATGGCGCGCGGCGCGACCCGCACCGCCGCGATCGTGAAGGATCTGCGCAGCTTCTCGCGCCTCGGGGAGGCGAAGCGGAAGCTCGTCGACCTGCACGAGGGACTCGACGTGACGATTCGGTTACTGGAATCCCGCTGGCGGGATCGGATCGCTGTCCACCGGGACTACGGCGCGCTGCCGCTCGTCGAATGCGACGGCGGACAGATCAATCAGGTCTTCATGAACCTGCTCGCGAACGCGTGCGACGCGATCGCGGGCGCGGGCAACGTCTGGATCACCACGCGTGCCTCGGCCGATCAGGTGACGGTCAGCATCCGCGACGACGGCGCGGGGATGGGAGCGGACGTGATCGGCCACATCTTCGATCCGTTCTTCACGACGAAGGACGTCGGCGGCGGCACGGGGCTCGGCCTCGCGATCAGCCATGGCATCGTCGCCGCGCACGGCGGGCGCATCGAGGTCGAGAGCACGCGCGGCGCCGGCGCGACGTTCCGCGTCGTCCTGCCGATCGGAGCGACCGTCGTTTCCCTTGACAGGGTGGCGAGCGGGAGCGGATAGGGGGCGCCGGTGGAGGACATCGACTACCGCCAGTACTCGGTTCTCGTGGTGGATGACGAGCCCGACATCCTGCGCTCCTTCTCCTTCAACTACGGCGACGATTTCGAGCTCGTGACCGCGACGAGCGGCGCCCGTGGCCTGGAGCTCCTCGAGGCGCACGATCCGGCCGTGATCGTCGCCGACCAGCGGATGCCCGCGATGACCGGCACCGAGTTCCTCGAGCAGTCGATGGCGCTCCGGCCGGAGGCGATGCGGATCGTCCTCACCGGCTACACGGACATCGAGGCGATCATCGAGGCGATCAATCGGAGCCGCATCTACCGCTACGTCACCAAGCCGTGGGAGAGCGAAGAGCTGCGGCTGACCCTCCGCCGCGCCGTCGAGGCGTTCCACCTGACCCGCGAGAACACGCGTCTCGTCGAGGAGCTCCGCCGGGCGAACGAGCGTCTGTCCGCCGAGAACGCGTACCTGCGCGACGGCGATCGGCAGCACGAGATCGTCGGCGACAGCCCCGCCATCCACGAGGTGCTGGGTCTGGTGAAGCGGGTCGCGCCGTCGCGCACGACCGTCCTGGTCGAGGGCGAGACGGGCACGGGGAAGGAGCTCGTCGCGCGGGCGATCCACGCCGCGAGCCCGCGCGCCGACCGGCTCTTCGTCGGGATCAACTGCGCGGCGCTCTCCGAGGGGCTCCTCGAGAGTGAGCTCTTCGGCCACCGCCGCGGCGCGTTCACGGGTGCGAACGAGGAGCGGAAGGGGCTCTTCGAGGTCGCGCACGGCGGGACCCTCTTCCTCGACGAGATCTCGGAGACGACGGCGGCGCTCCAGGCGAAGCTTCTCCGCGTTCTCCAGGAGGGCGAGATCCGCCCGGTCGGCGAGAACAAATCCCGCGCGGTCGACGTCCGTGTGATCGTCGCGACCAACCGCCATCTCGACGACGAGGTGAAGGCCGGCCGCTTCCGCGAGGACCTGCTCTACCGGCTTCGCGTATTCCCGATCCGGCTCCCACCGCTGCGCGAGCGCGTCGAGGACATCCCGGCGCTGACCCGTCACCTGCTCCGCCGGATGGCACGCGAGCTGAAGAAGCCGGTCGTCGAGCCGACGGACGAGACGCTCGCGCTCCTCGCGCGCTACCCGTTCCCGGGGAACGTCCGCGAGCTCGCCAACGAGCTCGAGCGGGCGGTGCTGCTCGTCGAGCCGGGCGCGCAGCTGACCGACGACCTCCTCTCCGAGCGGCTCCAGGAGGGGGCGGCCGGCAACGGCCCCGCGAGCGTCCTCCAGCATCGGACCGACGCCTTCGAGCGCGAGCAGATCGAGGCCGCGCTCGCGCGCGCCGGCGGCGTGAAGACGCGCGTCGCCGAGGAGCTCGGGATCACGTACCGGGGGCTCCTCAAGAAGATGAAGCGGCTCGGGATGTAGCCCCGATCAGGTGCCGGTCTGCGCGAGCTCCGGGGCGGCGCTCGGCAGCGTCACCCGGAACACGCTCCCGCGCCCGACCTCGCTCTCGACCGTGATCTGCCCGCCGTGCTCGACGACCATCTGGTGGACGAGCGTCAGGCCGAGGCCGGTGCCCGTCTCCTTGGTCGTGAAGAACGGGTGGAAGATCGTCTCCAGCTGCTCGGGCGGGATGCCGCCACCCTCGTCCCGCACTTCGAGCACGACGCCGTCGGGGAGGCCGGGCCGGACGTCGAGCGTCACGTGGGCACCCGGCGCGCTCGAGTCCACGGCGTTGAGGATCAGGTTCAGGATGATCTGCTTCAGCTGGTCGGGGTCGGCGTAGACCGGCGGGAGCGCGTCGCCGAAGCTCGCGGCGACCTCCACCTCGCGCTTCCGCGCCGTCGATTCCATCAGCCGGACGACCGGCTCGAGGGTGGGCCCGAGGTCGATCCGTCGCCGCTCGGCGGTCTTCGACTTGCCGAGCGCGAGCAGGTCGGCGATCAGGTCGGTGACGCGGCGGAGCTCGCCGAGGCTCAGGTCGCGGAAGTGGGTCAGGAACTCCCGGTCGTCCAGGCGCTGCGGCAGGAGGTCGAGGAACGTCTTCACCGCGACGAGCGGGTTCCGGATCTCGTGGGCGATGCCCGCGGCCAGCATACCGATCGACGACAGCCGGTTCGCGCGCTCGAGGACGATCTCCGAGTGGCGGAGCTGGCGCGAGAGCGAGGCGTTCTCGAGCGCGACGCTCGCGGCACCGGCGACCGCCGCGAGCAGCTGTAGGTCCTCGCCCGAGAAGAGGCGGAAGTCCTTGTTCCGGCCGAGGGCGAAGAACCCGGTCCCCCGCTGGTCGATGCGGAGCGGGACGGCGGCCTCCCAGCCGCGCGCGCGGAAGAACGCCGCCGCGGGCGACTCCTGCGACTCGAGCTCGGAGGCCAGGATCGGGCCCGTGAACGGCTCGGGGAGCTGCGTCTCTGGAAACGGCTCGCCCCCGCCCGGTCCGGTCGGATACACGCGCGTCAGCCGCTGCGTCGACTCGTCCCGGACGAACACCTCGCAGCTCTCGACCTCGAGGATCTCGGAGAGCGCGTCGCCGAGCTGCGCGACGAGCCGGGCCTCGTTCAGGACGTGCCCGAGGTCGGACGCCAGTTGACGGAGCCGGCGGCGATAGTCGTAGGTCTGCGGGAAAAGCGCGCGCTGCACCTGGGTCTCGAGCGCATGCTGGAGTGTCGGGATGAGGATCACCGCGACCAGGCCGAGCGCGATCGCGGGAACGACGACGAGAAGCGGCTCCTCGAGCCCGATCGCACGCGTGAGGACGGTGAGCGCCGTCCCGCCCGGGAGGAAGACGACGACCGACGCCAGCGAGAAGCTCACGACCTTCCGGACGACGTAATCGACGTCCATCAGGCGGTGGCGGACGATCGCGTAGGCCAGCAGCCAGACGTACACGACGTTGCCGAGGTTCCCGATCGGGTAGACCCGGACGCCGTACGCCGGCAGGAAGTTCACGAGCGAGAGCGGCATCGCCGTCCCCGCCGCGACGAGCCAGAACTTCGCCTGCGCGCGCTGTCGCGGCGACGCCGAGTAGCGGTAGGTGTGCCAGATGCGTTCGCCGGCTAGCAGGAAGAAGACGAGCAGCGTCGCCGGGAACACCGCGTAGAGACGGGTCGGCACCACGTACCATCCCCAGACGTGCGGGGTCAGCCGATCGACGAGGAGCCCCTGGAGGTTCGCGATCGCGAGGAGGATCGCCGTCACGTACGCGAGGCCGAGCACCGCGCGCCACACGCGACCGGTCGTCCCCGAGAGGACGAGCGCGAACTGCACCACGGTCGGCGCCGTGAAGAAGATCGCGCTCCGAAAGAAGCGGCTCCACAGCTCGGCCGAGAGCGCGTCGGGGAAGTAGTAGAGCGAGAAGATATCCAGGTTCCAGAGGACGATGACGAGCGTCATCGCCGCGAACGCCCGGTGGAGCGGGCGGCGGATGCCCTGGCGCAGAATCGGGACGAAGACGACGAGGTTCGCCAGCGCCGCGATCAGCGGGATAAGCCAGTGATACCGCACGGATAGTGCTGATTCTGTGGGCCGGGCGGCCCACTCTCAAGCAGGCGCGGCCGTCCCACCCCGTATGAACCGCAGGCCCGGTTCACAGGGCGTATGAACTGCGGTTCTCAGCCGATCGTCCGACAACCGGCGGATTTACCTGCGGTTTTTCGTCATCGCCACCCGGCATGGCCGTTGCTAAAGGGTCCGGCAGGAGGCACGCGCATGACGAACCAGGAACAGACCGCACGGACGACGCAGGAGACCGGGGGGGCGGACGACCTGCTCCAGGGGTACCGCTTCACGGTGTGCGAGGATGCGGTCTCCTTCGAGCGCGCCCTCGACGTCCGCCGCCGGGTCTACAACAACGGCTGCGGTTACGACGTGCCGATCCCCGACGCGTACGACGGGCGGTCGTGGCTCCTGCTGGCCGAGACGGCGGATGGCGAGGCGGTCGGGACGATGCGGATCACGCCGCGGTCGAACGGCCGGCTCGAGGCCGAAGAGTACTTCTGGCTGCCGCCGCGCCTCCGCTCCCCGAAGGTCGTCGAGGTGAACCGTTTCGCGATCCTTCCGGCCCACCGTCGCAGCGAGAAGCTCATGCCGGCGGTCTCCTTCGGGCTCTTCAAGCTGATGATCA
>Ga0070741_10005434_pt1 | contig 28368 bp, 23 predicted proteins | sample Coa_R1_4_FD_66440 | JGI IMG/M metagenome (GOLD analysis project Ga0070741, IMG submission 66440) | Surface soil microbial communities from Centralia Pennsylvania, which are recovering from an underground coalmine fire - Coalmine... | ecosystem: Environmental > Terrestrial > Soil > Unclassified ... | reverse complement strand
GAAGCAGTACACCAGGGCGGGCCGGTGCCCGGCTGACGTTCTGCCGGATGCTGGCAATGACTGGGGAACGGGGAAGATGGCAAAGGTTTTACGACAGGAGTTATGTCCTGCATTCGCCATGACACGAATACGATCCACAAGGTTGATTTTTGTGTTACCCGTAAATATACCAGGATAAAAGACTTCTGTCAAGACTGGCGGGATGCAGCCGAAAGTTTTTCTACCGCAATCCCGAGAAAGGTAAGGTTTCCTGTGGCCAACTCCGAAGAGACCAAGATCGCGGCTTTCGTTGACTTTGAGAATGTGGCTACTTCCGCGGACAAGAGGTTTGGGGATTTTGACCTCGGGCTGCTGCTGAATGCGATCAAGGCGCGCGGGCGCATCACGATCAGGCGCGCGTACGGGGACTGGGCGCGGCATCTGAGGTACCGGGACGCCATGCGCGAACAGGCCGTTGAACTCGTTCATCTCTATTCCTACAGCCCGGTGAAGGGTGGCAAGAACCGCGCCGACATCCGCCTGGCCATTGACGCCCTCGAGGTCGTCTTCACGCAAAAATATGTTGACGCGGTGGCCATCGTCTCGGGCGACAGTGATTTTTCCAGCCTGATGACCAAGGTCCGTGAGTACGGCAAATACACGATCGGCGCCGGCGTGCGGGCCACCACCAGCGAGCTGCTGGTCAAATCCTGTGACGAGTTCATTTTTTACGACGACCTGATTGAGCAAAGGAATTATCTGGCCCCCCGGCAGCTGCTGGAAACGGCACTTCAGAATCTGGCGCGTGCCGGGTGGCCGACGCAGGCTACCAAACTCAAGTCGCAGATGCTCAGAATCGATCCGAGCTTTGATGAAGGCGCGATCGGGTATGACCGCTTTCGGGAGTTTCTTGAAGAACACAATGACCTGGTTCGGATGTCTTTCGCGGGGACGATTATTATGGTCGAACCGGTCAGGCCCGCCCCACCTCTGCCGGGTGCCGGACAGTTGAAGAGCGAAACGGCCATTACCGTCACGGGTGTGGCTTTGTCCGGGAGTAACACTCATGATTCTGACCACGACATTCTCGAACTGGCGCCGGAACCGGGCGCGGTGATCCCGCGCCATCTGGTTGCGGTTCCCGCGCCTGAGCCCCAGGCGGCCCCTGTTCCGAAAACTGCCCGCCTGCGGACGAATTCAGACTCCACCCCTTTGCGCAATTACCTGACCAGAATTACCCTGCGCCCGCTTGCGCCCGATCTGCGCCGCGGCGTTCTGGGGGACATCATCAGCGCTTCGCCTTCGGACAAAACTCTCAATGACCTGATCGATGAACTCAAAACCCGGTACGACCTCGCCAATATTATGCGGACGCGCAATGACGTGCGTGATGTGGCCAAACTGGTTTACCGGAGTGGCATTCTGGATTTCGGGGCGGAGCGCCCGTCGCTGGCGGCCCGGGTCAGCAGCGTGGTCGAGACGGAGACCATACTGGCGGCCCGGAAGACAGAGCAGACCTACCTGCGCAAGCTGCTTGAATCAGGCTTCACCGTCACCCCGGCATCCGTTGCCGGGACCCTTTTCGCCTCGGAGGAGAGCGAATCCTACTATGACGAGCTGCTGAAGGAGTTCGTGGACCTGAACATTGCGATAACGGCCGGTGACGGCTACCGCTCCGCCATTGCTGATCCTGCGGGGCTGGCGTTGTCAGATGACGCGATGGCGATAGTTCGTGGGGATCTCGAAAAGCTGCCGCTTGAAAAATCCGTCCTGATCAACCGGCAGGCGGTCGATAACCTGTTTGAGGAAGCGGCCCGGGAGCGGGGAAGGAACTTTATTAAGAGCGCCGAGATCGGGCTCCGGGCCATCAAAGTCATGGTGGAACTGATGCGCCACGGCGAGCCCGGCAACGGCAGTGATGAGCTGATGTGGCAGGTGGCCGTTTACTGCAGCGCCCGCGCCGGCCAGCGGTTCAGGGACCGTGAATTCGGCGATGCGCGTCAATATTATCTGGCGTTTTTTTCGCTCGTTCAGGACGGCGAACTCGCATGGGAGCGGGGTGTCCGCCAGTTGCTCCCGCCGATGCTTTCATTCTACTGGGCCACACTCACCCATGAGTTTGATATCAAGCTGGCGCACTTCAGCGGGCACATGCCGCCTGATGAAACGCTGATCAATCTGACCGGAGAGATGCTGGAAACCGGTCAGGAGAAAAAGATCAGGGATCTGGCCATGGATCTGGCACGCGTCAACGCGGCCCAGGTCCGTTCCCTGATTGAGCAGGTCGAGCAGGAGGGGACTGAACCGCATATAAGTATGGCTGCCGACCTGCTCCGGGAGGCGCTTCAGGAACCGGGAAGCGAAAAGCGGTCCTCAGACTGACCGGCCCCTTTCGTGTCTGAAACCGGGTCTGCCGAGTGATCCACACCATATAAAGTGGGTATAAAGTCAGATGGTCATCACCCTGTAGAGTGGGTGTAAAGTCAGAGTCTACAGCCCGGCCCGGATAACCCTCCATTCCGAACAGATTACGAGTTCAAGATTGCGCACGGCTCCTCTGTTGTTTTCCTTCACAACAGCGTCCGACCAGTGACTGCCTGAAACTACTCCGCATTCGCCCCGAATCCTGTCCCCGGAATTTATTTTCCACGCCATCAATTTTATTTCCACGCCCCGTTTCCCGACCCTCACAGAACGCCATTCATCCGGCGTTTTTTTTGTTTCCCCTGGCCAGACTTATCCACAGCCAATCCACAGCAGACCCCGGAAATCAGACGCCGGCGTCTGAATATACCCACTAAATAAATTTGCCCGCCCGTCTTACGATGGAGAAAAGCATTAACTTCAGAAACAAAATGGCAACAAACAACGAGGGCGTCCCCGGACTGCCCAACCGCCTCTGGCAGGCCCGCCAGCGCCGCGGCCTCGCCCGCAAGCAGGTGGCGACACTCCTCAACCACAAACAAAACGACCAGCTCTCACGCTTCGAGCAGGGGCTGCGGTTCCCGAATCTCCACCACGCGCTGAAGCTCGAAATCCTCTATGGCGTCCCGGTCAGGCTACTCTTCCACGGCCTCTACGAGCAGCTGCAGGCCGAACTCCGGGAGAAGGGCGGGCGCACGCTCATGTGGCCGGTCATTGACGAGGCGGGTCTGGCTGCGGCGGGAGAGGAAGAGTTCTGCCTGTATCAGGAGCTGCTCCGCAGCCCGCTGCTCTCCGAAGTGGAGAAGGACCGGGTGCGCAGGCATGTCGCCAGGCTCGCCCGGCAGCTGGCTTACCTGTAGTGAGCCGGAAAGGAAAACTATGAATCAACAATCCGAACAAAAAACTTCGAAGAACTGGTGGGGGTCGGTCTGGCGGGGCCTCGTGGTCGACAGCCGCGCCCGCCACTACCGGGCCATGCGCGGCGCCGTCTGGCTCTTCCTTTATCTGGTCATCCACGCCGACCGGAGGACGGGCATACTCATCCGGCGCTGCCGGACGCTGGCCGCCGAGATGGATATACCGCTGCCGACGGTCAGGCGCTGGCTCGCGCGGCTCAGGCGTCACGGCTATGTGACGACAGAGCGGACCGGGCGGTCGGTGGTTATCCACATCCGCAGGTGGAAGCCCATCGTTCCGGAACCGAAGCAATCAAAAAAGATCACCTGACTGATCACGCCTGATCACTCTGAGTGATCACTTCTGATTTCCGGCGATGGTTATCCACAGCCGGAATCCGGCTTTTCGCTGCGGGAAATTTCCCTCTGGCCTGCGGGCCAAAGAAAGAGTGTTAAAGAAAGAATTAAAGACATGGTGCAACTTCACCCTTCAATCTCACCCATATGGAACCAGACCAGCCAAAAAACAAGCGGGAGTATTTCGCCCGGATGATCGCCGACGCCTTCAATGACCAGTCGCAGCTCAGCCTGTATATCAACTACTGCCGGAAGTACCCGCTCTCGCTCATCTACCGGGCCTTCGCCGAGGCGCAGAGCGTGCCCGCAGCCAACATCCGGAAGTCGCGCGCCGCGATCTTCTTCTTCCTTATTAATCGCTACACCCATGAACAGAAACAAAACCCACCAGCCGGCCCAACCGAACAGCCTGACCGGCAAGTACAATCCCAACTCGAACAGGACCAGCAACCGGATCCTCGCGATTGACCCCGGCACGCGCGAGATCGGCGTGGCGGTACTCGAAGGCAGTGACCTGCTCTTCTACGGCGTCAGGACCATCCAGCACCGCACGACGCCGCAGGAGCTGCTCCGCGACGCCGTCGGCCTGACGGTGAAGCTGATCGTCCGGCACCGCCCCGACGTGCTGGCCATCGAGCGGACGCTCGTCATCCAGCAGAACGCCGCCTTCCTGCTCGTCGTCGCCAAGAAGATCAAGGCGGCGGCCAAGCGGATGGGGCTGCTGGTGTACGAATATCCACCCGCTACGGTGCGCCGGTTCATCTGCAGCACTGAGAAGCCGACGAAGCAGGAGACGGCGCGGCGGATCGCGGAAATTTACCCTCACCTCCGGCGCCACCTCGACCTCCCGGCCGAGTGGGACCGGCTTTACTATGCGCACATCTTTGACGCGATCGCGGTCGGACTGATGTGCGCCCGCGAGCTCGGCGGCACCGGTCGCGAGGAGGCTGACGATGAATGAACAGACTGACGAGACTGACATCACCATCGCCGATCTGTATCCCGATCTGACCCCGGAGCAGCAGGAGGAGGCCGAGTATTACCTGACGCGCTACCTCGATCTGGTCAGGCGGATTTACGAGCGAAACCTGAATTTGACAGAGTCCGGGGATGAACCTACCATGCCCATGAGTTAACCTCATCATTATTACCACTTCTCCTGCTGTCTTCTCACCCCGTTTTCACCCCACACTGTCAGCAGCAGATCGCCCTCAACCATCATGTCCGCCAGAAAATATTTCTCCTACATCCGCGTCTCTACGCTCAGGCAGGGTCAGACCGGCACCTCACTTGACGAGCAGCGCGCCGCCATCGAACGATACGCGGCCCGCTCGGGCCTTGAGATTGTTCAGGAGTTCGAAGAGAAAGAGACGGCCGCGAAAAGAGGCCGCCCGGTCTTCACTCAGATGCTGAAGGGCCTCCGCCAGGGCAGGGCCTCGGGCGTCGTCATGCACAAGATCGACCGCAGCGCCCGCAACCTCAGGGACTGGGCCGACCTGGCTGAACTGATTGACGGCGGGATCGAGGTCCACTTCGCCAACGAGAGCCTCGACCTCCACTCGCGCGGCGGCAGGCTCTCGGCCGACATCCAGGCGGTCGTGGCCGCTGACTTCATCCGCAACCTCCGGGAAGAGACCCGGAAGGGGTTTTTCGGCCGCCTCAGGCAGGGATTCTACCCGCGCCCCGCGCCGGTCGGGTACCTCGACCGCGGTGGCGGGAAGCCCAAGGAAGTTGACCCGGTGCAGGGGCCGCTCGTCAGGCAGGCCTTCGATCTCTACGCCACCGGGAACTGGACGCTGGCCGAGCTGGTCAAGCGGATGACCGAGGCGGGGCTGCGGGGAAAAGGCGGCAGGCCAGTCTCCGTCAACGGGATGTCCTGCCTGCTGCGCAACCCGTTCTACATCGGCGTGGTCCGGGTCAGGACCAGAGGCGAGACGTTCTCCGGACAGCATCGCCCGCTCATCACGCGGGCGGTCTTTGAGCGTGTCCGGCGGGTGCTGGAGGGGAAGAAGGCGGTGAAGGAGCACAAGCACTTCATGCTCTTTCGCCGGCTGCTTGTCTGCGCTGCCTGCGGCAGGACGATGATCGGCGAGGTCCAGCGGGAATGGATTTATTACCGCTGCCATACAAAGCGCTGCCCGCAGAAGAGTATCCGCGAAGACGTCATCGAATCGGCGGTCAAGGACCTGCTCATGGAGATCCGCTTCACCCCGCTCGAAAATGTCTGGCTCAGGAAGCAGATGAAGCAATTATGGGTTGAGTACAGTGACCTCCGCCTTGCGCAGAGTACGGCCGGGCACCTCAGGCTGGAGCAGATTCAGGAGCGGCTGGCCAAGCTGGCCGATGCCCTCATTGACGGCGTGCTGGACAGGGAGACGTACCTCAATAAAAAAAACGACCTCGTTCTGGAGGAGCAGGCGCTGAGAGAAGATCTGAAGTTTGTTGATGCCGGCAGGGAGCAGGTGATGCGGCGGGTCGAGAATTTTATCGAACTGGTGAATGACGCTTATTCAAGCTGGGAAATGGCGGATCGTGAGTTGAAGGCCGAATTCGCGAAAATCCTGACCTCGAACATCGTCGTCGAAGGGAAAAAGGTGATACTTAAGCTGAATAATCCGTTCCGGATACTCGAAAGCCGGGAGTCTGTCCCGGCTGGTAGGGCACATCGGGGCGTACCTCGAACACTGGGTACAATTATCCGACAGTTACTGGACCACTTCTCCAACAATCAATTCAAAAATGCATTCGCCTCCGAAACTCAGATGCTAGCTCCGGTCAGAACATGCAGCAAACCAACGTGCATGCTGTCGCACTGACAGGCAGTCACTTCCACCGGCTGAAAATTCCGAAGTCGGTTCACATCGAAAATAGTCCTCGTCTGAATTCGAAGTCGGGTTGCCAAAGTACCAACGGCTGACGCCACATCGGGCAGGCGCTGTCTGCGAAATCTGAACCCTGACCAGCGAACGCATCTACGCCCCGACGCATTCCCTGACAGGTGATCTTGATTTCGACGGCCTTATGTAAAGTTGGAAGAGAAAATTTATATATACAGATTCATGTGTGAAGTTGGGAGGTTAATGATGAAGGATACGGCCTCACATTGAGCATACCTGATCCTTGTAATCCCGGTAGTGGGTATATTCAGCCGCCGGCGTCTGATGTTGTCCACAAGTGCCGGAAAGTAGATTCCCCAGACACTGTCTGCAATATCGAGGTTGACTAACACACCGACCCGCACTGAGCAGCTCCGGCAGGTAGCCTTTGACTCTGCCAGTTTCATTGGCTTTGCTGCCGCCTCCAGATTGTTCTGGTTTGCCCGGGAGACTTTTTTACAACTCCGGTAATTGTGCCCACTGCCAACCCCGCAAGACCCGTAAAACTGGCAGCGGGCTTGCGCTGTCCGGAGATCCTGTTGTAAGCCCGCTGGCTCTTACCCAAAGACGCCACATCAGAGGCCTTGACTGATTTGACAGACGCCCCACCAAAGTACAGGCCTCAGCAGAAAGTATAGGTGTACCTTCAGAAATGACATCGACCAGAACCCTTATGGGTCATTCATCATCAACAGTCATTCCATCTTCAGTCTCCCATATTTCGATGAGGCGTTTGTCGTATTCATCATAATACGCATTTTGGACACTATGCTGCGCCGGAGCTGCCTCTCTAGGTTTAATAGTTTTCAAGCAGAGCTTTCTTGCTTTGGACTCAAGCTTCTGTTTGGTTGGTGGGCGTATTTTCGGAGACACTGAGGGCTGTCGGAAAACACAACTTAGCTTGAGATTAAATTCGTGCTGGTTTTACACAGATCTGACCCCTCAATAACATCCATTGAACATGATGATTCCTTTCACAGAGCAAAATTTTCGAATCAGGCCACGGCCGGAGGGGTGCTTATTTTGTCCTGAAACATTTTTCTGCTTTTTTCACATGTTATCGAAGAAGAAAAACTCGGGGTCGGTTTTCAGCAGATCGGGCGGCCAGACAGGCGGCAGCGGAAGGTAGTCTCCGTTCGAAAGGTACACGCCACCTGCACAGGAAGTGAAAATTCTGCAGACCTATGACAGCTTAGTGATTGCAGGTCTCCCTCAGGCGCTCACTCTTTGCCGGCCTGCTTGCACTTGAAGTATATCATTCAATATGTGGCTGACGAGAGCCGGCCAAACACTCATGAGGGAGCCACTGTTTGAGCCTCTGCCGACATCTGGTTACCTCGATTGTGCATCAGGGAATCTGAGGCGAAGGACCATTATTTAGTAGTGGCTGTTCAACTAATCCAAGCGATGCTTGGCAGTTCATTGCGCCTGCCCGGTCACACCCAGCTGTATCTTCACTGTTATCCGGTTCAGGCTTTGTAGCTGTTGGCCGGCGCGCGCCGCTTGCAGCCACTGTCTCAGACTGCCGGCTCAATGATATTTAAGGAGAACTGCATATGAAGCGAAAATCAACTGTCGGGGTAAAGGCTAACATTGAACTGCGAATCGTGAGTTTAGCGATCAGAGTCTGGGCACTTGTTCTAATACTTCTCGCCTGTGTCACTGTCGTTGCCCAACAGAGATGGGTTCCCCAAGCCCCCGGTCCGAACACTCGAGGGCAAGTGGAGAACATTGAGGATGGGGAGGTAGTTGGTGCCATCAGCGCTGTAGCAGCGCATCCGACTGATGCCAACATTGTATTCACCGGAGCCGTCAATGGCGGAATCTGGAGGACTGCCAACGGGATGGCCCCCAGACCTGCTTGGCAGCCTCAGACCGACGGCCAAAGGTCGCTGTCAATAGGTGCTATAGAATTCGACCCTACTGACACCATGAACCGCACCCTCGTCGCAGGCAGGGGCTGTTTCAGCAGTTTTGGGCGCTGTAGCGACGCCCACTCATTTTTGCTGCGTACGACTGATGGCGGAGAAAACTGGATGGCTATCGATGGGGGTGGCGTTCTGAATGACCTGAATATTTCAGGTGTCGCTCCCCGGGGAGCTACAATCGTTATTTCAGTGGATGCTGCGGGAGACAGTACACAGGCAGGCGTCTGGCGAAGTACCAATACCGGTAATACTTGGACTAAAATATCGGGCGGGAGCGGAACAGGACTCCCGAGTGGTGCAGCAGCTGACCTCGCCAGTGACCCCGTAAATCGGGACAGGCTGTTCACTAATGCAGGGGGCAATGGCCTGTTCCGCAGCACCAACACCGGAGCGACTTGGGCCAAGGTGAGCAATGCCGCGATGGACACTCTTATTGTCGGCGCCAATAACGTCAAGATCTCCGTGGGGGCCAGCAATAATGTCTACGTGGCTATAGTCAGACAGGGCAAGCTTGCCGGCATATTCCGCTCGGGTGACGGCGGCACAAATTGGACGGCGATGGGCCTGCCTGTAACCGCAGAGGGAGGCATCCACCCGGGGCGTCAAGGAGGTACCCATCTCTCAATCGTGGCAGACCGTAGCAATGCCCAGTTGGTGTACGTCGGTGGCGACCGGCAGCCGTCGCAGGTCAGCGACGGACAGGAAACAGGCCTCTTCCCCAACTCCATCGGTGCCCAGGACTATTCGGGACGCCTTTTCCGTGGAGACGCGTCGAAGCCGGTGGGCAGCCAGTGGGTTCATCTCACCCACTCCAACAGCCAAGGAGCCGCCGGGGGCGGGACAGCTAACGGCAGCGCTCCACATGCCGATTCACGCAATATGGTAATCGCTGCCAATGGCGTACTCATTGAGGTGGACGACGGGGGCATCTACCGGCGGACGAGTCCTCAGACGAATACTGGGGACTGGTTCTCCATGAACGGCGACATTCAGACGACTGAATTCCATTCCATCGCATGGGACGCAAATTCCCACCTCGTCTTTGGTGGCGCGCAGGACACCGGCACGCCCGGGCAGCGGCTGCGATCTGACGTTCGGTGGCAGAGCGTTACCACAGGTGATGGCGGGGCAGTCGCTGTAGATGATACCAGTTCACTTGGACTTTCCACCCGGTACTCAAGTTTCCAATTCCTCGGCAGCTTCCGGCGGGAAGTCTACAATGCCGCGAACGTTCTCCAGAGCCGGGTCTTTCCATCGTTGATTATTCAGGGGGGTGGGAACCCCCTTTTACCCCAGTTCTACACGCCGATCAAGCTTAATACAGTTTCCCCGACCCGCATCATCATCGGGGCAGCCAATTCAGTCTACGAATCCCTGAATCAGGGTGACACGATTACTGAGATTGGCCGCGGCATCATTGTGAATGACACCGGCCCGGACATCATTGCATACGGAGGGGCGGGGAACGCCGACATGCTCTACGTCGGTTCGGGTGCGCAGGTCTTCATTCGGGCGGCGGCCAGCCCCGCAGCACTGACACCAGCGGCTGCCTACCCGGGTGGTTTCGTAGTCGGTATTGCCGTCAATCCGAATGACCCAAAGACTGCATACGTCATCGACCCCAACAGAGTCTTCCGGACAACAGACTCGGGCGCTGCGTGGACGAACATCACGGGCAACCTGCAGACGCTCGCCCCAGGAAGCCTCCGCTCGATCACCTACAGTACCAGCACCACTGAAGGAGCCGTTGTGATCGGCAGTGATACTGGCGTGTTTGAAGCCCTTGGCACGGGCTTCCTGACTTGGAGCAGGCTCGGCACCGGATTACCAAATGTGCCGGTCTCTCAGCTCGAGTATGATGCGTCTGACAGGGTACTTCTGGCCGGGACGCTGGGGCGGGGTTCATGGACATTGACGTTTTCACCACTTCCTCCAGTGCTTGCGCTTGGCGGAGGGGCCACCCGACCAGCCCCGTCATCAATGGTAACTAGGTCAAATCAACAGGCGACCAATGTAAGGCCGCCCCAAGGGCCGACCCAGAGCATGAGTGTCTTTCGATTCCGCCCCGGCGTAATTGTTAATACCGCCCAACGGAGAGCTTTTATTATGAGCCCCGTAGGGGAAATTGAAGCAGTTGAGCTTACCAAGGGCGAGCGGATATGGAGTGCCAAGGTTGCTGCCAAGCCTCTCGGACTCGTGGGGCAGCGTCTGATAGCCCAAGCCGAGTTTCCTGATGCGACGAATAATTTACAGGTGGTAGTGCTGGATGCATTGACCGGTAATCCAACACTTACCAGCAATATGGAGTTGCCGGCTGGGGTAAAGGCTGCTGTCGTCGAGACCTTACGAGGAGAATTCGACGCGACCGCACAGGCGTCAGGAGGAGGTGTATTGGTTAATTGGGAGTTTAAGGAACGCCCCTCAAAAGGTATTCGACCCGGCACCCGCGACAGGCTTTCCTTACCGACAGGGGGAACGCCCGCCCCCGGGTCTGCTCAGAACAGCTTGAATACAAGCAGTGGTGCGTATCGGCTGAATCTCGAAACGGGTGCGGTATCCCCTGCCATTGAACCTAACATAGCCTTACTGCACAATAACCGGGTCGCATTGCTTTCTGACAATGAGCGGATCCCCGCGCTTCCGGAGACGCAATTCCTTTCCGCAGATGGACGCCACATCTTGGTCAGCGAACAGACAGGCGATGACAGGGTTTGGGAAAAGTACCGGCTTACGATCTACGACCGCAGGACTGGGGAGCGCGTAGGAGAGTTCAAGAGTCACCTTTCACTTGTACCATTCTTTGTCTTGGATTCCAGCGTCATCTACGAGACCGGGCCATACACCCGGAGGGCCGGGGTGGCCCTGACAGAGGAGCCTCTCAAGATCCGGGCGGTAGACCTGAAGACGGGCAGAGAACTCTGGAGTCGGCAAATTCGCGACACAACCTACCGTGGCCCGTCCCCTCCCTGACCTGTGCAGTTTGTGTCCTTAGGAGTCTGTTAGTTACTCCAAGCATACAGTGTATAGCCCACCACAAAACAGATCTGATGACGATTTTCGCCGGAAATAGCACTTTTTTGCCTCACGACGGCGTCGTTGCGTGAATCCTGAAAAGTGGTTGCGGATGCAGGGAACGTGGTAAGTTTTTTCTGTCATGAAAAAAATCCACGTACCTCATCCGCAACTGGAAGGAGTATAACGCCGCGCTCCGACGCCGGGGAAGCCTGACCGTCTGGATCACTGATGACGTCCGCCGCCACTGGCGCAACGAAGAGAAGACCGGCCAGCGCGGGGCTTCGGATCAATACACCGACTTGGCCATTGAGACGATGGCCACCGTCTAGGCCATTTACTCGCTCGCCGGACGGCAGGCCGAGGGCTTCCTCGCCTCGGTCTTCAAGTTGCTGCGGCTCGACCTGCCCGTGCCCGATCACTCGACGCTCTCGCGCCGGCGCGGCCGCCTGACGGTCACGCTGCCGCTCAAAAAACTGCGGCAGGTACGGCACGTGGTCGTGGACTCGACCGGCGTCAAAGTCTATGGCGAGGGCGAATGGAAGGTCAGGCAGCACGGCTGGAGTAAGCGGCGGACGTGGCGCCCGCCTCCACCTCTGCGTCGACGAGGCGACCAAAGAGATCGTCAGCGCGTGCGCCAGCACCAACGACGTGAGTGATGGCGAACTGCTGCCGGAGATGCTCGCCGACCCGGCCGGGGGAGGTCGAGCAGGTGAGCGGCGACGGGAGTTATGACAAGCGCAAATGCTACGAGGCGATCAGCAAACGCAAGGCGCGGGCGGCGATCCCGCCGCGCAAGGGTGCGCGGATCTGGCAGCACGGGAACACGAAAGCCGCACGGCACGCCCGCGATGAGAACCTGCGCCGGATCCGGGCGGTCGGGCGGAAAGCCTGGAAGCGGGAGAGCGGATATTATCGGCGGTCGCTGGCGGAGACGACGGACTTCCGCTTCAAGGTCACCTTCGGTGATCGGCTGCAGGCGCGGAAGGTCGAGAATCAATTCAGTGAGATGTTCATCAAATGTGCGGCCCTGAATCGAATGGTTCATCTCGGGATGCCGCAGAGCTGTAAGGTTGAAGGATAGCTCTGCGGGTTAGCAGAGCTTCTCAGGAATTCGTGCAACAAAGCTCCTCACAACTAATCACTGACAGAAGCAAACAGCTCCTGTACCTATCGAGGTTGCACCCGGTAGGTAAGCGCAAATATGATGCCGTTCCGCCAGATCTTCTCCAAGGGGAGTGGATCCGGTAAGTTATCCGGCACGGGGTCGCCTATTTTGAAGCCGCCGGCAAGCCGCTGGATTCGCGCCGCATGAAATCCGACAGTAAAATAGAAATTATTATCGGCAAAACCTAAAGACGGTCCGGCTACGAACTCAGTTGCGAGGGTACTCCCGCTGCCGCTGCTGCGGCTGCTGAGAACGAGACCACTGCTCAGCGCAAAGGTGGTATTATTCTTCCCGAACAGGCCAAAGCGCGCTATATTCCCGTTTAGCATGACGACCCCGCTGGGCTTGAAGGTCGAATTATTCTCGAAGCCAAAGCGGGTTCCAAGTACCATGGCGCCATTAGGGCCTGGCACCAAAGCCGATTGGCGGACAACACTGGTCTCATTGACAGTGCTGAACCCGATGCCAGCGGAAAGAGCAATGCGTACCTCGCCGACGCGGAATGTAGGCTTGTCGGTGAAAGCAATCTCTTGGGCGTCCTTGATACGCAGGTTTTTTCGAAACACCGTGAACTGCACATCTTTAGCCTCGTCATCCTTAAACAGGGTCTGGGACTGCATGAAAGGGTTCCCTTTGGAGTTGATCGACGAGAATACCGAGTTGATCACTGCCGCAAGGCTGTCGAATTTGTCCTGATTCTCGTCGATCGCTTTTTGGAGTGCTGCGAGACTGGTGTCCACTTTGTCTAGGTCTGAATTCAACCCCTTTACTAACGTGCTTACGGTCGTTTTTACCTGCTGAGTACAATTATCATTGCCGAGGCCAGAGTGTGTCGCTTGGAATTTACTGCCAGTGACATCTAAGGCTGTCACTTCTTTCCTCAGTTGGCTGGGATCATTCGGAATACTGCTTAGGTCTATTTTTTTTAGTTTCGGTAGGAGTTCGTTAGCCGCCTTGCACGCCTCGGAGCAGTCAAGTGCCTCAGTGTCTGTATCCGTAGCTTTGAGAAAATCATTGTAAGCCTTCCTCGCCTTATTGAAGGCCTTACTTTCTCTGTCTATATAATCAGCATTATCTGTGATTTTGACGGCTAAGGCATTCGCAGTATTCAAAAAGTTATCTATCGCGGCAAGGTCTTCCCCAGAGCAGTTATTTGGCGCCCCACTATCCCTGCGGAAAGCCGGCGGGGCTGGCTTGGTTTCCCCCGCACCAGCTACGCGGGCGGTCAGACCGGTGATTGTGCCTAGATCGTCACCGAAAATGAAGCCGAGAAAGGTTGTAATTGCAGGCCCTGATGAAGGCGTTTCTGTACGACTGATTCTGTAATTCCACTTGAATGGATTCATGTTTGTAAAAAAAACTTTTCCTCCATTGGGAAATCTTCTCGGCCCTTCGATTTCGCTGGGTGCGTTGGCGTTAACTATAGCGTACGGGCCGTTTTTGTCATCTCCAGGCTTGGCACATTTCGTTGAACAGGCGGAAGGGGCAACAGTTTCAGTCTTGGGTTGTGCATCATCATCTGTCCGTGCAAGCGATTTCTTTTCAGGCGCGGATGTCGGCAGTGCCGAGACAATAAGCGGTGCCGTCGGCGGTTGTGTAACTGAAGCGGCGGTTAGCTGTGGGAGGGCGGCGGTCGTAACTCCGGGCGAAGATCGCAGGTTAATCTGAGATGGCAGCAAGTTGCTGGTATTACCCGGCGAGTTTCTTGACAGTCTTTGAGATGTCGCGAAGAAAACATCCAGCTGATTAGCACTTTGCTCAACACGCGGGCTCACGCCCGGGTCAAGATGGAAGGTCAGCACTAGGTCCTTACCATTGGGTTGCTGATCAAAGCTGCCGAATCCGCGCCCGTCATTATGCACAGAGAATACTCCCACCTGTCTTATTATTACTTTGAAGACATCGCCATTCCTTTCAGTTGAATAACTGCTCAAGACAGTATCAGAAGTTACCCTCAGGAGTGACTCTTCAGGAGCCGTCTGAACTGTCTGCGACCTGCCCCTCTTAACAAGATTGTTTCTTTGACGTCGTGGCTGCCCGACCTGTGCAATAGCGGGACACGATGAGGTGAGCAGCAGGCAGGTGGATATAGCGAAGTTGAGGAATGTCTTTTTCATGATAGCAGGGTGTGATCGGAAACAAACACCGAGTAGTTGAGACCTAGCGCTCAAACTGCTCTCGACATGGAGCTAGCAGCATTGTGTTCTATCAATCAACGGCTTAGACCGTTAATGCTACCGAAGCAAAAACTTGTAATCCCAAGTGTCATAGTTAAGAGGGCTGTTTGACAGACTGCCAATCTCCAACGCATAAGGAGCCGGAAAAGGCAATAACCTGAGATAATGCCCTTTGTGAAAAGTATTGCGCTGTACAGCATGGTACATCAGGTCTGCTGGTATCTGTTATTTGAGCCTCCTTCTGTAAACAGATAGCCCTCAGAAGGGTCAAATGACTTGACTAACCGTATCTGTTACAGCTGCTTTTACCAGATTGATTGAATACTGGGAAAACCTGTCAAAGCACTGGAAACTGGCGGTTCCAGCGATTGTAAGTCAGTAAAACTCTCAGATCAGATTAAATGTGCTGACTTGATGGCTGATGATTTACTGTCCGTGGAAAACTTGCGTAAATAATGACGGCTGCAAATCAATTGATCCAAGCAGAAAAACGTATCTTGTGATCAATTAAAACCGGGATACATGTGGCACTGTTGAACGCTTGGCTCTGGAAATGACGCTTTGAAGGTATAGCAGTATTACCTTCAAGTCAAGCGAAATCTCTGGCCGGGTGCAGAATATCTTTACTGTAATCAGCGGCTTGCGGGCAGCACACACTACCACCTGCATGACCTGTTTCGTCAAAACAGGTCATCACTTTTTCTCTTCGTCTCCATGTGAGTTATTGGGCAAAACGTTTCAGCGCAGAACAAATCCATCGCCAGTTTACTTGGTTTCATTTTCAAAACCCTCATGATCCGGACTATGCGGAGCAGACTTTCGGGCAGGTGGGGCAGCGGATCACGTTGATGACCGTCTGCCCGAACTCCCAGCCGACTGCTCGGAACAGGTTCCGATACCGCTCGCCGAGTTGCTCTGCCAGCGACAACTCCCACCAGCTTTCAGCTTCCGCGTCTGGATTGGCCGTTGGCAGATGGCGATCCCACCTGCTAGGTATTGAAAATTCGAGCGGGGGATTTATCTGTGCGGGTCCATCTGTAAGGTTGGGAAGCTTATGATGAGGGCTATAGCCTTACCCTGAGCGTCCCTGATTACCAGAAGGAGGGAAGGTGGAATATTCAGACGTCGGCGGCTACTGTTTTCCACAACGTAAAAAAGATTGTCCAGACAATGTCTGGACAATTCTGTTCACCATATTTTGCGGACGTTGTCTGCAAAATCCACGCCTGAAACGAGCGGCACTGCGGACCATTTTCTCCTTTCAAACAGGCGGGGCCGGAGAACTCAGATTGAGAGGGACCGTTTCCCTCACAGCCCGACCCGGTCGCTCTTCACTCCCCGCTCGAATTCCGCCACGCCTGCCAAGAAGCTTCCAAGGGATGTCCTTTTCAGAACAGGAGAAGTCTTAGAGATGGCGGTGAACTCAATGCCGACGGCACTGCGTTCCAGCCGTGCCAGTATCCTAGCAAGCAGCGCCATATTGCGGGCGATGCGTGCCGGGTGCCGCACGATGACTGTCTCGAACTGCTTTCTCTTGGCGTCCTTCAACAGCCGGGCCAGTGCCGGGCGCTTGTCAATCAGGCCGCTGAAGCCGAAGTCAGTGTAGACTTGGTGGATGTGATAGCCGTGTTCCGCGGCGTACTGCATCAGGTTATTCAACTGGGTTCGCGCCTTCTCGCCTGACTCCTCGATGGTCGCCGTCCGGGCATAGAGGGCGACTTTTTTTGTGCCTGTCTTTTTCATAACGTTCATTGTTATTTGTCTATAAAATGACCTGCCAGCGGGCTGGGTGGCCCATCATCGCCGGCCTCTGCTGGCTGCTCCTGCGCCGGGCGGCGTGACAGGCCAGCAAGGCACCAATTCACATAGTGCCGGCCGAATTCCGCCGGGTCGAACCAGCCTCCCACCCATGCCAGCATTGCCTGATGTTCGGGGTGATGCTGGTCGCTGATCGCCCGCAGGAAATCAGCGTAGCCTTGGGTCCCGCCCACGTCTTCCGGCGGGCAGGCCCCTTCGCCCTCCAGACATCTCGAATAAATAACACCTTCCTCAGCTGGCAGTGCTTTCTCCGCCACGACCTCGTGCTCCCAGCCGTCGCCGAAGTCATACTCGTAGGTGAACGAGTCGCCCGGCCTGGCCAGCAGGAGGAGTGTGGCCTTTCTTTCATTGAGGACCGGGACTGGTTCCTCCCAGTCAGGATGGGGCCGGCCGTATGCCCGCCCGTCCACGATAAACTGGTGGAGGTGGGAGTCCTCCCAGCCCATCGCAATCTAGATAACCTCGTGTAACCGCGCGAGCGTCAGCTCCGCCGACACCTGAACCCTGCGCCAGACTGGCAGCGGGGCACCCTTGAGCGTGATCCTGAGCTGGTAAATCTGCTGCGTGGTAACACCTGATGGCTGCCCGGAAGCAGTCACTGGTTCTCCCTGAATTGTCGGCCCGGGTGTGTGGCGTGGCATCCGCGAGCGAATGAATTCTGATAAGGGAACGATAGCAAACGGACGGGATTGGTCAAGGGGCTGGGGAATCAGCGGCAGGCGGCTGAAGTTACTCAGTGCGCCGGATTGACAGCGGTCAGGGATGCAGTATGCTGACAGTAACAATCTTTCAATAACCTTATGACCAGACCATCCAAGGCAATCGTTTCCACAAAAAGCAGCCCCGGCGCCTACGAGACCGTGCTCGCTGAGATCTCGCAGCTGCTGGAGGCCGGTCGCCGTGCGGCGGCGCGGTCAGTCAACGCGGTGATGACCGCCACGTACTGGGAGATCGGGCGCCGCATTGTCGAACTGGAGCAGGGCGGGGAGAAGCGTGCCGAATACGGCAGGGAACTGATGGTCCGGCTCGGACGCGACCTGACCGCACGGTTCGGGCGCGGCTTCGGGTGGCGCAACCTGTTTCAGATGCGATCTTTTTATCTGTCTTGGCCGGAGATTTTGCAGACACTGTCTGCAAAATCTGATCGGCTTACGTCGGCGCAACGTTTCCCGCTCTCGTGGTCACACTACGTGAAGCTGCTGGCTGTGAAGAATGACAAGGCGCGAGCCTTCTACGAAACCGAGGCCCTGCGCGGCGGCTGGACGGTGCGCCAGCTGGAGCGCCAGATCAACACGCAGTATTACGAGCGCTCGGCGCTGTCACGCAACAAGGCGGCGATGCTGACCAAGGGCGCGAAATCGAAACCCGAAGACCTGATCACGCCGGAAGAAGAGATTAAGGATCCTTTCGTGCTGGAGTTCCTCGATCTGAAGGACGAATATTCTGAAAGCGACCTGGAAGAGGCCCTCATCCGCCACCTCGAAGCCTTCCTTCTCGAACTCGGCGGTGACTTCACTTTCGTCGGCCGGCAGAAGCGGTTACGGATCGGCAATCAGTGGTTCAGGGTTGATCTCGTCTTCTTCCACCGCCGCCTGCACGCCCTGATAATCGTCGACCTCAAACTGGGCGCCTTCACGCACGCCGACGCCGGGCAGATGCACCTCTACCTCAACTACGCCCGCGAACACTGGACCCACCCTGATGAAAATCCGCCGGTGGGCCTGATCCTCTGCGCCGAAAAGGACGAAGCCGTAGTCCGCTACGCGCTCGAAGGGCTGCCCAACAAGGTGCTGGCCGCCGAATACCGCACGGTCCTCCCGGACGAAGAGACGATCGCCGTCGAACTCGAACGTACCCGAAGGCTGCTGGAGGGACGCAGGGTAACAGGAAAAAGAAAACGGCAGGCGAAGAAGAGCTGATTATAAATCAGCAAACAGCGGGTATTTCCTTTGCGGGAATGCCGGCTGTCAGCAGCGGATCTTCTGTGAGCCGTTGCCGCAGGTCATCGGGCGATACGCATGGCAGACCGGTCGGCTCAATGAAGCATTGGCCCCGATTGGCTTCGCCCTCGGCGGTGAGGCAGGCCATCGTGCGACGCAGTCGGTATACTACAGGGATCTGGCGGTCCGGTTTGGACGCGACTAGACCGCGCGGTTTGGGCGCAATTTGTGAACACGCCAGTTTTTCAATCTAGATTAATCATCGGCAGACAGATGAAACCGTTTCCTTATTTCCTCACTTGTTAGCAGGAGGGCTTAACTGAGTGGCAATGTGGTAACGGCCGCTGCCGGGTGAAGTGTGGTTATGCCAAAGCAAGCATTTGCATCCGTTGTGGTTAGCTTTGGTTATTGATTGACATTGGTGAGGCTTCAAATATATTGTGTTCCACTTAATTTTGTATCAGCCAGTAATATTGCTGATCACTGTATTTTATATTCCGCGGATTCAACAGCGAAGTGCAACAGGTGGTGAGTCAAAGAATACTTGATTCGGCGTTTTGTAGCCAAGCGTCTTGCGTGGGCGCGTGTTGAGGCGCTTTTCAACCGCCTTGACCTGGCGTGGCGTGATCTTTGAAAAGTCTGTCCCTTTAGGGAAGTACTGCCGCACCAGCCCGTTGGTGTTCTCGTTGGTGCCGCGCTCCCAGCTATGGTAAGGATGCGCGAAGTAGAAGTCTGCCGCCAGCGCCTCGGTAATCGCTTCGTGGCTGGCAAACTCTTTGCCATTGTCTGAGGTGATCGTATGCACCTTGTCAGCTAATGGCTTGAGTGCCTTGATCGTCGCTCGTTTGACTGCCCGATCGGTCTTGCGAGTGACTTTCTCAAGCCGCGTGAGCCGGCTCTTGCGCTCGATCAGGGAAACGATGGCTTGCTGGTGGTGCTTGCCGATGATCGTATCGGCCTCCCAGTCGCCAATCCTCTCGCGCCCGGCAACTATCTGTGGGCGAGCCTCAATGCTTTTGCGGTCAGGGATTTGGCCGCGCCGGTCGTATTTGCCGTAGCGCTTGCGGCGTCGCTTCTGCAAGCGCAGATGCGTGTAGAGCGAGCCGCCTTGCTGCTTATCTGCATAAACGTATTGATAGATGCGCTCGTGGCTGGCTGAGGGCTGGCCAGAAGCTTTGAGGTGGCCGCTAATCTGCTCAGGCGAGAAGTCCTTGACGATTAGCGACTCAATCCTGCGCCAGATTTTCGGTTTAATCCTAGTGGCGTTGTTTTTGGCTTGACGGCGCGCCCGGGCCAATTGCTGAGCTTGTTTGGGGCGATAGCCGCGCCCTCCGCGATTGCGGCGCAATTCACGGGAGATGGTGGATTTTGAGACGCCGAGTTGGCGGGCGATGTGCGATTGACTAAAGCCAGCTTTCTTGAAGGCATAAATCTGGTATCGTTGTTCGAGGGTAAGCTGATGGTAAGACATCGAGTGCTCCTTCGGTTTGGCGATCAAAGAAGCGCCGATGCTATCTCAGCTTGCCCGTCAATCGCCAAGCTCAAAGTTGCACTTCGTTATTGAATTCAAGTTCTGAAGTATACAGCCTCTCTTTTTCCCGTGGCGTATTGTTCAATGCAGGTATGTTCGCCGGAATCAGGCTCTGCGGACTGTGTTTGATGTGATTTCTATGCCCGGAGGCACATTGCTGTCACTGCGGCATTCTGCCTCGTTACTCCTCGCATATGTTCGCTTGCCGGTGGTTTATAGCATCTCTCTGCTGTGGGTGGTAGTGCCTGCTCGCCTCCTTTCCTGCTTATGCAGCAAAGCCGGTACAACGCCGCAGGATTGAAGAGGCTATCGCTGATCGGGAAAAAGAGCAGGGTATTGACTTGTTTCTCCATTGATATATGCTTAACATAGTTAAGGGGCGGAGTTGCAGATATTTATATTCAGCCCGGATTATGATTTCTAAAAAGCAGGGCTGCCTGCTTGACGAAAGACAAATTTATGGCTAGTGAAATTGTGCCCAGCCCGAAAAAATTCAAGGTAAATATTTTACTGTATGTCACCTTCTTTCTGGCAGTCTGCGGTCTGTTTCTACCCCGTGGACGACAGGACCAAGGGACTGTTTCGGGGGCAGAATCTGCATTAGGCAGGATTCAACAGTCGAAAACGCTGAGAATAGGATACGAAGGTTATCCGCCATATACAATCAAGAATCCGACCTCGGACGAGCTGTCAGGATATAGTGTTGATCTGGCCAGCCACATTGCCAAGGAAGCAGGATGGAGTGTTCAGTGGATACAGACCAGCCCCGACACGAAAGTTCCGGATATGCAGGCGGGCAAATTTGATGTCATGGTTGAGCCGATTTTCGAAACCATTCCCCGCGCCGCTAGGGTAAGTTTTACCCGGCCTTATGCCTACTTTGGATATGCTGCTGGCATTGTAAGGAAAGGGGATAAAAGATTTCAGAAGATCGATGACCTCAACAAATCCGGTGTCACAATAGCCGTTCGATCTGGTTACACCGATCAAAGCTATGCCGAACAAAATCTGGCTCTGGCAAATAAACGGGCAATGAATGTCACTGACATCAACCAAGTCTTTCTTGACGTGCTTTCAGGAAATTCAGACATTGCGCTCGCAGATGTCGAACAGGTGAAGGCGTTCGCCAAGGCACATGCCAGTCAGGTCGATGCTCTGTTTGTTGATAATCCTCCAGCGCTTACTCCGGCAGGTTTCATGCTAAAACAGGGTGACTTCAGCTTTTATAATTTCCTGAACGCAGCCATTGATTATTTGGAGTCCAATGGCATCCTTGACCAGCTTGATAGAAAGTACAACGTGTCTGCATTTCGCGAAAAAAGAACCTTGGTCCCGTCGGGCAGAGGTGCCGCGTCTGTTGCTCCCTAGATGATGCTGACCGGCGCGGGGAATGTTGAATTTATATATGTTTCAATATGACTGGGACTGGTCAGTTATATGGAGGTATCACTCTGTCCTCATCAAAGGCGTGGTGATGACGCTGCAGTTGAGCGGTACTGCAATAGTTATTGGCACTTTTCTCGGTTCCTTTTTGGGCGTCGTGTTAGCGTCGAAAGACGAGAGCTGGAAAGAGATTCGCCAGATAACCAGCGTTTTGATTGATGTTGTGAGATCCCTTCCGGTTCTTATCCTGATACTTGCATTTAACTACTGGCTTCCTTATTTCGTACATATAAACTCGCCTTTCTGGCTGGCGTGTTTAGCACTGGCTGTGAACCTTTCGGCGTTTATCGCCGATGTCCTCCGGGGAGCAATTGAGGGTGTTCCACGGCCAATCATTGAAGCCGGCTATGCCGTTGGGATGGATTCCCGTACTGTCACTAGGCGTATTCTGATCCCCGAAGCAACACGCCAGATTATACCCACATTAGCTTTGCTGTACATAGACATTCTCAAGCTCAGTTCCCTAGCTTCGGTCATAGCGGTAAGGGAACTGGTCCATGTCGCGACCGAGGTGAGCACAGTGACATTCCAGTTTCTGGAAATCTTTGCGGCTTTGGCCTTTATATATATGATCATCGTGCTGCCTTTTTCCTACGGGGCAAGGAGGCTGGAGAGGGCCGAATGGTTTTTAAGGCGCTCATGATATGTCTGCAACTGTAATTGAGATGCACGGTGTAACAAAAATCCTTTCCGGCAAAGTCGTGATAAGCGACATATCAATCGCTGTGGCGGAAGGGGAAGTGCTGGCAATCATAGGGCCGAGTGGTGTGGGAAAAACGACTCTTCTGAAATGTATCAATTTACTGGTCCCAATAGACAGCGGGAAAATTGACTTTCGAGGGCAGACGGTTGTTGAACGTGACGGGGCCACTAGCCAGTTGCAAGTGAAAATCGAGCCCAGCTTCATTCGAAGGAAGATAGGAATGGTCTTTCAGGAGTGGAATCTCTGGCCCAATAAGACAATCCGGGAAAATGTTGCAGAGGGGCCGCGGTTCGTGCTCGGTCAGGGCAGGGGAGAGGCGTTCAGTTTAGCGGAAAAATTATGTGACCAAGTAGGCTTATCAGACAAGCTGGACGATTATCCAGTTAGCCTCTCAGGCGGGCAGAAGCAAAGGGCCGCCATCGCCAGAGCCTTGGCGATGGAGCCCGAGGTTTTGATGCTTGATGAGATTACTTCGGCCTTGGATCCTTCACTTGTTGCGGAGATTCTCGACGTGATCTCAGGGCTTAAGAATGAGAAACGCACTCTGTTGATTGCGACCCACCATATGGAGTTCGCCAGAGCGGTGGCAGACAGGGTTATTTTTTTGTGGGAAGGGAGAGTCCATGAAGCCGGCCCTTCAAAGGAGATCTTTGACAGCCCCGGCACCCCTGAACTCAGAAATTTCCTGAAAATCTTAAACAGGGCACATTGATGGGTCAGAAGTTAAGAGGTGACGTTATATAAGGCGGTGAGCTTGGCTTTCCAAGGCATACTCTGAAGGGCAAGGACTGATGGCCTCCACATTTAACCGGATCAAAGGCGGACTGCCAGCCGCTTGGAACACCAACCTGAATATATGGGAAAACCTTGTCACAGGTCACCCCGACATTGATGAGCTTGGATTTCAGGTAGGGGAAGTGGTCTGTCGAAATATCCGCAGCGACGGTGCATTTAGCGCTAAAGGTTTGCGCGGATTCTTTGAATCGCTTTTAGCAAATCATCCTGACGCGGGTAAGTGGCCGGACTCAGTGGCAGCGGTTTTGGCTTATCAAAGCTGCTGTCGTGCCCTAGCTCACCAGCGCCAAGGTCCTGCAGCGCGGTCGGTCGGTGGTTTATGGCGCGTGATTCCCGAGCCTGTTTTACGGAGTTCCATTAATCTCGCGAACGGGCGGCCTCCATCTTCTGTTGGCGTCGTGTGGGGGCGATTTCGAAAGGCATATAACGATGGCGACCTGAATACGCTCCGCATCCTACTCGAAGGCTCTAAAATTCACCCTCGTGGTTTCCAAGTCTTTGCCACGTTTGCCAGCCCTGATCCACACTCCCCGCCTTGGGCTGATCCGGGTTATTGGTTGGATGCCGGCACAGCCTGTGCGGCACTGGGGTTATCAAAGGATTGGCTTGGTTATAGAAAAGGCGACTCAATCTGGATCCTCGAGTACAGTTTACATCCGTCAGTGCCGGTTGTTGTTCCGACCTGCGCAGATGCTGACTGGCGATCAATCTTCCGCCCTTCAAAGACCCGGAAGACAGGTTACGGACTTACTACCCTTCTGGGTCCTCTGCGAGCAGGGTTAAGCCCCAGAAAGAGACACCCAGACTTCGGAATGCCTGAGGTGGTGCATGTATGTATCTCTTTTCGTGACGGCAGTTCAATGCCGGCACTTGCTGGCGACTATGCTGAGTTGTTACAGGTAAGGCACCTCGGGACTCATCTAGGATGGTGAAGGATGGCGAAAAATGCGAGAATTAAACCTCCCCTATCGACTGGAAACAATGGCTTACCTGAGGCCACAGTGCTGGCAGGATTTACCGTTCAGGACTGGATGCAATGGCTTCAGGCCCGGAGCGAACAGGTGGACATCTTCACGGGACAGGTGCTGGATGGAGAGGCTGACCCCTTTCGTATCGTCCGTGACAGTGTTACCCGGCTGGATACAGGGGAGACGACGTCCCGGTTTATTGAAGGCGCACTGCAGTTGGTGCGTGACCTGATTTGGGAACTGGAGTCGCGGGGAGAGAAAGGTGAATCACTTGAAGACGGCCGATCCGCTTATATTCTTGCGGGTCTGCTGGAGCTACTTTCTTCCGTGCCGGGCAGGATAGTGCGTCAGTACTCTGACCTCGGGGCTTCGTTAAGTGAGGTTTACGACCATTTGACCCGCCCGCTTATTGACTCGCCTCCAAGAGATAAGTATCCCGAATTACATCAGGCAGCGTTGAGGTTTCTCTCTGCTTTCTCATTCCCGCTGACAGAATCGGATCTTCTCCAGCTGATGGCTTATTCTTCCACTGCGAGTGAGGCATTGCGTATCCTCACCGCAGCCGCCCGTACAGATCTGGACCGGGTGCGCATTTTCAGCATGTTCGTAATGCGGTGTAGAAGAAATAATAACTTGCGCTTAGTTGACCTTGAAATTGAGGAACGCAGGAACACGACGGATGCAGATGACACCAAATTGCGCCAGTTCGTTATTTCAGTCGCCAATGAGCTTGAGCCTGCTATACGACGGGAAATGTTAGCTCTTCCATTTATCCGGCAATTGTTTTCGCGCTCCAAAACCCTTGAGCGGTTCCTAAAGGACGGAGCAGGATTCTATCAGTATAACTGGTTTGTAGAGAAAGGCGAACCCGAAATTGACAGACCCAAGGGCGAGTACCTCCCCTGCTCGAGATGGGCTTTCTCCCTCCTCAAAGCTCTTAATCGCAAAGTCTCTAATGCTCTGCACGAGAAAATCGAGTTCAGGCCACTCCCTGATCCGAGTGTCTGGGATGAACAGGCCGAGGATGCAGCATACGGTATTGTCGCCCTTGACCCCATTTATCTGACGCCCCGGCGTGCCAAGTCAATGGCTGTAGTTCCTTATGGCTACGTTGAGAGCCTTGCCTTAGTCTACATCTGGTCACAACGCAGTCATCTTGCTTCAAGAGTTGAAGCGTGGAAGGACTTGAGTATAGCTATCAATTCAGGGTTCGAAGTCGGTTACTTGGCCGGAACCTCTGCCGCGCTTGAACTGCGGGAGCGCCTGATTGAAGAGAAGAGGGAGATCAAACGACATGCATTTACGAATTTAGATGATTTACTGAACTGGCTTGTCGGCGACTTGGGGCACAGACTGCTTGTTGTAGATGTCGGGTTTTATCACACCTTGGATTCTGCTTTCGGAAACAAGCGCCAAAGCAATATACATTTGCGAGACAACCAACTCCATCATATCATGGTCCAATACCGTCACCCTGTTTTAGCCGGGTTTGCGTTCGCGTCAGATGACATCATTTGGGGGGAAATGGCACGTGAGGCCGTCGAAGAAGTTCTGTATGACGGCGAGAAAATCCACTCAGGCGGCGAGTTGGCGACTCGGATGCAGGATGTAGGGATTACACCTTTGGGGCCATCATCGGTGAAAACATTCGAGCCTTGGGTTCAGGTGGATAAGATTTTTTATCCGCGTCATGTTCGTATGACCGAACAGCGGAATGGGGAGGTATATGGCAGATTTAAAGCCTGACGTCTTACCTCGCGAAGAGTTGATGGAGGCAGCCGACTTTCCTATGTGAAACCCTGAGACGGCCCGCTGAACCACATACCGTCCTGTATACTTACCCTGCCGCATCCCGAGGTGCAACATCCAGTCAAGCGCCACAACCTGATCAGCGTCTCACCAAAGTGTTTTTCCACCTTGCAGCCGCTCCTCGAAGGTAGCCCTAAAGCGTAAGACCCTCGTCACCGTCGGCGACCGCCGACGGAAGCCGTTCCCCTGCTCCCGGCTTTGGCCAGCAGGCGCCCGACCTCGAAGAGTCCCGCCATCTCCAGATCCGTGACCGGTCCGATCAGGGAGCCGTCGTGCTTCCTCCTGAACTCGACTCCGTCACAGGTCACATGGCGATACACCGGACCGATGTCATAGATGACTTCCGCTCTCACCCTACCCGTCCCGTGGACGATCCCCGCAGTGATCGTGTGATTGCCGCCATGCACCCAGCCGATGCCGAGGGGCAGCCACAGCTCGATGGAATGATTCCAGTCCTGACGCCATTCGCCCCATGCCCCGCCGGGGCCCAAGTTTACCAGCGCCCTGCTGAGGCGCCCCTTCTCCCAAGGCCATGGCAGCATGACATCAGTAGTGAGACTTAACGGAGAGGCCGTAGTGACCTCTCTTTTGAGGTTATCCAGTGACCAGCCGCCCCGCGTCAGCGGCAGGAAAGGGTCGAATAACACCGTGTCCGGCTGACAATCCTTCGGAATGCCGGCCTCCTTATTCCACAGCAGGCGCGTCATCGCGCGTGCCTGTACGGCCCGGCCCAGCATCTTTGCCAGGCCGGGCAGTGCTTCGGGGGTATGTTTATGCAGTTCCCGGGCGTAGGCGATGAGCAGCGCGAAATCCTCGCGCTGTGCCTTTCTGCCGCCCCGCACCCGGCGGCGATACTGCGCCAGAACCGATGGCGTCGAGCGACGCAGCTTTGTTATCTCAGTGACGACCGTTACATCCATGTCACCCCGGTCCTTGAGGGACACCTCATTGTCATCGGCGATCAGAACCGGCACTTTTTCCATAGCCGGAAGAGTATGCGTTTATACCTGATGAGTCGAGTGCGTTATTGCCAGAATAACACCAAGCCTGATCAAGCGCAGGACACACCTTCAGCGGACAAAAGAAAAACCCGGACTCGTCATGACAGACGTTCCGGGTGATTGAGTGTGGCCTCAATCGTCAGAGTGATTATCTCCTGCCGTGGATGGTTCTTCACCCGCGAGCAGGTCGTACTTCTTGATGCAACTGTCGCAGAATCCTGTTTCAGGATGCCGGCAACAACTGAGACAGACAACAGTCCCGCAGGAATCACAGCTTATCCAGTCGCGGTCAGGCGTCGCTGCAAGATGGATGATTTCCATCTCGCCGGGCAGCGTCAGTGAATCAACCGTGATCTCGCCGCTGACTTCGCGAAAACAATTGTGGCACTCCATGATCATTCCTCCTTGTCGGATTGTGCCGGCAGCAGTTCCTCGATCAGGCTGCGATCACCTGCCTGCACGATGCGGACGCGGCAACGCAGGTCGAGGCGCAGCCCGTCGCGAATGGCGTCCGGCGTGATCTGATGCCCGATGTCGGTAATCTGCTTGGCCAATTCTCTTCTGGTCCCGTAGTACCGGAGCTGCCGCCCCTCGGCATAGAGAATGCAGAAGAAGCGTGCGCGCCCGGGCATGGCGCAGATCTCAACCAGGACCGCGTCTTTCTCCTCCCTCGGCAGACGCTGCTGTCCGCCAGGCGGGGCGATAGAATCGTGTCTCTTTCGATGAGTCATGATTTCCTCCTTGTGATGGTTGTTGGATTTCGGTTCGAAAGGTGTGGATGGGAATTCCCGGAAATTACTTTCGGGTGTCAGGCAGCCTTCTTCCCGGTGTTGATCCCGGACATGGGCTGCGCTGTTTTCGGCGGCCGTTCACAGACGAGCGGCTTCTCAGCCGCCCTGCCGCTTTTGACCGCAGTGAGATATGCCTGATGCGCCGCCTTGTATTTCTTCGGGCAGAGTTCGAGGCGCACTTCGGCGTCGATCAGCGCGTGATTGACTCCGCGCTCTTCGCCTAGGCTCATCACCGCACTCTGATCCACCTGACGATGCCGCTGCGGGTTCGCCCCGTAATGAGCGAGCGAGCAGAGCATCAGGAACTGCGCGAGCCGGTGTTCATCAAGTTCTGACAGACGCTGTCGGACGGCCTCGTCATCGAGGTGCAGCCTGTCGGCCTTGTCGTCATCCCAGCCGAAGACTTCGCAGATAGTCCGCTGATCATCGGACGGGATGCGGCGGAAGAATTCTTTGACCGCTTCATCGAGGTGCCGGCGTTCGAGCGGCCATGCGAAGGTTTTGACCGCCTCCCGCATGACGCGCTTGCGCACGACCTCATCGACCTTGAGATCGAACAGCTCCTGCTTTCGGCTGTTGCGATCTTCGGGCGCGGCAGAGTGTGAACCACTGCCGGCAGATGAACGACTGCGCGAATCCGAAACTCTGCCGAGATGATCCTTGCAGGTCTCCTCACGGCAGATCCATTTCACCCGCCCGATGTCGGGGCCGTCCGCCTGAATCGCCTGCTCGGCGAATCCGCAGCGGTCGGC
>Ga0070741_10005432_pt1 | contig 28375 bp, 27 predicted proteins | sample Coa_R1_4_FD_66440 | JGI IMG/M metagenome (GOLD analysis project Ga0070741, IMG submission 66440) | Surface soil microbial communities from Centralia Pennsylvania, which are recovering from an underground coalmine fire - Coalmine... | ecosystem: Environmental > Terrestrial > Soil > Unclassified ... | reverse complement strand
GGGGTTCGAGCGCATCAACGCGGTGCTGCAGAACAAGGAGTCGAACTACGACACCGACATCTTCACGCCGCTGCTGCGCGCGATCGGAGACCTCACCGGACGCCGCTACGCCGCGTCGATGGAGCCCTCCGACGTCTCGATGCGCGTCGTCGCCGACCACGCGCGGTCGACGACGTTCCTGATCGCGGACGGTGTCATCCCCTCGAACGAATGGCGGGGCTACGTGCTGCGCAAGATCATGCGGCGCGCGATGCGGCACGGCAAGCACCTCGGGCTGAGCGAGCCGTTCCTGCACACGCTCGTCGCAGTGCTCGACCGCGAGATGGGCGATGCGTACCCGGAAATCCGGCGCAACCGCGAGACGATCGAGAAGACGATCCTCGCCGAGGAACACCGCTTCGAGACGGTGCTGACCGACGGCCTGCCGCGGCTCGAGGCCGAGCTGACGAAGGTGCAGGGCACGAAGTCGAAGGTGCTGAGCGGCGACGTCGCGTTCCGCCTGTACGACACGTTCGGCGTGCCGCTCGACTTCATCGAGGACACCGCGGCGACGCAGGGAATCGCGATCGACAGGGAGGGCTACGAGCGCGCGATGGAGGCCCAGCGCGGCAAGGCGCGCGCGCAGAGCGCGTTCGGATCGAAGAAGGGCGAGGAGTTCGACCTGACGAACGAGGCGCCGCTCGAAGGCGTCGGCGACCAGTTCGACGGGTACGCGACCACGCGGGTCAGCGGCATCCCGATCCTGGCGGTGTTCGACGAGGGCCGGCGCGCGATCGAGGCGTTGGCCGAGGGGCAGCGCGGGTACGTGGCGCTGGCCAGGACGCCGTTCTATCTCGAAGCCGGCGGCCAGGTGTCAGACACCGGTCGGATCGTCGACGAGCGCACCGGCGCGACCGCCGCCGTCGAAGGGCTGACGCGCATCCGCGCCGGGCTGCCGCGCGCGCACCGCGTCCATGTCACCTCCGGATCGCTCAAGCCGCGCGACATCGTCACGGCGGAGGTCGACGACCAGGTGCGCGACGCCACGCGCCGCAATCACACGGCCACCCACCTGCTCCACGCGGCGCTGCGCCAGGTCCTCGGCACGCACGTCAAGCAGGCGGGATCGCTCGTCGCGCCCGATCGCCTGCGCTTCGACTTCGTGCACTTCCAGCCGGTCACCCGCGACGAGATCGACCGCATCGAGCGGATCGTCAACGAGCAGATCTGCCGAAACACGCCGGTGACCACCGACGTCCGCTCCACCCAGGAGGCGATCGCGGCCGGGGCGATGGCGCTCTTCGGCGAGAAATACGGCGACACCGTGCGAGTCGTCAGCGTGCCCGGATTCAGCCTCGAGTTGTGCGGCGGCACGCACGTGCGCGCGACGGGAGACATCGGCTTCTTTGCCGTCGTCGCGGAGAGCGGTGTGGCCGCCGGCGTTCGCCGCATCGAAGCGCTGACCGGCGGCGGCGCGGTCGCGTGGGCGCAGCAGCAGCGCGCGTCGCTCGGCGCGGTCCTCGATGCGCTGCACGCGCCCGCGGATCAGGCGGTGGAGGCGATCGAAAAGCTGCAGGGCGAGGTGAAGCGCGTCTCGCGCGAGGCGACACAGCTGAAAACGAAGCTCGCGATGGGGGGCGGAAGCGGCTCCGCGGCCGGCGACATCATCGAGGTCGCCGGCGTCAAGCTCGCACGGCGAAAGACGGCGGACCTCGACAAGGAGGCGCTGCGCGGCCTGGCCGACTCGCTGAAGGCGACGATCAAAACCGGCGTCGTCGTGCTGGCGTCCGCCAGCGACGGCGGCAAGGTGCAGATCGTCGTCGCCGTGACACCCGACCTGACCGCGAAGGTGAAAGCCGGCCAGATCGTGAAAGAAATCGCGCCGATCGTCGGCGGCGGCGGCGGCGGCCGTCCCGATTTCGCCGAAGCCGGCGGGAGGCAGCCCGAGAACATCGACAAGATGCTCCAGGCCAGCGAAGCGGTCCTCGCGAAGATGCTCGGCTAGGCCGTTGCCCTCCGCCGGGCACCCCTGCAGTTCCGTGAAGGAGCGGCCGATAAGATAAACTGTTGACCTACCTGCGCATGATCAACGGTTTCCGCGGCCCGAAGGGGCTGCAGTGGCTGCTCGTCGCCGCAATCGTCAGCTGGGCCGTTCCGGCGCGGGCGCAGATCTACTCGTGGCGCGACGCGAACGGCAACCTGGTGGTGTCGAACCGGAAGCCGGCAGAGGGCACGACGGTCAAGTCCTTCGCGGTGCCGGCGGCTCAGACCGTCCGCGCCACGCGCTACGCAGCGGCGGACCGCAGCCGGACGTACGACGACCTGATCGAGACGCACGCCCGCGAGCAGGGCGTGCGCGCCGACCTGGTGCGCGCGGTGATGCAGGTGGAGTCGGCGTTCAACCCGACCGCGCGCTCCGTCAAAGGCGCGCTCGGGCTGATGCAGCTGATGCCCGCCACGGCGAAGCAATTCGGCGTCGTCAACCCGTTCAACCCCGCCGAGAACATCCGGGCGGGCGTTGCCTACCTGCGCGAACTGCTCGATCGCTACCAGAACAACGAACAGCTGGCGCTGGCCGCCTACAACGCGGGGCCCGGCGCCGTGGACAACCACGGGCAGACGGTGCCGCCGTACCGCGAAACGCGCAACTACGTCGCGCACGTCAACGAACTGGCCGGCCGCGCGATCGAAATGCGCGGCAACACGATGTACAAGGTGATCGACTACGTCGACGGCCACCCCGTTCCGAGATACACCGACAGGAAGCCGACGACGGGCACGTACGAAGTCGTCGGTCGCTGACCGTCCGCCCTCCAGATTCGTCGCCGGCCGTCCTGGCCGCGATCGCTATTCGGGACAGCTCGTCGCCTGACCGTCCAATCCCTCCAGATCGCGGTGGAACTGCGCGCTGATGCCGCCCGTGTAGTTCACCTGCAGCACGTACAGGCTGTCGTAGTCGGTCGAGGCCCACGCGGGCACCGCGACGCCGCCGCCGTACTTGTTCATCAGGTCCTGCACGACCTTCTGCAGGTAGATGTGCTCCCACGCGACGAAGATCGTCGTGTCCGCCTTCGCGGAGCTGATGAGCAGCTTCTCGAGCCCGGCGATGTCGGTGTAGCCGACGCTGGTGTTCACGGATCGGCCCGCGCGGATGGCGACCGGCTCGAGCGTGGCGAGCGGACGCACGTAGTAGTAGCTGCCGGTCGAATCGGTCACCTTGGTGGTGGGGTTGGGCGCGTAGAGGAAGTCCGGGGTGCCGTAGCGTCCCAGAAGGACCGTCGGCAGCGCCAGCGCGCGGTTCAGCCCCTGGCACGTCAGCTGGCCGAGGCCGCTCGACGGCTTCTCGCCGTGACGGAAGAACACAATCGTCTGCTCGGCGCGCGCCTGAACGGCTGACGCCACGAGCAGACACACAGCTATCGCGATCGAACGATGACGCATGCGCAAACCTCCGCGAACAGGCAGCGGCTTGCCACGTCACCGCTGGACTTCACGAGTTGTCGAGTGCGAATACAGCCTACGGGCTGAACGGCGCCGAGCGCAAGCAGATCGGTATCGGGAGCTCGTCTATTCCGTGCGCTCGACCGCGAGCAGATCGAGCCGCTCGTACAGCGGACCGAGCATTTCGGTCGCGGCCAAGACCTCGAGCAGGACCACCACGGTGCACAGCAGCGACGCCGGAATCGCGACGAGCGCCCCGAGCCAGGCCTGGAAGCCGAACCAGATCGCGGCGCCGACGAGGGCGCCGGGAATGAACAGGACGACGACCGAGAGCAGCGCGCCTCCGAGCATGATGATGCGCTGCCCCATCGCATCCACGCCGCGCGGCCGCTGATTGCCGAGCGGCACCCACGCCGGAAACGCCAGCGCCGCCGCGTTCTGCACGAGGTACTGCGCGAAGACGAGCCCCGGCATCAGCAGCGCGGCCGCCGTCGCCATGGCGGCCCGCGTCAGCGCCGGCGTGCGCGGAAACGCGGCGGGGGAAAACGCCGCCGCGCACCCGACCGCGATCCACCCGACGATCGTCAGCATCGCCGCGGGCCACGCCATCTCGCCGCGGACGACCGTCGCGGGCCGCACCGGCCACGTCTTCAGCAGCTCGAGGTGCAGCAGGTCGGTTCGGAGGTCGGTCCGCACGACCTGCGGCCCGAGCACCGCCGTAAACGCCGCGACCGCCATCGCGACGGCGCACGCGACGGCGGCGCCGCCGCGCAGGTGCATGGTGTTCATCACCATCGACGACACCGCGACGCACACCGCGATCGCCGCGACCCCGATCCGGATCGCCGTGATGCCGGTGAGCCGCAGCGTCTGCACGCCGTTCTTCCAGAACAGCGCGAGTTCGGTCGGCCCGGTCAGCGCGAGCGACAGTCCGGTGGCGCGCGCGCGTACGGCGGCCGCTCGGGCGCCGCCCGCCTTCTGCGCGCGGCGGGCCGCAAGCCGGGAGGCGGCGTCCTGGAATGCTCCGTCGCTGGCGAGCATCCACGCGACCAGCGCCCCGCAGACGGCGAGCGCCGCCGCCATCGCCGCGCCGAACTGCGCCGGCGATCCGGCGAAGAACGGCCGCGCGAGCGTCGTCGTCGGCCACAAGGCAATCGCCGGGATGCCGTGAGTCGCCACGGCGAGGATGCGATCGGCGAGGTCGGCGATTCCGCCGAGCGGGGATGCCGCGAACGTGCGCGCGATGGCGATGCCGACGGCGAGCGTGGCCGCGAGGCACGCGGCGAACGGCACCGCGGCCGCGGCGCGCGCGGCGAGGCTCGCCTGCGCACGGTTGCGCGCCAGGCCGACGGCGGTGAAATACACGCGCATCGCGACGAACAGCAGCCACATCGCCACCGACATGCGCAGGCGCGCCCAGCCGGCCGCCGGCCAGGCGAGCGCGACGATCGCCGATCCGAACAGGATGCCGACCTGCGACCGCAGCAGCCGATGCAGGAGCAGCTGACGGCGGGTGACCGGCGCGGGAAACAGCAGGTCGGTTTCGGCGTCGGAGAATTCGAGGAGGCCGCTGTCGAACGGAAGCACCCACGCGACCGTCGCGAGCACGAGCAGCGCCGCGCCGACCACCGCAGGACCCGACGCTGCGATCGCCGCCGTCGCCGCCGCGGCGGCCGGCGGCCGACCGCGTCGCGCCGCGGCCTGACGCGAGCGGCCACGCGCGAAGAACGACAGGTAGAAGTACAGCCCGCCGACCACCGCGCCGAGGAGGTAGCGCGGCTCGCGCAGGCGCGCGAGGCGCTTGCGCATGCGGTTCTTCGCCGAGCAGACGGTGATGTAGAGGCTCGCGCTAATCATGGCCGGTGACGCGCATGAAGATCTGCTCGAGATTCGACCCGGCCGCGTGCAGATCGGCGCGCGACGCCAGCTCGGCGAAGGTGCCGTCGGCCACTTTCCTGCCCGACGCCATGATGATCACGCGCGTGCACACCTCCTCGACCAGGTGCAGCAGGTGCGACGACAACAGGATCGCCGCGCCGCCGCGCGCGCGCGCGACGATCGTCTCGCGCATCCGGCGGATGCCGATCGGATCGAGGCCGGTGAGCGGTTCGTCGAAGAGCAGGGTCGTCGCATCGCGGACGAGGCCGCACGCGATCACCACCTTCTGCCGCATGCCGCGCGAGAGCTCGCCGGGCAGCGCTCTTTCCTTTCCCGTCAACTCGAGCTCCTGGACGAGCGCCCGCCACCGGCTCTCGAAATCGGCGACGGTGTAGAGCCGTGCGACCAGCCGCAGGTGCTCCTCCACGGTCAGGTACTCGAACAGGTGCGGCTCGTCGGGCATGAAGGCGAGCCGCCGTTTCGCCTCGATCGGGTCGGCGACGATGTCGTGGCGGTCGATGCGGATCCGCCCGGCGGTCGGGCGCAGGATGCCGGCGAGCGACCGGAGGGTCGTCGTCTTGCCGGCGCCGTTGGGGCCGATCAGGCCGACAATCTCGCCGGCGGCGACCGAAAACGACAGGTCGTCCACGGCGACGAACCCGTCGTACGTGCGGCGAAGGTTCTCGACCTCGAGAGCCATGCTAGAATGAGGGGTTTCGGAGGTACGAATTCACGTGGCCAGTCACGCATCGGCGCTCAAGGCGCACAAGCAGAGTCTCAAGAACCGGGAGCACAACCGGCAGTTCCGTTCGCGTCTCCGCGGCGCCCTGAAGAACGTCCGCACGGCCATTGCCGGGAACGATCTCGCGGCAGCCAAGACGGCGCTGAAGCAGACGATCTCGCTCATCGATCGCATGGCGAGCAAGGGGATCATCCACCGGAACGCCGCCGGCCGCTACAAGTCGCGGCTGTCGACCCGGCTCGCGGCGCGGTCGTAATCCGGGCGCCGGGTCTGCGGGCCCGGCCGACGTCCGCGCGGACGGGCCGTCAGACCCGCCGCGCGCCGCGCCTCGCACCACATAATTCCACGACCAGGCGTTCGAGCAGGATTCGCGGGTCGCCCGCGGATCGTTTCAGGTCGAGATCCGTGCGGAACAGCCACTCGACGCCCGGTCCGACGCCGGCCGGCGCCAGGTTCGGAAACTTCGCGCGCACGAGCCAGCCGAGCTGCCCGAGGATCATCTCGGGCGCGGCGCCCGCATCGAGCGTCAGCGCGAGCTGACGCAGCGCTTCGCCGGGCTGCCCCGCTTCGATCGCGTTCGCCATCGCCCAGTCGTCCTGCAGCGCCGCCGGACCCGCCACCGCGCGCGCGTCGTCGATGCCGATCCGCTTCTGCCCGAGCGCGTACAGCAGCAGCCGATCGACTTCGGATCGCAGCCGCTTGAGATCCGGACCCGCGCGCTGCGCGAGCGCGCGCGCCGCCGCGGGCTCGATCTCCATCCCGCCGGCGGCGACGCGGTTGCGGATCCAGCGTTCGGCGTCGGCCTGGTCCGCGATCACGCCGCACTCGACGATCGTCGCCGTCTTCTGCAGCAGCTTGAAGAACCGCGTGCGCCGGTCGACCGACGAGGCGACGAGCACGATGGTCGTCTCGCGGTCCGGCCATTTCAGCAGCGCCTCGAAGGCGTCCAGCGCGCGCGTCGCCGCGTCGCTCTCGCGCTTCGGCGCGATGATCGCCTCGGCCTGCAGCACGATCACCAGCCGGCGCGGCGCCGTCATCGGCAGCGTGCGCGCCGCCGCGATCAGGCCGCCGACGCCGTCGGACAGCTTGTCGCCGGTGGTCCACTCGCCCGCGTGGATGCGCTCGACGTTGAACGCGCGCAGCCCCTCCTCGACCATCTCCGCGAACTGGCCCGCGAGCGCCGACTTCTCGACCTCGTCCTCGCCCACGAGGAGGTAGACCGGATCGGTTTGGCCCGCGTCGATCTGCGCGCGGACCGCCGCGACGGTCGCTACAGCCATGGCTCGGCGTTCCGCACGTCAGAAGGCCTCGAGGATGGAGCTGACGATGGTGCGCGCGAACTCGCTGCTCATGCGCTCGAGCGCGCTCGCGTCCTGCTGGAAGAACGCCACGGGGTCGGTGCTGTTGCGGCCGCTGGTCGCCGGGTAGTCCTGCCGGAACATCACGCCCGGATTCTCCCACAGCACCTTGTTCTCGTGCTGATCCCGGAACTCGATCCGCGCCGTCATCGTGACGCTGTAGCTCGTCGCGAGGTTGTTCTGCTGCGGGTTGAAGCCGACGGGCGTCACCGTCACGGCGCTGACGTCGCCGTTCAGCAGCCCGTCGACGCCGGTCGCCTGCGGCAGGATCTGATACTTGCCGCGGCCGATGAACTCGGCGCGCACCTTCTGCGTCACCAGCGTCTCGAGGTTGAAGATCGGCGTCCGGTTCGTGAACGTCGGCACGCCGATCGTCCGGATGTACGCCGGCAGAAACGAGCCGCGGCCGGCCAGCGTGTAGCCGCACGCCGACGCGGCGCCGCCCCCGAGGACCGCAGCGACGGCGCGCAGGAAGGCTCGCCGCGAGCCGGGCCGCAGCGTCGATCCAGGGGCGACGACGGCCGGACGCCGCGCCGCCATCACTTCACCACCACGGACACGAGCGGCCCCTTGGCCACGACCACCTTGACGAGCGTCTTCCCCGCCGTGTGGTTCTTCACGCCGGGATCGGCGAGCGCGAGCTCGCGCAAGCGGTCTTCCCCGGCGTCGGGCGGCACGGTGATCCGGCCGCGCACCTTGCCGTTCACCTGCACGGGCACCACCACTTCCTCGGCCTTCGCGATCGCCGCATCGAACACGGGCCACCCGGACTTCGAGAGGCCGTCGACGTGGCCGAGCATCTGCCACAACTCCTCGGCCATGTGCGGCGCGAAGGGCGACATCATGACGACCAGCGCGTCGATCGCCTCGCGCAACGCGCCGATCGTCTGCGGACGCTCGACGCGCCCGGCGGGCGGCTCGCCCCGCGACGGCGCGCCGTGCGCGGTGGACTCGCTGAACGAGTACAGCTCGTTGACCAGCTCCATCAGCGACGAGACGGCCGTATTCAGGTGCATCCGCTCTTCGATGTCGACCGTGACGCGCCGGATCGTGTCGTGCGTCTTGCGCCGCAGCGCACGCTCCGACTCGGTGCACTCCTCGGTCCTGCATCCCGGGATCCCTTCGCCGCCGATCGTCTCGGCCCAGTGGTCGACGATGCGCCAGACGCGGAGGAGAAAGCGGAAGCTGCCTTCGAGGCCCGCGTCGCTCCACTCCACTTCCTTCTCGGGCGGCGCCACGAACATCACGTAGAGCCGCAGCGCGTCCGCGCCGTACTTCTGCAGCATGTCGTCGGGATCGACCACGTTGCCCTTCGACTTCGACATGACGGCGCCGTTCTTCAGCACCATCCCCTGCGTCAGCAGCCGCGTGAACGGCTCGTCGAAGTTGACCAGCCCGACGTCGCGCAGGACGCGCGTGAAGAACCGCGAGTACAGCAGGTGCAGAATCGCGTGCTCGACGCCGCCGCTGTAGAAATCGACCGGCATCCAGTAGGCGGCGGCGGCCGGGTCGAACGGCAGCTCGGCGTTGCGCGGATCGGCGAACCGCAGGAAATACCAGGACGAGTCGACGAACGTGTCCATCGTGTCGGTTTCCCGCCGCGCGGGGCCGCCGCACCTGGGGCATTTCACGTCGACGAACGCGGGCACCTGCGCCAGGGGCGAATCGCCGCGGCCGGTGAAGCTGGCGACCTTCGGCAGCTCGACCGGCAGCTGCTCGTACGGCACCGGCACGGCACCGTCCTTGTCGCAGTAGATCATCGGAATCGGCGTGCCCCAGTAGCGCTGCCGGGAGATGCCCCAGTCCTTCAGGCGGTACTGCACTTCGCCCTGGCCGATGCCGCGCCGCTCGGCGTCGCGGATCAGCTCCGGCATCACCGCGGGCGCTTCCTTGCCGTTCCACGGCCCCGAGTTCACCAGCCGCCCATAGTTCGTCGTCGCCATCGTCATCGCGTCGGGCGACGGCGTCTCGTCGCCATGTGCGACGACGACGCGGATCGGGAGCGAGTATTTCTTCGCGAACTCGAAGTCGCGCTCGTCGTGTGCGGGCACGGCCATCAGCGCGCCGGTGCCGTATTCCGCGAGCACGAAGTTCGCGACCCAGATGGGGATCGCTTCGTTGGTGAACGGGTTGATCGCCGTCCGGCCCGTGTCGAAGCCCTCTTTTTCGAGCGTGCCGGTGAGGCGCGCTTCGCGATCGCCGGCGCGCAGCTTCGCCGCGCGCGCGCGGAACGCCGCCGGATCGGCGCTGGCCGCGGCGAACTGCTCGACGAGCGGGTGCTCGGGCGCGAGCAGGACGAACGTCGCGCCGTAGATCGTGTCGATGCGGGTGGTGAATACCTCGATCGCGTCCGGGCTCGCGCCGCCGGGCTCGGGGCCCGCGACGGGAAACCGGATGCGCGCGCCCTCGGATCGGCCGATCCAGTTGCGCTGCATCACGACGACTTTTTCCGGCCACTTCTCGAGGGTGTCGAGCCCCCGCAGCAGTTCTTCGGCGTACGCGGTGATCTTGAAGAACCACTGCTCGAGATCGCGCTGCACCACCGTCGTCCCGCAGCGCCAGCAGGCGCCGTCGACGACCTGCTCGTTGGCGAGGACGGTCTCGTCCTTCGGGCACCAGTTGACGGCCGAGCGGCGGCGGTACGCGAGTCCGCGCTCGAACATCTTGAGGAAGATCCACTGGTTGAACTTGTAGTAGTCCGGCAGACAGGTCGCGATCTCGCGGCCCCACGCGTAGCTGATGCCGAGCCGCTGCAGCTGCCCTTTCATGTGCGCGATGTTGGCGAGCGTCGACTGTTCCGGGTGCGTGCCGGTCTTGATCGCGGCGTTCTCGGCCGGCATGCCGAAGGCGTCCCAGCCGAAGGGGTGCAGCACGTTGAAGCCGCGCATCCGCTTCATCCGCGCCATGACGTCGCCGATGATGTAGTTGCGGACGTGCCCCACGTGCGCGTGCCCCGACGGGTACGCGAACATCTCCAGGCAGTAGAACTTCTCGCGCGACGGATCGACGTCCACCTCGAACGCTTTCGCGGCGCTCCAGGCCGCCTGCCATTTCTTATCGAGCTGCTGCGGTTTGAATTCGGTCATCGGGCGTGAGGTCCATTTTATCTGCGATGCGGCCGCCGGTGGGCGCGCCGGCCGCGCCTCTACAGCGCCCAGAACGCGGTCAGCTGCTCTTTGGCCGCCGCAGCCGCCACACGGCCGCGGCTCGACGCGATGCCGCTCGACGGCCACTGCGCCGCGGCGGGCGCCGCGTGCAGCACGTCGATCGCCGCGTCGAGCGAGGTGCCCAGCGCCGCGAGGTCGTAGCCGCCCTCGGTGACCGCGACGATCCGCCCGCGGCAGCACTCCTCCGCCACCGCCCGCAGCTCGGCGGTCATCGCGGCGAATGCCGGCGTCGACAGCCGCATGCCGCCCAGCGGATCGGCGGCGTGCGCGTCGAACCCGGCCGACGCGATCACCAGATCCGGCTCGAACTGCCGCAGCACCGGCACGACGATGCGCGAGAATACGGTGTGATAGTCCTCGTCGACCGATCCCGCTTCCATCGGCACGTTGACCGTGCAGCCGCGGCCGGTTTCCCGTCCGACTTCGTCGGCCGCGCCGGTCCCCGGATAGTACGGATACTGGTGCGTGGAGACGTACAGCACGTGGCGATCGGCGTCGAAGATGTGCTGCGTGCCGTTGCCGTGATGGACGTCGTAGTCGACGATCGCCACCTTGGCCGCGCCGCTCGCGCGCGCGTGGGCGGCGGCCACCGCCGCGTTGTTGAACAGGCAGAACCCCATCGCGCGGTCGCGCTCGGCATGATGGCCGGGCGGACGCACCATCGCGACGGCGGCGCGGTGCGACCCGCCGAGCACGCGCTCCACGGCGTCGATCGCGGCCCCCGCCGCGAGCAGCGCGACCTCGTAGGAGTCGGGCGAGGTGTAGGTGTCGGGGTCGAGCGCCGCGGCGCGGCCGGTCGTCTCCGAGATCCGGCGGACGTAGTCCGGGTCGTGGACGCGCGTCAGCTGCTCGCGCGTGGCGGCGCGCGGCGCGACGACCTCGGTGCCGCGCGCGCGCCAGCGCGCGGCGACCGCGTCGAAGACCTCGGCGCGCTCGGGGCGCTCGGGATGGCCGGGCGGCGTCTGGTGCTCGGCAAATCGGTCAGAATGAATCAGGATGACGGACATGGCCGAGCTTCATCGTAACGCGAAAGTCGCGCTGATCACCGGCGCGAACCGGGGAATCGGACTCGAGACGGCACGTCAGCTCGCCGCGCTCGGGCTGCGCGTCGTTGCCACCAGCCGCACGGGCGAACCGGGGACGCTGCGACTCGACGTCACCGACCCGGAGACGATCCGCGCCTGCGCCAGGGCCGCCGGGCCGATCGACGTCCTCGTCAACAACGCGGCGATCATGATCGGCGAGGACGCCGAGCTGCTCGACATGCCCGTCGACGATTTCCGCCGGACGTTCGAGGCGAACGTGTTCGGCGCGCTCGCCGTCTGTCAGGCGTTCGTGCCCGGGATGGTCGCGCGCCGCTACGGGCGCGTCGTCAACGTGTCGTCGGGGGCGGGCCAGCTCTCGTCGATGGGCACGTACGCGCCGGCGTACTCGATCTCGAAGGCGGCGCTGAACGCGCTGACCATTCAGCTCGCGGCGGCGGTGAAGGGGTCGGGCGTCCTGGTGAACTGCGTCAACCCCGGGTGGGTGCGCACGCGGATGGGCGGCGCGGCGGCGCCGCGATCGATCGAGCAGGGCGCCGACACGATCGCCTGGGCGGCGACGCTGCCCGACGACGGGCCGACGGGCCGGTTCCTGTCGGACCGGCGGCCGATCGCGTGGTAGCCGCGGGTATAATGCTGCATATGCAGGTGTATCGGCGCCACGTGGAGCTCGAACGCGCGCTGCGGCGGTGCCGCCTGCACCCGTCGAGCTGCGTGCTGCGCCACGTCACCCGCACGTCGCGCGCCATCGTCGCCGCTTTCGATCGCGCACTGGCGCCGGCGCGCCTGACCGGCCACCAGTTCAACCTGCTGATGACGCTGGCGCTCGCCGGCGACATGAACGTCGGCACCCTCGCCGACCAGCTCGGGATGGATCCGACCACCGTACCGCGCGTCGCGGCGCCGCTCCGGCGCGAGCGCCTGGTCGCGTCGCACGCCGGCAAGGACCGCCGCGAGCGCGTCCTGACGGTCACCGCGCGCGGACGCCGGCGGCTGGCCGCGGCGCTGCCGCTGTGGGAGGCGCAGCAGCGGCGCGTCATCGACGCGCTCGGCGCGACCGCGTGGACCGATACGCGCAACCGCCTCCGCGCGCTGCGCGCCGGCGCCGCCTGAGACCAAATCGCGAAAGGACGCGTCTAATGCGCATGCCGCGACTGTTTCTCCTTGCAGCGTTCCTCGTCACCCTCGGCGGCGTCGCCGCGCTCGGTCAGCAGCGGACGCCGCCCACTACCGCACAATCCATCGTCGGCAACTTCGATTCGGTGAACCGCCGGTTGCTGGAGATGGCGAAGGACTTCCCGGCCGACAAGTACGAGTTCCGCGCCGCGCCCGAGGTCCGCTCGTTCCGCGAGGTCATCGTCCACGTGTTCTCCGGCGACGTGTACGCCGCGAAGGTCGGGCGCGGTCAGCAGGCGAACTGGGACGAAATCGACCCGAAAGGCTACAAAGGCAAGGACGACACGGTGGCCGCGTTCCAGAAGGCGATCGACGACTCCACCGCCGCGCTCAAGGCGATCCCGGCGGAGCGGCTGTCGCAGTCGGTCAATCCCTGGCTCGCCGTGATCGAACACTCGGCGGAGCACTACGGCCAGCTGGTCACCTACTACCGGCTGAACCACCTGGTGCCGCCGGAATCACGGCCGAAGAAGTAGCGCCGCCGCGCGCGCCTCGAGCGCGCGGAGCCGGTCTCCGAGCGAGACACGGGCGGCTTCGACGCCGTCCGCGTCCGCATCGGCGGCGACGCCGAACGGCGCGCCGACCGCGATCGCCACCGTCGCAAACGGCTTCGGAATCTGCGTGCGATCCCAGCTGTCGAGCGTCCACGCGCGATCCGCCTCGATGTGAAAGGGCACGACGGGATTGCCCGTGGCCTTCGCCAGCCAGACGGCGCCCGGCTGCGCGACGCGCGCGGGGCCCCGCGGTCCGTCCACGGTGAACGCGGCGGGCTTCCCCGCCGCCATGTCCCGCCTCAACCGCACGAGCGCCTTGACGCCGCCGCGCGAGCTCGATCCGCGCGCGGTGCCGTACCCGAAGCGCTCGATGATCCCGGCGATCCACTCGCCGTCGAAGTTCTCGCTCGTGATGACGACGATGCCGCGGCGGCGCCAGAAGTAGGTCGCCGAGAGGATGCGCCCGTGCCAGAAGGCCATGATCGGCTGGCGGCCGCTCTCGATCACGGCGTCGTAGTGCTCCGCGCCCTCGGCCTTCCAGCGGTACGTCGAGGCGAGTGCGCCGACCAGTGGATAGCCGACGTGCGGGATCAGCTTCGCGAGCAGACGCTTCGACGCCGAGGCGCGCCAGTCAGCCACGTCGGACCGCGGCGCTCACGAGGCGGCGACGCGCGCGAAGACGTTACCCGATGGCTCGAAGCTTTCCATCGACGTAGGTCATCAGGTCGACGAACTGCGTGTCGGCGCCCGCGCTCGCCTGGGCGCCTTTCAGCATGATCGAGCAGAACGGGCAGGCCGTGACGACCGTGTTCGCGCCGGTGGCTTGCAGTTGCTTGAAGCGCACGTCGCTGATGCGGCTGCCCGGCTCCTCCTCTTTGTCGGCGAACAGCAGTCCGCCGCCGGCGCCGCAGCAGTACGGGTTGTCGCGGTTGCGTTCGGGCTCCCGCAGGTCGGCGCCGAACCGCGTCAAGAGCGCGCGCGGTTCGTCGGTCTTGCCGGCATACCGACCCAGGTAGCACGGGTCGTGATACGTGATCGCTTCCGACGGACCCGACGCGCCGCGGGTCCCCGCATCCTGGAGCAGCTCGTTGACGAACACCGACGAGTGGACGATCTCCACCTGGTAGCCGAACTTCGCGTAATCGGCGCCGATCGTCTTCACGCAGTGCGGGCACGAGGTGACGATCTTCTTCACGCCGGCGCTCTTCAGGTCGTCGATGTTGGCGGTGGCGAGCTCCTGGTACATGTACTCGTTGCCGGTGCGTTTCGCCGGATCGCCGGTGCAGCGCTCCTTCGCGAGCACCCCGAACGCGACCCGCCTGGCGCGCAGGATCGAGAAGAGCGACTTCAGCGATTTCTGGAAGTCGGCGTCGAACGACCCGGCGCAGCCGAGCCAGACCAGCACGTCGTGCTTCGCGGGGTCGAAGGTCTCGAGCTCGGCCGACTGGACGAACTTCGTGCGCTGGTCGTAGCCGAGGCCCCAGATGTTGCTGCGCCGCTCGAGGTTGTTGTACATCGCGCCGAGATAGGCGGGCGCATCGCCGTTCGACACCAGACCGCGACGCGATCCGATCAGAATCGGCAGATGCTCGATCCCGACCGGGCACTGGTTCTCGCAGGCGCCGCACGTCGTGCACTGCCACAGCACTTTTTCGCTGTAGATCTCGCCGAGCTTCCGGTCGCGGCTGCCCGCGAGCAGCGCATCCTGCGTCTGCAGGATGATCGCCTTGGGATTCAGCTCCTTGCCGGCGCCCCACGCCGGGCAGTTCACCTGGCAGCGGCCGCACTCGACGCAGGTGAACGCGTCGAGCACCGACTTGCTCCCGAGGTCGTTCAGCGTCTCGAGGCCGACCTGCTCCTTCTCGAAATCGAGGTTCGGCAGGTTGCCGAGCTCCTTCGACTTCAGGAAGACGGTGACCGGCGAGAGCACGAGGTGGAAGTGCTTCGACGCCGGGATCAGCGCCAGGAAGCCGAGGATCACCAGCATGTGCACCCACCAGTTCACGACCGCCGCGGTGCTGCCCTCTTCGAGGCGGAACGCGAGCAGGTAGGTGACCATCAACGTCGCGATGAAGAGCGCGATGACGATCGATTCGAGCGACACGTGCGTGCCGAGCGCGATGGGCCGCACGACGGCGCGGCGCACGAGCAGGTACAGGATCCCGGCGAGGACCGCGGTCGCGAACGGCACGACCGCGACGCGGTACGCGTGGAACCACGCGGCCTGCGTCAGGTCGACGATGCCGAGGCCGTACAGGAACTCGACGGAGGTGTAGCCGGCGAAGGCGACGAAGCCCCAGAAGACGAACGCGTGCGCGAGCCCCGCGATCGGCCGCTCGAGGATCGTCTTGCGCTGGAAGAGGACGTCGGCCAGCCAGCGCCCGACGCGGAAGCCGGGATCGTCGACGTCGAACGTGTTGGGCGCCGCGGCGATCAGCCGCACGCGCGTCGCGACCTGCGCGGCGAAGACGCCGACGAAGCCGACGAAGAGCAGCCAGAAGATCAGGGTCGACATCGTCAGCGGGGAACGCAGAGGACGCTGCTGCGCTTCATCCCTTCAGCGCGGCGATTATGGCCGGCACCACTTCGAACAGATCGCCGACGATGCCGTAGTCGGCGATCTCGAAGATCGGCGCGTCCGGATCCTTGTTGACGGCGACGATCGTGTTCGACCCTTTCATGCCGACGAGGTGCTGGATGGCGCCCGAGATCCCGAGCGCCAGATACAGCTTGGGCGCGACCGTCTGGCCCGAGCTGCCGACCTGGCGTTCCATCGGGAGCCACCCCGAATCGCAGATCGGCCGCGAGGCGGCGAGCTCCGCGCCGAGCGCGGTGGCGAGCTCTTCGGCGATCCTGATGTTCGCCTGCTCCTTGATGCCGCGGCCCACCGACACAATCCGTTCGGCCTGCGAGAGATCCACCGCGGCTTTCGCCTGCTGGAACGGCGCCTCCGGCTGCTGCCGGATCGTGGAGGGGTCGACGGTGACGGACAGCGCGCGGATCGGCGCCGGCGCGGATCCCTTCGCGACCTGGTCGACGCGGTACGCGCCGATCTGGAACGTGACGAAATGCGGCGCCGGCCCCTGCGGCACGACGTCGGCCGTCAACTTTCCCTGGAACATGGGGCGCACGAACGACGTCTCGGTCCCCGTCTTGATCGCGGTGACGTCGGTCACGATCGCGCGGTCGAGGCGCGCCGCGAGCTTCGGCGCGAAGTCGCGCGTCTGATACGTGTGCGGCAGCAGCACGTACTCGGGCTTCAGCTGCGCGATCGCGTCCTGCAGCGCGGCGGTGAACCCGTCGGGTGTGTAGGGATCGAGCGCGGCGTCCTCGACGGTCAGGACCTCCCTGACGTTCGCGGCCGCCAGCTCGCCGGCGACCGACGCCGCCGAGGCGCCCGGGACGAGCACGGTGATCGCCGACGCATCGAGCTGCTGCGCGCCGACGATCGTTTCCCACGTCGCGCGATTCAGCTTGCCGCGCTGCTGTTCCGCGATGACGAGGATCACTGGATCACCCGCGCTTCGTCGCGCAGCTTCTGGACGAGCGCCTTCGCCGCTTCGGCGGGCGACCCGCCGATGATCTGCGTCTTCTTCCCCTTCTCCGGCACGTACAGGTTGACGATCTTCTGCTTCGCGGCGGCGCCGCCCGACGGCGCGGCCTTCCGGATCTCCTTCTTCTTCGCCGCCATGATCCCCTTCAGCGTCGCGTAGCGCAGCTGGTTGATGCCGCTCTGGATCGTCAGCACCGCCGGCAGCGGCATCGCGATCCACTGGAACCAGCCGCCCTCGAGCTCCCGCTTGACGCGCAGCGCGCCCGGCTGTCCCGCCGCGGCCGCGGGGTCGATCTGCACCTCCATGATGATCGTGGAGTGCGGCATGTCGAGCTTCTCGGCCAGGACGACGCCGACCTGCGCGAAGCCCTGGTCGTCGGACTGGAGGCCGGTCAGCACGAGGTCGAACCGCTCGTCGCGCATCGCGTCCGCGAGCGCCGCGGCCGTCACGAACGCGTCGGCGCTGGCCAGGCCCTCGTCCTCGACGTGGATGGCGCGGTCGGCGCCGCGCGCGAGCGCTTCGCGGATCACCTGCGCGACGCGCGACGGTCCGGCGGAGCAGACGACCACCTCCCCGCCGTGCTTCTCCTTCAACCGCAGCGCTTCCTCGAGCGCGTAGGCGTCGGGTTCGTTCATCTCGAAGCTGGCGTCGCTCTCGCGGATCCACGTCTTCGAGTCGTCGAGGCGCGGCTGCCACTCGCGCGTCGGGACCTGCTTGATGCAGACAGCGATCTTCATCGGATCAGATGGTATCTGGTTGGCGCGTCAGTGTTCGAACCGCTTGAACAGCAGCGCGGCGTTGGTGCCGCCGAACCCGAAGGAATTCGACAGCGCGTAGTTGATCGCCAGCTTCCGCGCCGTGTGCGGCACGTAGTCGAGATCGCACTCCTCGTCCGGGTCGTCGAGGTTGATCGTGGGCGGTGCCACCTGATGGTAGACCGCGAGCGCCGTGATCCCGGCTTCGAGCCCGCCGGCGGCGCCGAGCAGGTGGCCGGTCATCGACTTGGTCGACGACACCGCCACCCGCTTCACGCACTCGCCGAACGTCCGCCGGATGGCGAGCGTCTCGATCTTGTCTCCGTGCGGCGTCGACGTGCCGTGCGCGTTGATGTAGTCGATCTGCGACGGTTCGACGCCGGCGCTCTTCATCGCCCGGCGCATCGTCCGCAGCGGGCCGTCGCCGTCGTCGGACGGCGCGGTGATGTGAAACGCGTCGGCGGCCATCCCGTACCCGACGATCTCGGCGTACACGCGGGCGCCGCGCCGCCGGGCGAACTCGAGCTCTTCGAGGATGAGGACGCCGGATCCCTCGCCGACGACGAACCCGTCGCGGTCCTTGTCGAAGGGGCGGCTGGCCCGCGTCGGATCGTCGTTGCGCGTGGAGAGGGCGCGCAGCGCCGCGAACCCGCCGACGCTCATCGGCGTGACGGCCGCCTCGGAACCGCCGGCGATCATGACGTCGGCGGCGTCGCGCCGGATGATCTCGTACGCGTCGCCGATGGCGTGCGCCGACGCCGAGCAGGCCGTGCACGTCGCCGTGTTCGGCCCCTTGGCGCCGAAGCGGATCGACAGCTGGCCGGCCGCGAGGTTGATGATGGCGGCCGGGATGAAGAACGGCGAGATCTTGCGCGGGCCGCCGTTCAGCATCGCGATGTGCTCGCGCTCGATCGTGCTGAACCCGCCGATGCCCGATCCGATCGAGACGCCCGCGTTCGGCGCGAGATCGGGCGTGATCGTCAGCCCCGCGTCGTTCATCGCGAACTGCGACGCCGCGATCGCGTACTGGATGAAGATGTCCATCTTCTTGACATCCTTTTTGTCGACGTACTGCAGCGGATCGAACCCGCGGACCTCGCCCGCGATCCGGGCGGCGAACTGCGTGGCGTCGAAGTGCGTAATCGGTCCGATGCCGGACGTGCCGGCGAGGAGCGCCGCCCAGTTCGATTCCGTGCCGATGCCGAGCGGTGACACCAGGCCGATGCCGGTGACCACCACCCGCCGGGGATTGGTCATGACGCTACTTTTTGGATTTGGCGTGCGACTCGATGTACTCCACCGCTTCCTTCACCCGCGTGATCTTCTCGGCGTCCTCGTCGGGAATCTCGATGCCGAACTCCTCCTCGAAGGCCATGACGAGCTCGACGGTGTCGAGCGAGTCGGCACCCAGATCGTCGACAAACGAGGCGTCCGGCGTCACTTCCTCCTCGTCGACTCCGAGCTGCTCCACGATGATGCTCTTCACTTTGTCGGCTACGGCCACAAATCCTCCTCGGCTTCTACATGTACATCCCGCCGTTGACGGCGAGCACGTGCCCTGTAATATACGACGCCTCATCCGACGCAAGGAAGCACGCCGCGGCGGCGACGTCGTCCGCCGTGCCGAGGCGTCCGAGCGGGATCTGCCGCTCGAGATCGGCGTGCGCCTCCGCGCCGATGGCGCGGGTCATGTCCGTTTCGATCATCCCCGGCGCGATCACGTTCACCGTGATGCCGCGCGACGCCACTTCCCGCGCGAGCGCCTTGGCGAACCCGATCAGCCCCGCCTTCGACGCCGCGTAGTTCGTCTGCCCGGCGTTCCCCATCTGTCCGACGACCGAGCTGACGGCGATGATCCGGCCGCCGCGCTGCTTCAGCATCGGCCGCATCGCCGCCTGCGCCAGCGCGAAGGTGGCCGTCAGGTTCGTCGCGATGACGGCGTCCCAGTCGTCGCGCTTCATGCGCATCAGCAGCTGATCGCGCGTCACGCCGGCGTTGCTCACGATCACGTCGATCCGTCCGTGCCGCGCGACGATGCCGCCGGGCGCCTTCTCGACCGCCGCGGCGTCGGTCACGTCGAGGTCGAGCAGCTCGGCGCGCCCCCCCTTCGCCGCGATCTCGTCCACGCAGGCGCGCGCGTGGTCGCCCCGCGCGGCGGCGACGACGATCGCGCCCTGCTCGGCGAGGCGCGCGGCGATCGCGCGCCCGATGCCGCGCGACGCACCGGTCACGAGTGCCACTTTGCCGTCGAGTGCAAACATGGGGGATCAGGCGAGCGTCTTGTCGACCGCCTCCAGATCGTCGGGGCTGCCGAAGCTGATGACGGTCGCGCCGCGGTGAATCTTGCGCACGAGGCCGCTCAACACCGCGCCGGGACCCACCTCAACATACGTTGTGACGCCTTCCGACGCAAGACGCTGCACGACCTGGTCCCAGCGCACCGGCGCCGACACCTGGCGGACGAGCGCCTCGACGGCCGCCTGCGCCGTCCGCTTCGGTTCGGCGTCGACGTCGGCCACGATCGGCACGCGCGGGTCCTGCACGGCGAGCGCGCGCAGCTCCGGCTCGAGCCGATCCTGCGCCGGCTTCATCAGCGCGCAGTGGAACGGGGCGCTCACCGACAGCGGGATGACGCGCTTGGCGCCGAGCGCTTTCGCGCGATCGCCCGCGCGCTTCACCGCCATCGTCGCGCCCGCAATCGCCACCTGGCCGCCGCCGTTCAGATTCGCCGCGCTGACGACTTCGCCCTCGGCCGCCTCCGCGCACGCCTGCGCCACCTTCTCGGCATCGAGGCCGAGAATCGCCGCCATCGCGCCGTCGCCGACCGGCACCGCGTCCTGCATGTAGCGCCCGCGGCGCCGGACGATGCGGAGCGCGTCGGCGAACGCGAAGGTGCCGGCGGCGACGTTCGCCGAGTACTCGCCGAGGCTGTGGCCGGCGACGAACGCGGGGGCGATGCCGCGCGACGCCAGCAGCCGGCACGCCGCGGTGCTCACGGCCAGGATCGCCGGCTGCGTGTTCTCGGTCAGCGTCAGCTGTTCCTCCGGGCCGTCGAAGATGATGCGGCTGAGCGGCTCGCCGAGCGCGGCATCGGCTTCGTCGAACGTCGCGCGGCAGATCGGAAACGCGTCGGCGAGCGCCCGGCCCATGCCGACTTTCTGCGCGCCCTGGCCCGGGAAGATGAACGCGATCACGGCTGGCAGCTCACCGCCGACAGCTGCTCGACGAAGCGCTGCGCCGCGAACCGGTACGCCATCGCGATCGCGTTGCGGACCGCCTTCGCGCTCGATCGGCCGTGGCCGACGATCGCGATGCCGGCCACGCCGAGCAGCGGCGCGCCGCCGTACTCCGAGTAATCGACGCGGCGCTTGAAGCGCCGCAGCGCGCGCCGCGTCAGCAGCGAACCGACCCGCAGCGTCACCGTGCTCGACAGCTCCTCGCCCAACAGCGTCTCCATCGTCTCGACGAGCCCTTCGCTGATCTTCAGCGCGATGTTGCCGGTGAAGCCGTCGGCGACGATCACGTCGGCGGTCCCGCGGTAGACGTCGCGCGCCTCGACGTTGCCGATGAACGCCAGCGGCGCGCTCTTCAGCAGGCGGTGCGCTTCGCGCGTCAGCTCGTTGCCTTTCGTCGCCTCTTCCCCGATCGACAGGAGCCCCACCCGCGGCGCCTCGATCCCGAACAGCACGCGCGCATACACGCTGCCCATCACGGCGAACTGCAGCAGGTGCTGGGGACGGCATTCCACGCTGGCGCCGACGTCGAGCAGGACCGCCGGGTGCCGGCGCGTGGGGATCGTCGCGGCGAGCGCCGGCCGATCCACGCCCGGCAGCATGCCGAACGCGGCGTGCGCCGCCATCACCGTCGCGCCGGTGTGGCCGGCGCTGAAGAGCGCCGACGCGTCGCGCCGGGCCACCAGGCCCGCCGCGACGCGAATCGACGCGTTCGGGTTGCGCCGCAGCGCCGCCGTCGGCGCATCGTCGCTCATCCGAACGGCGTCGCCCGCCGGGACGATCCGCACGCGCGCCGGCGACACGTCGGGATGACGCGCGACCTCGGACGCGAGCGCGTCGGGCTGCCCGACCAGCGTCACACCCAGATCGAAATGCCGCGCCGCCGTCAGCGCGCCGTCGACGATGGGGCGCGGACCGAAGTCCCCGCCCATCGCGTCAACGGCGATCCAGATCAGTTGAACCTCACTCCTCGTTGACGGCACGCGCCTGGCGGCCGCGGTAGTACCCGCAGTTCGAGCACACGCGATGCGGCTGTTTCGGCTCGTGGCAATGCGGGCACTCGCTGAGGCCCACCGCCTTCAGCGCGTCGTGCGTGCGCCGCTTGGCCGTCCGTGTCTTGGAGTGTCGTCGTTTTGGATTGGGCATGTCGGTTCTCAGTTCTTCGTTTTCAGTTCGCGCAGCACGGCGAGCCGCGGGTCTTCCCAGTCACGCTTGCAGTCGCACGTCTCGCGGTTCAGGTTCGTGCCGCACTGGGGGCACAGCCCTCTGCACGCCTCGACGCAGAGCGGCTTCATCGGCAGCGACAGGTAGAACTGCTCGTCCAGCAGCTGTCCGAGGTCGATCTCCTCGTTCTGGTAGAACGCGGTCGTCAGGTCGTCTTCCGCGATCTCGCGCTCGGGCTCGCCGGTGTTCTGCGCCTGCGGCTGATAACGCAGGTCGAAGTGCGAGTCCACCGGCCAGCGGAACGGCTCCAGGCAGCGGCTGCATCGCAGTTCGAGCGTCGTCTTGGCGCCGCCGACGAGATGGAACTGCTCCTCGTCCTTGTGGATGTCGAACGCCAGCGTCACCGGCTCGAGAACCCGGTATTCGCCATCCGATTCGAAGGCGTCCGGCGGATAGACCTTCTCGTAGTGCTCGTGCGCCGTCCGGATCTTGCTTAAATCCAACAACATGGAACCATTCAGCATACTACACAATCGCCGCGTGTGGCACCCGGCACGCTTCTGGCTGGCGGAGTCGTCGTGCCGCCCCGCCGCGTCGGTCCATCCGCGGTCCTCGCACTCGCGATCGCGGCGGTCGTCGGGTGCGGGCCGCACCGCATCGCATCGCGCCGCGACCTGCCGACGCCGGCGCTGAACGTCGACGTCGACGGCGTTCGCATCAACTACACGCGGGACGGCGCCGGATCGACGGATCGCCCGACGCTCGTGCTCGTCCATGGATTCGGCGCGTCGCTCGACTCGTGGAACGACGTGCACCTGGCGCTGGCGTCGGCGTTCCCGGTGGTGCGCCTGGACCTGAAGGGCTCCGGCTTTTCCGACAAGCCGGACGACGGGCGGTACGCGGTGGACGATCAGGCGCGGCTGCTCCGCGACTTCCTCCACCGCACCGGCCTCACCCGCGTCGTCCTCGTCGGTCACTCGCTCGGCGGCGGCATCGCGATCGAAACCGTCGTGGCCAACGCGAGCGACCCGAATCCGATCCGGATCGACGGGCTCGTGCTGATCGATCCGGCCGGGTACCCGCAGCGGTACCCCGACTTCGTCGCCATGCTGCGCAACCCGGTCACCCGTTTCCTCTCGCAGTTCACGTCTCCCGAGTTCCGCGTGCGGTACGTCCTCGAGCGCAGCTTCGCGATCGCGGCGCGCGTCACCGACGAGCGCGTGCGGCGCTACGCATACTACCTGAGGCTGCCCGGCGCCGAGCGCGCGCTCGCGTCCACGGCGCAGCAGCTGCGGTACGGCACGCTCGACGATCTGCGGCGCGAGCTGGCGGGAATCCGCGTGCCGACGCAGATCGTCTGGGGCGAACGAGATCGCGTGTTCCCCTGCCGCGACGCGCAGTTCTTCCACGACGCGATCGCCGACTCCGTCCTGTCGACGCTGCCCGCGAGCGGTCACGTGCCGCAGGAAGAAGAGCCCGGACCCACGGCGACGATTCTGAAATCGTTTCTCGCGCGCGTATCTCCGCCCTGATTTCCCGTGCAGCGGCGCGGCCCCGCCGACGGCGCTCGGCTACAATCCGCGCATGAGCTGTCGGATCAGCCGCGTTCTGTCCTGCACGCTCCTCCTCCTCGCAATCGCCGTCGCTCCTGCCGCCGCGCAGGCCGATCTTGCGGCGCCGCGCATCACCGGTATCCCGCGCGACGGAGATCGGGTCCTCGCCGGTCAGCTGCCGGCGTCGACGTCGACGAACCTCGTCGCCGTCCGGATCGATCTCACCGACACGGCGACGACGACGCTGACGCCGACGGTCGAGGGCAGCGCGTTTACGGCGTCGCTGCACACGCTGCTGCGCGCCGGGCAGACCGTCGACGTCCGCTACTTCGCAAACGGCGGCTGGTCGCCGTGGTCCGACGCCGTGTACGTCCAGCCGCGCGCGCCGAGCGACCTCCTCTACTCGTACGACGACGACGACAACCCGTTCGAGGTGGCGGCGTTCATCGGCGCGAGCATGGACCAGTTCGCCTCGGCGGAAGACCGGGCAGCCGCCGGCCTCGGCAGCGACGCGAACGGCGTGAACGTCAACACGCACGTCCACATGACGGCCGGTTTCGAGATGGGCTATCGGCTGATCGGCCACGCGCACAGCGAACGCCAGTGGTGGGTGTTCTCGCGCGCCATCTACGCCGTCCGCAGCGGAGAGGACTTGTGCACGAGCGCGGCGGCCGAGCCGCAGTTCCCGTGCGTCCTCCGCCAGAGCGGGAGCGATGCGCTGCCGGCGCTGTCCAGGATCATCCAGGACGCCCACAGTTTCGAGACGATCAGCGGCGTCCGGTTCGACATCGCGACGCTCCAGGCGGCGTCGCAGACGCCGGTCAAGTGGTACGCGTTCGGCCAGGCCGGCGCGATCCTGCTCGAAGGCGCCGACAGCGCGAAGAACCAGTGGACCGTCGGCATGGGCCTGCGAATCCCGGAGGGATCGTTCAAGGAGACGCGGGTCGAGGTCGGGCCGGGCCGGTCGGAGGTGTTCGCGTCGCACCCGTGGCCGCGATGGAAAGTGCACGGGTTCCTCGCGTTTCCGATCGCGGGCAGCGTGCGCGGCTACGCCGAGATCCGGACCGACGCCGACGTCCCGAGCTTCCGCACCATCAGCCTGTTCACGGTGCTCGGCGTGCACTACGAAATCGGCGATCTGGTGAAGAAGTAGATGGGCGTCGACTGGGGCGGCCTCGTCAAACGGATCCTCGGCCTCACGTCGACCTCGGCGGGCCAGGAGCTCGTCGTGCGCGTGTGGGAGTTCCCGCCCGAGTACTGGCGCGAGCGCACCATCCGCCCGAGCGCCAGCCTGTTTCCCGAGTGGGATCGGATTCCCGAGGCGAAGCGCGGGCTCGGGCTCGCGTTTTCGGGCGGCGGCACGCGCGCCGCGTCGGCGACGGTCGGACAGCTGCGCGGCCTGCGCACGAACGGATGGCTCGATCGGTTCGGATACATCTCCAGCGTTTCGGGCGGCACGTGGGCGGCGATCCCGTACGTGTTCTCGCAGCACGACGACGAGACGTTTCTCGGGCCGGCGCGCGCGCCGCAGGAGATCACCTGGCAGAGCCTCGTCACGATTCCCGACGGGGCGTTCAACGGCAACATCGCGAACGCCGCGCTCGACCGCGGCAAGGTGCTGCTCGAAATCCTTCAGCGCGTGGTGACGAAGAACGACACCGTGCAGGGCGCGCTGACGAAGCTGCTCGGCAGGACCCTGGGCATCGACGCGCGTGACACCGCCCAGTACATCGCCGACCTCGCGCACGCGGGCGATCTCGTTCGCGAGCAGACGTTCGCCAGCCTGCTCAGTTCGGCGTTTCTCGCCGGCCAGATGGACGGCGGCGAGAGCCGGTACTTCTCCTGGCGGGCCGACGACTGCGACGAGATCCGCAACGCGAATCCCGGCGTGCCGTTCCCCGAAGGGTTCGCCATCCCGACGCGGACCGATCGGCCGTTCATCATCGCGAACGCCGCCGCGCTGCATCGCATCCCGGGGTTCAGGCAGTCGCCGGTGCCGGTGGAGTACACGCCGCTGTACTGCGGCACGCGCCAGCAGATCGGACCGGCAATCGGCGGCACCTACGTCTGGTCCGCGGGCTACGGGACCCACTCGCCGACGGCGATGCTCGGCAACGGTCCGGTCCGCGGCTACGTGCGCGCGACGACGCGCGATGCGGCGCGGCCGTTCAGCCTCGCCGACGTGCTGGGCAGCAGCGGCGCCGCGCCGGAATTTCTCCTCGCGGATCTGCCGGGTCCGCAGGCGATCAACGCGCTCTCGACCGAGTACGCCGCGTCGTACTTCGCGCACCTGCCGACGTGGTCGATCCGCCACGGCGCCGTCAGCGGCACGCTCCGCGGCGTTCCGCACGCCGACGGCGGCGCAATCGACAACCTCGGCCTGCTCGCGCTGCTCGCCCGCCAGGTCAAACGCGTCATCGTCTTCGTCAACGCCGACGAGCACTTCCAGGTGAGCGACGATCTGCAGGACATCTGCGGCATCGGCACCTCGCAGGACGCCAAGGAGGATCACGGCCTGTGCCAGGTGTTCCCGGCGCACTACTGGCACGAGATGCAGCGCCAGTTCAACGAGTGCGTCGAGCGGCAGGAGCCGACCGTCTGCTGCGGCGACGACTGGCAGGTTCTCGACAACCAGATCTTCAACGTGCAGGGTTACGCCGGGCTGAAGATCGCGATCGTGTACAACTTTCCGAACGAAGCGTGGCGTCGGCTCCTGCCCGAGGACGTGCGGGCGCGCGTCCCGCCGTTTCCGGGCAAGGTCGATCACGACGCGAACGGACACCCGATCCCGCCCGACGATCAGCTGAAGCGGTTTCCGTGGTACCACACGATTGCGGAACAGGTGTCGCTGTCGCCGCCGAAAGTGCAGGTGCTGGCGCTGGCGCCGCAGGCGACGCAGCTGCTGTCACACCTCGCGTGGTGGTCGATCACGCATCCGAAGACCCGCGAGAAGATCGAGCGGCTGTTCGGTACGGCGCTGACCGGGCGCTAGTCGATGGCCCACGGCTTGGGGATGAAGAGCCGCTCGTAGAGCCGGACGGCGTACCGATCGGTCATCCCCGCGATGAAGTCGCGCGTCGCGGCGTCGAGGCCTTCCGCTTCGACCGTCTTCGCGTCGAGGAATTCGTCGGGGCACTCGCGGACCTTTTCCCACAGCCCCGTGAGGATGCCGGACGCTTTCTTGAACTCGGTCGTCGCGACGCTGTTCTCGTAGACCGTCTCGAAGAGAAACGCCCGCAGCCCGAGGATCGCCTGCAGCACGCGGTCGGTCATGCGAATCTCGGTCAACCCGCCGGCGAGCGTTTCGGTGACGACATCGCGCACGAGCGTGCCGATGCGCGCCGACGCGCTCTTGCCGAGCACCTCGACGTGCTCGCGCGGCAGGTCGGCCGCGTGCAGCAGCCCCGCGCGCGTCGCATCGTCGATGTCGTGGTTGACGTAGCCGATCAGATCGGCGACGCGCATGATCTGCCCTTCGATCGTGCTGGCGCGCAGGTTGGGGGCCATGCCGACCGGCGCGCCCGACTTCCCCTTCGAGTGCTTCGCGATGCCGTCGCGGACCTCCCACGTCAGGTTCAGCCCGTGGCCGTCGTTCTCGAGCACGTCGACGATGCGAAGGCTCTGTTCGTAGTGGTTGAAGCCGCCGGGCATCAGGCGATCGATCACCCGCTCGCCGGCGTGGCCGAACGGCGTGTGCCCCAGATCGTGGCCGAGGGCGATCGCTTCGGTCAGCTCCTCGTGGAGCCGCAGCACCTTCGCGATCGTGCGCGCGATCTGCGACACCTCGAGCGTGTGGGTGAGGCGCGTCCGGTAGTGGTCGCCGGTGGGCGCGAAGAAGACCTGCGTCTTGTGCTTGAGCCGGCGGAACGCCTTGCTGTGGATGATGCGATCGCGATCGCGCTGAAACGCCGGACGGACGTCGTCTTCCGGCTCGACGCGGAGGCGTCCGCGCGAGTCGGCGCTCTTGGCCGCCTGCGCCGCGAGGATCTCGCGTTCGCGCTGCTCGAGTTGCTGACGAAGGGTCACAGCTGCTCGAGGAAGCTTACGCCATGCGCGAGCGATCCGAGGCCGAACACCTCGGCGAGCGTCTGCCCGACGTCGGCGAAGGTGCGGCGCGTGCCGAGGTCGACGTTCCGGCGCACGCGCGGACCGAACGCGAACAGCGGGACGTATTCGCGCGCGTGATCGGTGCTCGGCGTGGTCGGATCGTTGCCGTGGTCGGCGGTCACGATCAGCAGATCGCGTTCGCGCAGCCGCGGAAGCAGCGACGCGAGGCGCGCGTCGAACCGCTCGAGGTTGCGGGCGTAGCCCGCCACGTCGTTGCGGTGGCCGTACTGCGTGTCGAAGTCGACGAGGTTCGCGAAGATCAGGCCGCGATCGACCTGCGCCATCTCGCGATCGACTTCGTCCATGCCGTCGTCGTCGCTGCGGGTGTGCGTCGCCCTGGTGATGCCGCGGCCGGCGAAGAGATCCTCGATTTTGCCGATGGCGATCACCGCCAGGCCGGCGGCTTTCGCGCGATCCAGCAGCGTTTCGCCGTAGGGCGGCAGGGCGTAGTCGCGTCGGTTCGTGGTGCGCGTGAAACGGCCCGGCGCGCCGACGAACGGCCGGGCGATGACGCGTCCGACGCCGAGTCCTTCGCCGACGATGCGATAGGCGATCTCGCAGGCGCGATACAGCTCTGGGAGCGGGACGGTTTGCTCGTGCGCGGCAATCTGAAACACGCTGTCGGCGGAGGTGTAGACGATCAGCTTGCCGGTGCGCAGGTGCTCGGGGCCGAGTTCGTCGATGATCGCGGTGCCCGAGGCGGCTTTGTTGCCGAGGACGCCGCGGCCGGT
>Ga0070741_10005431_pt1 | contig 28375 bp, 31 predicted proteins | sample Coa_R1_4_FD_66440 | JGI IMG/M metagenome (GOLD analysis project Ga0070741, IMG submission 66440) | Surface soil microbial communities from Centralia Pennsylvania, which are recovering from an underground coalmine fire - Coalmine... | ecosystem: Environmental > Terrestrial > Soil > Unclassified ... | reverse complement strand
ACCTCGCCGAGCGAGCCGCCGAAGACGCTGGCGTCGTGGGAGAAGACGAAGACCTGGCGGCCGTCGACGGTGCCCCAGCCGGTGACCACGCCGTCGCCGCGGATCTTCTTCTCCTCCATCCCGAAGGTGGAGGTGCGGTGCACCGCGAAGGCGTCCATCTCGGTGAACGAGCCGGGGTCGAGCAGCCGCTCGATGCGCTCGCGCGCGGTGAGCTTGCCCTTGCGATGCTGCGACTTCTCCGCCGCGCCGCCGCGATGGACGGCGTCGTACCGGCGCTTGCGCAGCAGGTTGATCTTGCGCTCGGTGACGCTTCCCGGGGGGCCGGCGGCGGCGCTGCCGTTGGTGGCGGCGGCAGCCTGGCGCAGCTCCCCCGCGCTCAGCTTGGGACGGTCTCCGGCTCCCGCGGGCGGGATGCCGGGCTTGCTGGAACGGGCCATCGCAGGCCAAGGGTAGCCGAGCGCGCGCCAGCTACGCGGCGCTCTGGCGGCGCCTCCTGATCAGGAAGAGGGCGACGAGCATGGCCACGAGCCCGGCGAGGACGCCCAGCACCAGGGCCCAGGGGAAGAAGCCCAGCTCCAGCGGCGCGCTCACCGCCGTGGCCGAGGGACCGCCGGTGACCCGGGCGTGGATGGTCGCCGTGGCCACCGCCCTGCCCCAGAGCGGCAGTCCGCTCCACACCGCGGTCACCGTGGCGCGGCCGCCGGGGATGACGTAGAGCCCGCCAGGGCCGAGCGGCAGGGTGGCCACCGCGTTCCCCGACCCGTCGCGCACCGTCACCTCTCCCGTGAAGGTGAAAAGCACGTTGCCGGTGTTGTCGACGTCGACGCTGAAGTGCTCGCCGTCGTGCTGCTGCGCGCCCTGCAGGGGTCCCGCCGCGGCCACCAGGCGGACGCTGGGAAGCACGGTGACGTCGACGATCAGCGCGGCCCGGGTGAGCAGGTGCACGCCGCCGGCGTCGGTGCTGGTCTCGGCGACCACGACCGCGCCGAGGAACTCGCCCGCCGGCTGCGCATCCGGCACCGTGACGGTGAACGGGTCGCTCACCTCGCGGCCGGGGGGGACGGTGATCGACGGCTGGGCCACGGCCATCCAGGCGCCGACCTGGTGCGGCTGCGCGCCCTCCGCGGCGGGCGCCACGCCGCCGCCGGTGGCGGCCACCATGTCGGCGCCGTGCACCGCGAAGCTGAGCGGCTCGGCCGTGAAGTTGCTCACCACGACGGCATCGCCCACCGAGGCGCCGCCCGCCGGCAGCGCGTAGGCGAAGTGGTTGTGGTTCAGCGTCGTCTTGCCGGAGAGCGCCGCGCGCACGCCGTAGGTCGGGCCTGAGGACGCTGCCGCCGGAGGTGTCGACGCCGCGAGGACGGGCGCGGCCGGTGCGCCGGCGATCACCGCGCAGACACCGATGCCGAGCAGGGATCGCCGTCGCAGTCCGGACTGCGCCAAGGTCTGCTTCCGCCTCCTGCTCGGCATCGTGGCGATGCGCGGGTTACCCGGTGATCGTATAGGTGATCGTGCCGGTGTAGACGCCGGTCGGCGTGCCGCCGGGGACGGTCACCGACATCGTCGAGCCCGCCTGCGTGTACACGCCCTGCACCGTCGACGCCGCCGTCGCCAGGGTCAGGGGACTCGACGCCGTGGTGCCAGGGGTGCCGTCGGTGCCGCTCAGCGTTCCGCCGGTGCCCGCCGTCGGGGTTCCGGTGGAACCGACGCCGCCGCCGAGGGTGAGGCCGGGAGTCACGCTCATGTCGGTGAAGTGGATGGCGTTGGCGCCGTTGACCCAGTCGGTGGAGGTCATGGTGACGCTCCACGCGGAGCCGTCGTTGAGCGTGTTGGTGAAGGCAACGGTGCCGAGCGCGACGTTGGCGTTGCCCGTGCCCGGCACCAGCGTGGGCGTGATCGCCGGCGGCGCGGTGACGGTCAGCGTGCCGGCGACCACGGTCGCGGTGACGCTCTGCGAGCTGTTGCCGCTTGCTGCGGCGACGGGCTTGCCGGGCAGGACCGCCGCCGCCGCCGCGGCGATGGTGACACCGGTGAGCGCCAGAGCCCTGCGCGCTCCCACTCCCTCTCTCATGGCCTGTCAGCCTCCCAAAACCTACCAGGACTGCTGCCATGAAGCCTAGGTACGCCGGGCGCGCGCGGTGACCACGGCGGCGTAACGGGCGGGCAAACACATTCGGTCCGGTGACACGCGCCGGTTGCGAGCGTCACCGGACCGTCATTGCGTGCGCGTCGAAGCGCGGTCAGCCGCCGGCGGGCTCTCCTGTGCTGGGGTCGAGGATCAGCTTGGCGTCGCGCGCGTGCGCCATGTCGAACATGCCGAGCAGCGAGCCGGCCACCGCGTCGCTGCTGCCGCCGCCGATGCGGCCGAGCGACCAGTTGTCCTCGATGAAGCGGAGGATCGAGGACTGGTCGGTGAGGCTGTGGTCGACGTCGTTCTGCCGCGCGTACGAAGAGATCACCAGCAGCGGCAGGCGCGGGCCGTAGCCGCAGCGCGCCTGCTCGCTGACGCCGCTGCCGTTGCCCGGCACCGAGCGCGGGTTGCCGCAGCGGCCGGCGCCGCTTAGCGTGTCGAGCGCCGTCTGCGAGCCGAGCAGCACCGGCGCCATCACGTGGTCGTACCAGCCGTCGGAGTCGTCGTAGGAGATGACCACCGCCGTGTCCTTCCAGAAGCTCGAACGCTGCAGGCGGTTGAGGGTGTCGACGAGGAAGGCCTGCTCGTCGAGTGGATCGGAGTAGCCGGCGTGCCCGTCCTGGTACTTGGCCGCCTTGAGGAAGCTCACCGCCGGCATGCTGCCGTTGTCGACGGTGGCCCAGAAGTCGGCCAGGTCGTACTGGTGGTTGGCCTGGTCCTGGCCACCGATGGCGGCGATCGACGTCGGCGGCAGATGCATCGGGTTGGCCGTCGAGGCGTAGTACTCGAAGGGCTGGTGATGCGGGCTGTAGTCGGTGACGGTGGCACCCGACACGTTCTTGTGCGTCCCCTTGCAGACCTGGCTCAGGTTGTCGGTGCCGGTCTCGCCGGGGACGTAGCCGGGGCTGGCGAAGCCACCCTGGAACCAGCCCCAGGAGACGTCCTGCGCGTTGAGCAGGTCGCCGACGTTCCTGCCGGCCTGGGCGATGACGTTGGACCCCGAGCAGGTGTCGAACATCGGGTCGGAGTCGCTGTACACGGTGCCGTCGCCCTGCGGCTGCGGGCTGCCGGGGGTGGCGGCCTGCGACGTCTTGGGCCCGCACGCGGGCTGGCTGCCGTACACGGAGTCCTGCGGACCGCAGGTGGCGCCGTAGGTGTTGCCGACGACGAGGTTGAGCACGCCGGGCGTGGAGGGGCCGAAGCCCGTGCCGAAGGAGTTGTCGCTCATGGCGAAGCTCTGCGCGTAGTTCCAGAGCGCGGTGACGGTGTTGCCGTCGTAGTAATCGAGGACCGCCTCGTTGCCGGGCGTCGGCGCGCCGCCGAGACACTCACCCAGCGTCTCCGGGTGCGACGGGCTGCCCGCCGTCGCGCTGGTGTTCTCGACGAACATGTCCATGGCGCCGTGGTCCTCGGCGTTCTGCTCGGCGGTGTACTCGTGGTCCTGGTCGCAGGTGACCGCCTGGCTTCGGTCGAGGCGCTGCGGGTTGGCGCTGTTGGGGTTGTCGGTGAGCAGCGCGCTGTTCAGGCCGTCGACGGTGGGCGTGCCCCGGCTCGCGGTGAAGGCCGGCTCGCCCGACGGGTTGGCGGCGTTGGGATAGGTGCCGAAGTAGTGGTCGAAGGAGACGTTCTCCTGGAAGATGACCACCAGGTGCTTGATCGGCGTGGTGGTGGCGATGCCCGCCGCGGGATCGGTGCCGCCGCCGTTGGCACCGGCCGTGGCGGGGATGATCGCGGCGGCGGCGACTGCCGCGGCGGCGAGCGTGACGGTGAAGGCCCGGGTCTGCTTCATGCGCGCCATGCTGCGCGGCGCGGTGTTGGCAACGCGGTAAGGCGTGCTTAAGGGCTGGCGAATGGCCGTTGCGGTGTGCGAATGTGGCGGCGCAGATGAGCCAGCCCATCCCTCTTGCCGCCGGTGTGTGGCGCCTGCCGACGGCGCCGCGCGACCTGGTCAACTCCTTCGTGTTCGCCGAGCCCGACGGCTCGCTGACCCTGGTCGACGCGGGCGTCAAGGGAATGGCGCCCAAACGCATCGCCGCGGGCCTGGCCGCCCTCGGCAAGCAGCCGTCCGACGTGCGACGCATCCTGCTCACGCATGCGCACAGCGACCACGCGGGCGGCGTCGCGCGCGTGCAGAAGCTGACGGGGGGCGGCATCGAGACCCACGACGACGAGGCGCGCTGGGTGCGCGACGGACGGCCGCCGCCGCCCAATCGCCAGACGGCGCTGGGCCGCGTCGCCAACCTGCTGCCCGCCAGGCTGGAGCGCGCCGAGGTGGTCGCGACGTTCGGCGACAACCAGCTCCTCGACGTCGCCGGCGGCCTGCGCGTCCTGCACACGCCGGGACACACCATGGGCCACTGCTCGTTCCTGCACGAGCCGAGCGGCGTGCTCATCACCGGCGACTCGCTGTTCAACTGGTTCCACCGCATGCGCTGGTCGTACCAGCTCTTCTGCACCGACTTCCCGCTCTCCAAGCAGACGGCGGAGCGGCTCGGCGAGGTCGACTACGAGGTGGCCGCCTTCACCCACGGTCCTGAGATCCGCGACGGCGCGCGAGAGAAGGTGCGCGACTTCCTGCGCCGCAACACGGCGCGCTGAGGTCAGAACGGGCCCAGGCTGAAGGCGAAGTCCAGCCCGGCGGCGGCGGGGACGGTGGTGTGTGCGCTGACGATGTCCATGCGGCACGGGCCCGAGGGGAAGACGCCGGTGTTCGGCGCGTACTCGCAGGCGGCGACGGCGATGCCGGCCCCGGGCAGGGCGAACGCCCATTGCGGCAGCGTCTGGGCGTCGGGCCGCGACCACTCCACCGCACCGCTGCGCCAGTCGAGCACCTCGATGCCGGGAACTCGCTGCAGCACCGCCGCCGATTGCGGCGCGTCGAGAGAGACGGCGACTGCCCTGCCGTCGCCGCTGAACGCCGCGGGCCAGCCGCGCGCGTCGAGCCGTTGCACGGCGCCCGTCGGCATGTCGACGACGGCGACGCGGTGGCCGGCGTCCTGATAGGCGACGTCCTCGCCGTCGGGGGAGGCGATCGCCGGCTGCGCGCAGGCGCCGGTGCAGAGGACGCGCTCCACCGTCGCGGTGCCAGCGTGCAGGTCGAGGCGCAGCGCGGCGGTCGTCTGGCCGGGCCCTCGCGCGGTGAGCAGCACGACGGCCGCCTGCCGCGTCCCAGAACAGGCGAGCAGGCTCGCAGACTCGGCGCCCTGTGCGCCGCTCAGTGACGTCTCAGCGCTGAGATCGGGCCTGCCGGTGACGCTGTCGAGGTCGACGCGCAGGGCGTTGGCCCCGGCACTGAGACGGCAGATTCCGGAGCTGTCGTCCGCCCACACCGTCTGGCCGCCGGCGGGGAGGCTCCTCTGCCAGATGCCGTCCTCGGAGTAGACGTCAGTGTCGAGGAGCAGGTCGTGGCCGTCGGGCGAGGGCAGGACCTCGGGCTGCTGCGCTCCGCGGCTGGCGTCCCTGGTCACCGAGAGGTCGACGGTGCCGCGGTCATGGCCCGCCGCGTCCACGGCGTGCAGCGGATACGGCGCCGCCGCGACGCCGTCCCAGTTGGCCCAGTAGACGACGTCGGTTCCGGCCGGCACCGTCGAGAACAGCGCGGGAGGCGGGGTGGGCGCAGCCGGCGACGGCGCGATCGACCTCGGGGTTGCCGTCGGCGCGGGCAGGCCCACCACCGCGCGCGGCGCCGTGAGCTGCTTCACGGCCACCGTCACCGCCACGCCGGCCGCCGGTACGAGCGCGAGCACGAGGGCGATGCCGAGTGGCCCGATGCGCCGCGGGCCGCGGGGAGCGTCGCTGCCGTCCACAGCCATTTCCTCCCGTCGCTGCAGCGGCGGGGCAGGCGCGCGTCGCTAGAACAGCGCGCTGGGCCGGTATACCCCAAAGACGGAGCGCAGCGTGTTCGAGACCTCGCCGACGGTGGCGTAGTGGGCGAGCGCCTCCCGCATGTGGGGCAGCAGGTTGTCGCTGCCCTCGGCGGCGTCGTGCAGCGCGGCGAGGGCGCGGTCGACGGCGGCCTGGTCGCGCCCGGCACGCACCTCGCGGACGCGGCGCACCTGCTCGTCCTCCAGCTCCGCGGAGATGCGCAGGATCTCGACGTCCTGCTGCGACGTCTCGGTGAAGCGGTTGACTCCGACGACGACTCGCTCGCCGCGCTCCACCAGCTGCTGGTGCCGGTACGCCGAGTCCTGGATCTGCCGCTGGTAGAAGCCCTGCTCGATGGCCTGCACCGCGCCGCCGAGCTGGTCGACGCGCTCCATGAGCGCACGCGACGCCTCCACCAGACGCTGGGTCAGCGACTCGACGAGATACGAGCCACCCATGGGATCGGCGACGCTGCCGGCGTTGGCCTCGTAGGCGATGTACTGCTGGGTGCGCAGCGCGATCTCAGCGGCCTGCTCGGTGGGGAGCGCGAGCGCCTCGTCGAAGGAGTTGGTGTGCAGCGACTGGGTGCCGCCCGCCACGGCGGCGAGCGCCTGGATGGCGACGCGCACCACGTTGGTGAGCGGCTGCTGCGCGGTCAGCGTCGCGCCGCTGGTCTGCGCGTGGAAGCGCAGCATCTGCGAGCGCGGGTCCTGGGCGCCGAAGCGGTCGCGCATCACCTCCGCCCAGATCGCGCGCGCCGCCCGGAACTTGGCGACCTCCTCGAAGAAGTCGTTGCTGACGTTGAAGAAGAAGCTGAGCCGCGGGGCGAACCTGTCGACCGCCAGGCCGGCGTCGATGGCCGCCTGCACGTAGGCGATGCCGTTGGCCAGGGTGAAGGCGATCTCCTGCGGCGCCGTCGCCCCCGCCTCGCGGATGTGGTACCCGCTGATGGAGATGGTGTTCCAGCGCGGCAGCTTCTCGGCGCACCATGCGAACGTGTCGGTGACCAGCCGCATCGACGGTCGCGGCGGGAAGATGTACGTGCCGCGCGCCGCGTACTCCTTGAGGATGTCGTTCTGGATGGTGCCGCCCAGCAGGGTGGTGTCGATGCCCTTGCGCTCGGCGGCCAGCTCGTAGAGCAGCAGCAGGATCGACGCCGGCGCGTTGATGGTCATCGAGGTGGTGACCTTGTCCTGCGGGATGCCGTCGACGAGCAGCTCCATGTCGGCCAGCGAGTCGATGGCCACGCCGACCTTGCCCACCTCACCGCGGGCCATGGGGTCGTCGGAGTCGTAGCCCATCTGGGTGGGCAGGTCGAAGGCTGTCGAGAGACCGGTCTGCCCGGCGCGGAGCAGGTAGTGGAAGCGCTTGTTGGTCTGCTCGGCGCTGCCGAAGCCGGCGTACTGGCGCATCGTCCAGAGCCGCGAGCGGTAGCCGTCGGCGCGCACACCGCGCACGAAGGGATAGGTGCCGGGAGCCGCCTGCTCCGGCGGCGCCGTCGCCGCGGCGTAGAACGGCTCGAGCGGCAGCCCGCTCTCCGTCTCGACCGGCGACGGCTCCGGCTCCGCACCGGCGTCGCGCTGCGGCTGCGCCGGGCGCTCCGACACCGTGGCCATCAGTGCGTCCCGGCGGCCTCCGGGTCCGGCTGGCACAGCTCGGTGAGCACCCCCGCCGCCGCCTTGGGATGGACGAAGGCGACCAGCCGCCCGCCTGCGCCCTTGCGCGGCTCGGTGTCGAGCAGCTGCGTGCCGTCGGCGGCGAGGCGGTCGAGCGCGTCGCGCACGTCACTGACGCCGTAGGCGACGTGGTGGATGCCGCCGCCGCGCTTCTCCAGGAACTTGGCGATCTTCGACTCCGGGCCCAGCGAGCCGAGCAGCTCGATGCGCGACTCGCCCACCTCGAACATCACCGTCTCGACGCCGTCGGACTCGACGACCTCGCGATGTGACGGCTCCACGCCGAAGAGCTGCGCGTACGCGCTCGCCGCCGCGTCCAGGTCGGGGACGGCGATGCCGATGTGGTCGATCTTCTCCAGCATGCGAACCAACTCCCTCACGATGCCTCGGGAGATCGAGTATAGAAGGCGAGCCCAAGCTCGCCCCCGCAGGCTTCAGCCTGCCGAGAGGGGGTCGGGGGGAGATCTGCTCCCCCCGTTGGGCGCGCGTCTGAGCGCGCCGGGAATCTTCAGCCCAGCAGCGCCAATGCCGCAGCGCAGGCGGCCGGCATGTCCTCGCGCAGGCTGTGGAACGACCAGATGCCGCGCTTCTCGCTGCGCACGAACCCGGCCTCGCGCAGCTTGCCGAGGTGGTGGGAGATGGTCGGCTGCGACTGTGCGAAGGCGGCGGTGAAGTCGCAGACGCAGATGGGCTGGGCGGCGTCGCTGAGCATGCGCAGCATCTGCAGGCGGGTGGGGTCGGCCAGGGCGCGGAAGACGCCGGCGAGGGCGTCGACCCGCTCGGCGGGGAGCGGCAGGGCGATGTCGACGCAGCAGCCGCGGGTGCGGGCGGCGAGCTCGATGGAGGTCACGGCCCCACCATGGTAGCGATTGACGTCCGTCGATGGGTCCAGCTTCTCAGCGCCGTTTCAGGCGCGCCCGCGGCCCTCCGCGGGAGACTTCACCGTGGCCCAAGCCATCTCCACCGAAGGACCAGGACACCGATGCTGTTCACACCTCTCCGCAAGGCGATCATCGCCGGGGCGGGCGTCGTCGCGGTCGGCGCCGCCGCCGGTGTCGGCGTGCATGCCGCCACCACCAGCCCGACCGCGCTGACCGCCAGCACCGCGACCCCAGCGGCCTCGCCCTCGCCCGGCGACGGCGGCAAGGTCTGCAAGCCCGCCCACCCGGCCGCCCTGGGCGCCGCCCGGCAGGTCCTGGCCATCGCCGCCTCCACCCTCGGCCAGACCCAGCAGCAGATCCTCGACCAGCTGCGCAGCGGCAAGACCCTCGACCAGATCGCCGGGTCGCAGGCCGCGACGATCGAGCAGCAGGCGCTCGACAAGCTCAAGACCGGCCTCGACAAGCGCGTCTCCGCGGGCAAGCTCAGCTCGACCCAGGAGACGGACATGCTCACCAAGGCCAAGGCGGCCCTGGACAAGGCGATGTCGAGCGACCTGAGCGGCAAGCTCCCGCCGGCCGGCGCTGCGGCCGGGTGCCCCGCGGGCGGCGTCCTGGGGATGCTCGTCCAGGTCACCGCACAGAAGACGGGGCTCAGCGTCCAGCAGGTGATGGCCGACCTCCAGGCTGGGCAGTCGATCGACCAGATCGCCGGGAGCAAGGCGGCCGACATCAAGTCGACCGTGCTGCAGATGCTGCAGCAGAAGGAGTCGTCGGCCCTCGACAAGCTGATGGGACGGGCCGGGCTCAAGGGGGCGGGCGGCCCCGGGCTCGGGCACGGGCGCTTCGGCGGCCCGAACCGGCCCAAGCCCTCGGCGACGCCGACCCCGTCGGCCTGAGAAGGCGCTCAGCGCCAGGAGAGCCCCGCCGGCCCTGTGGCCCGGCGGGGCTTCTTCTTTGGCGCGCAAAGGTCCGGTCGCGCGTGCGTGACCGAGCGTGAGCTCGCGCGGGGGCGGTGCTAGCGTCGGCGCGAGCTCATGACCCGTCCCACCCGGACCGTCCTCCTCGCCACCGGCGTGGCCGCCGCCCTGCTGGCGGTCATGGTCGCCATGTGGCTGGGGGTGAGCCGGCTGCAGGTCGGGCGCAGCGACTTCACCTCGGTCTACGCCGGCAGCACGCTGCTGCGGGAGGGCCAGGGAGCCCAGCTGTACGACGAGGCGGCGCAGGCACGGGTCCACGCGACGCTGCTGGCGCCGGGCGACCACGAGGGCAACCTGCCCTACCTCAACCCACCCGGCGCCGCGCTGCTGGCCATGCCCGTCACCGCGCTGAGCCTGCCCGACGCCTACCGGACCTGGTCGCTGCTCCAGCTGGTGCTGGTCGCCCTCGGCGTGGCCGCCGCGGTGCGCGCGGCTCCGTGGCCGCAGAGCGCGCCGCGCGGGCTGCGGGTGGCGGCGTGGGCGATCGCCACGGCAGGGGTGGGCGCGGCCAACACGCTGCTCCTCGGGCAGTGGGACGGCCTGCTCGCGCTGGGCGTGGGCATGGCGTACCTCTCCTGGCGGCGCGAACGGAACGCCAGCGCGGGCGTCTGGCTGGCGGCGGTCGCCATGCTGGTCAAGCCGCACCTCTTCCTCGGCCTCGCCGCGTTCCTGCTCTTCCGCCGCGACCGGCGCGCGCTGCTCGGCGCCGTCGCCGCCACGGTGGTGATCGCCGCGCTGTCGCTGGCGCTGGTCGGCCCGCAGGGCGTGGCCGGGTTCGTGCGCATCAGCCTCGCCGACGCCGACCGCTGGCCCCCGGCCATGCTGCTGGGCTTCTCCGGGCTCTTCGGCTCCTGGCTCGGCAACACGGCGACGGCGCACGCCCTCGCCGCCGCGGGCGACCTCGCCGCCGTGGCCGCCTGCGGCGTCCTGGGAGCCCGCTCCCGCGACCCCCGCAGGTTCGAGACAGCCCTGGCAGGAACGGTCGCGCTCAGCCTGGTCGCCGCGCCCCACCTGCTCACCCACGACCTGGTCCTGCTCGCCCCCGCCGCCGCCTGGATGCTGGGCCGCGCCGCCGCCCTCGACGGCGTGCAGCGCTGGCCCGGCCTGCAGTCGCGCCGCGTCCTCCTGCTCTGGCTGCTGCTCAACCTCGCCGCGCTCATCGACTACGGCAACACCAGCCCCGCGCCACCGGGCCGGATCGTGCCCATCGCCCTGGCGGCGCTCGGCCTGGTCGCCCTGCGCGCGGTCACCCCGCGCGCGGCGCCCGCCTACTCCGGCAGGGGCAGCGGCGTGGGAGGGGTCGTCGACCAGTCGTAGAAGCCGCGGCCGGCCTTGCGTCCCAGCCGGCCGGCGCCGACCAGCTTCTCCAGCAGCGCCACCGTGGCCGTGTCGCCGGGGTCGCCGGCGCGCTGGGCCCGGTCGCGGCGGACGTTGAGGACGGTGTCGAGGCCGCTGAAGTCGGCCAGCTGGAAGGGACCCATCGGCCAGTTGAGGCCGGACTTGACCGCAACGTCGATGTCGGCGAAGGAGGCGAAGCCGCCGGTGAGCAGCGAGAACGCCTCGCGCGAGGCGGCGCCGAGGATGCGGTTGACGACGAAGCCGTCGATCTCGCGCTCGATGACCACGGCGTGCCGGCCCATCCGCCTGCACCAGTCGACGGCGTCGGCGACGGTGGCGTCGCTGGTCTGCGGGTTGCGGACCACCTCGCAGACGTCCATCACCAGCACCGGATGGAAGAAGTGCATGTTGCAGACGCGCTCGGGACGCCTCGTCGCCGAGGCCAGGCGGCTGGAGACGATGGTGCTGCTGTTGGTGGCGATGCCCGCCTCCTCCGGGAGGTGGCGGTCCAGCTCGCCGAACGCCTGGCGCTTGGCCTCCACCTGCTCGACGATGGCCTCGATGGCCCAGCCGCAGGCGGCGGCCGACGCCGGCAGGTCGTCGGAGGTCTCCACCCTGGCCAGCGCCGCCTCGGCGTCCTCGGCGGCCATGCGTCCCTTGGCGACGCGGCCCTCCAGCAGCCTGCGGTTCTGCGCCACGCCGCGCTCCAGCTGGTCGCGCGACACGTCGACGAGGCGCACCTCGACGCCCTGCAGCGCCGCCTGCTGGGCGATCTGCGCACCCATGGTGCCGGCGCCCAGCACCAGCAGCCGTCCCTCTGCCGCCATCGCGAAGTCCCCTATGCCACCGAGAAGAGCCGGGTGATGCGGTTGAGCGTGTGGATGTGGTGCATGCCGCGGATGCGCAGCCTCCCGGTGCGCATCGCGCGGAGCACCTCGCGCCCGGGCTCGTCGAAGTAGTTGGGCAGGCCCAGCGCGCCGATGCGCAGCATGGAGAGGCGCATCAGCGTCTCCGAGTCCGTGCTGATGCTGACCCGCGGGCTGCCGGTGCGGCCGTTGTGGATGGTGCAGCGGTCGCCCGTGAAGCGCAGCGTGATCGACTGGTCGAGGTCCTTGACCTCGATGGCGACGTCGCTCTCCACCCTGCGGAAGTCGGCGAACTTGCCGGGCACGCGCTCCACGTTCTGCGCCAGCAGCGTGCCCATCATCGAGGCCAGGCCGTTGGCGCCGTCGCCCTCGGCGAGGACCACCTCAGCCATGCGCGGGGGGCCCCGCTACTCGTCGGGCCAGTTGACCGGCACCCGGGTGGTGCACTCGGTCATCTCCTGGGACGCCTTGGTGTAGCGCACCAGGGTGGGGAAGTCGCCCTTCAGCTTGAGCTGGCCGAGCATGATCCCCTTGGTGGCGTCGAGCTCCTTCTTGGCCACCGCCTTCCAGCGCGAGTAGGGGCCGGTGATGACGAAGTCGGCCTTCTCGGCGTCGTCACGGCTGACGATCTTGATGTCGCGCGCCTCGCCGTGCCAGAGGTCCATGAAGATTCCCTGGTCCTCGGGCACGTTCTTGTCAGGCTCGGCCAGAACCACCAGGCCGACGGTGCCCTCCCAGCCGGCCGCCGCCTGCTTGTAGACCTGCGACTTGTTGATCTCGTCCTTGTAGGCCTGGGCCCACTCGGGGCTGTACGCCTCGTACGCCACGGCTGCTCCTCCAAAATGCGTCGCCACCCAGCTCTCGCGGTTGACAGGGGTGTCAATCGTGGCGGTCGGCTCGGCAGTGTACGGACCGGCCCCGCGGCGCCGCAAGGGCGAGCGTGCGCCAGCCGTTGTGCACAGTGCCCGCATGTCCACGCCCGCGTCTCCCCGCGCCCGCCGCCGGCTGGGCCGGCTGCTGATGTGCCTCGGCGCCGGCGGGGCGCTGGTCGCCGGGGTGCTGGTGGTCGCCGCCCAGCGCGATGCCACGCCCACGGCCGCCCGTGGCGGCGCCGCCGCCTCCCCGACGCCCGCCGTCGTGGTGGCGCGCGGCTCGGCCGCGCCGCTGCCGGTGCTGCGCCCGCGGCTGGCCGCCGGGTCGGTGATCGCCCACCTCAGCGTCGCCGGCGGCCAGGCGCTGACCGTGGTCGAGGGCGCCGCGCAGCCGGGCACGCTTGGCCACGACGCGGCCACGGCCTACCCGGGCGAGCCCCACTCGATGCTGCTGGTGGCGGGCCCCGGGCTCAGCGTGCCGGCGCCCGCGGAGGGCGCGCTGATCCAGGTGGCGGCCGGCTACGGCGTCTACCGCTACCAGGTGACGGACACGCGCGTCGTCGCCGGCGGCGGCACCGCGGGACCGGAGGTGCCGGGTCTCCGGCTTCTCGTGCCGGTCGCCGGCGGCGTTCGCGTCACCTCGGCCTCGCTCCTCGCCGAGGATCCCGACGGCCAGGCCGAGCTGGCCCAGGAGACGGCGGTGGCCCTCGCCCAGGCCAGCTTCGCCACCGCGGCGGGCAGCGAGGCGCCGGCGGCGGGACACCTGCTCTGGCCCTGCAGCGGCCCGATCACGCAGCCCTTCGGCCCGACCACCTATGCCTTCGAGTTCCCCTACGTCTACCAGGGCGTCTCCTACCCCCACTTCCACACGGGCATCGACATCGGGGTGGGGCTGGGGACGCCGGTGTCGACCGCCGCCGACGGGGTGGTGGTGCTCGCGGGCACCAACGTGGTGGGCGGCAAGGTGGTGGGCTACGGCACCTACGTGGTCATCGCGCACGGCGGGGGGCTGTACACGCTCTACGGGCACCTGTCCAGGCTCGCGGTGGCGGCCGGGGACCACGTGCGGGCGGGCCAGGTGATCGGGCTCAGCGGCTCGACGGGGAACTCGACCGGGCCGCACCTGCACTTCGAGGTGCGATCCGGAGCGGATCCGGTCGACCCCATCCCGTACCTCCCGTAGGCCAGGTCAACCCTGGCACGCCGTGCTGGGGCGCGGCCTCTCGGCCGCAGCTCAGCCGCGCAGCGGGCGGCCGTCGCGCGGCTTGTCCTCGTCGTGCTGGAGCTGGCTGCTGCGGAAGGTGGGGCGCGACTCCTCCCGGCGCGGCGGCGACCCGAGGCTGGGATGGACGGCCTCGTCGCCGTCGCCCTCGGCGGTGACGTCGGCGACGGGCGTCTCACCGGCGCCGCCGCCGAGACCGCGCTCCGAGGGGAGCTGGCTGCCCTCGGCCGCCTGGCGGGCCCGCTCCCGCTCCTCCTCCAGGGGATCGCGCCGCTCGGTGGAGGCCACGATGCACACCTCACAGTGGTTCGATGGGACGATGTGATATCGACGATATCATCATCGCTCCGCACGGGAGCAGCCAGGCGCCGGGACCGCGGCTACAATGCGGCCGGATGTTCATCGCCGGGCTTCGCCACCTCGATCGCACCCGCGGCACGGGGTGGCTCGACTGCCCCAACTGCCACGAGCACGCAGCCCAGGACGTGGTCGACGACATGTCCTTCCTGCAGGTGCTCTTCTACCGGTTCTCCCCGGTGACGCGGAAGCGGATGCTGGTCTGCCGGCGCTGCCGCTACCGGCGGCCGGCGACCGCGGAGGAGCTGAAGCACCTGGAGACGGCGGGACAGCCCATCCACCGTGCCCTGATGGCGCCGATGGGCGTGCTGGGGCTGGCGGTGGTGGGCGGCATCGTCGGGCTGGTCGCCTGGATCGGGCAGTCCTCGGCGAACGCGCTGGCCAACCAGCACATCAACCTGGTCAAGGAGTCCGGGCAGGCCGTGCCCATCACCTTCGACGGGCCGTCGGCGTGGAACTACGACCCGTCGACCGACCCGGTGCCCTCCATGCGCGTGGTCGACACCGGCGGACGCATGTACTTCGTGATCAAGCGCGTCACCGACGGCAACACCCTCGAGCAGCTGCTCACCAACCACTTCACCGACGAGGTGGGTCTCACCACCACCGGCTTCCCGTCGTCGCCGCCGCAGCAGCAGCAGGCAGTGGTCGGCGGCCAGAACGCCATCTGGGTCGACGTCAAGTACTCGCAGGGCGCCGAGCAGGACGAGCAGCGCATCTACGTCGTGGCCCACAACGGCGTGGGCTACGTGCTCACCTTCGTGGCCCTCGGCACCGACGCCATCAAGACGATCGATGCGCTGACCCCCGAGGTCACCAAGTCGCTCAGGTTCACCGCCGCCAACGAGACGCCGCCGCCCGCGCCCTCGCCGACGCCGGGCGGCGCATCGCCCTCGGCGTCGCCGCCGGCGACCGCGAAGCCCTGACCCCGAGCCGCTAGTCTGCCGACGGGGCGGGCTGGCGCTCCTCGAAGCCGTGGTGCGCCTGGGCGTCGACCGGCTGGTGCATGGAGCGAGCCACCCAGACGGCGATGTCGTCGACGGCGAGCCGGTCCTGCAGCTGCTTGGTGGCGATGCCCTCGTCGAACATCGAGAGGCAGAACGGGCAGGCGGTGGCCACCTTGCTCGCCTGCGTCTCCACGGCCTGCTCGACGCGCTTGTGGTTGACGCGCGGCTGGCCCTCCTCCATCCACATGCGGCCGCCGCCGGCGCCGCAGCACATCCCCTCGCTGCGGCTGCGCGCCATCTCCACCACCTTGAGGCCGGGGATGCGTTCGAGGATGTCGCGCGGCGGGGCGAAGATGTCGTTCCAACGGCCCAGGTAGCAGGAGTCGTGGTAGGTGATCGTCTCCTCGATCGGCGTGTCCAGGGTGATGCGACCGTCCTTGATGAGCCGGTCGATGACCTGGGAGTGGTGCATCACCTCGTAGTCGCCGCCGAAGTCGCGGTACTCGTTGCTGATGGTGTTGAAGCAGTGCGGGCAGGAGGCGATGACCTTGCGCACGTTGTACTTCTTCAACGTCTCCACGTTGTCCTTGGCGCGCTCCTGGTAGAGGTACTCGTTGCCGATGCGGCGCGCCGGGTCGCCGTTGCACTTCTCCTCGGTGCCCAGGATGGCGAAGTCGACGCCGCCGGCCTGGAGGATCTTCACCAGCGCGGTGGCGATGGTCTTGGCGCGGTCGTCGAACGACGCGGCGCAGCCCACCCAGTAGAGGTACTCGGCGTCGGGCTTGTCCTTGGCGAACTGCACGCCGAGGTCCTTGGCCCAGTCGGCGCGGGTCTGCTGGGAGATGCCGTACGGGTTGGCCACGTTCTCGATGTTGCGCAGCGCCGCCTCGGCCTGCTTCGGCATCGAGCCCTCCTCCAGCACCAGGGCGCGGCGCATGTCGAGGATCTTGGGCACGTGCTCGATGAGCACGGGGCACTGGTCGACGCAGGCGCCACAGGTGGTGCAGGACCAGAGCGTCTCCGGGTTGATGGTGCCGCCGATCAGGGGGCGCTCGCTGCCGCCCGCGGCCTTGACCGCCGCGTCCACCTCCTCCGGCGACAGCCAGGAGGGCTGGAAGTGCCCCGGCAGGTGCGGCAGCTCGGCGTGGCCGTTGTGGCCGTTGCCGTCCACAACGTGCTGGCCCTCGGCCTGCTGCGCCGCGGCGTTGGTCTCGACGTCGCCGGTGTTGAGCGCGCCGGTGCCGGCCCCGGCGGTGACCCACATGCCGCCCTCGACCTGGTGCGCCGTGTGCCAGTTGGCGGAGAAGCCGCCCGCCGCCTTCTCGTAGGCGAAGTCGCGCAGGTCGGTGACCAGCGTCTTGGGCGAGAGCGGCTTGCCGGTGTTGAAGGCGGGACAGTGGGTCTGGCAGCGCCCGCACTCGGTGCAGGTGTAGAGGTCGAGCACGTCCTTCCAGGAGAAATGCTCCAGCTTGCTGCTGCCGAAGTGGTCGACGTCCTCCGCCTCCAGGTCGATGGGGACCAGGCGGCCCTTGGGCTTGACGTTGCGGAAGAGGACGTTGGGCGCGGCGGTGATGATGTGCAGGTGCTTGCTGTAGCCGAGGTAGACGAGGAAGGTGAAGACGAGAGTGAGGTGCGTCCAGAAGGTGATGCCGTGCACCACCTTGAGCGCTTCGCTGTGCGCGCCGAGGCCGGCGAAGAGATGGGAGTACGCCGAGGCGAAGGGACGCCACCCGGCGCTGCCGTCGGCCCCCTGCGCGATGCGAGTCGCGTAGTTCGACTGCATCATCACCATGATGGCGGCGATCCAGGCGAGGATCAGCAGCGCGTCGCCCTCGTGCGAGCCGCGGAAGCGGATCGGCCTGACGACGAGCCGGTTGACCAGCGCCATGACGATGCCGACCAGCACCAGCGAGGCGAAGAGGTCCTGCAGGAAGGCCAGCGCGCCGGCGAAGGGAAGGTCGGCGAAGTTGAAGCCCTGCCAGAGCGCCTCGACGATGCCCTGGGCGATGGCGGTGAGCAGGACCAGGAAGCCCCAGAAGATGAGCACGTGCATGACCCCGGCGTAGGGCCAGCGCAGCAGGCGCCCCTGGCCGAGCACGTAGACGAAGAATCCCCTGATCCGCTCGGGGATGCGGTCGAAGCGCTGGTCCCTGCGCTGCGCCGAGAGCATCAGCGCGAGCAGCTTGCGCCAGCGCAGCGCGGTCAGCCCGGAGGCGCCTCCGAGCAGGACGACGAGACCGATGGGGCTGATGATCGCGGTCATCTCGCGGGATTATAGGCGCGCCGCACCACCGTGACGCGACGCGTCAGAACGCGGCACAGCGGCCGCCGGGGCGTCGCCCCCTCACACGGGCTTGCGGCACAATGCGCCGCCATGACGACGGGCAGGGGCGCGGCGATCGCGCTGCCGCTGGCGGCCGGGCTGCTCCTCGCCGCGTGCGGGAGCGGCGGCGGCACGGCGTCGACGAGCGGCACGACCGCCGGCGGCAGCACGCAGGCGTCCTCCTCCGCGTCGAGCAGCGGCGGCCTGGGCGTGCGTGTCCCCGCCTTCTCCTGCGACATCAAGCCCGGCGCGGGCCTGCTCCCCAACCAGACCCCCCTGCCGGGCCGGATCGTGGCCAGCATCGCCGAGATCGAGTCGGCCACCGGGCTCGGCGTCAGCCAGTCGGTCGACATCAGCGAGGTGGCCGGGATGACCGCCTGCCGCTACCAGGTGGGCAACGGCCAGGTGAACGTCACCATCCTCGACGACCCCAGCCAGGCGCAGGCGGAGCTGGCCAGGACCAGGTCGCAGGGCCTGGCCCTGGCCGACCGCGGCTGCAACGGCTGCACGCTGAGCGGCTTCACCGCGCTGGCCGAGCTGGGACCCGACGGCTACACGGCAACCAAGGACCAGAACCCCGTCTACGGCGCCATCGCCGGGGGCATCTACTTCGAGGTCGACGGCATCGGGCTCAAGGCGGTGCGCCTGGAGCGCCTCGCCCTGGTCATCGCCGCCAACCTGGGCGGCGGCGCCAGCCCCTCGCTGCCGCCGCTGCCGACGCCGACCCCGTCGATGTAGGCGGCCGGCTCAGCGGCCGACCCACTCCGGCGCGCGCTTGGCGAGGAAGGCGGTGACCCCCTCGGTGGCGTCCTCGCTCTTGAAGACGCTCTCGAACTCGCCGCGCTCCACCGCAAGCGCGTCGGCCATGCTCGCCGCCGCCAGGCCGTCGTGGACCGCCCGCTTGCTGGCCTGGACCGCCAGCGGCGCCTTGGTGGCGACCTTCCCCGCCAGGGTGCGGGCCGCGTCCAGCAGCTCGCCGGGCTCGAGGACCGCCGTCACCAGCCCCCAGGCCAGCGCGGTCGAGGCGTCGACGGGGTCGCCGGTGAGCAGCATGGTCATCGCGCGCCCCGTGCCCACCAGGCGCGGCAGCCGCTGCGTGCCACCCCAGCCGGGCATGATCCCGAGGTTGATCTCGGGCTGCCCGAAGCGCGCGTTGCTCGCCGCCAGGCGCACGTCGCAGGCGAGGGCGAGCTCGCAGCCGCCGCCCAGGGCGACGCCGTTGACGGCGGCGATCAGCGGCACCGGGCACCGCTCCATCTCCAGGGTGAGCGCCTGGCCGGCGGCGATGTTGTCGCTGCCCAGGGTCTGGAACTCGGTGATGTCGGCGCCGGCGGCGAAGAACTTCTCGCCCTGCCCGGTGAGCACCGCGGCCCGCACCCCGCTGCCCGGCCTGCCGATCTCCGCCACGGCGTCGCGCAGTCCGGTGATCACGGCGCGGCTGATGGCGTTGGCGGGGGGATGGTCGATGGTCAGGACGGCGACGGCGCCCTCTCGGTCGACGCGGACGGGTTCGCTCACGGCTGCGGCTCCGGACGGTGGCAGGTGCTGACGTGCGGACACCCTACTCGGGCGCCTCGGGGCTCTGCGCGGGTCGGGCATGATGGGCCGCGATGAGCGACCTCCCCGCTCCCCTCCCCCTTCCCCCGCTGCCCGAGCGCCTCGAGCCCGAGGCCCTGCGCGCGCTCGGCGACGAGGAGCTGGAGGAGGCGCTGGCGGCCCTGCGCTCCGCCGAGCGCGAGACGGTGGCGGCGATGTCGCCCTACTCGCGCCAGATCAGGGAGCTGCAGGCGCGGGCCTCCGAGGTGGCCACCGAGCAGCGCCGGCGGGAGCGCGCCGCGCACATCGCCCAGCGCAAGGCGGTGCGCGAGCAGGCGGCGGCGGGCGACATGCCCACCCTGGAGGCGGCGCTGGCGGCGGCCACCCCGGTCGCCCCCGAGGACGCACCCCTCGGCGCGCTCCGCGCCTTCCTGGCCACCGGCGGCGAGGTGGGCTTCGGCTTCGCCTCGCGGCCGGGGACGATCGGCTTCACCGACGGGCGGCGGCAGCAGGCGGCCACCACCTACGGCGAGGCGCGGCGGCTCTGGGCCGAGGGCTGGGAGCCGGGAGCGCCGGGGATCCCCGGGGTGCGCGTGCACCTGGCGGGGACCCGCGTGGAGCGCGTCGTCCCCCTCGACGGGGTGGTGGTGGAGCGGGCCGGCGGCGAGGCATCCTGACCAGGATTTCTGGGCGTAATGCCCGGCGCTCGGCCGGTGTCATGTAGTCGCAGAGCCATCCTTCCCGTCCTTCTCTCCGACACTCCACCCCCCACACCCAGGAGCACCGTGAGCGCCACCCCATCCCGGCGTCCCACCACGCCGAGCAGCGCTCGGTTCTCCGGGATGCGCGTGTGCCTCCGGCCGGCGTCGTGCCCGTACGCAGCGCCGGAGCCGTCCAGGGCGGACGACCTCGGCCGGTGGGAGCGCGCCCTGTCGGCGGCGCTCCCGGGCGACGCGTCGCTGGTTTCTGCCCTGGTTGGCGATATCGCGCTCGCCCTGCGCTAGAGGCCCCAGCCGAAGGCGCGTGACATCGCCGCCACCGCCGGCGCGAGGATCAGCCCGGGCAGCATGTCGGCGACGCGGATGCGGCGGATGTCCAGCAGCCCCACGCCGATGGCCACGAGCATGAACCCGCCGGCCCCCAGCGCCTGGGTCACGAGGAACTGGTCGAGGCTGCCGCGCGTCGCGTAGGCCACGCCGGTGAGCGTGCCCTGGACGGCGACGACGCTGGCGGCGCTGAGCAGCACGCCGGGGCCGAGGGTGACCGCGAAGGCGAGGCTGGCGATGCCGTCCAGCGTCGACTTGATGCCGAGCAGGAGGATGTCGCCGCGCGCACCGTCGTCGAAGCTGCCCAGGATGGTGAGCGGGCCGACGCAGTAGAGCAGGCTGGTGGTGACGAAGGCGCGGGCGACGCGGCCGCTGGTTTGCTCGGCGTCGCTCCCGCCGCGGCGCACCAGCCGGCGCTCCGCCCAGCCGCCGAAGCGCAGCAGGGCCCCGTCGATGTCCAGCAGCGAGCCCACCACCGTGCCGGCCAGCAGCCCGATCAGCACGATGGTGAGGTGCGGCGCCTCCTGGAAGCTGGGAGTTATGGCCACCTTCACCCCATACACGACGGTGAAGATGCCCAGCACCTGGATCACCAGGTCGCGCAGGCGCACAGGGATGCGATGTCCGGCGAGGGTGCCGACGGCCCCGCCGGTGAGCACCGTGGCGGTGTTGAGGAGTGTCCCCGCGCCGACGATCATGCCGCGCGCTACAGCTTCTCGAAGCGGTCCACGTCGAGCACGAACACGGTTGCGCCGCCGATCTGCACCTCCACCGGGAAGGGGACGAGGAGCTCGGCGGGCTCGGTGGTCGGCGGGATGGGGGTGAGGTACTCGTTGCGATCCCGCGCGTGGCGGCGCAGCAGCTCGATCACCTCGTCGACCTGGGCGTCGGCGACGCCGACCAGCAGGGTGGCGTTTCCCTTCTGCAGGAAGCCGCCGGAGGTGTTGAGCCGGGTGCACTCGATGCCGGAGTCGGTCAGCGCGGTGACGCAGGCCGCGGCGTCGTCGTTGTGGACGATGGCGACGACGAGCTTCACGAGCGGCCGGCGACGGCCGGCGGGGCGGCGCCCTGCGGAGTGCGGTGGGAGGCGTGGCGCGCCGACACCAGCCCCACCACGTCGGCGGACACGGTGACGGCGGGACGCGCCGCGTCGACCATCGCGACTCGCGACGGCTCCGACGCGGCAAGGCGGTGGAAGGCGTCGCGCACCGCGAACTGGAACTGCTCGGGTGTCGCCTCCATGCGGTCGAGCGGCAGCTCCTGCGCGTGCCGGCGGGCGCGGGCGAGGTCGAGGGGCAGGTCGAGCAGGACGGTGAGGTCGGGCCAGACGTCGCCGCAGGTCTCGCGATGGATGGCGCGCAGCACCGACTCGGGCAGCCCCCGGCCGCCGCCCTGGTACGCCAGCGTCGAGTCGACGAAGCGGTCGGAGAGGACCACCGCGCCGCGGCGCAGCGCAGGAAGGACGACCTCCTGCAGCAGCTGCGCGCGCGCCGCGATGAACACCAGCGCCTCCGCCCACGGGTCGATGGGCGAGACCACCTGGTGCTGCAGCAGGAACGCGCGCGCCAGCTCGCCCAGCGCGGTGTCGCCGGGCTCGCGCACCATCACCACCTCGGTGACCCCCGGCGCCTTGCGCAGGGCCGCCGCCGCGGCCGCCATCTGCGTCGACTTGCCGGAGCCGTCGATCCCCTCGAAGGACACGAAGAAGCCGGGCCACGTCGAGGCCATGCCGCTGCTACTCCTCGTCGGTGTCGGACTGCGCGGAGGGCGCCAGTATGACGAGACGGCGGTTGGGGTCGCTGCCGGTGGAGCGGGCGTGCATCTCGTGCTGCTCCACCAGCTGGTGCTGCAGCCGGCGCACGTAGGAGTTCTGCGGCGCCAGCTCCACCTGCTGGCCGGTCGACTGGGCGCGCCGGATGCCCTCCAGCGCCTCCTCCATGGCGGCGTCGGCGGGATCGGCGGCCTCGACGCCGTAGATGCGCGCCAGCGCGTTCTTGATCTGCGACACCGTGTTGGAGCGCAGCACCTGGATGGGGATGCCGGTCGCCTCGGCGGCGCGCACCGGCGAGTCCTTGCGCCGGTAGTAGTTCTTCAGCGTCATCACCATGTCGGCGTCGTCGACGTGGTGCTGGATGCGCACCGGCAGGCGCAGCTCGCGCACCGACTGCTCCAGGTACTGGCGGGACACGCCGTAGGGGAAGACGTTGAGCGGCTGGTAGGGATGCGCCGCACGCGTCGCCTCGCGCAGCTCGCGCTCACGCCCATCGTGCGCCAGGGTGAACTGATCGAGATCGGCCGGAACCCGAAGGCTGCGACGCGCGCGAGCGCCGCCTGCCTCGCCGCGGTCGCGGCGCGGGTTCCGGCCCCCACCGAAAGGGGCCGGCTCGAACTCGCTCCCCTGCTCCAGGACGGAGGTGTCGATCTTGGAGACGATGCCGCCCTGCTCGTCCTTGTAGCGCAGCTGCGGGGGCTTGATGCGGCCGCGCAGCGCCTCGTCGACGGTCTCGTCGAGGGGCATGTGCACGGTCACCTTGTCGCGCTCGCGGATCTCGACGAGGACGTCGAAGGTGGGCGGCGCCTTGCGCTCGAGCACGCTCTTCTGGGTGCCGCGGCGGCGCGCCTCCTCGTCGGAGAGGGTCACCGTCTGGATGCCGCCGAGCAGGTCGTTGAGCGTCGGGTTGACCAGCAGGTTGTCGAGGTTGGAGCCGTGCGCCGTGCCCACCAGCTGCACGCCGCGCTCGGCGATGGTGCGCGCCGCGGCCGCCTCCAGCTCGTTGCCGATCTCGTCGATGACGATCACCTGGGGCATGTGGTTCTCGACCGCCTCGATCATCACCGCGTGCTGCAGCGCCGGCGTGGGCACCTGCATGCGCCGCGCCCGGCCGATGCCGGGATGGGGGATGTCGCCGTCGCCGGCGATCTCGTTCGAGGTGTCGACGATGACCACGCGCTTGCCGCACTCCTCGGAGAGCACCCGGGCGCACTCGCGCAGCATCGTGGTCTTGCCGATGCCGGGCTGGCCGAGCAGCAGGATCGACCTGCCCTGCACCACGATGTCCTTGATGATGTCGATGGTCCCGGTGACCGCCCGCCCCACGCGGCAGGTCAATCCCACGATGCGGCCGGCACGGTTGCGGATCGCCGAGATGCGATGCAGCGTGCGCTCGATGCCCGCACGGTTGTCGTCGCCGAAGGCGCCCACGCGCGAGGCCACGTACTCGAGGTCGGCGTGGGAGATCTGGGCGTGGTCGAGGATGGCCTCACCGTCGGTGAAGCGCGCCTCGGGCTGGCGTCCCAGGTCGAGCACGATCTCGAGCAGCTCGCCGCGGCCGTCGGAGACGCGCGCGGCGGAGTCGGCGATGCGGGGCGGGAGGGCGTCGAAGAGGAGGTGCAGCTCCTCTTCCCATGCGGGGCCGTAGGGGGTCATCTGGGCAACGATTGGTGACTCCTCCGTGGCGGGGTGACGGCTGGAACGACAGCAGGAGTGCGTACCGAACGGGCGAGCCCGGCGTGCACCAGCACGCCCTTCTTCTTGGTCTGCGCGTCGGCGGCGCGCAGGCGCACCTTCAACGCGAGGTCGCGCACCAGCAGGAGCTGGGAGCCGAAGATCTCGAAACCGCGCTGCTGCAGCGAGCGGATCAGCTCGCTGTCGTAGTGGCGCAGCACGCAGGACACGGGCCCGGGCGGGGCCTGCGCCAGCGCTGCGTCGATCACCTCTTCACGGAACTGTGGGTCCTGTCCCTCACACATGACGGCGAGAAGCGTGGGCCGCGCCGGCGAGGGCGGACGCACCGCCACCCACGCCTGGATGCCGCTCAGCTCGGCGACGTACTGGCGCACGTCGTCGCGACCGAGACGGCTCGGCCAGCCCTGCTGGAACCCCGCCTGCCACGCCTTCTGGGAGGGACCTTCCAGGTTGGCGACGTGCGAGGGGGTGGTGCGCAGGTAGAGGAGGTAGATGCCGCCGGTGTCGTCGCGGCGCGCCGGGCGCAGCGGGCCGAGGTCGCCGGGTGGCAGCACGCGCGGCGCCTCGTACGAGTCGTCGCGGTAGAGGATCTGCTCGGTTGCGTACTGGGTGAATCCCTGCTCGAGGAAGAGCGCCACCAGGGGATGGTCGAGGGGGATGCGCACGTAGAAGCGGGTGACGCCGTGCTCGACGCCCTGGTTGCACAGGTGGGTGAGCAGGGGATCGCCGGCGAAGTGGCCGCGGCCGCTGGCGACGCAGAGGTTGAGGATCTGCCAGGAGCGGGTCTGCCCCGGTGCGCCCTGCGCCTGGATGAAGCCGACGATGCCCTGCTCGTTGTCCTCGGCGACGTAGAGCGCGTCGCCCAGGTCGCCGAGCGGCACCATCGAGCTGAGCGTCTTGCTCAGCGCGTACCAGAGGCGCACCAGCATCGCCTCGGGGACGGGGCGGTCGGCGTGGAGGCCGGGGATGACCCCCTCGCCCTCCTCCCGCGCCGCCGTCTCCCGGTAGAGCTGCTCGATGCGGCCCAGGTCGCGGAAGCTGGCGCTGCGGACTTGCATGCTCTGGAGCGCTGGGACCTCGCTACGCCGCCGACGCGACCGGGTCGCTCAGGCGCTGCAGGAAGAGCCGGTGCAGCCGGTCGTCGTGGGTCATCTCGGGATGGAAGCCGAGGGCGAGGTGGGGGCCCTGGGCGATGGCGACGGGGTTGCCGTCGACACTGGCCAGGACCTCGACCGACCGCCCGGTCCGTTCGATGAGAGGGGCGCGGATGAACACCGCGGTGAACGGCGTCTCGCCGAGGGCGGCGATGCGCAGGTCGGTCTCGAAGGAGTCGACCTGGCGGCCGTAGCCGTTGCGGCGCACGTCGACGTCCAGCGCGCCGAGGGCGAGCTGGTCGGGGCGGCCGTCGAGGATGCGCGCGCTGAGCAGGATGAGGCCGGCGCAGGTGGCGAAGGTGGGCAGTCCTTCCTGGAGTCGGTGGCGCAGCGGCTCGTCGAGCCCGAAGACGCGGAGCAGGCGGCTCATCGTCGTCGACTCCCCGCCGGGCAGGGCGAGAGCGTCGATCTGCTCCAGCTCGGCGGGCAGGCGGACCTCCCGCGTCAGCACACCGCACCGCTCGAACGCCTGGCGGTGCTCACGGACGTCGCCCTGGAGGGCGAGCACTCCGACTAGAGGGTTGGTCACGTGCGGACAGTGTACCCCGGCCCGCCGCAGCGGGAACCACCGGCGCTCAGGTGACCCGGTGCAGGTACCAGGTGGCCCGGTGGCGGCCTCGCGGGTCGGGGTCGAGGTCGACCGCCCGCACCTCGCAGCCGCAGGCGTGGAAGAGCGGCAGCAGGCGGTCCGCGGAGTAGAGGTGCCAGTGGTGCACCGGGTCGGTCGGCCTGAACTCGGTGCGCCCGCGGGCCAGCGCGTGTCCCACGCGGATCAGCAGCGGCGAGCGCTCGCGCAGGGCGTTGAGGCGGTGGAACAGCGTGCGCGGCGCGCACATGGGAGCCTGGACCAGCGCCACGCCGCCGGGCCGGAGGCGCTCCAGCAGGCTGCGCAGGATGCGCACGCCGTCGTCCGGCGGGATGTGCTGCACGGTGCGCGCGGTGTGCAGCACGTCGAAACGCATCTCGCCGAGGCAGCCGTCGATGTCGTCGCCGTCGTAGTGGAGCAGCTCCGCGGCACCCCCGCCGAGGTGGCGCCTGGCCTCGGCGAGCATGGTCTCGGCGACGTCGACGCCGACGGTGCGGGCGTAGCGGCGGCTCATCGGCACCAGCACCCGGCCCACGCCGCAGCCGAAGTCCAGCGCCGCGCCGGCGTGGTCCACCGGGACGCCCAGGGCGGCGAAGCGCGACTCCACACGGTCGAGGTAGGCCTCGCCCTGGGCGAAGACCTCCTCGGCGACACGGCCGCGGTGCTCGCGCTGGCCCGTGTTGGCGAAGTAGAGGTCTGCGCCCCAGCGGTCCCACTCGGCCGCGGCGCGCACTGTTGCACTGCCCACTGCGGGAACCAGCCTAATCGGCCGCCGGCGCGATCGGGAGCTTCCTCGCAGCTCTTCATCGACCCTTGACCGCCGTTTGCCCGATCGCAACGGCGACGCGGGCGCAGGCTCCGGCGACCGCCGCACGTTCATGCTGTGGCGGCCGAGCGCAGACCGTGTCGAGGAGAGGGCGTTGGGAAACGGGAAGGGGTGGCGGAGGATCGGCCTCCGCGGCGTGCTCGGCGGGACGGTGGTGCTGCTCGCGGCCGCCGGCGCGTCGGCGGGGTTCGTCGGCCTGCACCATGCGACGGCAGGCCCCGCCAGCTCGGCTGCGGCGCCGGCGACGCCGCCACCGTCAGCCGGCCCACCCGAGGAGACGCCCGACCCGACCGCGACTCCCGTGCCGACCCCGGAGTCGACCCCGACCCCCGCTCCCACCGCAGCACCGACCCTCCCGCCGACTCCGCGGCCGACCGCGGCGCCGGTCGCCAACTCCACGCTGCCCCATTGCGACGGTGGCTACCTGACGACCGCCGACACGGCGACGCGGCGCGCCGACGGCACCGTCCTGGTGACGATGAGCTTCCACAAGGAGTGGCAGGGCAGCTGCAGCTTCCAGCGCGGATGCAGCCTCGGCTACAGCGTGCAGAGCAGCAAGAGCGGCGCCGCGGCGGGCGGCCATGCCTTCAGCTGCTCGGCGCCCTGGACGGCGTGGTCCGGCGACTTCAGCGTCTCCGCGGTGTGGTCCACCTGCCACGGCTACGGCGACTACTGGATCTCCACCGACTACGACGGCATGCAGGACCAGACCGAGTACCACGCCGCGGGCGTCGAACCGTCCGGCTGCCCGCCGCAGCCCTGAGCTACCAGCCGCGCGAGGCGAGCAGCTCCTCCTTGGGCATCGAGGCCACGTCCAGTCCGCGCATCGCCCTGCCCAGCCCCTTGCTGGCCTCGGCGATGACGTCCGGCTTGTCGAAGTAGGTGGTGGCGGCGACGATCGCCTTGGCGTAGTTCAGCGGGTCGTCGGACTTGAAGATGCCGCTGCCCACGAAGTTGCCCTCGGCGCCGAGCTGCATCATCAGCGCGGCGTCGGCGGGCGTGGCGATGCCGCCGGCGGAGAAGTTGACCACCGGGAGCTTGCCGGTTTCTGCCACTTCGATCACCAACTCGGCGGGCGCGCCGAGCCGCTTGGCCTCGGCGTGGAGCTCGTCGTGGCGCATCGACCGCAGCCTGCGCAGCCCGGATTGCAGCGCGCGCATGTGGCGCACCGCCTCGACGACGTTGCCGGTGCCGGCCTCGCCCTTGGTGCGGATCATCGCCGCGCCCTCGGTGATCCGGCGCAGGGCCTCGCCGAGGTCGCGCGCACCGCACACGAAGGGCACGGTGAACTGCCACTTGTCGATGTGGTTCTCCTCGTCGGCCGGGGTCAGCACCTCGGACTCGTCGACGTAGTCGACACCGAGCGCCTCCAGCACCTGCGCCTCGACGAAGTGGCCGATGCGGGCCTTGGCCATCACCGGGATGGTGACCGCCGCCATGATCTCCTTGATCAGCGAGACGTCGCTCATCCGGGCCACGCCGCCGTCACGGCGGATGTCGGCCGGCACGCGCTCCAGGGCCATCACCGCCACCGCGCCGGCGTCCTCGGCGATCTTGGCCTGCTCCGGCGTGACCACGTCCATGATCACGCCACCCTTGAGCATCTCGGCGAGGCCGCGCTTGACGCGCGTGCCTCCGGTCGTCGTTCCGTTGCGCGACGCGCCCGCGCCGTTCTCGCTCATGGCTGCCACCTCGAGTCACCGCCCTCCGACTGAAGAACGGAGGCCCGGCTTGCGCCCCATTCTAGGCGTGCACCGGACGGCGGCGGCTCAGCAGGGGCGCGCGAAGCGGCGCCGCCCTCGGCCCCGGGCGGGCTGGTCCAAACCCTGCGGCGCGCGAAGCGGCGCCGCCTTCTCAGCCCCCCGGCAGGCTGGTCTGGATGTTGTTGTACAGGTTGTTGGTCGCGTGCCCCAGCACCTGCAGCGCGATCAGCGCCCCGATCGCCACCAGGATGATGATCAGCGCGTACTCGATCATCCCCTGCCCCGCCTCGGGGCCGCGCTCGTCGAGCGCCTCGTCCTGCCGGCCGTCGAGGGGGGTGGTGTCCATGTCGGCATCGTAGGATCGGCCGCTCGCGCCATCCCCGCTGTCGGCGTTTGTTGACAGAACGGGAACGGGTTCGTCCGCCGATCGGCCACCGACTCCGCACGGTGCGATGCTGCGGCCGCGATGTCCTCCCTGTCTCGCGCTGCCGCGGACCGGCGCCGGTGGGCCCTGGCCGCGCTCGTCGCCGGCGGCCTGGCGGTGGCGGCGCTGGCCGTCCAGGTGGGCTGGGCCCTGGCCGCCCCGCCGCGCACCGACTACCTC
>Ga0070741_10005430_pt1 | contig 28376 bp, 32 predicted proteins | sample Coa_R1_4_FD_66440 | JGI IMG/M metagenome (GOLD analysis project Ga0070741, IMG submission 66440) | Surface soil microbial communities from Centralia Pennsylvania, which are recovering from an underground coalmine fire - Coalmine... | ecosystem: Environmental > Terrestrial > Soil > Unclassified ... | reverse complement strand
CGCGACCAGGAATTCCTCGACGCCCACAAAAAGGTGAACCGCGATTGGGCCGGGCTGCGCCACGTCAATATCATCAAGACCGGCGACCGCAGCTATTGCATCATCGGTGAATGGGACAACATGGACGCGCTTGCCGCGGCGCGGCCGGAGATGATCGCCACGCTCGATACGTTCCGCCATGCGCTCGAGGATCTCGGCGGCGGACTCGGCGTCACCGATCCGGTCTCCGGCCCCGTGGTGCTGTCGCTGAAATAAGGGGAACCGATGCCGACGCTCAACACCAATGTGCTGTACGCCATCATCGCCGTGCTGCTGATCGGATGCGCCGCACTCGGCTGGCAGCTCTACCAGGCGAAGAAGGAGCCGCAGGGGCTGCAGATCAACATCGGGCCCGGCGGCGCCTCGATCCAGAAGAAATAATTTCCCCTATTCCGCCGCGGCCTGTGCTTCGGCCGGCCGTTCCGCGAGCCAGCGCGCGGTGGTGTCGGCCGCCCCCTGGGTGAGGCTGTGCTTGAGCCCGAGCTCGCGGGCGAGCCGCGCCGCATGCTGCGCATCCTTGCGGAAAAGCCCGCCGGAGAGCTGCGGGGTGACGTGGCGGCCGTCCAGTTTCACCACGCGTTCCCAGGTGCGCATGATCGAGCCGCGCTCGATCGACATGAACATGTCGATGAACTGCTTGGGATCGAGGCCGGCCTTTTCCAGCATGGTCAGCACTTCGGCCCACATCACTCGCTCGATGACGTTAGTGAGGTTCTTGGCGAGCTTGGCTGCGTTGCCGCTGCCGGTCGGGCCGAAATGCCAGACCGCGCGGCCGAGCGATTGCAGATGCGGCTTGATTTCCGCCACCACGTCATCCGGACCGCCAACCAGAAACGTGGCTTCCCCCGCGCGCACCTGCCGCGGCACCGAGGTTACCGAAGCGTCGATCACCCGCACGCCCTTGCGCGCGCCCTCTTCGGCGACGCGCTTCGTCGTCGCCGGCATGATCGTGCTGTGCAGGATGACGGTCGTTCCCGGCGCGGCGCCGCCGAGTGCGCCGTGACCGCTGATCGTGGCGTCGAAAATCTCCTCGTCGTTATGGACGAAGATATGGACGATGGCCGCGCCCTTCGCCGCTTCGGCCGCAGAGCCGACGGTTTCGGCGCCGCCGGATCGCGCCGCCTCCATGGCGCTGGCCTTGATGTCGAAGGCCCGCACCTTGTTGCCCGCCGGCACGAGCCGCGCCAGCAAGGCGCTGCCCATCTTGCCGACGCCGATCAAACCCACCGTCTTGTCCATACCTACTCCCCTTTGGTTTCCCCGCTGTCGGGGCTTGTCATTTTGAATCCGAGGCCACCAACTGCCGTGTCCGTTCCAGCAACGACGCCGGGTAAAGTCCGAGTTCGCCGATCATCTTCTGCAATTCTTCACCCGCCATCGGGTCGAGATCGATCTTCAGGCGCTCGGCCTCTTTCTGAAAAGCCGGATCCTGCACCATTTGCGTGAAGGCGCGGCGCAGTGCTGCGACGCGCTCCGCCGGCACCTTGGGCCCGACGTAAAAGGAGCGCCCCACCTCCGCGGTGCTGCCAAGCAGCCGCAGCACTTTGCGATCGTCCTCATTGGCCGCGAGTTCGGCGGCTGTAGGCACCGTCTCAAGCCCGGGCATTCGCTTATAAGCATCCTGATAGAGCGGCACGAGTTTGTGCTGCGCGATCCACTGCGGATGCGAGCGCCTGAGCTGCGACCAAATCGCATTGGCCATGCCCTGCGTCTCGCCCTTCTCCATCGCCAGATATTCTTCGGTCGTCCCCTTGTAACCCTGCACCACCTTGAATTTGGTCCCGATCAGGCGATTCATCGCGGTCGGCATCATCACCGACGTGCCGGTTGGTGATGTTGCAGCGAGCACCAGCGATTGCTTTTTCGCGCCTTCGATTCCTTTGACGCCGGTCGTGTGCCAAGCGACGCAGGTCACGTCGATGGCGGCGAGCCGGCCGATCCACTGCAGCTTGGTGACGTCGACGCCGTTGCCGACCTCTTGCCACACGAAGGCATTGAGCGGCACGGCGTGGTTGGGAATCCCAATCACGGTGCCGTCCTGGGCGGCGATGTTGTAGATGTAGCTTGCCGCTTTCAGAGTTGCCGCGCCCGGCATGTTTTCCACGAGCGCTTTCGGCGCGCCGGGCAAATATCGCGGCAGATAATCGGCAAGCAGGCGGCCATAGGCGTCGAAACCACCGCCCGGCTCATAGCCGACGATCACATGCAGCGTGCTGCCTTTGTAAAAATCAGCGACACTGGCAGCCTGTGCTGAAAATGGAAGCGCGGCGGCGAATGTCAGGAACGCAACGAGCAAAACCGGGCGCAAACGCATTCGCAGCCCCTCCCACCAAGATGGGCGAGCTTAGCATCGAAACGGAAGGGCAGACTACGGTGCTCTGGCCAACGACGCGGAGGCGCTCAGCGCATTCCGAAGAAGCTGAAGAAGCTTCGCGGCTGCTGCAATTCGGCGCGGCGCTCTTCCGAACTCCCTTGCGGCGCGCCAAAGCGGTAGCCGCCATTCGAACTCCGATAGACCGGCACGATGCGGCCATCCGGCGTGACCTGGTCATAGACATGGACGAGGGTTTCCACCGGGCCCTTATCGATATTGTCGGCAGTGCGCTTCTCGGTGTCGAGCGCCGTCTTGGTTTTCGCCGGCGCTTGCGACGACTGTGGCGTTTGCGCCGAGGCCAGCGCCGCTTTGGCGCGGGCATCGGCGGCGATCTTCGCCGCCAAAGCCGCATTTTCCTCGGCTTTAGCCTGGGCTTTTGCCTGCTCCGTCACCTGCTCGAGCTTGGCGTCGCGGGCGGCTTTTGCCTCGACGCAGACGCGGCGCGCCGTGGGCCGGTCGCCGTTGCAAAGGGCCGAGAGCTGTTGCAGCGAGATATCGCCATTCGCGTCGGCAGAGGCTTGGTCTGTCTCGAGGGTAGCCTCAGCGTCGGGCTGCGCCGTTAAGGGCTCGGCCAATAGGAAATGGGGCGTCGCAATCGGCCGCTGCGGCGCCGCCGGCAGGGCCAGGAAAATGGCACCGCAAACGGCGCTCAAGCCAACCACAACCGCGATCCCGCTCGAGTGACGCCGGCGCGGCTCCAGCTGCAAGTAGCGCCGCTGCGCCACCGGACGTTCAAACGTCGGAAACAAGAAACGCCACAGAGACATCCATTCCCCTCTTACTTGACCGCAAGCCCTTTCCTGGGGCCGATTAAAAACGCGGCCCCATGCAGATGAGTTCCGTCGACCGCAACCTAGCTACAAATTGCGGCATGGAAGCCGAGATTTTATTGCCGAATGTCAAAATGGAACAGGCCGTTCAGAAAATCCTAGCCGGTATCGCGCCGAGGCTTTTGTTCAAATTGAGGCAAGCCCATCTGTCCCAGATCGGTAAGCCGGCGGAAGCCAAAAAATCGAGTTATCCCCAAGGCCGGCCATGCCGAAGCCGATCAGCCATGGGGCGCGCTCGGGCGCCAAAGTTGTGCGCCCGCGGTGACGCACGCCAATTGCCGGATTAGACTTGCCGATCAAACAAGGGGTCCGAATTCCATGCCGATTTCCATGTATACCGTTTCCGTTCCGGTTTTCGTCCAGCATCTCAATGCCTTATCGGCGATTCTCGACAAGGCGGCGGCCTTTGCCGAGGCAAAGAAGTTCGATCCCTCGGTGTTGCTGAACATGCGCCTTTATCCGGACATGTATCCGATGGTGAAACAGGTCCAGGAAGCGACGCGGCACGCAGTGCGCGTGACCGGCCTTCTTGCAGGGATTCAAGCGCCCGATCTGCCCAACACGGAAACCAGCATTCCAGAGCTGAAGGCACGCATCGCCAAGGCGGTCGACTTCCTCAACAGCGTGAAGCCGGCGCAAATCGAGGGGACCGAAGACAAGGAAATCAAGATCGCATTTTCCAGCGGCGAACGAACCTACACCGGCCACTCGCTCTTGATGACGCATTCGCTGCCGAACTTCTTTTTTCATTGTACCACCGCCTATGACCTTCTGCGGCAGGTCGGCATCGACATCGGCAAGCGTGATTTCATGGGCCGCCCGCCAAGAACGTGACACCGGCGGCTGCAAACCATTCGCAATTGTGGCAGAGCGCTAAGGTTAATCGGCGCGCCTGGAAACTCGCAAAACCGCCCAACTCTCCGCGACATGTTGTTGCGGCAGATCGTTCATGTCAGAATGTCCAACAGTCGGGCATCCCCGAACCGGCCAGGCAGCCGGCCACGATTTCCGCAAAGGCGGATTGGAGGAAGCAAATGCGTGTGGGTGGTTATCTCTTGGCAATCTCCGTGTCGCTTGCGGTGAGCGGCGCGGCGCAGGCGCAGCGTATTCTCGGGCCGATGCCTTCCGCCGCGCCGACGACGTCCAGCACTCCACCGGCGCCGGTATCGACCGAAAGCGCGGCGCCGGCGGCTCCGGCCCCGGCTGTCGCGACGGAATCAACCTGCAAAAATCCTAACGCGATCGGAATATCGCGCGTCGTGGAAATCGACACCGCCGGCGGCCCCGGCTTCGGATCGCAGCATTTCAAGGCCTATGATTTTCTGCAGCCAAAGGAAGTGGTGCTGACGTTCGACGACGGGCCGTGGGTGACGACGCCGATCCTGATCGACGCGCTGGACAAAGAGTGCGTCAAGGCGCTGTTCTTCCCGATCGGCCTGCACGCCACTTACTACCCGCAGATGCTCAAGCGCCACGACCAAAGGGGCGATACGATTGGCTCCCATACCTGGTCGCACAAGGATCTTTCCAAACTGACTCCGGATCAGGCCAAGGAAGAGATCGAAAAGGGCGCGAGCGCGGTGGGATTGGCGTTGGGACATCCGCCGGCCCCCTTCTTCCGCTTTCCCGATCTCCGTCAGCCGCCGGAGATGATCTCTTATCTCGGCACCCGGAACATCGGTATCTTCTCGACCGATATCGACTCCTTCGATTTCAAGATGCGAAAGCCGGAGCAGGTCGTGAAATCGGTGATGGCAAAGTTGAAAAAGGACGGGAAAGGCATCGTCCTCATTCACGAAAACCATCCCTGGTCCGCCAATGCGGTGGCACCGCTCCTGGCGGAGCTCAAGGCCGGCGGCTACAAGATCGTGCACATCAAAGCCAAGGACCCGCAGATGCAAACCATTCCCGAGTTTGACGATGCGGTCCGCAAGGAACTCGGGCCGGCCAATGTCAGCCAGCGGCCGATGTCCAGCGTGGTACGCACGGTCCAGTGAGCGGCGCGCTCTAAGTCGACAAGGTATCATGGCGCCAGGGCAAATGCCCTGGCGCTTTGTTTTGAGGACGAAGAGGATGGGACGGCCTGATCGCATCGAGGGCTACGCCATCGTTTCCGCTGACGGCATGCTCGCCAATGCGGAGGGGGTCATGCCGCCAGAACTGAAGATTCCCGGCGATCAGCGTTTTTTCCACGGCTCCCTGCAAAAGGCGGATGCTGTCGTGCACGGTCGGTATTCGCATGAGGGCGGGCCGAAATCGGCGACACGCCCCCGCATTATCGTCACTCGAAAAGTCGCAGATATCGGCCGCGATCCGGCGAATCCGAAGGCTGTTCTCTGGAACCCCGCCGGCGCGCCTTTCGAGCGAGCATGGGACGCCCTTGGGCTCGATGGCGGCGTCCTCGCCGTCATCGGCGGTACCGAGATATTCGGGATGTTTCTCGACATCGGCTATGACGCCTTTCATCTGACGCGCGCCGATCATGTGCGGCTGCCGGGCGGCCGGCCCGTCTTCCCGGATGTGCCGCGCCTGGCCCCCGAAGAGGTGCTGCGATCGCACGGCCTGCAACCGGGGCCTCGGCGCGTCATCGATCCGGGCACCGGGACGACACTCGTGACCTGGACGGCGACTTAAGCACAGGCCGCCCATTAACGCGTGACGCGACGGCGCGAATCGCCTAATAAGATTTTTGATTTTCGCTCACGCGGCCCGCGGTATCGGGGCCGAGGTTATCGGGTTCCTCCCGCGTGGCGTATCAAACTAAGGGCGGCCCTTGGGCCGCCCTTTCCTTGCAAAGCGATGATGATAACGCGCTTGGCGGCTATATCTGCTGGCGCGGCGGCGCCGGCCGCCAGGAGCCGAGAACGACGTAAGTCAGCAAGCCGCCGATCATCGACAGATTTTTCAGGGCATGAATCATGTTGTCAGCGCGTGGCGCGCCGGTCATTGCCCAGAAATTATGGACGTAAACGATAGTCAGCAGCGTAAAGATCGCAAGGACGGCGGCCGCCGTCCGCGTCGCGATATTGAACGCGATCAGCAACCCGCCGGCGATTTCAACAACGCCAATAACGATGGCGAGAAGCTGCGCGACGGTCATGCCGGTCGCCTGCTGCAACTGGGTGGCGTAGCCAGAAAGCGCGTCGGGGACGGTCACATAACCGCCAATCTGCTGCGCGGTTGCCGTCAGGTCCAGCAACTTCTCGGCCCCGGAAATGATGAAGATCAAGACCAGAAGCACGCGCGCGACAACAAACAAAATATTCATGAATGCCTTCCTTTCGCCGGTCTCTCCGGCATTCGGTCAGGCGACCCACCGATCCGTGAGGCCGCGAAGCTTACGTCCATCCGTTGCTTCGCCGCCAGGCGAAGGCGTGTCGTTGATTTACCGCACGAACGGCCGGCTCGCTACTGGGAAAAACTCACGTTTCGGCGCTTCGTTGCCGAAATAGAGTTAATCCGCAAACATGGTTTAAACGCCCGCGTTTCGGCAATTGACGATATCCGATGCCCAACCATTCGGTGCCAGCTTCGATCCAGGGACTGAGCGAGGCGCAAGCACAAGCCCGGCTGAAAGCCGAGGGCGGCAATGAGCTGCCGCGCCCTGGCCGCCGGACGACGGTTCGTATCGCCGCCGAAGTCCTGCGCGAGCCGATGCTGGCTCTGCTCCTGGCCGGCGGCGTGATCTATCTCATCATCGGCGAGTTGCAGGATGCTCTCATCCTGCTCGTCTTTGCCACCATCTCGGTCGTGATCACCATCGTCCAGGAAAGCCGGACCGAGCGGGTTCTCGAAGCGTTGCGCGATCTGACAAGCCCGCGCGCTTTGGTCATCCGTGACGGCATGCGCAAGCGCATCGCCGGACGCGACGTCGTGCGGGGCGACATCGTGGTGCTCGCCGAAGGCGACCGTGTCCCCGCCGATGCCATTCTGATCCAAAGCCACGACCTTCAGACCGACGAGTCGCTCTTGACCGGCGAATCCGTACCTGTACGCAAAGTGGCTGGCTCGCCTGCCGGTTTGGGTCAAGCGCCGCGGCCGGGCGGCGACAATCTGCCCTACGTATTTTCCGGATCGCTGGTTGTGCGGGGCACCGCAATTTGTGAAGTGACTGCCACCGGCGCACGCAGCGAAATCGGAAGGATCGGCCAATCACTTGGCGCCCTGGAGACGCGCCCGCCGCGGCTTCAGGCCCAGACCCGGCGCTTGGTGCGGATATTCGCCACCGTCGGCGGTGGCATCAGCGGCCTAGTGGTGCTCCTCTACGGGACGTTGCGCGGAGGGTGGCTCGACGCACTCCTCGCCGGTATCGCACTCGGCATGTCGATGCTGCCGGAAGAATTTCCGGTCGTGCTGACCGTGTTCATGGCGATGGGCGCCTGGCGCATATCGCGGGCGCGCGTGCTGACACGGCGGGCAGCGGCGATCGAGACGCTCGGGTCCGCCACCGTTTTGTGTACCGACAAGACCGGGACGTTGACCGAAAATCGGATGGCGGTGACCGAACTGCGCCTGAAGGGTGGAGAGGCTTTCTCGCTTCAGGCGTCGCGCGGGATCCCGGTCCCGGAGAATTTCCGGTTGCTGGCCGAGTTCGGTTTTCTCGCGAGTGTTCCCCATTCCATCGACCCAATGGAAACGGCGCTGTACTCGCTCGCGCAGGCACGGCTGACCGGCGGCGCGGAACCTCCAGGGGCGCAGTGGAAGCTCGTCCATACTTATGGGCTGCGCCGCGACCTCCTGGCGGTTTCACAAGTCTGGCAGCCAGACCCTGAAAAAGCCGCCTTCGTGGTTGCCGCCAAGGGTGCCCCCGAAGCAATCGCCGCGCTTTGCCACCTTGCTCCTGGCGAAGTCGCGGCGCTGACACGCATGATCGACGTCATGGCCGGCGAAGGGTTGCGGGTACTCGGCGTGGCGCGCGCCGCCTTTCCCGGCCCGACGTGGCCGGAATCGCCCCGGAATCTCGATTTCGAATTCCTCGGACTGCTCGGACTTGCCGATCCGCTGCGCGAAGGCGTTGAGGAGGCGGTGAAGGAATGCCGCTCGGCCGGAATCCGAGTCATCATGATAACCGGTGATTATCCGGCGACGGCCCGGGCCATCGCCCGGCAGGCCGGCATCGCCGCTGAGAATCTGGCGACGGGGCCGGAGCTCGAGCAACTCGACGAGCCGGCCCTGGCGGCGCGGGTGCGGACGACGAGCGTGTTCGCCCGAATCATGCCCGAACAGAAGCTCCGTATCGTCAGCGCGCTCAAGACAAATGGAGAGGTCGTCGCCATGACCGGCGACGGGGTCAATGACGCCCCCTCGCTCAAGGCCGCCGATATCGGGATAGCCATGGGTGAACGAGGAACCGACGTGGCGCGCGAAGCCTCGACGATCGTGCTGCTCGACGACGACTTCGGGTCCATCGTCACCGCCATCCGCCTTGGCCGTCGCATCTATGACAATCTGCGCAAGGCGATGGGCTTCATCCTTGCGGTGCACGTGCCCATCGCGGGCCTGGCGCTGCTGCCGCTCCTTTTCGGGCTGCCTATCGTATTGGAGCCCATGCATATCGCTTTCCTCGAAATGGTGATCGATCCGGTCTGCTCGCTCGTCTTCGAGGCCGAGACCGAAGAACGCGATGTGATGCGGCGGCGGCCGCGCGATCCCAACGAACCTCTATTTTCCTGGCCCCTCATCGGGTGGAGTCTGCTGCAAGGCGGTTTCGCCCTTGCGGTCGTGGCCGCGATCTTCTTGGGCGGCTTTGCCAGAGGCATGCCGGAAAATGAAGTCCGCGCGCTGACCTTTTTCTCGCTGGTTTTACTGATCATCAGCCTGATCTTCGTCAATCGGTCCTTCAGCATTTCGCTGATTACCGCGCTCAGGCGGCCGAATCCGACTTTGGCGCTTGTGCTGTGCGCGGTCACGGTAGCCTTGAGCCTGACACTCCTCTGGCCCTATGCGAGCGCCCTCTTCCGTTTCGGTCCGCTGCACCTCGACGACCTTGCGATTACGCTCGGCGCGGGATTTCTGGCGCTTGTCGTCCTTGAGCTGTTAAAATGGTTGTGGCGCGACCAACTGCGCTCCTACGCGAGCAGGGATGAAAGCGCGCGCTAACGAGAGTCGTCGTCCACTTCGAACGATGGCACGGTCCACGGTTCGGCGTGCGCGGCCGCCGACCATTCGTGCCATGCCGGCAACGCCATGACAGCGTTCACATAATCGCGGGCGGCGGCGCCGACCTCGACGCGATAGCTGTGAAAGCGCGATATCACCGGGGCATACATCGCATCCGCGGCGCCGAATGAGCCGAACAAAAAAGGCCCGCCATAACGCTTGCGGCAATCGGTCCACATCGCTTCGATACGCGCGACATCGGCTTTGACCTCGGCGGTCAATTCCCGGGCTTTAGGCTGGCGCCGAAAATTCATCGGGCAATGCCGGCGCAAGGGCATGAAGCCGGCGTGCATTTCCGCCGAGATCGCGCGTGCATGCGCCCGCGCCCCGGCGTCATCCGGCCAGAGGCGGCGCTCTGGGAATTTCTCCGCCAGGTACTCGATGATCGCGAGCGATTCCCAGACCTGCCGGTCGCCGTCGACAAGAATGGGCACCTTTCCCGCAGGGGAATAGCGCAGGATTGCCGCCTTCGACTCCGGTTCGTAAAGCGGGATCACGGTCTCCTCGAAAGTCATGCCGGTCCCTTTCATCGCCATCCAGGGACGCATGGACCAGGAGGAATAATTCTTGTTCCCGATGACGAGACGAAGCGCCACGAGGCTAGCGGTCCCCGCCGCGAAAACCGATGGCCAAGAGATAGAGTTCGGCCGAATCCGCACGGCTCGCCGCCGGCTTGATGTGCTTGATGCTGGCGAATTGACGCTTGAGCTCGGCCAGCAGAGCGCTTTCGGTGCCGCCCTGCAAGACCTTGGCGACAAAAACGCCGCCCGGCTTGAGAACCTCGCGCGCGAAATCCGCCGCAGCCTCGACCAGACCCATGATCCGCAAATGATCCGTCTGCCGGTGTCCGGTGGCATTCGGCGCCATGTCGGAAAGAACCACGTCGGCGGGGCGGCCGAGCACCTCGCGCAAGCGCTGCGGCGCATCTCGATCGAGAAAATCGAGCTGCAGAAACTCGACGCCGCGGATCGGTTCCATCGGCAGGATATCGATGGCCACGACCCGCCCCCTGCCTTCCGTCGCGCCGACGCGCTGCGCGGCGACCTGACTCCAGCCGCCGGGAGCAGCGCCCAAATCGACCACGTTGGCTCCGGCTTTGAGCAAATGCTGCTTGTCATCGATTTCCGCGAGCTTGAACGCGGCCCGCGAGCGGTAACCTTCGCGCTTGGCGCGTGCGACGTAGGGATCGTTGAGCTGACGTTCGAGCCAGAGCTTCGACGACAGCGATCGCCCTTTTCCTTTCCTCACCCGCACTTTCAGCGCGCGGCTGCCGTTTCGGATTCGGTCCGCGCTCATGTCGGCGCGCCCTGCCCGGCCCAGACGCCGTCAGCGCGCATCATTTGCACCAGCATGCCTTCGCGCAGCCCGCGATCGGCGACGCGCACGCGCTCGCAGGGAAAGGCCCGGCGGATTGCCTCCAGGATCGCGCAGCCGGCAAGCACAAGATCCGCACGTTCGATGCCGATGCAGGGGTTGGCGACGCGTTCCTCGTAACTCATGGCGAGAAGCCGGTCGCTGACGCTGGAAATCTGCTCGGCGGTCATCCAGCAGCCATCGATGTAACGGCGATCGTAGCGCCTGAGACCGAGATGCACGCCGGCAATGGTGGTCACCGTCCCCGAAGTGCCGAGCAGATAGATAGGGTTCAACCCGCGCATGTGATGTTCGACGGCAAAGCTGGCAATAAAGGCCGCCACTTCCGCCACCATGGCTTCATAAACCTCCGGGGTGACGTTGATGCCGCCGTACCGCTCGGCCAGCGTCACGACGCCGATCGGCACGGAAACCCAGCCGCGAATATCCGGCAGTGGCGGACCGCCGGGGCTTTGTCGCGCCGGCCCGAGACGCACCAGCTCCGACGACCCGCCGCCGATGTCGAAAAGGATCACACCCTCCGCTTGCGCCTCGAGCAGCGGGGTGCAGCCGCCGGCGGCGAGCTCCGCTTCGGTCTCGCGATCGACGATTTCGAGATCGAGCCCCACCTGCTCGGCGACGCGGGTGCGAAATTCCGCGCCATTCTCGGCGCTGCGACAGGCTTCGGTGGCGATCAGCCGCGCTCTCGTGACGGCGCGGTTTTGCATCTTGTCGCGGCATATCGCCAGGGCTTCGACGGCGCGGCCGATCGCGGCCTCGCTCAGGCGCCCGGAGGCGGAAAGCCCTTCGCCCAGGCGAATGATGCGGGAAAAGGCGTCGACCACGCGAAAGCTGTTCGCCGTGGGCCGCGCGACAAGAAGCCGGCAATTATTGGTGCCGAGATCGAGCGCGGCATAGGTCACCGCGCGTGCATCGCGCTCGCGCGCCAACCGATGCCGCGATCCGTCGAAAGGTGGTCGCCGGGCCCAACGGCGACGCCCTCGCAGCGCCGGCTCGCGGGCTCGGTCGAGGCCACCGGTTGCCCGGGCCTCGTCGTCCATCAAATGCCTTCCTCCGCGCCGAAGCCCCCGGCTCGACAGCGCAGCGTGTTGCAAAATCACGCGAGTGTAACAGGCCGCGCGGCCTAAGCAACCTGCGGATTTCCCCCCGGCGGCGAAGCGGATCAATCGCGGCTATTCTGCAGCAACAGCTCGCGCGGAATGTCTTTGCCGAGGCCACGCTGTCGCGCCATTTCGTAAACCATGGCCCCTAGCACCAGGAAAGGAAGGCCTTGCGAGAGCTGCGCCGACCCGCGGCGAGCCGGATTGTCATCTTGCCTTGACGCTTGATAATCCATCTTCGGTTTGATCTAAAAGCGCTCGCGCCAGCACGCATCAGGCCCACCTTGCCGGCTGCCTTGCGTGGAGGATCGCTCAATCGGTCCTTCGCGTCGTGTTGGGGAATAGTTCAACGGTAGAACAGCGGACTCTGACTCCGTTAATCTAGGTTCGAATCCTAGTTCCCCAGCCATTCCGCGCGTGCATCGGAGCCGCGACGCGGACGCGCGGGCGAAACAATTTGCAGGCTAAATCGTTCTCATTTCAATCGTCTTTTTAATGCCGCCTCTTCTTGCCATCATGCAAAGATGCGAAGATATCCCGCCGTTTGATTGTCCGATTTAACCGCCGCATCCAGGGTTTTTCGTGAAGGTCAGTTCCATCGACATAAGCAAGACCGCAATTCTTCTCGACATCGACGGTACCTTGCTCGATATCGCGCCAACGCCCGACGCGGTGCATGTCCCCGCGACCTTGCGCAAGACACTCGGCCTTCTCCAGCAGCGCGCCGAGGGCGCGCTGGCGCTGGTGAGCGGCAGACCCTTGCGCAGCATCGACCTTTTGTTTGCGCCGTTGCGGCTCGCCGCCGTCGGCGGCCATGGCGCCGAGATTCGAGTCGATCCCAACGCCCCGATCTGCGGTCGGGTGACGCCGCTGCTCGAACCGGAAATCAGAAAGCTTCTGGTCGCAATCGGCGACAAGCTTCCGGGCATCATCGTCGAGGACAAGGATTATTCAATCGCGCTGCACTATCGAACAGTGCCTTACAAGCAAGAGGCCGTCGAGGACGCCGTCGCCGCCGTCTACGGCGATCTGTCCCCGGACTCAGTGGAAGTTCTGCACGGCAAGCGCGTGATCGAGGTCAAGAAAGCCGGCTTCAACAAAGGAACGGCCATTCGCGACCTGATGACCCATCCGCCCTTCGCCAATCGCAAGCCGATTTTTATCGGCGACGACCAAACCGACGAGGCCGCATTCGCCGTCATGCCCGACTACGACGGAGTGGCGATATCGGTGGGCCGCCAGGTCCGCGGCGTGGCGGAATATTTCGAAGCCCCGAGCGACGTGCGCCGCTGGCTGCGCGATCTCGCCGAAGGCCACGCGATCCGCGCCTGAACGGCGCGCCGCTCCGCTGCTTCATTCGGCGCGCTGCCCTGCCGCGACCGGGCCGTGTTCGCTGGCCCGTTGCTCCGTCGGCTTGGCGATGCCGAGCAGATTCATCGCACTATTGACATGGGCCACGTGGGAAAAGGCTTGCGGAAAATTGCCGAGCTGCCGGCGCGCGGCCGGATCGTATTCCTCACTCAGCAAGCCGAGATCGTTGCATAATCCGGTCAACCGCTCGAACATCTTGCGCGCGTCCTCATAGCGGCCCAGCAGGATATAGGCGTCCACCAGCCAAAAGCTGCAAGCGAGGAAGGCGCCCTCGCCTGGCGGCAAACCATCCGCGGTCTTGTGCGTGTCGTAGCGCATGATAAATCCGTCGACCATGAGCCGCCGTTCAATCGCTTCGACCGTCGCGCGCACGCGCGGATCTTCCGGCGGCAGGAAACCGACCGCCGGAATCAGCAGCAGGCTGGCATCGAGTTCCTTGCGCCCGTAAGCCTGAACAAAGCTGCCAGCGTCCGCGTCCCATCCGCGGCGGCAAACATCATCATGGATTTCGTCTCGGGTCTTGCACCAATCGTCCACTGGCCCGGGCAAGTTGAATTTTCGCGCGCTTTTGATGGCACGGTCGAAGGCGACCCAGGCCATGACCTTGGAATAAGTGAAGTGCCGGCGCGTGCCACGCACCTCCCAAATGCCTTCATCCGGCTCGTCCCAGACATCGGCAAGGCATTTGAGAAGTTCTATCTGCACGGCCCATCCGGACTCGCTGGCCGCCAGGCCCCCCATGCGCGCCTGGTGAAAGGCGTCCATCACCTCGCCATAGACGTCGATCTGCAACTGTTCATGCGCCTTGTTGCCGATGCGCACCGGCGCCGAACGCTCGTAGCCCGGCAGCCACGGCACTTCCCATTCGGTCAGGCGGCGCTCGCCGCTGAGACCATACATGATCTGTGCCTGGTCGGGACGTCCGGCGATCGCCCTTTGCAGCCAATCGCGCCAGGCGTGCGCTTCCTCGAAATAGCCGGCGTTCATGAAGGCGAGCAGCGTCAATGTCGCGTCGCGCAGCCAGCAAAAGCGATAATCCCAATTACGGGCGCTGCCGATCTTCTCCGGCAACGACGTGGTCGGCGCCGCGACAATGCCGCCGGTCGGTGCATAAGTGAGCGCCTTCAGCGTAATGAGCGATCGGACCACCGACTCGGGACAACGCTTTTCGACTTGGCATTTCTTCGACCAGCCGGTCCAGAATTCCTCCGTCGCGGCCAGAGCCCCGGCTGGGTCCACCGCGTGCGGCGGCGGCAGGTGCGACGGACCATACATCAGGACGAAGGAAAGGGTTTCCCCGGCATGCACGGTGAATTCCGCCACCGATCTCATGTTCTCGCCGCGTAGCCGCACCGGGCTATGTAACTGCACCATGTCGGGACCCGCGACGGCACGGATACCGTTTTCCTCCATACGCGTGACCCACGGCACGATGGCACCATAGCCGAAGCGAATGATCATCTGCGTATGCATCGCCACTTCGCCGCGTTCGCCGCGCACAATACGCACCATGCTCGGGCTTCTTTCACGCAGCGGCATGAAATCGGTCAGCGTGGCGGCGCCATGACGCGTTTCGAAACACGTTTCCAGGATCAGGCTGTCGCGGCGGTACCGCCGGGATGTCCGCGCCTCAGCGTCGCGTGGCGCAATCAACCAACGCCCGTGCTCGGGCGCGCCCAGCAACGCCGCGAAACAGGCATCGGAATCGAATCGCGGCCAGCAAAGCCAATCGATCGAGCCTGTCCGCGATACGAGCGCCGCGCTCTCGCAATCGCCGATAAGTGCGTAATCTTCGATTCGCGACGACATAAAATATATTCCGGTATCCTATACATCTCGCGTCCAAAAAGTTCCTACAACAGCGGGCTTGCACCATTAACCCTTATGCGCATGATCGCCGCGGCGCATTAACCTGCGGGAGATGCTTCAATGAGAGCTATCGGGAAAAAACGCTGGGCCATTCCGGAAGGTTATATACCGTCGGAGAGCTGCAGCAATGACCGCGCGCTGATTTCGCACGAGACGGCCTGCATTCTCAATGCCACCAAAAAACTCGCAAAAATCACCGTGACCGTGTTTTTCGCCGACCGCGAGCCGATCAGCTACAGCGTGAGCGTTCCGCCGGAACGGACCTTGCATCTGCGCTTCAACGATTTGAGGGATCCCGAGCCGCTTCCGCGCGATACCGACTATTCGTCGGTATTTGAATCGAATGTACCCGTGGTCGTCCAGCACACCCGGCTCGATTCCCGGCGCGCCGAGATTTCGCTGCTCACCACCATCGCCTATGCCGAGGCATGATCGTCCGATGGGGGAAAGGAAAAGACGCCGGACGACATTCCGTCGGGGGGAGGGAGATGTGAAAGCCGTCCGGCGCTGTGGGCGCGGCTGAGGGGAAAAGCCGCGCCTAACCGAAAAACGCATGGCCGCCGCCGATGTTCCCCGCCGCCATCCTCGCATTTTTCCGCAATCAGCTATGCTGAAGGCACTTGGCTTGGGCCGGAGCTCCACTCCGATCGGAGGCGCCCGTTGGCGTCCATCACGCAGACCTGAGCATCCTGACCATGCTTGCCGAGCTTTTGCGCGGCTTCGATGGCGAAGGTCATCGCTTCGGCCTGCGTGCGATAGGGGCCATACTCCTCGTCGTCGAACTTGATCAACCAAGCATTGCGATCCTGAACGACAAAGTAACGGACAGAGGACATAGCTGCTCTCCTCTCGCGGCCGCCGGTAAGGCGCCGCTGTAGGAAATATAATCTGTTTTTCAATCGAGAACCCGCCATAGCCACGACGGCCCGCTCAACAAGATGTGAGCGACAATTTGAGCGAGCGGATTGGGGCCAAAGCTAGGCGTTCACTGTCTCGCCGTGCCGGTTGCGAAAGGGAAGCAAGGCGCCCTCCTCCGACCGATAATCCGGCTGCAAGGCAATATCGCGAAGCTCGGCCATGAAACTCGAGAACCAGTCAACCAGCGACGACGACTCGAGCGCCTTCATCATGCTGCGCCAGCGCTCTCGCCGTTCCTCGTGACGCATGGCGAATGCGTCGGCGATCGCGCGGGAAAGGCCGTCGATGTCGTGCGGATTGACCAGCAAGGCGGCGTCGAGCTGCTTCGCCGCGCCGGCGAATTTCGACAGCACAAGGACGCCCGGATTATCGGGATCCTGCGCCGCCACATATTCCTTGGCGACCAGATTCATTCCGTCGTGCAGCGACGTCACCAGGCCGACCTGCGCCGAGCGATAGAATCCGGCAAGATGGGCCTGCGAAAATCCCTTGTTCAGATAGCGAATCGGCATCCAATCGACTTCGCCGATACGGCCATTGATATCGCTGACGAGCGTCGCCAGCTCGTGCTGCAGCTTGCAATAGGCCTCAATCTGCCCCCGCGACGGCACCGCAATTTGCAAGAGAGCGACTTCCCGCTTGAGCAGCGGCCGTTCCCGCAGCATGAGCTCGAAAGCCTGCAGACGGTTGGTCAAGCCCTTGGAATAATCCACGCGATCGACGCCGATCGCGAGCTTGGCGCCCTGCAGGCTTGCCCGCAGCCGCAACACTTCTGGACGCGTGGCGGCCTTCGCGGCGCGGACGGCGAAGGCTTCGGCATCGATGCCGATGGGAAACGCCGCAAGCCGGACTACGCGCCGGCCGACGCAATAGCCGTCGCCGGTGGCGCGGAGACCAAGCTCGGTTTCCAGATAATCGGCAAAATTTGAGCGGTCGTCCTCGGTCTGGAAGCCGATCAGGTCATAGGACAGCATCGCGCGCACCAGCTCGCGATGATGCGGCAGGCTGGCAAAGACAGCGCGCAACGGGAATGGCGTGTGCAAGAAGAAGCCGATCGGGTGCTGCAGGCCAAAGCGGCGCAATTCGCTGCCGAGCGTGAGGAAGTGATAGTCATGCACCCAGATGAAGGCTTCGGATTCGACAAAGCGCAGCAGCGAGCGCGCCATGAAAGCATTGATTTCGCGATAGGACACGTAGTCCTGGTCGTTGCTGTGCAGAAGATCGGTGCGCGAATGAAGGATGGGCCACAAGGCCGAATTGGCAAAACCTTCGTAATAGCGGCGGTAATGCGCCGCCGGCATGTTGACCGTGGCAATGGCGCCCGTGCCGAAAGATTGAATTTCGGCAAAAGCCTCCTTCTCGGCGCTATCCTGACAGCACTGCTTGGCGCCGACCCAAATCGCGCCACAGATTTGCACGGCAGGGAGCAACGCCGCCGCAAGTCCGCCATCAATAGGCTCATCAGCCGTGGGACGCGCAACGCGGTTAGAAACCACGATCAAGTTCATGTCTTATTGTCTCCGGGAACCTACAGACTCAACATGAACAGACGGCAATAGTTCCATGCGGACGGGGCGAGCGCTGAGATTTCCGGCACACTGCTTCGCATCAAAACGGCCGCGTGAAGCGGCCGCTTTGTTCCCTATGCCAATCTTCTATCGGGCGCGAGCCAATTGCAGCCCGGCAACGCCCGCGGCCAAATTCAATCCGGTCTGACCTTGCACCGATACCGGCTGCAAGCTCACGGTGCGATTCGAACCGCCAATCAGGACGTTAGCGCCCAATCCTGCGCCCACGGTCGCTTCCGCACTGGCGCCAGTATAGCTGCCAGCAAGCGCGCCCACGCTGCGGCTGGTTGGCGCATAGACCGCCCATACCATTTCACCGCCGCTGGTGGCGCCGATATCGAGGCCGAATTTTGTAATGGTGCCTGTGTACACTTCGCGGGCGCCTCCCGCGCTCGGCGTGAACATGCAGGTAACCGTTTTCTGCGAGGCGATGATTAGCCCGATGCCGCCGGAAATATCGCAATTCAATGTTCCGACTTTGGTCCGCGCGGATTGCTGCGCCAACGACGAGCCCGCCGCCAGCGCGAACATCAGCGCAGACAACGTGCAAATACGTTTCGCTTTGCTCATGGGTGCCAACTCCGATGCTTGTGTCCGTTATGCGACCCAAACAAACGCGCGATAGCCGACATAGTTCCCCGCTGGGCGGAGACTCCGGCAATTGCGCGCCTTCAGCTGGTTTGCGATAATTTTTATGCAATATAGAGATATCGCGAAGACTGGTGAATCCTGCTCACGAACCGTCGCGCGCCGCGAAGGCGGATTTCTCTCCGAGACCATTGGCGGCAAGGCAGCGGCCGTTGTAATTGGCGGCCGGTGACCCGGCGAGCGGACTGAATGCGGGGTCGCAGCCTTCCGGCATGGCCGGAAGCTTTTCTTTTGCCACGGCGGGCGCGGGCGACCCCGCAGGAGTTGATGCCGCCGGCGCAGGAAATATGCGCACCGCCGAAGTCTCGGAATCGCGGATCGTCACCTCGGGCAGCGCGCGGCCCTTTGCCACGATTGTCGTATTTCGGAGCGGATCAGTGCGGAACAATTCGCGTCCATCGCGTGAGCGGTAGACGACCGCGGCACCGCGCAACCCAATCACTTCGACCAGAGCCACGCCCGGGGCATCCTGCGCCGTCGATTTGTGGCTCGACAGCCGATTCTGCTTACTTGACCGGTTGACGACGACCGTCGCGTCTTTTGCCGGATTAGCCGAAGCCTCGACGGTTCCCCGGACGGGAAATGTTACCCCGTAGGCAACGCCCAGCGCGACAGCGACAGCCACGGCGATCTGCGGAAATCTGCGCATCGGCGGCGTTCCCGCGCCCGCGCCAATACGCGAGCGCTTCCGCCGGATTAATTTTGCGCGCCTTGAAAAAGTTCCGGTGCCGCCGCCTACCGCCCGACCGACAATTGCGTGATGGGAATGAGGATTCTACAGCGCAGGCCCGTCGGCGCGAACTTCATTTCGACTTCGGCATCCAAAGCCCGCTGCAAGCTATCCTCGATGACCATGGTGCCGAATCCGCGTTGCCGTGGCGCCTTCACCTTCGGCCCACGCTCCTCCAGCCAGATAATCTCGATGCCGTGGCCCTCCCCGGCCGGCACCCGGCGCCAGGTGATGCTTACGTGTCCACTGGGAAGCGAAAGCGCGCCGTATTTTGCCGCGTTGGTCGCCAGCTCATGCAGGGCTAGACCGAGGCTCTGCGCCGCCTCCGGCTTGAGCACGACAGGTGGGCCGTCCGCGGAAATCTGGGTACCCTCGCGATCGAAGTAATGGCCGAGCTGCGAGCGCACCAACTGAGAAAACGGCACGCCATACCAGCTCTCCTGCACCAAAAGATCGTGCGACGTAGCAAGCGCCTGCAGCCGTGCGCCAAATTGGTTGAGAAAGGCGTCGATGGAGCCAACGTGACGGGCCGTCTGTCGAGCCATCGCCTGAATGACCGCAAGCAGATTCTTCGAGCGATGCGTCAACTCGCGCATAAGCAGGCGCAGATGCGCCTCCCCTTCCTTGCGCTCGGTGATATCGACGGCGGCGCAGCTCACGCCGACGATGGCGCCGGTGATATCGCGCAGCGGCTCAATGTGGAGATCATGCCAGCGCAAGCCGGCATCGCTGTTGATGCTCACCTCGCTGTCCTGCGGGGCGCCGGACTCGAGCGCCGCCCGCTTCAGCGCGACGATCGCGCCGCGGCTTTCCGCCGGCAATAGCTCCTCGTCGGTATGGCCGATAATCTCCTCGATCGATCGGCCATACATCGGATTGCTGATTGAGGTGTAGCGCAGGTCGCGATCCTGCGCGAAGACGGTAACGTTCGAGCCGCGCAACGCCGTTTCGTAGCGTTGCAGGGCGTCGATGAGCTTTTCGCTCGTTTCGTCGCGGCGCGCCTCGATGGCGCGGATCCGCGAAATATCGGTCGCCGTGGTAATGATGCCGGTCACTTTGCCCTCGGGACCGATTGCCGGATGGATATGCAACGCGAAAAGCGAGGAACCTTCGGCCCCCGGGTAAACAACCTCGCAATCCGCGGGGATTCCGCTTTGCAAAACCTGCCGCTTGATCGCGGTGAGTCTCTCGCGGTCTCGAGTCGGCAGTTGCTCTTCGTCGCTTGTCCCGAGAAGCGCGTTGATCTCGCCCGCCCGCGGACAGCATGCCCAGGTGTAGCGCAGCTCCGCATCCTGACCGAAAATATAAATGTGCGCGTCGGCCAGCGCGGCTTCGATCTGCTCGACCGGTAGATGTGCCACGGCGCCGCTCGTGGCACTCACAGACTCGCGTCGGTCGGCAGGATTTTCATCCTTACCGAGCGGCGAGGTCTCTTTGATTGCGTTGCGCGTCATCAGGCAGCCCGGAACGCAAGCGTAGACGTCAAACGGTTGCTCGCCGTCTGGTAAAGGTCGGCGGCCGTCGGCGGCTCACAGATCGGGACGCCGGCATTTTGCAGCGGCTCGTCATGAGAGTCATCGCTTATGTGACTTATCTTCATCAATACTTTGCATTTTGCCAGTTTCCCGGAATCTGACCATGAACTTCGTGGCGACCGCAACAAATTCATTTAACGACGCCACCCCACGGGAAGAGCAAGCGCCCACGGATATGGAACCTTTACGGCCAAATATCGTTGCCTTGCAGCATTCACCCGGGGCAACTGTCATGAGCCGAAAAGATCAGGCCTTCGCCGAAATTTCCGCCATCAAGGAGCTTATTGGCGACCTTGAGACACGCCTGAACCGGCTGAACAGCGCGGCGAAGAAAGAAAGCGCGGGCGCGTCCGACGACATCAGCGAGTTCGTCTCGCAGGCGTTGAAGCGCATCGGCGATTTGGTCCGCGAGAGCGCGCAAAATGCTACCCGTTCCGTCGCCGAGGAAGCGGCTCTGGTCGGGGGCGACGCAGTCAAGAAGCTCCGCAATGAATTGGAACAGCGGCCGATCACGGCGCTCGCGGTGGCCGCCGGCATCGGCTATCTCTTCGGACTGATCGGGCGTCGCGGCTAGGCCAAGAACCATGGCTCCGACCGACATCATCTATGCGGCGTTTGAGCGCGTGATCCAGCGCGCGGCGCGCCGCACCGTTGCATGGCTTTTCGTCGTCGTTGCGGTGCTCGCCGCACTGTATCAGGCCACAGTGGCCGTCACCGTCGAGCTGGAGTTGCAGCTCGGCGCGATGTACGCGCATCTGGCGATTGCCGCCTTTTATCTGGTCTTCGCAGCCGTCGTCATCATCGTCCTGTTTTCGACGGCACGGCGGGCTTCGCTATCGCATGTCTATCGGGGCAGCGTGACGCAGCTTCCTCCCGAGCTGCAGGTCGCGACGATCGTTGAGGCGCTGCTTCTCGGCTACGCCATGTCGCGACGGCGCTAGGCGCTATGCCGTCGCGCGATGCTCGCGCGGCCGGGCCTTCCGTTCGAAAAAAAGCGCCTGACTGAGCACCGCCGATACCGTGGCAGGCTGGAACGGCTTCGCGATCAGGAAGGCCGGTTCCGGGCGCTCCCCGGTGAGGAACCGCTCCGGATAGGCGGTGATGAAAATGACCGGTACCTCGAAGGTTCGCAGCAATTCGTTGACCGCATCGAGACCGGAGCTACCGTCGGCAAGCTGAATGTCGGCAAGGATCAGGCCCGGCCGTTTGGTCCGCGCCAGCGAAAGCGCCTCGCCGTGCGTGCGGGCGACGCCGATCACGCGATGCCCAAGGCTTTGCACGAGGCCCTCGAGATCCATCGCGATGAAAGTCTCGTCTTCGATGATGAGCACGTCGGTGGCGATCTCGGCGGCAAGTTCGCGGCCGGATTCTTCGACCAAGTGACGCAGGGTCGGGACATCCACGTCGAGGACCTTCGCCGCCTCGTCCTCGGAAAGTCCTTCGAGCGCGACCAGCAGAAAGGCCTGGCGGGGTTTGGGCGTCAGGTGCGAAATGCGCTGCTCGACCGGCATCTCCTTGCCCGGCGCCTCGGTGCTCCCGTTGACCGGCAACGAATTCCAGATCTTGGTGAATAACCGATAGAGCGCGATGCGCGTTGAGGTGCCCTGCTCCAGGACGGAGGGCTCGTGGATAAGGGCCTCAAGGACCGTGGTAACGTAGGCGTCCCCCGAGCTTTGGCTGCCGGTAAGGGCCCGGGCATAACGGCGGAGATACGGTAAATGCTGCGCTACGGCTTGAGAAGTCGACACGAAATGCCCTCCCGATTGACCCCCCTGCCGAAGGTCGGCTTCCGACAGGATATAGAATGCGGGTCTGTGGCGAAATAATTAGTTTCCCGGAAAATAGTTCCATCGACTGGAACGAATCGCCGCCGGGTGCATTTCATGTTGATGACGCGGGGGGGCCCGCGATCCGAATTCGAGGGGAGACGCGGCGAGGGAGATAAATGAAGGATCATCCTAAGTCATCCAAACCCCGACCGCCCATGGAAGCTGGAAACACGGCCGCCAAAACTGACGCGAAGCTAGGTCGGGATATTCAAGCCAAAATCGGCCAGCAACTCCGCTCCCTTTACGACGAGATCGTCAACCAGGGGGTGCCGGACCGCTTTGCCGACTTGTTAAAACGGCTCGACAAGACGGACGACAAGGAATCGCGGTAATGGGGCTGGATGCTTCAGTCCGTGAGGCTGTGCTCGCAGCGATTCCCAGCCTGCGCGCCTTTGCTATTTCGCTGTGCGGAAATGTAGACCGCGCGGACGATCTGGTGCAGGAGACTCTGCTGCGGGCGCTCGCCAATATCGATTCGTTTCAGCCGGGTACGAACATGTCGGCTTGGCTCTTTACGATTTTGCGCAATCATTTCCGCTCAGAATACCGCAAACGCCGCCGCGAGGTCGAGGACACAGACGGCAGCTATGCGGAGACGCTGAAATCGCATCCCGAGCAGGAAGGCAGAGTCGGCTTCGGCGAATTCCGCACGGCGTTGGCGAAACTGCCGCAGGATCAGCGCGAAGCCTTGGTGCTGGTCGGCGCCTCGGGATTCTCCTACGAGGAAGCGGCATCGATCTGCGGCTGCGCCGTCGGCACCATAAAGAGCCGCGTCAACCGCGCCCGCACCCGCCTGGCCGAACTCATGTCGATTGAAAGCGTCGACGAATTCGGACCCGACCGCACCACCCGCGCGGTGCTTGCCCGCAACGAGCGCGCGTGATCCTCGCTTAAAATGCGACGGCCCGCCGCAACGCGACGGGCCTACGCATATCCGCGGCCACAAAAACTAATCGTCGCGGATCACAATGCCGTCGGTGACCTGCCGCGGACCAGCGCAACCACCGCGGAAATCACGAACAGCACAATCGCCACAAAGAAGATGATCTTGGCCGCTTCTACCGCCACGCCCGCGATACCGCCAAAGCCGAACAGCGCGGCGATTAGAGCGATAACCAGAAAGGTAATGGCCCAACCCAGCATGTGAGCTCTCCTCCAAAAAGGATTCCGCATCACTTCCGCAATGCTTCAACGGTCCGATTGTTCCGCTGCCGACGCGCGCAGGAGCCGGCTTCCAGGAACCGCGGCCACCCGATAACGTTGCCGTGAGGAAGCATTTCGTGTGCCGAGGACGCGGCCAGCCTATGGGCCTTCAGACCTACCGCACCAAGCGTCACTTCGACGTCACGCCCGAACCGCGCGGCAAGGCGGCGAGGCGCCGCGGCAATGCCTATGTCATTCAAAAACACGCCGCGCGCCGGCTGCACTACGATCTGCGGCTTGAGCTTGATGGCGTGATGAAAAGCTGGGCGGTAACGCGTGGCCCGAGCTTGGTCCCCGGCGAGAAGCGGCTCGCCGTCCATGTCGAAGATCATCCGATCGAATACAACAAATTCGAAGGCATCATACCCCAGGGCGAATACGGCGGCGGCACGGTCATGATTTGGGACTTTGGCAGATGGGAACCGGAAGGCGACCCGCACCGAGGCTATAAGAAAGGCCACCTCAAATTCCGCCTCGACGGAAAGAAGCTGCATGGCCTGTGGCATCTCGTACGCATGCACCGCCGCCCAGGCGAGAAGCGGGAAAATTGGCTGCTGATCAAATCCGACGATGAGGCGGCGCGTAGCCCGCAAGATCCGGATATCCTGGAGCAAAAGCAACGATCGGCGGTCACCGGCCGCCGCATGGAAGAGATCGCCAAGGCGCAGGATCGCGTATGGCGGAGCAATCGGTCGGGCCCAGGAAAGCCCGGCAAAGCCCGTCTCGCCGTCGCGCGAAAACGCAAGCCTGCAACGAAAACAGCCCGCCGCAAGCCGTCCCCTTCGAAGCGGGTGTCCCGCCCGCGAAAAAGCGCGCGCCGATGAGCAGGAAAGCGGTCGGGAAAAAGCGCGACGGCACCGCGCGCGATCTTGCGACGTCGATTTCGGGCGCGCGCCGGGCCCCGATGCCCGCCTTCGTCAAGCCTTGCCTGGCGCTTCTCAAGGAGAAGGCGCCGACGGGGTCCGACTGGATTCATGAGATCAAATTCGACGGCTATCGAATTCAAGCCCATCTCGATAAGGGCACGGTCAAGCTGCTCACGCGGCAGGCGCTTGACTGGACCGAGAAATTCGCGCCGATCGCAAAGGCGGTCGCCACCATTCGCGCGGCGCAAATCATCCTCGACGGCGAAATCGTGTCGGAAGACCAATACGGAGTGTCCAGCTTTTCCAAGCTGCAACAGGATCTCAAGGAAGGCCGCAGCGAGAATTTCATCTATGACGTGTTCGATCTGATGTATCTCGACGGGATGGACTTGAGGCCCGCTCCGCTTGCAGCGCGGAAAAAGGTGCTGGCCAGCCTGATCAAGCGGCTGCCGAAAGGCACGCCGATCCGCTACAGCGAGTCACTTGCCGGATCGGGCGCTGCCTTGCTCAAGCGCGCATGCCAGTTGCATCTCGAGGGCATTGTCTCCAAGCGCAGCGACGCGCCTTATCGCGGCGGCCGCGGCGGCGATTGGATCAAGACCAAATGCTCCGACCGCCAGGAGTTGGTGATCGCCGGCTATAAGCCTTCGACGGTCGATCCGCATGCGATCGGCGCGCTCATCCTCGGTTATTATCAGAAGGGACGTCTGCAATATGCCGGCCGCGCCGGCACTGGTTATACGCACAAGGTCGCCAAGGAGCTTTGGAAAAAGTTGCAGCCGCTTCGCATCGACTTCCCGCCGTTCGGCACGACGCCGAAAGAAGAAACCAAGGCGCGCAACGCCAAATGGGTGCAGCCGCTTCTCGTCGCCGAGGTCGACTTCCATGGCTGGACCCATGGCGGGCGTGTGCGGCAGGCTTCATTTCAGGGATTGCGCGAAGACAAGGCGGCCAAGGCGGTGGTGCGGGAGTCCGCAAGATGAAACGGAAATACCGAAGCCGTTCGGCGCCGGCGCGCAAGCGCGCAGCAAAGAGCGCATCCCCTCGCACGAAGCATGAAAACGTCGATTTTCACTTGACGCATCCCGATCGGGTCTATTGGCAGGATGCCGGCATCACCAAACTGGATCTCGCGGAATATTACGTCCGTGTTTGGGACTGGATGGCGCCGCATGTGGTTGGCCGGGTACTGGCGCTGGTGCGCTGCCCCGAAGGCGCAGCGGCGGAATGCTTCTTCCAGAAACACGCACATGCCGGCATCGACAAGCAGCAATTGCGCATGGTTCCGGAGCCCAACGGCGATGAGTCCATCTCGGTGCGCAATCTTGCTGGGGTCATCGCGCTGGTGCAGGCCGGGGTGCTGGAAATTCACACGCGCGGCACCACAATCGATCATCTCGAGGAGGCCGACCGCCTGGTCTTCGATCTCGATCCAGGGCCGGGTCTTGCATGGAAGGATGTGCTTGCCGCGGCGCGCGAGGTGCGGCGGCGCCTCGAGGCAATGGGATTGCGCACCTTTGTGAAAACGTCCGGGGGCAAGGGGCTGCACGTGGTGCTGCCGATCCGCTACACGCCGTGGGACGAGGCCAAGGCCTTTTGCCGCGGCATTGCCGAGCAGATGGCCGCCGACGAGCCCGACCGCTATCTCGCCACTGCCAAGAAATCGGCGCGCGCCAATCGCATCTTCGTCGACTACCTGCGCAATAGCCGCGAGGCCACCGCCGTCGCCCCCTACTCCACCCGCGCCCGTGCCGGCGCGCCGGTTTCGGTGCCGGTGGCCTGGGAGGAGCTGAGCTCGCTGACGTCCGCCGCCCAGTACACGTTGCGTAACATCCAACAGCGGCTGTCGCGCCTGTCCAAGGATCCCTGGGCCGGTATAGGCCGCATCAAGCAGGCTTTGCCGAAACCCCGCAGCCGCCGTTGAAGGCGGCGGCCGCATCGCTTCCCTTGGCGCCGGCGCTCAGGCCGACATCGCCGCCTGGTTGACAGAACTTTCGGCAATCTTGGTCAGTTTTTCGTCGGTTTGCCGCTCCTCTTGCAAGGTCTCATGCAAAAGACGCGCGAGCTGCGGCTTGCCGATTTGTTTGGCCCAGGCGCACAGGGTGCCATAACGGGCGATCTCATAGTGCTCCGCCGCCTGGGCGGCGCCGATCAATCCGGCGTCGCGCACATCGTCTTCGTCAGCCTCCTTGATAACGTCCTCGCCCTCGGCGACGATGCCCAGAATGGCTTCGCATTTCTTGGCCCGCGGCTTCTTGCCGATCATCTCAAACGCCTTTTCCAGACGTGCGACATGTTCCTCCGTTTGTCCGGCATGTTCTCTGAAGGCTTCGGCCAGTTGGCCGTCGGCGGCCTTCTTGCTAAGCTTCGGCAGCGTTTTCAGCAGTTGTTTTTCGGCGAAATAGACGTCCTGCAGCAGGCCGTAGAACAGATCTTCCATGGTCTTCATGACCGTCTCTCCGGGAGTGAGCTTTGCAAGCGGAATCCGGCGTGGCGCCGCGTTAGTTAGGCAACGCGCGCATGCTCCGCCGGTTCCTGGCCGGTCGCCGCCTGCGTGAATTGCAGCGAAGCGCGCGGCAGGGGGAACGCGTTTAGGTTCAATACGTTGGCACACCGCCAGCGCGGCGTTGCCATCGTTGTTCGGATCGGAGCCTTACGATGTCGCGAAATCACCAAGAGCGTCAGTCAGCCGCGGCAAAAAAATTCGCGGTCCAATTCACGGATAATTCGTCAGGGCTGCAAGACTGGTTCAGCTCATTTGCGCAGGAAACGGCGCGATTTACCGGAAGACCCGTCACCTTTTTTCTAGCCCTGCTCGTGATCGTCGTCTGGGCGGTGACCGGGCCGTTGTTCGGTTACAGCGACACCTGGCAGCTCGTGATCAATACCGGAACAACCATCGTGACGTTCCTCATGGTGTTCCTGATTCAGAACACCCAGAACCGCGACACCCTCGCGATTCAACTGAAGCTCACGCAACTCATCCTCGCCATGAAGGAAATTCCCGACAGCCTCGCGACCATCGAGGATTTATCGGATGAGGCTTTGGAGCAGCTCCATCATGACTATCGGCTGCGGGCGGAGAGCACGCTGGAGCATCTCAAGCGCCGCAAACAAGGGCCCCGACATGCCGCTGCGCACAACGGCAAACCCCCGAAATAACCTCACGACCCCATTCGGCAAGGAACCAAAATCCGGCGCGGATGTTTAATCGCCGTCTCGTTAAGCGACATGGGCGTCAACGTCTGGAGGGACGACACATGCGTAAGATTCTCATCATCGGCGCCATCGCGCTTGCGCTGGGAGGCTGTCAGACGGTAGCCCAAGACCGCGCCTTATCCGGGGCCGTGGTCGGCGGCGCGGCCGGTGCGGCCATTGGTGGCATTGCGGGCCGTACCACCGGAGCTGCGCTGGCAGGCGGCGCCATCGGTGCGGTCGCAGGCAGCGCGATCGGCGCGGCCACCGCCCCGCAGAGTGGGGCCTGCTACGCGCGGACCGCGTCGGGCAGGCTTGTCCGCGTTCGTTGCCCGTAAATTAGAAGCCGCTTCGGCGTTGATTGCAAAGGCCCGGCTCGCAGGAGCCGGGCCTTCTTATGCGCCGCCGCCGGAAAAAGCCGCACCTTCACACGCGATCGAGGAATGCCACACCGTCCGCGCCGGCCGAAAAGCGGCCGCTCAATTGCCGTTCCAAGCTGCCGTTGCTGAGCTCGATATCGACCAGGAAATCGCAGACATAGTCTCGTCCGGCACCGCGACGCGTGCATTCGATTTTGTGAAAGCGCCGAATGACGAAGCGATCGCCACCGGTGCGCTGGATCTTCATCGCGGCGTCGGCGCCATTCGTCTCGCTGACGAATTGCATGACGTCTTGAACCTGCGCCGAAAGCGAGGTTGCGAAAGCTTGTTTCATTTGGCTTTCGCTCGGCTCGTCGCCGGAATTGCCGCCGGCCAGGATCGCCAGGGC
>Ga0070741_10005429_pt1 | contig 28381 bp, 26 predicted proteins | sample Coa_R1_4_FD_66440 | JGI IMG/M metagenome (GOLD analysis project Ga0070741, IMG submission 66440) | Surface soil microbial communities from Centralia Pennsylvania, which are recovering from an underground coalmine fire - Coalmine... | ecosystem: Environmental > Terrestrial > Soil > Unclassified ... | reverse complement strand
TCGGTCGGCCCGCTCGAGGCCGTATTAGGAGCAAAACCACAGCAAAGTGACGGCATGGTAAAATTCACCTTTGGGCGGGAAGTTACCATGGCTTGCGGTTGCACCGCCGGAAAGGAAATGGGTGTGAATACCTGGGCGGCATTTGCCGGCACCGACGACAATGCCCTGGTCGATGGCGATTTTGTGGTGACGGCAGAGGAGCTCCAACCGGTTCTGAAATCATTGCGGCGCGAAGGCATCAACATCGTTGCCATCCATTCCCATATGACGGAAGACACTCCGCACGTGCTCTTTTTTCATTATTGGGGCAGAGCCAAGGCCGCGGACCTGGCCGCCAGCGTGAAAAGGGCACTGGTTGTACAGGCAGGCATTTTCAGCCGGCAGACTAAATCGAACTCCAGATAGCCGGGAATTTCAGGGGTTGCTACGGCCGCGATCTTACCACCCCGGTACCGTAATCGAGTTTCTTATGAAAAAAATATTTTTACTTGTACTAACGGTTGCTCTCGGCGTTCCGGCGGGCGAGGCGAGCCTCACTCTCGCTCGCACCATTCCGCTTGGCGGAATCGAGGGGCGGATCGACCACTTCGGTTACGACCCCGCCGGCGGCCGCCTCTTCGTGGCCGCGCTCGGCAACAACACCGTCGAAGTGGTGAACCTGAAGCAGGGCAAAGTGGTCCATTCCATTTCCGGCCTTTCCGAGCCGCAGGGAATTTTCTTTGTGCCGGAATTCAACCGGCTCTACATCGCCAATGGCGGCGACGGCGCGCTGCGCATTTACGATGGCACCGATTTTTCTCCGATCACGACAGTCAAATTGGACGACGACGCCGACAATGTGCGCTACGACGCGGTGGCGAAGCGGATTTATGTCGGGTATGGCAGCGGGGCGATCGCCATCGTTGACGCAGCCAAGAATGTGAAGGCGGGGGAGATTCCGGTGAGCGCACACCCGGAATCATTCCAATTGGAAAAATCCGGCTCGCGGATTTTTATCAACGTGCCCGGGGCGCACAACGTCACGGTCGCGGACCGAAACGAAAAGATAACCGCCGGCAAATGGTCGCTCGGCCTGGTCGCCGCCAATTTTCCCATGGCGTTGGATGAAGCCGATCATCGCGTCTTCGTCGGCTGCCGGTTGCCGGCGCGTCTGCTGGTCTTCGACACCGAGGCGGGAAAAGAAGTCGCGAAACTCGACCTTCATGGTGACTGCGACGATGTTTTTTATGATCCGAGCCGGCATCAAATCTACGCCTCCTGCGGAGAGGGCTTCATCGACGTATTCGCCCAGGCCGATGCGGATCATTATTCGCTCAAGGAATCCATTCCGACCGTCCACCGGGCGCGCACCTGCCTTTTCGCGGACGATCATCTTTATCTCGCCGTGCCCCGGCGGGGCGAAGAGACGGCGGAGATTCGCGACTATTCGATCGGTCGCTAGGGCGGCCATCAATTCCGCGCGGTCCAGCTAATCGGCCGACGCCAGGTGCAGATCCTCCGCCACCGGAGTCAGCCGGGCGAGGGTGAGGGCGCCGATCGCCATGGCCAAGTCGCGCACGGCAACATCGAGGAACTGGCCGGCGGCGAGCAGGGAGAGGGCAATCAGCGCCAGCCACCCCGCGACGACAAACCCGCCGATTCTCGGCCGAAAGAAAACCAAAAAACCGGCGATAATCTCCACGATGCCGACCACCTCCATGAATCTGCCGGCGTTCGCTCCCAGGATGCGCGCGGCGTCCGGGTTGAGATAGGTCTCCCAACGGGTCAGCAAATTGGTGAATTTGTCCAGCCCGGCGACGATGGGCACGATGCCGTAGGTATAGTACAACGTTTGGTGAATCGTCCGCACCCGATGGTCTTCGACCGTCAAATTAACGGATGAAGGAAGAGAATGTGCATGCATAAGGCCCAAAACATGCTCCCCGGGCCGCCGTCCACCACCCGAGCCGTTTCCCGGTTGCGACACCGGCATATTTCCGGGTGCGAGCGCCCCCGCTATTCCCGCCGCCCTTCTCCCACAGAGGCTGCCGTAATCAGCCCGGATTTCGGGCCGCCGACCGGGAGTTTAGCATAGGCGGATTCCAGCGCAAAAGATTCCACATTATAAAAAGGAGAACCATGTCCCACGAAAAATATCAGAATTGCATCGAAGCATGCCAGGCTTGCGTTGTGGCATGCGAACACTGCGCCAGCGCCTGCCTGCAGGAAGATGACGTCAAGATGATGGCCCGCTGCATTGAGCTGGATCGGTCGTGCGCCGATATTTGTTCATTGGCCGCGCGGGAAATGGCACGGGGATCGGCCGTCCTCGGCCACGTCTGCCAGCTCTGCGCCGAAATCTGCGAGCTCTGCGGCGAGGAATGCGCCCGCCATCCTATGGACCATTGCCGGGAGTGCGCCCAGGCCTGCCGTCGCTGCGCCCAGGAATGCCAGAAAATGGCGGAAATGCCGGCCGGCAGCGGAATGCGCTGATCGGTCCGCGCTGCGGGGAGAGCCTCAGAAAAACCAAGCATCGTCAGGCGACGGCTTGAACAGCGCGCCGATGAAGCGCTCGAGTTCAAAGTTGACCTTGAAGATGACGTGGTCGGATCCGCGCGTCAGCCCGTAGCCGATGCCGACATTGTATTCGAAACCGCCGGGCAGCTCGCCCCAGACGGCGGGAAAGATATAATGCTGCTGGTCACGGAGGTGGTCGGGCTGATCGATCAGACCGGTCCCTCCATAAAATTCCAGGGCGGGGGAGAGGCGGCGGCCCCAACGATAACGCAGGGCCGCAACGTAGCCAAACTCGAAGCCCTGGTTGTGGCCTTCGCCCGCAAGGACTTTTTCAAACTTGGGATTCAACACAACCGCCAGGCGCCCGATGTCCTTCTCCAAAATCGGCCGTAACTCCAGCTCCCGCACCGCGTCGTCGAACTGCGGCGTTTTGTGCCACTCCAGTTCGGCGTACCAGCCGAGATCGACCGGCAGGGTGCCTTCGTCGAATAATCGTCCCCGCAGCCGAAGCTTGTCCCCGGCCCAGCGGAGGCCGTCACCGTTGGGTTGGGCGAGATTGAGGTAAAGCGCCGCCTCGATGCGATCCGTCAGGCCATACGTAACCTCGTAAGCGTTGTACCACAGATGCTGGCTGGCAAAAACGCCGTTCGAGGTGCCTTCCTCCGGTTCATTGTGGCCGGACGAAACCACCGCATTGGTCGTTTCGAGTTCGCCCATGCCCCGGGGGGTGGTGGCATAAGGATAGACCTCGAATTCCCACGGATCGACTTGAGCGAAGCTTTCGCCGCAGCCAAGCGTCAGAGCGGCAACAAGCAGAATGAAGCAAAAAGAAGTTTTCATCCTGAAGAAATTTACCGGGCCACGATCACCCCTTCGGGAACGTCGTCATGAAAATCGTCGAAGAAGTCGTAACTACCCGGAGCCAGGGCCGGCAGATGAACCGTCACGGTCCGGCCAGGCTCGACGACCTTTTCGCGGTTGAGCTTGAAGCTTTCGAATTCGATCCGCTCCTGGCTCGCGTTCACCACCCGGATAACGACGGATTGGCCCGCTGAAATTTCGATTTTTTCCGGAATAAATCGGTGGTGGTTGAAATTAATTTCAACGACTACGGGGGCCGATTTTTCAGCTATAACTGGCTGATAAATAGCAACTAAAATTAACGCCGCCAAACGAAGGAGAAGAGATTTTAAAGCCATAATGAGATTGAGACTGAGAACTAATACCATGTCGCACGAGCGGTTCCGTCAAGCGTTATTTTCTCTCTTCCGCTCCCTTTCTTAAAAAGCAGTGCCCCGCTCGTTCAAGAGCAGGCGAGCCCCTCGCCTGCCGGCAGGGAACCGCAGCGATGGCACGGCCGGAGCGACCGAACCGTGCCGGGATAAACGCGACCCGTTAGCTGCGCGGACTCAGCCGGGCCAATGAAAAAGCTCCCACGGCCATGACCAGATCACGGACCGCCACATCGACATAGGACCAGCCGGCGAGGAGCGAGAGGGCGATGAGCGTCAGCCAGACGGCCACGATGGCGGCGCCCAGGCGCGGCTTGGTCAGCACCAGCAGGCCGGCAATGATTTCGATGACGCCGACCGCCCGCATAAATATCTCGGGTCCAAAGGGAAGAAGGTGCGCCAGCGCGGGATTTAAATAGTTGCTCCAGTGCGTGAGCAAATTGGTGAACTTGTCCAAGCCCGCGACGATCGGAACGATGCCGTAGGTCAAACGGAGGATCTGGGTGACAAGCGATGAATCGTGGGTGGAAACGGTGGTGGGATTGACGGTGGTAGCCATGGGTTGAATGAGATTCGGCCGCCAGATGCTGGCTGCCGTTGTAGCATTGGATGCGGGCCGGGGCGGCGACGTTACAAAATTTCTGCGACGGCGCTCCTCGACCGGCGACGCGTTCAAGCGACGGCCAGAATGCGCGCCATGACCTGCGCAGTCAGGCGGTTGCACAAGGGGGCCTGGTAGGAAAAAAGCTCGGTGGTGGCGGCCCGCCGCAACAGCCGTCGTTTCAGCGCGTCTTTGGCCCGCATGAGGGAGATCTTTACGTCCGAAGCGGAAATTTTCAAAGACACGGCCGTTTCCCCGGTGGAGAGCTTTTCGACCTCGCGCAGCAGATAAACCGCACGTTGTTTCCGGGGCAATTCTTGCAGGGCGTTTTCCAGGAGGGATTTCATTTCTTTAAGGGTGAGGTGGTGCGCGCCGCTCTCGTCGGTACCGAGGGTCACATCGGGCGAGACGGGCTCGGAGGCAGGGGCGGATCGGGACTGGCGAAGAAGGCCGAGGCACTCGTTGATCATGATGCGAATCAGCCAGGTGGAGAAGGCGGCGCGGCCGCCGAAGCGTTTGAGGCCGAGAAAAGCCTTCACATAGCTGTTCTGCATCGCCTCCTCCACCAGGGAAGGGTTGTGCAAGTAGGCCATGCCGACGCGAAAGAGCCGCTGATTGTAGCGACGGACGAGAATTTCAAACATCTCCCGGTTGCCGCGGTTGACTTCCGCGACGGCTTCGCGGTCGGGAATTTCCGTGCCGGTGGCGGCGGTGGAGACGGTATCGTGCATCAACCGTTAGATTAAAAAAGGCGGAGGACGGTTACGCAATTTTTTGCGCAAATGACGAACTTGTCATCTCTGGACAATTTCCCCGTCATTTTCGCCTGCTATGTTCGGTCCTTTCATGAAGAAATTTTTTCCGCTCATCCCTGCCATCATCGGCCTCGCCAGCGGCGCTCTGGCCCAAAATGGCGCGCCGCCGGCCCCATCTCCCACGCCGGCAGGCGGCGGCGCGGACGTGAAATTGCCGCAGTATGACGTGACTGGCCGGCAGGAAGAGCTTTTCACCTCGATCGATCGCAAGGTTTATGACGTGGGCCGTGACGTCCAGGGCCAAACGGGCAGCGCGGCGGATGTCCTGCGCAACATCCCCTCGGTCGACGTCGACATCGACGGCAACGTCAGCCTGCGCGGCAGCAACAACGTGCAGATCCTGATCAACGGCCGGACCTCTGCGCTGATGAGAAAATCCCACCAAGCCGATGCGCTTTCCCAATTTCCGGCAGACGCCATCGATCATATTGAAGTCATCACCAATCCCTCCGCCAAATACAAGCCGGACGGCCCGGCCGGCATCATCAATATCGTGCTTAAAAAAAAGAACGAGCCGGGGTATTCCGGTTCGGTGCGGGTGACCGTGGGAAATAACAAGCGTTTCGGTCTCGGCATCAACGGCAACTACAACACCGGTCCGTTCAATTTCGCCGGCGGCGCTAGTCTGCGGCAGGATGACCGGGTCCGCACCGCGACCGATCACCGCAGTTACATCGACCCGGTCTCCGGCCAGCCCGCCAGCACGCAAAGTTCAGTGTACGAGCGCTCCCGCCCCCTTTTTCAGCTCGGTCAATTCGAAGTCGATTACCGGCCGCAGAAACTCGACAAGCTGAGCGAGGCCGTCAATTCCGACTACCGGTCCTTCACCCGCTACGGCACCGAGGTCGATCAGACCACCATCGGCTCGTCGCCCACGACTTACAGGCGGCTGCGCTATAATCCGGAGTACGAGCACGACGTTGAATCGCGCACGGCTTATGAACATCAGTTTGGCCGCGAGGATCACACCCTGAACGTCGAATTCCGCTGGGAGCACGACACCGAGAATGAGGATAATCATTACACCAATCTCTACCTCAACCCGCTCGCGCCGACCACCAGCGACCATATCCAGGACAAAAACAACGAGCCGACGACCGAGGCCCTGGTTGAATACTCCAACACCTTGAGCAATGACACCAAGGTCGAAAGCGGCTTCGATTGGACTGACGACAAGCTGACCCAGGATCATATCGGCGAATCGACCGACCCGGTCACCGGCCTTTGGGTCAACAACACCAACCTCACGAATGAATTCATCCTGCGGCAGACGGTGACAGCGCTGTATGGAACTTATGAACGGACTTTTGGGAATTTTGGCGCGCTGGTCGGCCTGCGCGGCGAGGAGGCAGAGACCAAGGCCGACCAGGTGACGGCGGCCATCCGGGCGAATCAGCATTATTACCGGCTCTATCCCAGCCTCCATCTCGCTTACAACATCAGTGCCACCGGTCAGCTCCAGCTCAGTTACAGCCACCGCGTGCGGCGGCCGGAGGCGGACGATTTTAATCCTTACCCGGAATACCAGGACCCTTACAACCTTCGCGCGGGCAATCCCCGGCTCAAGCCGGAAGAAACGCATTCGATCGAGGGCGCGTACCAGTACAAAAACGGCGATGCAACTTATCTCGGCGCGCTATTTTATCGTTACACCTACAATACGTTCACCACGGTCAGCCAGTACATCAACAGCACGACCTTGCTGACCACGGAGGAAAACATCGGTCGTTCCCGGTCGGGCGGCCTCGAGCTCGCGGCCACGGATTCGCCCTGGAAGCCGCTATCGCTCAACGCCAGCGGCGACATTTATTACAACCAGATCGACGCCAGCAATCTCGGCTACACCTCCTACCGCTCCACCTTCGCCTGGACGGCCAAGATGAGCGCCGAATATGCCTGGTCCAAAACCACGCTTTGGCAGTTCAATCTCAACTACACCGCCAAACGCCTCACGCCCCAAGGTTATCGCCTTCCCACTTTCGTGGCCGATCTCGGCGTAAAGCACGAATTGAGGAAGAATCTGAGCGCGGTCGTGGCCATTTCCAACCTTTTCAATTCGCAGAAGGAGGAGACCAAGCTGGACACGCCGGTATTGCACGACGATTCCGTCCGCCGCCGCAACACCCGCTACCTCTACGTCGGCCTGGTCTACAGTTTCGGCTCGGAAAAAAAGAAGGGGAAATCCGACATTCTCCAGTTTGAGAACTAGGCGGCGCGGGGACGGCGGGGCGCGCTCACGGTTGCGCGCCCGCGCCGGCGGGCAGAAGGCCGTAAACGTAGAGTGCGCCCGTGCCGATCGGCAGGGCGCCAAATGTGGCGAGATAGACCTTGCCGTTCGCGACCGTGGGCGGCGCATTTTTGGAGATGCGCCCGCAGGTGTCACGGTCGGGATTCTGGTTTGAGTTCCACAACTCGCGGGTGATGTCGTTTGCATCGTAGGCGCGCAGCACGCCGGCCGCATTGACGTGAGCGTTGCCGTGGGGAAGAAGCGTGGCGTTGGCCCAGAGGATGCCGTCGCGATCCCCATTGGCGGAAAGTGACAGCATCGCGCCCGGGTAGGCGCTGGTGGCGGCGCTGACCGCGAGGGGCTGGGGGTCAAACCGCCCCTCATGAAATGAAAAAGCGTGCAGGGCCGCGTCCTGCGGCCAGAGGTAAACCAGGCCGCCCTTGGCCGCACTGTGCCAGTACACCGCGCCGCCGTTGATCTCGGTCTTGCCCACCGGCACCACCTGCAAGGCCTGATCGGTGCCGAGGTGGCCAAGATGGTCGGTATCGAGGAGGTAGATGGCACCCTCCTTGCCCGCGCCCATGACTTCATGCGTGCCCGGGATCAGCATTGCGCCGGAAGAGTTGATGTCATGATCGCGGCGGTTGAGCTCCGCGTAATTCGAGGGTGTGAACCAATCGAGCAGCTTTTCCTCCGGATCCAGCTTGAGAACGCTGTCGCTGAAATTCCGGCGTCCATCCCAAAGTCCGTTGGAAGTCGCGAAATAAAGGTTGCCGTCGGCATCGGCCGCCGGGCCCTGGCCGGATTGCCAAAGGCTGCCGCCATCTCCGTCCGGGCAGGTCTCAAGGACGCCGCGGATCTTCAGGGTGGCGGGATCGAAGCGGAAAAGAAAACCGTGATACGGTCCGACGTCGCAGTGCGAGCTGTAACCGACATAAAGATTGCCATGGGAAAGAAGCAGCGCCGGCCGCTGGTTCTCGAGCAGCGGATCGAAATCGTCCGCCGCGATCTCGACCGGACTGTTTGGCCGCTCCGCGCCGGTGGCGAGATCGAGCGCGTGCAGACGCTGGTGGAAAATTCCCTCTTCGTATGTCAGGGCGACGAGGTACAGCGTCCCGGTGGCGGGATCGATCACGGGCGTGCCGATGATGCCCATGTTGCCGAGAATATCGAGGCACCAGAACGGATGCTGCCGGACGCTGCCGGCCGTGCCGAGGTTGCGCTGCCAGTACGGCGGCACGTCGCGATCGGCGTCGAAGGCGTAAACCGTGTTGGCCACGGTCGCCACGAACACGACGTTGTGCCGGCCGCCAGCGATGGCGAGATTCGGAACAAAAAGCGGCTGGGCGAAGATTTCGTCATCGACGACATGGCGGAAAAGCAAACCAAACTGGCGTACGTTGACGTTGGCGGGGGTGAGAACGGTCTCCTCGAGATTTGCGCCGGTCCGGCCATTATCGTTGTGCTGGGTGTAAACGCCGACCCGGCCGAGCACGACCGGTCCGGCACCCTGGCCAGGTGGAGCGAGCTTCGGCTCAATCGCGGTCGCCGGCTCCATAGGCAGATGCTGCTGTTTGTGGCCCTGCGCCGCCTGGCGACCGAATTCGCGGACCACCCCCACGACCAAGGCATCGATCATAGCGGGCGAGTAGGCAGTGCCGAACGCTGGCATGCGTCCGTTAAGACCGTTGCGAATGGCGGCCGTGAGTTCGGCGTCGGAATGCGCCGCCTGCCATTTCAGGTCGGCAAAATTCGGCATGCCGGGGGTGGGGGAACCGGTGCCGTCACCGTTGTGGCAGCGCGCGCAGGTTGCGGCGAATTCTGCTTGCGCCGCCGTCCGCTCGGCGGGCGTGGGCGGGGCCGCGAAGGCGGTGACGGAAATTGCCAGGCCGACGCACAGGCCGGAAAAATATCGCGCGTGGCGGGCGCCGCAGCGCAGATGGGAAAGGATGGGAAGCGAGGGGTAGCGGGAGCGGTTCAAGGTGGGTTCGGTTTCGATGAAGCAAAAAAAGGATGCCGAAGTTGGCCAAGGGCAAGGGCCTTGTCCATCCCGGGAAGAAGGGCGCCGGTGTAAAGCGCAAATCACCGCGGAGCGCGCGGCCGGCTCAGCCCAAAATCCGAATTACGGATTCGAGCCGAGAGCGGCCGGAGGCATGGCCGTGCCGGCGATCAGCACCGAAAGGTTCTGCTGACGCGCCCACCATTGCTGAAACCGGCCGGTTTTTACGGCCAGCGGACCCGATGCGGGATCGTCGATGACGATCCATTCGCGGCCAATCGTGCCCACAACCACGACCCAATGGGCGGGGCGGGGGCCGATTTCATTCCAAAGCTCGAGCATCTGCGCGGTGATGAGATCGCCTTTCGGTGGCAACGGCATCGGAATCATGGCAATGACCGGCCGCCCCTGGCGCAAATTATCGAACAGATCGTCGAGGGAACCGGTATAAGCGAAGGCCTGGAGCCCGAGGTCCCCCGCCAGCGCTGTCAGATCGCGGGCTGTCGTGTCGCTCCCGAGCGGCGGGGCCTTTGACTCGAATTGCGCGGGATCGACGCCCCAGTGAGTGGCCACGGCGGCGACGCAGGCCGGTCCGCAGGAATAGGTTTTGTCCTGACGAATCGGCGTCACCCCGCTGACATATAGCCCCTCTTTTCCCAGCGGCATGCCGGTGAACGGCACCACCGAGGCGCAGGCTCCGAGCAGCAGCGGAACAGGCAACCACCATCCGGCAGCCCAGCGCATGGCTCTCTCCGGTCAGTAGCCTCCGCCCCCGCCGCCTCCGCCATGACTCGCGGCGAGGACGACGATGCCCACGACCACGGCGGCGCCCACCACGATCCAGATCACGGTGTTGTCGTCGGCTCCGGCGGCGCGCGGGTTGTACAGGTGCGCATCCATTTGACGGTATTTCGCAAATTCCTGCGCCGTGAGCGGCGCGCGGGCCAGAACCACGCTTGGCGCGGGCGGTGTCCGGGCCGGACCGGAGCGGAGGCTGGCGTCATCCGCCCGGCCGGTGACCACGGCAAAGTTGAACGTCGTAAGGAGAACGGCGGAAGCAACGATGGGTCGAAGGGAAATTTTCATGAGGGTGACGAATATTGACCCGAAGCTGCGCCGCGGCGGAGCAGGGAACGAGATTCTTTCCGTAACATCGTTGTTACCGCGGCGGCGTCCAACCGGGCCTGGGCGACCACACCTAATTTGCCCGCGCAACCGCAAGGTAAGCATTGCGGTCCGGGAAGCTATCGCTACCGTGGACCACACCAAGGATACCCATGAGCAAAGTCCGCATCCTGGTCGGCACGAAGAAAGGCGCCTTCATCCTCACCGCGGATGGCAAGCGCCAGAATTGGAAGGTCAGCGGTCCGCACTTCGCCGGTTGGGAAATTTATCATCTCAAGGGCTCGCCGGCGGATCCGGATCGGATTTACGCTTCGCAGTCGAGTGGTTGGTTCGGACAGATCATTCAGCGTTCCGACGACGGCGGCAAAACCTGGAACACCCCGGGCAGCAGTGCCGATGAGCTGAAAGGTCCGGAGGGCTTTCCTCGTGGCGAGAGCAACAAATTCACCTACGCCGGCGCGGTCGGCACCCACAAATGGTATGACGGCACGCAGCATCCCTGGGAATTCAAGCGCGTCTGGCATGTCGAGCCGTCGCTGACCGATCCCGACACGGCCTACGCCGGGGTGGAGGACGCGGCCATTTTCAAAACCACCGACGGTGGCCGAACCTGGCGGGAGCTGTCCGGCTTGCGCGGCGCCAAGGGCCATCTCTGGCAGCCGGGGGCCGGCGGCATGGCGGTGCACACCATCCTGCTGGATCCGAAGGACCCCCGGCGGATGTTCATCGCCATTTCCGCCGCCGGCGCGTTTCGCACCGACGACGGCGGCGAAACCTGGAAACCGATCAATCGCGGGTTGAAATCGCCCTACGAGCTGCCGGACCCGGACGCGGAGGTGGGGCATTGCGTCCACCGCATCGCCCTGCATCCGTCGCGGCCGGACGTCTTATTCATGCAGAAACACTGGGACGTGATGCGGACGGAAAACGCCGGTGAGCAGTGGCGCGAGGTCAGCGGCAACCTGCCGAGCGATTTCGGTTTTCCCATTGAAGTTCACGCCCACGAGCCGGAAACCATTTTCGTCGTGCCGATCAAGAGCGACTCCGAGCACTATCCGCCGGACGGCAAGCTCCGTGTCTACCGGAGCAAGACCGGTGGCGGCGAGTGGCAGGCGCTGACCAAGGGCCTGCCGCAGAAAAATTGTTACGTGAACGTCCTGCGCGATGCCATGTCGATCGATTCGCTCGATCCCTGCGGCGTTTATTTCGGCACAACCGGCGGGCAGGTCTATGCCTCGTCCAACGGCGGCAATTCCTGGAACGCCATCGTTCACGACCTTCCGGCGGTGCTTTCCGTTGAAGCGCAGGTTTTGCGATGATTCGGGTGATGCTGCCGTTCCATCTGCGCAACCTTGCGCGCGTGCCCGGCGAGATCGAACTGGAGGTGGCCGGGCCGGTGACGCTGCGTGCCGTGCTCGATGCCCTCGAGGCGCGCCACCCTGTGCTGCAGGGCACGATTCGCGAGCATGGCACGCTCCGGCGCCGGCCGTTCGTGCGGTTTTTCGCCTGCCGGAAAGATTGGTCGCTCGAGCCGCCGGAATCCCTTCTTCCCGCCGAGGTGGCGAGCGGCGCGGAACCGTTTCTGGTTGTCGGCGCAATGGCCGGCGGCTGAAACTGCAGGCCCACTTCCCAAATTCATGCCATGAAACTTATCCGTCCCTCTCCGCTTTTTGTCCTCCTCTGTTTTTGCGCCGGCCTGCGGGGCGCGCCGATCCAGCACGACTTCCTCGCGATCGATGAGGGCTTGAGCAACCTCATGCGGGTGGACGAAAAGAGCCCGAAAAAGAACTGGCTGGTGCACATCGGCAAGGACCATCCCCGTGACATGCAGTTGATCGGGGGGAACCGTCTTCTGATCAGCCACGACCAGGGTTATGCCATTTTTGACCTCACCACCGGCAAGCTGCTCAAGGACGTATCGCTTTATCACGACATTTCCTCGGTGCGGTGCCTGCCGAACGGCCATTTGCTCGTGATCGGGGTGGATTTCGATCTCGCCAAAAAGAACAAGGGCGACAATCCGCTCGGCGATCCGACCGGCCGGCATGTGATCTTCGCCGAATTTGATGCCAACGACAAGGTCGTGCGCCGAACCGCCTATATTGGCGACTATGCCCGATTGGTGCGGGAGACGGCCCAGGGCACGTTTCTTTGCGGCTGCAACACGATGTTTCGGGAAGGCGATGCCAACGGCAATTGGATCCGGGAGATTCCGGTCGAGGGCTTCACCCATGCCTGGAAGGCGGTGCGCTTGCCGAACGGCGATACGCTCATGTCGGCGGGATATGGCACGTCCCAGAAGAAAGGGTCTTCCTTCATGGTCGAAGTCGATGCCACGGGAAAAATCGTGCGGAAGTTCGGGGCGGCGGGGGACGTGCCGCCGGAAGTGCATCCCTATTTTTATGCGACTTTTCAGCTTCTGCCCAACGGCGATGTCGTCGTCGCCAACTGGCAGGGCCACCGGGCCGGCCACAATTATTCCGGCGTACAGATTCTCGAATTCGACCCCAAGGGCGCGATCGTCTGGGAATGGAGCGACCGCGCTTTCGTCTCGTCGGTTCAGGCCGTCCTCGTCCTCGACGGGCTCGACCCCGCGGTCCTGCACGACGAACGAAACGGGGTGATGGAGCCGCTCGCATCTGCGCCTTAGCTGCGCTGCGACTGGCCGGCTCCGGCTCAACCGTCTTAGGCGGTGAGGGCCCGGCTGCGCACCGCCGAAACCTGAATCGGCGGCGCCGTCATACCCGCATCGGTCGGGGTGTTCCAATTGAGGACCCGGCCGCTTCCGCTCGCCGGCAGGGTAACCGCGATCAGCCGCCGCATCTGCACCAAGGCGGCGACCAGGTGCTGCAGCGATCGATCGCCCCGCCGCAAATGAGCCGCCGCCAGAACGGCCGCCTCGCGCGGGAAGATCGCCGCCAGCGGTTCGAAACCAGAGGGAGCCCGCGCCACCGCTCCGATTCCCGGACGGCAAAACTGTCCCAGCCAGCAGAACCAGTCGGCATCGATTTGCGGCATGTCCACGGCCAGGACCGCGAGCCAGCGGGTCGGCAGGGCGACCAGCGCGGCATGAAGGCCCGCCAGCGGCCCGGCGTTCGCAATCGTATCGTGCCGTTGCCGCACCCGCTCACCGAGGCGGGGCTGTCCGTTTCGGCGAACGACAAACACCGGATCGGCGCCGGCCCCGCGCAGAACGTTCAGTTGGCGCCGCCAGAGCGGCGCACCTTCCCAGTCGAGCCCGGCCTTGTCCCGGCCCATCCGCCGGGACTCGCCACCGGCGAGCACCGCGCCGGTCAACGACCATGCCACCGCGTTCACGGATCGCGCTGCAACCACCCGTCGCTCAAGATCCGGCAGCGCAAACCGCCGCGACCGCGCAGCCACGCCTCCGCTCCCGGCGCCACGGCCTGATCCATCCAATAACAAGGACGGCATTCTTCCACCCCCTCCAGCTCGACACCCTGCAAGGTGAAACGCCGTCCGATCAGCGTGGTCAGCTCAATTCCCTCCGTGATCAGGTTGCGGCGGACCACCGCCGGCGAAGACAGGGAGAGGCGGAGCGCCCCGCACAGCGCCTGAAAAATCTCCGAGGCAAACAGCGTAACCTGCCCCTTGTAATCCGGCTTGTAATCGAAAAACCGGTCGCCGCGCAGTCCGCGCCCGGCGACGCATTCCACCGCGGGAACTTCCGCCAACGGATTTTCCTCCGCTGGTCCGCCGTGATGGCCGAAGAAATTGTGGCCCGGCGAAATGAAAATATGACGGAGACGAATCATGTCGCGGAATAAGGTGATTTTTCCACCGCCACGGCACACGCCTTGTAAGCCGGTTGCCGGGACTGCGGATCGAAGGCGGAAAGGGTAAGGCGATTCACGGTTGCAAAATGCATTGGCAGAAAAACCTGGCCCGCCTGAATAATGGGCGTGATTACCGCCGCTGCAAGGGCCTCGCCGCGACGCGAGCGCACCCGCACGTTGTCGCCGGGCCGCAATTTCAGGCGGGTGGCGTCCACCGGATTGATTTCCACATAAGGGGCGCTGGGCGCCAGTTTCTTCAGCACGTCGCTCTTGTCCGTACGCGAGCCGGTGTGCCATTGGGCGGAGGACCCACGCCCGGTGAGAAGGAGGAAGGGATAGTCTGCGTCCGGGGCCTCGGGCAGGGGACGCGGCTGGTCGAAGACGAACCGGGCCCGGCCGTCGGCGGTAAAAAACTTTCCGTCGCTGAAAAGCCGCCGGGCCGGCGCGGGCGGCGCCGTTTCCGCCTCGGCATAGGGCCACTGGATGCCGCCGCACGCCTCGATCTGGGCATAGTCGCGAATGCCGGTGAAGTCGCACGGCTGGCCGCGGGACAATTCCTTCAAAATCTGGAAGACGGCCTCCGGCGAAGTCCACCGGGCAAAGAGATCGCCGCAGCCCCAATATTGGGCGATGAGCTTGAAGATGGCGAAATCACCCAGCGCCTGGCCGGGCGCGCGCGCCACCTTCTTCACCAGGCCGAGGCGCCGTTCGGAATTGATCAGGGTGCCGGTTTTCTCGCCCCAACCCGCGGCGGGGAGCACCAGGTCGGCGCAGCGGGCCGTCTCGGTGGTGGCATACATGTCCTGGACCACGAGAAAATCCAGCCGTTCGCGCAGCGCGGCGAAGCGTCCCTGGTTGATCCAGGAATGGGCCGGGTTGGTCGCAACGACCCAGAGCCCCTTGATCTCGCCGCTCTCGATCCCGGCGACGATCTGGTCGTAGGCCAGGCCCTTCTGCGCGGGGATGCGATTTGTATCCATATTAAGAATACGAGCAACATGCGCCCGGTGCGCAGCGTCGGCAAAGTTGTAACCGCCGAGCAGGGAGGTGGCGTTGGCGAAGAGGCGCGAGCCCATGGCATTGCACTGGCCGGTGATCGAGTTCGGGCCGGTGCCGGGCTGGCCGATTTTGCCGGTGAGGAGGGAGAGATTGATGATAGCCTGGGCGGTGCGGGTCGATTCGTGCCCTTGGTTGACGCCCATCGTCCACCAGTAGGAAACCCGCCGGGCGGGATCGCCGATGAGGGCGGCGAACTGCTCCAGTTGCTCCCGCGTCAGGCCGGTCTCGGCGCAGGTCCGCTCCGGCGGAAAGGCGCCGACATGGGCGGCGAAAGCCTCATAGCCGCGGGTGGAGGCCGCGACAAAAGCGCGGTCCACCCGGCCATGCTCGATGAGCAGATGGGCGAGGCCGTAGAGCAGGACCAGATCGCTTTTCGGTCGGATGGAAAAATGGTGCGTGGCGGCCATGGCGGTTTCGGTCTTGCGCGGGTCGACCACCACGATTTGCGGTCGGCGCCGGTTGCGCATCACCCGCTGCCACATGATCGGATGCGCGATGCAGGGATTCGCTCCGATGAAGACAAGTGCGTCGCTCTCCTCAAAGTCGGCGTAGGCGAAGGGCGGCGCATCGAAGCCGAACGATTCGGTGTAGGCCGAATGGGAAGTGGCCATGCACTGGCGCGTGTTGGAGTCGAGGTGCAGCAGGCCCATGCCGAATTTTGCCAGCGCACCAAGGAGGGCCATTTCTTCCGTCACGATCTGTCCCGTGCTCAGCACCGCCACGCTGTGCGGTCCATACCGGCGCTGGATCTCCTGAAAGCGCCCGCAAAAAATCCGCAAGGCCGTCTCCCAATCGGTCGGGAGGAGGGCGCCCCCCGGCGCCGGACGGAGCAGCGGAGTGAGCGCGCGGTCGGGCGCGGTCAACGGAGCGAGTGCCTCCCACCCCTTGGGGCAGGCCATGCCGAGATTGACGGGGTGATCCGGATCGGGCGTGAGATTGATCGCCTCGCCGCGCGCGTTGAGATGGATTTTCAGCGAGCAGCCCGTGCTGCAGAAGCCGCAAATCATCGTCGTGGCATCGGCCGGGGCAAGGCGGGCGGGAACACGGCCGAGTCCGAAATCTGCGGGATGCAGTACGAGATCGGAGGTCAGCGGACCGTCGTGCGCGCGCAGCAATTTTTCCACGGCCGTTTTCATGGCGCGGGCAGGCCCGGCATTTTCGGGGCATCAACGGTGCGGAAAAAAAGGTATCGCTCGGCCAGCTCACCGGCGGCAAACAGGAAAAATCCGGTCGTGGTCAGTCCGGCGGCCAGTGCCAGGGCCGCGCTCACGCCGAGGAGGAGGCGGCGACGCACCACGGTTCGGAGGGGGCCGCGCCACAAGCGCGCGGTTGCCACCGTTTCCCTCGCCACGGCATTTTCGAAAAACAATTTTGCTCCCAGAGCGACCGCGGCCGCCGCCGGCCATGCCGGAATCAGGCCGGCAATAAGAGCGGTGCCGAAGAATTTTCCCGCGGTGCCGCCCAGGCGCCAGGCGCTCCGGCGCGTGTCCGCATACACCATGGCTGAAGAGAAAACTCCCGCCGCCCCCGCCGCCAGGGCGGCCGCTTCCAGGGCCGGTTGCGAGTGACGGCTCATCGCCAGCACCGATAGGAGGATAAAATAGGCCGCAAAAACGACGATTTCGCGGCTGAGCCAGGAGCGCCGCAGGCCGAGAAAACACCGCCACGCCTTGAGCGGCTGGCCGAGGTGAAGCACGCTGGCACCGAGGCCGATCGCCGCCGCACCCCAGGAAATGATGCGGAGGGAAGGCCCGGGCCGGGCCGTCGCGGCGGCGAGCAGGCCGATCGAGACCTGGGTGAGCACCAGCATCCACCCCAGCGGCCAGTGGGCGGGTTGCGGACGCAGCACATCGGCGTCGGCGGAGCGGAGATTGCCCGGCCGGCGGCGTTGAGTGACGTAGCGCGTGGTCGGGCGGGTATAGCCGGGCTCGGGCGCGCCGGGCAGAAACGTCGCCGGCAGATCCGCGGTATGCACGGCGACGATGCGAATGGCGTGAGTGGGGCAGGCCTGGGCGCAGGCCGGCGCCTCCGCATGGGCGAGGCGGCTCTGACACATGTCGCATTTGCGGACGATGCCGCGTGCCGGATTGTACTTGGGCACGTCGTAGGGGCACTTGAGAACGCAGTAAGTGCAGCCGATGCACTGGTCATCGAGATGGCGGACGATGCCGGTGAGAGGATCCTTTTCGTAGGCGAGCACGGGGCAGCCATGGAGGCAGGCGGGATCGGCGCAATGGTGGCAGGCGGTGGTGACAATTTGCTGGAACGGGTGGCTCTCATCGCCGCCCACGAGCAGCCCGGTGTCGCGCCAGGTTTCATGCTCGTCGAGGCCGTTGAGCGAATGGCAGGCGGCCACGCAGGCCTTGCAGCCGCTGCAGGCATCGAGGTCGACCTCGAAGGCGTATTGTTCGCCGGGGCCGGGGGCGGTGAGCGGAATGAGCTGGACGCTGGGGGCGGAGTTCCGCGCCGTGTCACTGCCGCCGGCGGCGCGGGCAAAGCGCGCCACCGGAGTCTGCAATTGCTGCTGCTCGGCGAGGAGCTCGTCGATCAGCGAGAAATTTTTTTGCGGCGCGACCACGGCTAATAGACGTCGCGGGCATAACGTCGGGCGGCCTTGAGCGCCTGAATGTAGTCGGCGGCCTGTGCGGCGGTTTTCCCACCGGCCGTTTCCACCACTTTGTGCAGGGCGGCATCGACATCCTTGGCCATGCGGCTGGCGTCACCACAGACATAAAAATACGCTCCGCTCTCCAGCCAGGCATAAAGCTCCCCGGCGGCCTCGAGCATGCGGTGCTGCACGTAGATTTTTTCCGCCTGATCGCGCGAGAACGCGGTGTCGAGCCGGGTCAGGCAGCCGTCACGGCGGAAAGCGTCGAGCTCGTCGCGATAAAGAAAATCCACGGCGGCGCGCTGATCGCCGAAGAAAAGCCAGTTTTTTCCCCTTGCGCCGGAGGCGCGGCGGTCCTGCAGAAAGGCCCGGAACGGCGCGATGCCCGTGCCTGGTCCGACCATGATCACCGGCGCGGCCGGATCGGCGGGGAGCTTGAAGGCGCTGTTTTTATGGAGATAGACCGGCGCCGTCGCGCCCACCGCGCAGCGATCGGCAAGAAACGTGGAGCAAACGCCCTTCCGGACCCGGCCGTGGGCCTCGTAGCGGACCGCTCCGACGGTGAGGTGCACCTGGCCGGGATGAGCCCGCAGGCTGGAGGAAATCGAATAGAGTCGCGGCTGGAGCGGACGGAGCAAGCGCACGAAATCAGCCGGCACCAGCCGGGTCTCGGGACGCGCCAGCAGGACATCGATGACGTGCATCACCGCCGTGGCCGTGACCGTCCCGCCGCCGGAGGCGGGAGCGGCATAGCGGGCGATCAATTCCGGCGACGGTTTGCCGAGATCGTAATGGGCGGTCAGCGCATGCCGCAGGGAAGTCGTGCCGCCGTCCGGCACGGAGACAGCTTCCTCGCCGTCGCAACCGAGCACGTTCAGGACCTCGGCGACCAGCTCGGGACAGTTTTGCGGAAACACGCCGAGCGCATCGCCCGGCTCATAGGCCAGGCCGGAGCCTTCCAGCGAAAACTCGACATGACGGACCTCCTTGGCCGACCCGGCGGCGTTGAGTACGCGCGAACCCCGCAGCGGCGCGGGAAAAGGATTTTTCCGGCTGTGGCCGGAGGACTCTGTTGAAATTTCGGATTTCGGATTTTGGATTTCGGATTGGGTGCTGGCGGTGGCGTCGCCCGAGGCCAGGGCGGCGAGGGCGGTGGCGAGCCAGGCGGAAAATTTTTGTTCGTAATCGAGGTCGCAGTCGATCCGTGCGGCGGCCCGGAGGGCGCCGAGCTTTTCCAGCCGGTCGTCAAAGTCCTTTCCGCACTGGCAAAACTGGATGTAATTGGTGTCGCCGAGGGCGCAGACGGCGAAGCGCAAACCGGCCAGGCGCGGCGCGTCGGCGGCGCCGAGCGCGGCGTGCAGCGCCTTGGCATTGTCCGGCGGCTCGCCATCGCCGTAGGTGCTGGTGATGACGAGCATATTTTTTTCCTGGGCGAGCTTGGCCGGGGAAAATTGCGCCATGTCCATGATGGTGGCGGCGAAGCCCTGGCGGCCGGCTTCCTTGGCGGCGCGTTTGGCCAGGCTTTCGGCCGTGCCGGTCTGCGACCCGAAAAGAATCGTCAACGGCTTGAGCGCCTCGGCGGCGGGCGCGGCGGCCTGGGCCACCGGATCGACCGGGCCGCGGGAGAACAGGCCGGCGAGAAAACCATTGAGCCAGGCGCGTTGTTCCGGCGTGAAAGGCGCGGTCTCAGGAATGACGGGAAGCGGTGGCATGCAATTCAGGTGGAAAGGATTTCCTGCAGCTGGCCGATCGTGTGGCGGCGGCTCCAGGCGACGAAGGTTTCGCCCGATTGCCGGCCGGTCTCATAGGCGCGGAGGATTTTTTCGACGACGTCGGGAATCTCGACCGCGCGCACCCCGCGAAAAATTTCGCGGGCGATGCCCTGCTCGTGATCCATCCCGCCGCCCAGGACGATATGGTAGCCCTCCTCGCCGCCGGGAAGCTTGGCCCCGAGAAAACCGATGTCGCCGCAATAGTGTTGCGCGCAACTGTGCGGGCAGCCGGTGAAGTGAAGATTGATCGGCTGCTCCGGCGCCACCCGGCGGTCCTGGAGCGCCTTGGCCAGCGTGAGGGCGTGATCCTTGGTGTCGGTCGAGGAATATTTGCAGCCTTTATTGCCGGTGCAGGCAATGATGCCGCCGGTCGCGCCGGCGGTTTCGGTGGATAATCCTAGGCGATGCAGATTGCGCTTCACGGTTTCGGCGAAGGCGTCGGGAATGTGCGGCAGAATCAGGCTCTGCCAGACGGTCAGGCGTAGCTCGCCCTTGCCGTAATTGGCGGCGAGGTCCGCCAGCTGGTGCATCTGCCGCACCGACAGCCGGCCGACCGGCACACCGGCGCCAAGGTAGTTCAACCGGCGCTGGGACTGCTTGTAGACGCCCAGCCAACCGTGCTTGATCAGCGGCCGGCGCGGCTCGCAGGCGCCGAGCGGAACGCGCGCAAGGGAAAAGGCGATTTTTTTCTGGGTTTCCTCGATGAATTTTTCCACCCCCCACTTTTCCAGCAGGTATTTGAACCGGGCCTTCTTTCGGTTGGTGCGATCGCCGTTTTCGTTGAACACCCGGATCATGGCTGCGGCCACCGCCACCACTTCCGATGGCTTGACCAGCAGGCCGGCGTCGCGGGCGAAGTCGCCGTGCCCGGTGATGCCGCCGAGTTGGACGCGAAAATAAATTCCCGGCTCGGCCGCCGCCGTCTTCTCCCGGACGCGGCAGGCAAAAAATCCGATGTCGTTGGTGTCGGCGGCGACGCTGACGGAGCCGCCGCTGTCGAACGCGACATTGAATTTCCGCGGCAGGCCATAGAGGTCGCGGTGGTTGAGAATATAGTGGTGCAGCGCCTTGGCGAAGGGGCGGACATCGATGAGCTCGGCCGGGTCAAACCCGCTGGTCGGCGTGGCGGTGATGTTGCGGACGTTGTCGGCGCCGGAGCCGCGCGAGACCAAGCCGAGCTCCTGCAGCCGGGTCAGCACCCGGACAATGTCGCGGGGACGAAATTCGCGAATCTGCAGATTGGCCCGGGTGGTGATGTGGGCATAGCCTCCGCCGCATTCCGCTGCCAGTTCGGCCAGGCCGTGCAACTGGGCGGCGGTGAGCTCGCCCGCCGGCAGGCGCAGGCGCAGCATGAAGCTGTCCTGGGCGGGAGCGACGTAGAAAAGGCCGTGAAATTTGAAGCGGAACGTGTCGGCCTCGTCGGGAAATTTGTCTGCCTCGGCATGGGCCACGAGTTTTTCCCAGATATCGAGCGGATTCTCCTCCCGCTTCCACAGCTCGGGCTTGGAGAGCTCGCTGAGCGGCGTGCCGAAGAGCATGTCTTCCGCGGGCGGGGCGGCCAGATTGACCGCTGCGCTGCCGGGCTCGGCCGTGATCTGCCCGTCCGTCGTGTGGCCGACGAAGGGAAGGCGGGCGGCCACGGCGGTGAGGAATCCCTCCAGATACTGCTTCTGCTCGGGGGTGAAACCGGCGGATGGCCCGGCAGCGGGAACGGAGGCCGACATCGGGATGGTTTTGTTTTCCATCAGATCCGGGCCGGCTCGCCCTCCGGCTCCATCGCCGCTTCCGGCGCCGGCGCCGCGGCCCCGGCCGGTTGATAGGTCCAGTAGAGGAAGAGCCCGGTGAAGAGCAGCCCGCCGACGAGATTGCCTAGTGTGACCGGAATCTGGTTCCATATCCACCAACTGGATACGGTGACTTTGGCGCCAAGCATCATGCCGGTGGGAATGACGAACATGTTGACCACCGAGTGCTCGAAGCCCTGGGCAAAGAAGGTCATGATCGGCAGCCAGGCGGCGACGATCTTTCCCAGGGTCGAGGTCGTGGTCATGGCCATGACCACGCCGAGGCAGACCATCCAGTTGCAGAGGATGGCCTTGACGAAGGCGGCCATCCAGCCGGCGGAGCCGTGGGCGGCGTAGGCGCTGGTCTTGGCCTCGGCGATGGCGGCGATTTTCAGGGCGATGCCGGAGGGCGCGTCCGTGCCGCAGTTCGTGAGCGCGAGATAAAGCAGCCAGCCATAGATAAGGCTGCCGATGAGGTTGCCCAAGAAGACCCAGGCAAGGTTGGCGCCGACCTGCGACCACGAGCGTTGTCCGTGCACGCCGGCCAGCGGCACCAGGGCGAAGCTGCCCGTGACGAGCTCGAGACCGAGGAGGACGATCATGACGAAACCGACGGGAAAGATGATCGCGCCGACAATCGGCAGATTGGTCTGCGCCGTGGCGGTGATGGCGAGACTGGTGGCGAAGCCGAGCAGCGCGCCGGAAAGAAATCCGCGGATGAGCAGGTCTTTGACCGGTAGGCCGGCCTTGGTCGTGCCGGCGGCGAGCATGGTTTTCACCACTTCGGCGGGTTTGATGTAGTCCATGGGCGTGTCCTGTTTTAGTGGGTTGCGCGCCGGCGGACGGCGCAGATTTTCTTCAGAACGGTAAAGCGTGGCATGTGCCAGCCGGCGGACGCCCATGGAATAATGCGTTTCAATGTTTTCATCGAAACGATGAATGATTTTCATGCACCGAGCCCCGCCGGTCCGGGGAGGGGAAAGTCGACCTGGAGCCCGCACGGCGAGGGAGTCGCCGAATCGGCTCACTCACAGATTCAACGTCAGCTGCACATAGAAATAGTTCGCGTCCTTTGAGCCGACCGCGCGGAGCGATTGTTTGATGTAATCGCCGCGGAAATAGTGGCAGGCGGCGGCCTCGATCTGGGCGCAGGGAAGAAAAGTCCAGGCCGCGACGGTGTCGATTTCCTCACCCAAGTGGCTGCCGTAGGACGGATTAATCCGGAAGCTCCCGCCGCTGCCGGCGGCAGCAGTCGTGACATTGCGCGGCACACCGGCCACATTGTACCAGTAGTCGCTGGTGGTGGCGAGGTATTGAAGATGGCCCTCGACCGCGAGCATGGAAGTGCCCGTCGGTTTGAGGGTGCAGGCAAGGCGAATGTCGTGCAGATTTTGCAGGCTGCTCAGGTCCATGTAGCCGTAGAACAGGTGGTTGGTGGGGAAAAGATTTTGAAAGGTGGTGCTCTTGCCGTCATTCGCGTTGTGATCGCCGGAACCGTAGCTGTAGATCAAGGCGAGGCGCGGCTGAAAGGTGTTTTCGGTCCAGGTGTAGCCGCCTTGCAGGACCCAGGCATAGGCTTGCTGGCGGAGGCGTTTGGCGGCGAGCGCGGCGGCCACGGTCGTGGCGGGGAAAACGGCGGTGCGGTTGCCGAATTGATACATCAGCTCGACGCCGTAGTCCCAGGGGTCGTAGGCGTTCGGCTTGGATTTGAAGCGCGTGCCGAGCGTGTAGACATCCTGCGGCGCCGGAAAACGGGCGGGAGCGGCAATGTCACTCCAGTTGTCCGTGACGGCCCGGCGGGAGACATTCCGCGCCAGGAAGTAGGCTTCGATGATGTTCTTGGGGGAGAGGGTCGGAAAATTGAAATAGGCGCCGGAAAAACGGTCATGCGGATTGGACCGGTTGAGATGGTCGTTGCGGTTGTACACCACTCCGGCGGTGAAGAGATCCACGCCGAAGAGGGCGTTTTGCCAGCGAAGCTTCGCGGCATCGAAAGTGCGGGCATTGTTGTTCCAGCGGAAAGGGCCGACGAGGCGCTGATCGCCGTAGTTGAGTTCCTGGCGGCCAATTTTCAGCGAGAGCGGAAATTCCTTGTGGTTGCCGACGAAGACAAAGGCCTGGTGCACATCGACCGGTCCGTCGCGCTCGGAAAGTCCCTTGCCGGGCGCGGTGGCGTTGAAGCGTTCGTCGCCGAGGGAATAGCTGGAGCGCAGTTCGGCCATGGCGGCGAACCACCGGCCGGTGTAGGCCACGCGCGGCATAAACCGCGAGAGGTAGTAACGGTTGTTGTTGTCGTCCACCTTGCGCTTCGAAAAATCCCAGTTGGAACCGGCGTCGGTGAAGCCGGCGCCAAGCTTGTCCTCGAAACGCAGGCGGTAATTGGCGCCGATATCCCATGCGTTCATATAGGGATCGGAGGCCCGAAGATATTCGTTGATAAAACCCGCGAACGGCCGCGATGGAGGCGGCGGCGTGTACTGGGCGCGCACGGAGACCGTGACGGCGAGGAATGATGTGATGAGGAGGCGACGCGGGATGCTTTTCATGTGATGAAGGTCAGCGGACGAGCGAAACTCAGAGGGAAAGTGCGCTCAGGAGGCGATCGAGACGCGAAGGCGGAGGCGGTTGCAGGCTGCGAGGCGAGGCGCCGGGGTTCGGCGGCGGCCCGGGATGGCGGTGCGAGCGCTCCTCGAGGAAGCCGATGATCTGCTCGCGCAGCCGGTAAAACTCCGCATCCTCCAGCAGCTGCTTGCGCGAGCGCGGCCGGGGAAATTTCACTTCGAGGATTTCGCCGACGGTGGCGGCGGGCCCATTGGTCATCATGACGACGCGATCGGAAAGGAACAGCGCCTCGTCCACGTCGTGCGTGACCATCAGGGCGGTCTTCTGGTCCTTCTGCCAGAGTTCGATCAGGACCTCCTGCAGTTCGGCGCGGGTAAGCGAATCGAGCATGCCGAAGGGCTCGTCCAGCAGCAGGACCTTCGGCGAGAGGGCGAAGGCGCGCGCGATCCCGCCGCGCTGACGCATGCCCTGCGAGAGCTCAGCGGGCTTTTTGTGCATCGCATCGGCGAGCCCGACGACGGAGAGATAATATTCGGCGATCTGCCGGCGTTCTTCCTTTCGGGCCGTGTAATATACCTGGTCCACGCCGAGCATCACGTTCTCGAAGGCGGTCAGCCATGGCAGCAGGCAGGGCGCCTGGAAAACCACGCCGCGATCAGGGCCGGCGCCGGTCACCTCCTTGCCGGTGAGGATGACGCCGCCGCTCGTCACCCCGGTCAGGCCGGCGACCATCGACAGCACGGTGGATTTGCCGCAACCGGAATGACCGATGAGTGTGACGAATTCGCCCTTGCGGATGCGCAGGTCAAAATCCTCGACGATGACGGCCGGGCCCTGGGGGGTCGGATAGACTTTGCCGAGCCGGGAAATTTCAAGAAAGGCGGACACGGAGACTTTCGGTTTTCAATTTTGGCGTGGTTTGGACGGTTCAGGAGCCGAGGGGGATTTCGTCCCTTTTGATTTCGTGCGACCGGAGAGGGCGGCGGCGGACGCGCGGGGCATCGAGGTTCTCCGGCAGAATATCGGGCAGGATGGGTTTGCTTGTGACGGTGGTGCGGCGGCGTTCGCCGAAACTGAGGAGTTGATTGGTCACCAGGGCGCGGAGGTGTTTGAAGGCCGGCTCATGGTTGAGTGCCTTGCGCTGGCGCGGCCGCGGCAGCGTCACCGCCACCGGATCGCCGAGCGTGGCGCCGGGGCCGGGCGTGAGCGGCACGATGCGGTCGGCGAGGAGCAGGGCCTCGTCCACGTCATTGGTGATCATGACCACGGTCTTCTGGTCGCGCTCCCAGATCTGCGCGATTTCATCCTGGAGAACGGCGCGGGTGAGCGCGTCGAGCGCGGAGAGCGGTTCGTCGAGCAGCAGCACCTGCGGATCCATCGCCAGCGCCCGCGCGACGGACACGCGCTGGCGCATGCCGCCGGAGAGTTGCGCCGGTTTCTTGTTCCGCGCTGGGGTGAGATTGACCAGCGCGATGTATTTTTCGATGTGCTGGCGCCTCTTTTCCGGCGAGTGATTGGGGAAGACCTGGTCCACCGCCAGCGCGATGTTCTCATAAACCGTGAGCCAAGGAAGCAGGCTGTAGTTTTGAAAAACAATGCCGCGGTCGGGGCCGGGCGCGGTGATGTCGAGATCATTGAGACGGATCGTGCCGGCGTCGGGCCGGAGCAGGCCGGCGATGAGCGAGATGAGTGTGGTTTTGCCCGAGCCGGAATAACCGACAATCGCGACGAACTCGCCGCGTTCGATGGCGAGGTGCAGGTTTTGCAGCACGCAGGTGGCGCCGAAATTTTTTGAAACGCTGTTAAGTTCAAGAAACGGCATTTTGGGCAGGAGCGTAGGCCGGCGGATGGTTTGGCGCCTTGATCTCGGTCAAATGGTTTTGAAACGCCGCTCCAGCAGGCTCATCAGGCGATCGAGCACGAAGCCGACGATGCCGATGGTGATGATCGAGAGAATGATATGCTCGTAGACGAGGCTGTTGTATTCCTGCCAAAGAAACCCGCCCACGCCGGGACGCCCGGTGAGCATTTCCGCCGCCACGATCACCAGCCAGGCGATGCCAAGGCTGAGGCGGAAGCCGGTGAACATGTAAGGCAGCGTCGCCGGAATGAGAATCTTCGTCAGTGTCTTCCAGCGCGAAAGTTTGAGCACGCGGCCGACGTTGAGGTAATCCTGGGGCACCGCGCGCACGCCGACCGCGGTATTGAGCACGGTCGGCCACATCGCACAGATGGCGATGGTGAAAAGCGCCCCGAGCGTGCCGGCGTCCTTGCCGGCATCCAGAAAAAGCACGAGCCCGAGCGGGAGCCACGCCAGCGGCGAGACGGGGCGCAGCACCTGGATGATCGGATCGAAAATGCTGGCGAACGTCCGGGAGAGCCCAAGGCAGAAGCCAAGCGGCGTGCCGACCAGCAGGGCGAGGGCGTAGCCCTTGGCAACCAGCACCAGCGAATACCAGGTGAAGCGCAGAATGCCCTGGTCCATCTCGCCGCGTTTGGCGAAGGGTTCGAGAATGTAGAGCTTGCTCGCCTCCCAGGTCTTGGCCGGCGACGGCAGGTTTTTGGCCACGGTGGCGCTGAGGATGGTCCAAAGAATGAGAATGGCGCCAAATCCCAGCGCGGGCAGGATCAACCAGTCGAATTTGAGTTTCTTCATGAGCGGTCGCGCGGCCTCAGCCTTTGAGATTGTTCACGGCAAAACTTTTCGCGTACGTCTCGGGATCCGCCGGGTCGAAGACCGCGCCGTCGAAAAGGGTTTCCTTGTCCTGGTTGAGGCCGCCGTGCGCATAGCCGATTTCCTTCATCGCTTCTTCGTAGATGTCGGTGCGCATGACGCGCTTGGCGACGCCGTCGTAGTCCGGCGCGCCGTGCACCATGCCCCAGCGCCGGTATTGCGAAAGGAACCACTTGGCGTACTTGGGCTGCGGATAATTGCAGTTCCGCCGGCTGAAGATCATGTAATGGTCATCCTCCTTCTTGCGGCCGTCGCCGTAATCATAGTGCCCCTGGAGCCGGCCAAGGATGGTTTTCGCCTCGCAGTTGATGTAGGTCGGCCGGGAAACGATCTCGCATTGCTCGGGACGGTTATCCAGGTCGTCGAGCCAGAGGCTGGCCTCGTGCAGGGCCTTGAGCACGGCCTTGACCGTCCGGGGATTTTTCTCCGCAAACTCTTCGGTGAAGGCGCAAACTTTTTCCGGATGGTCCTTCCACATATCCTGGGTGGAAACCGAGGTGAAGCCGATGCCGTCGGCGATGGTGCGCGCCCCCCACGGTTCGCCGACGCAGAAGCCGTCCATCTTGCCGATCTTCATGTTGGCGACCATTTGTGCGGGCGGCACGACAATGAGCGTGACGTCCTTGTCGGGATTGATGCCACCGGCGCCGAGGTAATAGCGCATCCACATCGCATGCGTGCCGGGCGGGAAGGTCATGGCGAACGTCAGCGGTTCGCCGAGTCCGAGGGCCTCCTTGACGAACGGTTGCAGCGCCTTCGGATCGCCGGCGACCTTGCCCTTCCATTCCGTCTTGAGGGAAATGGCCTGGCCGTTGCGATTGAGCAGCCAGGGAATGATCATGGGTTTTTTCGGCGAGCCGAGCAGGCCCATGGTCGAGGCGAGAGGCATGCCGATGAGCATGTGCGTGGCCTGGATGGAACCGGTGGAAAGGCTATCGCGGATGGCGGCCCAATTGGCGCCCTTGGTCACGGTGGAGTTGATGCCGTATTTTTTGAAAAATCCTTTTTCATGGGCGATGACGATGGGCGAGCAATCGGTCAGCGCGATCATGCCGAAATTCACGTCGGACGTTTCCGGTGCATCCGAGGCCGCGCCGGCTGTGGCGGCCCAGCTTTTGCGGCCGAGCGCGGCAAAAATGGCCGCACTGCCGGCAAGGACGGCGCCGCGCCGGAGGAACTGGCGGCGGCTGAGCGCGCCGCCGGAACTAGCGGGCGGCGGCACCTGGTGGAGAGACGAAGGGATGTGCTTGGTCGGTGTGGAGGGCATGACGATAAAGGTCTTCACGAAACAGACGGCGGGGCAGTTCGGGTGCGGCCGCATCGGCGGGCAGGAAACCGGCGTCGACCAGCCCGGCCTGCAGTGCGGCGGCCTTCGCGGTTGTCGGCACGTTGGCGTCCCCGCGATGGAACACATGAAAATCCGGCACATGCTCCACCCGGCCCTGACCGCAATCGAAACGACCCAGCAAGGCGGGCGCGATCAGGCGGGCGGGAAGGTTGAGGTGGGCCGAGTCGGCCAGCAGTTCGGCCAGGGGCTCGCGGTTTTGCGGTTCATCGCACCAGGCACAGG
>Ga0070741_10005428_pt1 | contig 28382 bp, 44 predicted proteins | sample Coa_R1_4_FD_66440 | JGI IMG/M metagenome (GOLD analysis project Ga0070741, IMG submission 66440) | Surface soil microbial communities from Centralia Pennsylvania, which are recovering from an underground coalmine fire - Coalmine... | ecosystem: Environmental > Terrestrial > Soil > Unclassified ... | reverse complement strand
GTGGTCGGGGAGCGCGGACTCGAACCGCGGACCCCTGGTCCCCCAGACCAGTACTCTAACCATCTGAGCTACTCCCCGACGGGTCCGGGGCGGCATTGTACCCCGCCCGCCGCGGGCTGCTCCTCCCAGGCCGCGAGCCGTCACATTCCACACCGGGATCGGGAAAACTTGACAGAATCGCTATAAAGTGAGGCGACAACCCGTCCTCAGGTAGCGAATGCCAGGCAGACCCGCCCCCTCGATCCGCCCCCTCGACGACCTCTGGGCGCGGCGTCTGAGCCGCCGGCCCGGCGCCTCGGTCGCCGTGGCGATCGCCTGCCTGGCCGCCCTGGGAGCGCTGGTGTTCGGGGACGCCCACACCCCGGTGGGGGTGACCTTCGGCTCGCTGGAGGTGATCCCCATCGGCGCCGCCTGCTGGCTGCTCGCCCCGCGACCGGCCATCGCCGTGCTCCTCGGCGGGCTGGCGCTGCGCGTCCTCGACATCGCCGTCGGCGGCGTCCACCCGGTCACGGGGGCCTTCCAGGCCGTCCTCGGCGGCGGCATCGGTCTCCTGGTCATCGGCCTGGCGAGCAGCGCCCAGGCCCGCAGCCTGATGGAGCAGCGCGCCCGGGGCATCCGCCGCCTCACCCGCCTCCTCGACGCGCTGCGCTCGCTGGGCCCGGAGCGGGACCAGGGGCTGAGCCTGGCCGAGATCCTGGCCGGCGCCTCGGCGGTGTTCGGCACCCCGGGGACCGAGGCCCCCCGCACCTTCCTGGCCGCCGTCGACGGCGACCGCCTGCGGGTCACCCTGGAGCGCAACCGCACCGACGGGCCGCCGATGCTCGGCGAGTCCTTCCCGCGCAGCGACGCCGTGGCGCTGCAGCCCGCCATGGACGACGGCGTCGCCGTCACGGTGCGCCGCCGCCAGCTGCGTGGAGCGGCGCGCCAGCTCGCCGCCCGCCTCGACGTCGCCACCCTGGTGGCCGGGCGGGTCCGCGCCGGGGGCAGGATCCAGGGCCTGCTCTGCGTGGGCTTCCCCGACGACCGCTGGTTCGACGTCGAGGAGCTCCGCCTGCTCCAGGCGATGGGCCACCTCGCCGGGATGGCCATGGACGCCGCGTCGGCGGTCAGCCTGGAGCGGCGGCAGACGGACGAGCTGCGCCGCCGCGCCGACCAGATCGCCGAGCTGGAGACGATGAAGCGGGAGTTCCTCCTGCTCGCCTCGCACGAGCTGCGCAGCCCCCTTGCGGTGGCGCGCGGCTACGCGGCGATGCTGCGCGACGGCAGCCTGGGCGAGCCGCCCGAGGCGTTCGGACGAGCGCTGGCGATCATGGACGACAAGCTCGGCGAGATCGGCGCATTGGTCGAGGACATGCTGGAGACCGCCCGGCTGGAGTCGGGCCACCTCGACCTCTCCGCCAGCGAGGTGGACCTTCGCGACGTGGTCACCACGGCGGTTGCGCGGCTGCAGCCGGTGGTGGGCGACCGCCACAGCCTCGCCGTCGACCTGCCCGGCAGGCCGGTGGTGGTGCGCGGCGACACCGAGCGCCTGCGCCGCATCGCCGTCAACCTTCTGGACAATGCTGTCAAGTACTCGCCGGACGGCGGCGCCGTGGAGTGCGTCGTCGGCGTCCACGGGCGGCTGGCCGAGATGCGGGTCAGCGACCACGGCATCGGCATCGCGGCCGACGCCCAGCCACGCATGTTCCAGCGCTTCGGCCGCATCGTCACGCCGCAGACGAGCAGCATCCCCGGCACCGGGCTCGGGCTCTACCTCTGCCGCGAGCTGGCCAGGGCGCACGGCGGCGACATCACCGTCGAATCGCGGGAGGGGGAGGGGAGCACCTTCACGGTCACCCTGCCCCTGCAGCGGAGCGGCGCACGCGCCTAGGCATCGGGTACCCTGGTGCGCCGATGGCTGTCCTGGCCCCCTGCGACAACTGCGGCCGCCACACGCCGATCTACCGCCTCGCCGGGGTGATCCTCGACGGCGGCGTGGCCCGGCTCTGCCCCCGCTGCGTGTCGTCCGAGAAGGAGCGCATCGAGACCCCGTACGCTCCGCGCACCGACAACGGCGCCATCCAGCCGAGCACCTCACGCGAGGTCTGGTAGGCCCCGGTGCGCTTCCACGACCGGCTCCGCGAGACCATCGCCAGGAGCGGGTCGCTGCTGTGCGTGGGGCTCGACCCCGAGGCGTCCCTGGGCAGCCCGCAGGCGGTGGAGCGCTTCTGCCTCGACCTCCTCGACGCCACCCTGGAGCACTGCGCCGCGGTCAAGCCCAACCTCGCCTTCTTCGAGCAGTTCGGGCCCGACGGCATGCGCGTCCTGCTCCGCGTCCGCGAGCGCGTGCCCGCCACCCACGTGCTGCTCCTCGACGCCAAGCGGGGCGACATCGGCAACACCGCCGCGGCCTACGCGCGGGCGCTCTTCGAGGTGCTCGGCGCCGACGCGGTGACGGTCAACCCGCTCATGGGGCAGGACAGCGTCGCCCCCTGGCTGGGCTACGCCGAGCAGGGGAGGGGGGTCTTCCTGCTGGCGCGGACCAGCAATCCCGGCGCCGCCGACCTGCTCGAGCAGCGCCTGCTCGGCGGCGTCGCGGTGTACGAGCGCATCGCCGACCTGGCGCTGCGCTGGGACGACGGGCGCGGGGCGGTCGGCCTGGTGGTGGGCGCCACCGCGCCGGAGGCGATCTCGGTGCTCCGCGCGCAGTCGCCGGAGCAGCCCTTCCTGCTGCCCGGCGTCGGCGCCCAGGGCGGATCCCTGGAGGAGGCGGTCCGCGCCGGTCTCGACGTGATGGGCAGCGGCGTGCTCGTCTCCGTCAGCCGCGGCATCGCGAGCGCGGCCGAGGGCCCGGGCGCCGCCGCCGCCGGCCTGAAGCGCCGCATCGCCGCGGCCCGCACCGCGGCGGGCGCCGCGTAGCCGCGTGCCGACGTCCACCGTCGAGCTGAGCGGCCACATCATCGACTCGATGATGCTGCCGCGCATCTGGGACGCCATCATGGACCTGGGGGGCTCCTTCCGCGTCGAGGAGTTCCGCGTCGGGCAGAGCCAGGACGAGCCGTCGTACACCCGCATCGCGGTGACCCACGACACCGAGGACGGGCTGCGCGCGATCATCGTCGCCTGCCAGCAGCAGGGCGCCGTGCAGGTGCAGGCGTTCCCGGCGCGCACCGAGCCGGCGCCCCGCGACGGCGTGTTCCCCGACGCCTTCTACTCGACGTCGAACCAGCCCACCCAGGTGCACGCCGGCGACGCCTGGCTCGACGTCGAGGACATCGAGATGGACTGCGGCATCGTGGTCGCGGACGGGCGCGCCCGCTGCGTGGCGGTGAGCGACGTGCGCGCCGGCCAGGCGGTTGTGGTCGGACATGACGGAATCAGGGTGCGTCCCCTGGAGCGGAGCCGCTCGCGGGAGATCTTCGGCTTCATGACCTCGCAGGTGTCGTCGGAGAAGCCCAAGCACCTGGTCATCCGCGAGCTGGCCCAGACCATGCGCGAGATCCACGCGGGCGGCGGGCGGATCGCCTTCGTCGGCGGCCCGGCGATCATCCACACCGGCGCGGGCGTGTACCTCTCGCAGCTGATCCGGGACGGCTGGATCGACGTCCTCTTCGGTGGCAACGCGATCGCCGCCCACGACATCGAGTCGCAGCTCTTCGGCACCTCGCTGGGCATCGACCTGCGCAACGGGCTGCCCATCGAGTCGGGACACGAGCACCACATCCGGGCGATCAACCGCATCCGCGCCCTGGGCGGGGTGGCGGCCGCGGTGGAGTCCGGTGCGCTGCGCGCGGGGGTGATGTACGAGGCCACGAGACGCGGCATCGACGTCGTCCTGGGCGGCTCGGTGCGCGACGACGGGCCGCTGCCCGAGGTGGTCACCGACATGGTCGAGGCGCAGCGGCGCATGCGCGCGGCGCTCGTCGGGGTCGAGCTGTGCATCATGTGCGCGACCATGCTGCACGCCATCGCCACCGGCAACCTGCTCGCCGCCGCGGTGAAGACGGTCTGCGTCGACATCAACCCGGCGGTGGTCACCAAGCTCGCCGACCGCGGCTCCTCGCAGACGCTCGGGCTGGTGACCGACGTCGAGTCCTTCCTCCGCGAGCTCTCGGAGTGCCTGGTCGCATGAGCGGCGCGGCGATCGTCTACGACGACACCTTCCTCCTCCACGACCATCCCGGCCACCCCGAGACGGCGGCCCGGCTGCGCGCGATCACCGAGAAGCTCTCCAGCGATCCGGCGCTGCGCTCTCTGCCCGCGTCGCCGGCGCCCGAGGCCGACCCGGCGATGCTGCGTGCCGTGCACACGGACCGGCACATCCTCTCCATCGAGCGCGCGGCACGCTCGGGCGGAGGCTGGCTGGACGGCGACACCTATTGCACGGCGCAGTCCTACGACGTCGCCCTTCGCGCCGCGGGCGCGGCGGTGCGCGCCACCGAGATGGTGATGAGCGGCGAGTCGCGCTCGGCGTTCGCACTGGTGCGGCCGCCGGGGCATCACGCCACGCCCTCGCAGGCGATGGGCTTCTGCCTGTTCAACAACGCGGCGGTGGCGGCACGGACGGCGCAGCGTGTGCACGGTGCCGAGCGCGTCGCCGTCGTCGACATCGACGTCCACCACGGCAACGGGACGCAGGACGTGTTCTACGACGACGCCTCGGTGCTCTACTGCTCACTGCACCAGTGGCCGCTCTACCCGGGGACGGGACCGGCCCGGGAGACGGGGGAGGGGAGGGGTGAGGGCACCACGCTCAACGTGCCCCTGCCGCCCGGCACCGACGGCGAGCGGTGGATGGACGCCTTCGAGACGCGGGTGGTCCCGGCCCTGGCGGAGCACCGTCCCGATCTCATCGTCGTCAGCGCGGGGTACGACGCACACGCAGCGGACCCGCTGGCGGAGCTGCGGCTCTCCACCGACACCTACGCACACGTGGCCTCGCGACTCGCGGAGATCGCCGGCGAGCTGTGCGGCGGGCGCACCGTCTGGGTGCTGGAGGGCGGCTACGACCTCGACGCGCTGGCCGCGTCGGTGGGCGCCACCCTGCAGGCGCTGGAGGCGGCGTGAGGATGCGCGCGCGCGGGGTTGCGCCGGTGCTGGTGGCGGTCCTGGCGCTGGCGGCGTGCGGTCCGTCGACGTCGAGCCGCAACGGCGTGGCCACCAACCCGGCCGACCTGCCCAACGGCGGCGCCCTGATCAGCGGCACGCCCGGCGCCAGCGGGACCAGCGGTGCCCAGACCAGCGGCGTCCGCACGGTTCTGGCCCCACTTGGCCTCAACCTGCGCGCCGCCGACTCGGCGCAGTCGCAGATCCTCGGCACCGTGGCGCAGGGCACGCTGCTCACCGTCATCGGGCACAGCGACGCGGGCGGCGGCTGGTACCACGTCAAGGGCGCGACCACCAACGGCTGGATCACCGCGGATCCCAAGTACTCCAGCCCGCACAACTTCAGCCTCTACCAGTCGGCCGCGCGCGGCTTCAGCGTGCTGTACCTCGCCGACTGGACGTTCAGCGAGGACCCCGCGGCGGTCGTGTTCCGGCCGCAGTCGGGTGGCGGCCAGGCGATCGACGTCGCCACCGCGGCGACGCTCGACCAGCTCGGCCCCGCCGGTGAGAACGGCTACACGCTTGCCTCGACCGACAGTGTCGAGGTCTTCGGCGTCACCGCCAACCTGCGCGTGTACTCGCGCACCGGCACGGTGGCGTCACCCGGCGGACCGGACTCGCCGCCGCCGCTGTCGCACCTCGCCGAGATCCGCTTCACCATCGACCCGCAGCGGGCCATGCGCCTCGACTTCGGCTACGACGACAGCGGGCTGCTGCAGCAGTTCACCGACTTCTACGACTCCATCTCCTTCCCGCCGCCCGCCACCCCGGGCCCCTCGGGCTCGCCGGGCGCCAGCCCCACGCCGCTGCCGCCGGGGGCGACGCCGACGCCGCTGTGACCACGGGCGACCTCCAGGTCGACACCTCGCGGGCCGCGGTCGTCGACATCACCGGCGAGGTGGACGCGTGGTGCCGCGAGCAGGGTGGCGACGGGCTGCTCAACGTCTTCGTGCCCCACGCCACCGCCGGCGTCGCGCTGATGGAGACGGGCAGCGGCTCGGAGCGCGACCTCGTCGCCGCGCTGGAGCGCCTGCTGCCGCGGGACGACCGCTACGACCACGCGCACGGATCCGAGGGACACGGCGCCGACCACCTGCTGCCGGCGCTGGTGTCGCCGTCGCTGGTGATCCCGGTGCAGGGCGGCCGGATGCGGCTCGGCACGTGGCAGAGCGTCGTGCTCGTCGACCTCAACCGCGACAACCCGCGGCGCACCGTGCGCCTCTCGCTGCTGGCGGGCTAGGGGACCGGCGCCAGCTCGCGCGTTGCTGCGCGTTGTGGCACAAACTCGGCCGCTCCGGCGGGGGAGGGCCGCGGCGCGGTGGCGACGGCGCAGACGAGCAGCGCACCGGCCCCGGCGAGGTACTCCAGCAGGCTGCGCGGCCCGGCGAACAGCGCCAGCGCGCCGAGCAGGACGCCGACGCCGGGGCGGGAGCGGTCCCAGCGCAGTGCGGCCACCACGGACGCGGCGACGGTGGCCAGCATCAGCCCGGTGAACAGCGGCACGGCCGCGTAGGGCAGGACGCCGGAGGTGACCAGGCCGACGAGGCCGGCGCCCAGGGGGAAGAGGCCGTCGACCAGCGGGCCCGTCACGCCGTGCAGCCACGCGGCGGGGTCGAGGGCGACGAAGGGCAGGTTGAGGGCGGCGAAGCCGAGGGCGGCGCCGGCGGCGACGCGGCGGAGGGCGGGGAGGCCGCCGCGCGCGTACGCGGTGGCCAGCAGCGCCGGGGCGAGGAACCACGCGGTCTGCTTGGTGCCGCAGGCGAGGCCGAGGGCGAGCCCGCCGAGCAGCGTGGTCGGGCCCGACCAGGCGAGCAGGAGCAGGGCGACGACGGCGGCGTCGGTGTGGCCGTCGGGGACGACGCTGAGCAGGGCTGCCTGCGCGGCCAGGGCGATGGCGACGCTGCGGCGGTCGACCGTGGCCCGGCGCACCGTGGCGACGACGGCGGCGACCAGGAGGGTGGCCATCAGCCAGGGAAACGCGGCCGGACCGGCGAGGCCGAGGAGGACGGTGCCGCCGGGGTAGTTGAGGCTGCGCTCGATCTCGGGGCGGCTGGGATCGGCGGTGGCGGCACGGACGGCGGCCTGGACCTCCGCGTCGCTGGGCAGGGCGGTGGCGGTGGCGAAGACGCCCTTGCGGAGCACCGTCGGGCGGATCACGGTGCAGCCGGCGGCGCGCTGGACGGCCAGGGAGTCGTACGAGGTGTACGGGTCGTGGCCGGCCTCGAGCTCGGCGGCCGAGCCGAAGGTGGCGGCGGCGACGTCGTCGCGGCACGCCAGCGCCGTGCCGGTCGGCGCCGACACCAGCGTGGTGAGCAGCAGCACCGCCGTTGAGACGGCCAGCGCGGCGCACACGGCGGCGGCGACCAGCGCGGTGCGGCGGCCGGGGCGGGCACGGCGGTCCAGGGCCACCAGCGCCAGGGCGACGCCCGCCGCCACGGCGATCCAGCCGAGGACGAGCCGTCCGCTGAGGCTGTCGTGGGCCAGGACGGGGACGGTCAGCAGCAGGCCGGCACAGCCCGCCAGCAGCACCCGGCGCGCCGCCGGATCCGTCGGGACCAGGGACATGCGGGCCTGTATACGGCCGCACGCCGCCCCCGGGGCGCGCCGTTCCCGCCCTGCGACGGACGTGCTGCGACGCCGCGCTGCTGAGCACCTCGCGGGCTCGCTCCCGCGGCGCGGCGAGGGAGAGGGCAGGCCTCGTCCGATCCGGTGAAATTAGTCCTGATAATGCATACGTTCCCGCGGCCAGCAGCGAAGCCGATTCGCTAGGCCCCACAACAGAAAGCCCTCCCGACCAATCGGTCAGCAACACCACCACCGCACAAGCCCGCCTGCACGCCTTCGCGTGCCCCAGCGGGTGCGGTCGGGTGTACGCGTCGCTGGTGGTCGGCAACAGGAATGTCGCGCGAGCGTGGAAGGCCGGCTTCTGGGAGGTGATTGCCTGGGCGGCCGCCGAGGTGCAGCGGCTCCAGCGGGTGCCCCGCTGATGGACACCGACCCGCGCACCTCGCGCAACAACAAGGCGCTGATCGCCGGCGCGCTCGCGGGAGCGGCCCTGGCCGGCGTGCCCGAGCCTCGCGCCATGTTCCGCGCCGCCGCGGTGCTCGCCGGCGACGTCGGGCTCAACCATGAGTGGGTCGAGCAGCTGCACCGATGGGCCGACGACGCGCCTCCGCTGGATTCGGGGCTCCGGGAGCCTGTCCTGTGATGGCCACCACCATCGTCCCGTCCGCCATCCCCCTGCTCTGCGAGGGCTGCCGAGGCCCCCTGACGGGGCGCCAGCGCCAGTGGTGCCGTGAGGCGTGCAGGAGCCGCGCCCGCCGGATGGCCCAGGCTGAGGCGGTCGCCGAAACCCGGTCGCGAAATCGACCGGGTTCGAGCCCGGACCTGAGGCCTGCGCGGGCGGTCGGCAGCGGGCGTCGCGCGCGGCTGGCCAGCGGCTTCGACGACGAGCCGGAGGTCTGCCTGCCCGGCATGATCGCGGGCTACACCAACACCACCCGCGACGGCTTCGTCGTCGAGCGCGCCCACCACTCCCGGTGGGGCACCCGGGTGACCCTGTTCCGCGCCGCCTGCACGCGCTGCCAGCGGCACGGGCTCTGGCACCAGACGCCGGGCCGCGCCCACCAGCGGTTCTCCGACCAGCACCGGTGCGCGCCATGACCACGTGGACGGGCAAGGAACCGGGCAAGCCGGGCTTCGTGATCGACCAGGCGGGCATCGGCCAGGGGCGCCGCTACAGGGTGCGTCCACGCCGGCGTGACGGCACCCTGGGCGCCTCGCTCGCCGAGCACCGCCGCTGGTCTCTCGCCGAGCGCGTGCGGCGCGGCTGCGAGGACGCCCTGCAGGCGGGGGAGGAGTGGGCGCTGAAGCTCGTCGACGTCAGCGCCGGCCAGCTGAGGAGCGATCGATGAAGCAGGTCTGGAAGTACCCCCTCAACACCCCGCCCGGCGGCGTGGTGGAGCACCGGATGCCCGCCGACGCGGAGCTGCTCACCGTGCAGGAGGAGCACGGCTCCCTGGTGCTCTGGGCGCTCGTCGACCCCGGGGCCGCGGGGTCGGAGGCACGCCGGTTCGCGGTCGTCGGGACCGGCCACGACATCGCGGTGCGCGTCGGCCGTCACCTCGGGACCGTGCGGGCCCCCGCCCTATACGGGGGCAGCGTCGTGCTCCACGTCTTCGAGGTCCAGGAGACGTGAGCCCCGGGGCCGATTCCCACCACACGTCGCACTCCACCGGCCCCGCAGCTCCTCCCTCGGACCAGCCCCGCCGCTCCTGGATGGAGCAGCTCTGGGCCGCCGCCCAGGACGACCCGAACCTGCCGTCGACGACGCGCCTGGTGGCGCGCTGGATCGCCCTGCACATGGACGGCCTCGGCGCCGACGAGTTCCGGGTCTCGCAGAAGCGCTTGGCGGCGCAGCTGGCCAAGCAGCTGGGGCGACCTCCGAGCCGCGGTGAGGTGCGCCGTCACCTCCTGCGGTTGGAGGGGGACGCGCGCATCGAGCACGGCTGGCAGGTGCCCCCCGAAAGGGGCCCGATCCGCTGCTACCTCCGGCGCCTGGCGACGGGGGGCGGGAAGGTCAAGGGCGGCAACGGGAGGGCCACCGTCTACGTGCTGGGGCCCGACGCCGTAGGGACTCGTGCCGAGTCCCTATCGTTGGGACTCGGGGCGAGTCCTTTCGGGCCTGTGGAAACGGTGGACGCCGAGTCCCCACGAAACGACTCGCCCCGAGTCCTTACGACGGCCGCGCGGAGCGTGCGCATAGGGACTCGGCCCGAGTCACCAGTCTCAGGGGTTAAAACCCCTTCGACGATAGAAGGAGCCGGCCGGCTGGGGGGTCGTGCGCGCGCGGGCGCGCCACCCGCACACGCGCCCGACGTGCGCGCCCGCGCGACCCCTCCGCCAGCGGAGCCGTCCGGCGATCACCGCGCACCTGGCGGTGCGCCGACGCCGGCCAACGGCGCCGAGGCCTCGACAACGCCCGACGCCGACCCGCTGGCCGGCGGTGCGCCCCATGTCGACGTCGACGCCGCGGTCGCGCCACCGGGCCCGGGCGCGCCGGTCGACCTTCGCCAAGGGGGGGAGCTGCGCAAGATCTTCGCCGAGGGTCGGGCGGTCATCGCCGCGGCGGAGGCACGCCGGCCCGACGTCTTCGGACCGAGCGGTCGGCGGATACGGCGGTGAGCGCGCTGCTCGAGTTCGTGCAGACGATGGCGGAGTGGCACCGGCGGCTGCTCGCGGCCGAGATCGACCGTGCGGAGCTGCTCGACCCCGAGGACGCCGCCCGGCGCGCGATCGCCCGCCTCCAGGAGCAGGTCGCGCAGCTGCAGGACATGGTGACCGTGGAGCGGCAGCGCCGGCGCCAGGCCCGAGGCGGAGCTGGCGGACGCGGAGCTGCGGCTTTCCGACGCGTTCGGACCGATCGGTCGGTCGGGAAAGCCCAGGCCGCACCACACCGGGCACGGGTAGGAAGGCCCCGTAACCATCCCGTGACGAGCGCAGCCCTTCCGTCCGCTCCAGTCGAGGCGCATGCTCCCGACTCACCGTTCATGGCACGCGTCGCAGCAAACGTCCCGTCTACGCCCACAGCGCCCCCCCAGGCGTCGCCGGCAGCTGCTCCGCCGGCGGCGCCCCAGCGCGCCCCCCAGCGCCGGATCGGAGTGACATGCACGCACTGCGGCTGGTCGGGCAGCCGACGGACCCGAGCAGGCCTCACCTGGCGCTGCCCGAAGTGCGGCCGCTCCAACGACGGGCCCACCGCCCTGGCTCGCCTCGCCGAGAAGCACGACGAGGAGCAGAAGCGCAAGCGGCGCGAGCAGGCGCAACAGCGGGAGCGTCGGGCCCAGTCGAGCGAGGGGGTGCGGCCGCCGGCTGGCGGGCGCCGGGCAGCCGCACCGCCCATCGTACCTCCGGCGCCCACTGCGCCTCCCCCCGACGAGCCGCAGGCGCGGGCAGGGGACACCCCGCGCCGCGGCTTCCTCGGGCGGCTGCTCGACGGTGAGCTGTGAAGCCGTGCAAGACGGAGTCATGCTCGCGCCCGGCGTCGCGGGACGGGAAGTGCTGCAGCTCCTGCGGCACCGAGCGGCGCCATTCGGGGGCCTGCGAGAAGCGTGCCCGCTTCTTGAGCCTCGAGATGGCGAAGGAGCCGACGTGAGCAGGGCCAGCGGCCGCGTCCGCGGCGGCGCGCTGCCGGCGTTCTGCTCGTCCTGCAGGGTCTACTACCGGCACCACCCGCCGGCGCGCTGCGTGCGCTGCGACACCCGGCTGACGCGAGGCCCGCGGTGAGCCTTCTCTACGTCGTCGCGTGCCTCGCGGTTGGGCTGTTCGCCTATGCCGTCATCGTCATGTGGGTCGAGCGCTGATGGCCACCTACGCCGACCCGTTCCCGCAGCAGTACTTGGGCGTGGTGACGCAGGCCTTCGGCGCGACGCCGGGGGAGTGGGGCGTCGACATCGGGCTGCCCAGCGGCACGCCGATCGAGGCGCCGTTCAGCGGCACCATCACGCACGAAGAGTCGCTGGGCGGCGCGGCCTGGGGCGACCGCATCCAGCTGAGCGGCGGTCCGCAGGGCGAGGCGATCGACATCGGCCACCTGCAGGCCTTCGCCGTCCCGGTCGGCACGCACGTCACCGCCGGCGAGGTGATCGGGATCTCCGGCGGCGGCCTCAACGACCCCAACCACGGCAACACGACCGGCCCGCACATCGAGTTCCAGCTGCAGCCGGGTGGAGGCAACCCCAACGTGAAGAGCACCTTCGCCGACCCGATGACGTACCTGCAGGGGCTCTACAGCGGTGGCCAGCCGTACGTGCCCGGCGTCGGCGGTCCCTCGTCGAGCGCTGGCACCCCGATCACCGGCGCCGACGTCGTGACGGGCAACACCAGCGCCGGCGCGGCCGGGGCGAGCGGCTACAGCTGGTGGGATCCGCGGGCCTGGTCCGCGTTCGCCGGCCAGGTGATCGGCGGCGCCGCCGGCGCCGGCGCCGGCGCGGTGGCCAGCGGCATCTTCACCGGCGTCGCGACGGGTGTGAGCGCCTTCGGCCAGGAGACCGTGGTGCCGTGGTTCCGCTCGCAGTGGCTGCCGCTCGTGGTTGGTGTCATCCTTGTCCTGATCTGGATGGGCGGCCCGCAGCGCATCACCGAGCAGATCTCCGGCAACATCAAGAGCGCCGCCGGCGCGGTGCCGGTGATCGCCGAGTGATGCGTGTCGTCGACGCCGTCGTCTGGACGCTCGAGCGCCATGGCGGCGTGACCGTGAGCCAGGTCTTCGAAGCTCCCAACGGGTTCGTCGCGGGGAGCCAGCGCTGCTTGGCTGCGATCCTCGAACCCGCGCCGTACGTCGACGTCGGGCCGCCGGGCGACCATCCCGTCGTTCGGCGCTTCCGCCTGGCGTCGGACTGATGCCCGACACGGCCATCGCGCAGGCGCCCGCGTCGCTGCTCAGCGACAAGGAGAAGCCACCGCCGCCGGCGCCGCAGCTGGTGACCGGCCAGTCCACAACGCCGGCGCCGGCGAGCGAGGCCTTCAGCGAGGAGTGGGTCAAGGCCTTCGTCGCCTACATCGGCACCACGGCGTACGAGGCGACCGGCTACGAGGAGATGCGCTTCTCGAGCTTCGAGCTGGCCATGCTGACGGCGCCGCTCACCAAGTTCCTCAACCGCACCGCGCCGGCGATGGCGGCGCGCGCGTTCCCTGGCCTGGTCGACGAGGACGACCCAACCCCGGTGATCCTCGCCGCGGTGATCCTGCTGATCGGGATCCGGCGCATCCTCGCCTTCCGACGTCGCCGGCGTGAGGAGCGCGAGAAGAAGGGGGCTACCCGCGCGCAGCGCCCCGCAGCTGCGGACGCCCCGCCGGCGCCGCCGGCGCAGCCCGACCTGCGCGTGATGGGCCCGGAGCCCAGCGCCGGCGCCGTGGCGCCGGAGTCGGCGCCGCCGGCGACCGGCATGACCGGAGAGATGACCGGCGGCTTCGTCGGCAACGGGAGACTTCGATGAGCATCACCCCCGAGCAGCTGCAGGCGATGATGGCCGACCCGCAGATGCGCGAACACCTGCAGGGCCTCGTCGACACCGCCGCCGCGGCGATCGAGGACGGCAACCTCAGCCTCATGGAGCTGCTGGCCCGCGACCACCCCGTCGGCGACGACGTCGTCACCGGCAGCTTCGAGCAGCTGACCGCGACCCTCGAGCCGCGCTGGGGCCGTCTCATGCGGTGGGTCGCCGCCCACCTGGCCACGCGGATCCCCGGCCAGGGCGAGGCGGTCCCGAAGGCGCTGCTGGAGTGGGCGCTCGGCATGTTCACCGCGGAGCTGGCCGCCAACCCCGAGCAGATGCGCTCGGACGTCCTGCTCCTGGTGCGCAAGGCCTGCGCCGAGCTCGAGGTGACGAGCGACGAGATCTACGCCGGCGACGGCACCGTGTTGCCGGTGCCCGAGGAACAAGGTGACACCGAGGAGGTGGAACATGGTGACGGCTGAGCACGAAACCCGTGCACAGGGTGACGTCGACGTCCGCGTGCGCTTCGGCGTTCTCGGCCTCTACGCCGGCATCCTGATCGGGATCGCCCTGATCAGCGCGCTCCGCTCGCGACGCGAGCAGCACCAGGAGATCTGGGCGCTGCAGGGCCGCGTGCGCGCCCTCGAGTGGCGGGTCCCGACCTACAAGGCGTGGGTCGACTTCCACGACCACCAGCACCGCGAGAAGCGTCACCTTGGCGACGGCGCGGTGCACGTGCACATGGTGACGGCCGAGCACGACAGCCGTCACCATGGTGACGTCCACCCGGTGACGGCGGGGGTGGCGCATGTCGACGCCTGAGCAGGACGAGCGTCACCAGGGTGACGCCCCGGAGGCCCCGGAGCGCTTGCTGGTGCCGCAGCCCGGCGACCTGGTGTGGGTGCCCAGCGAGCAAGCCGGCGTCTGCATCGTCGAGGGCACCACGTTCACCGGCGAGCTGCTGATCCGTTGGCCGGCGGGGGACGTGACGCGCAAGATCAAGGCGCACCAGGTCGAGGCCTGGCACCGCGCGGACTGGACGCGCTCGGCCGACTCGCCGTTCGACCTCAACGCCAAGCCGAAGGACGCCCTCGAGCAGCTCGCCGAGGCGGTGGCGAAGAAGATCACCCAGGGGCGTGGTCGTGCCTGAGCGCAAGGCCGAGGATCTCTTCTGGCTGGTCGGGGCGGCGATGGGTGCCGCGGCGGTCATCACGTCCATCGCCCACCGCATCCGCGCCGACCATCGCCGCGAGCACTGGCTCTACGAAGACCGGATGTCGGGGCACGAGAGCCGGCTCTACAAGCTGGAGCGGCGCGTCGCGGCGCATCGGAAGCAACGCCGTCACCGTGTGCTGCCCGACGCGGAGCGCCGTCACCATGTCGACGCCTGAGCCGATCCCGCTATGGCGTCGCGACGCGCGCGGAGCGCTGCTGAAACTGGTGATCGGGGTGACGCTGCTGGTGTGGGGGCTCCTGCAGTGGCTGCGCGCGCGTCGACTCCGCGCGGCGGCTTCCGCATGGACGGACTCCGAGCCAGCGGCCGAAGCCCGGGACACAACGCCCAGCACCTGATCCTCGAGGGCGGCTCGCAGATGGGCAAGACCGGGGTGGCCATCGAGCTGCTCCGCCCGCTGCGCAACCTGGTCATCGTCGACACCAAGCACGAGGGCGAGTTCGACGCGCTGGGCCCGGTGACGGAGGACCCCCTCGAGGTGCTCCGGCGGCCCGTGTGCATCTTTCACCCGCCGCGGGTGTGTCTGAAGCGGTGGAAGCGGGACTGGTCGGACCCGTGGTCGCTCCTCCTGCACTACGTGCTGACGGTGCGCGCGCGGACCGGGGTGACGCTCTACGTCGACGAGCTGCGCACCGCGATGCCGTTGGACCCGCACCCGCTGCTCGCCGACGCGGTCACCGAGGGCATGGGCAAGGGCGTGGGCGTCTGGGGCGGCACGCAGGGACCGTCGGGCGTCTTCCCGCCGATGCTCGACTTCGCGGTGTGGTGGCTGCTCTTCTGCATCCTGCCGGCACAGCAGCGCGGTGTCATCCAGTCGTCGATCGGGGTGCAGGTCTTCGACGAGCTGGCCGACCTGGAGCGGTTCCAGTTCCTGCTCTGGCGGCAGGGGTGGAAGCACACCACCGGGCCCTGGACCCGCGACGACGTGCGCCGTGCCATCCGGGGTGGGAAGGTGCTCGAGACCGCCGCGGCGCCGGCAACGGGTAACGGTCCGGTGACGTCGCCAGAGGCTGCGTCGGGCAACATGTTCCCGAGTGGCGATGGGTCACTTCGTGCGGAACATGGTGCCCAGGAGGGGGTCGCCGAGGCCGGGTAGCGTCGCGGCCATGCTTCGGATGTCGCACTGGCACACCTGGGCCGCGCTGGCGCTGGCGATCCTCCTGATCGGGTTCGTCCTTCACCAGATCGCCAACCGGGTCCCCGCCGTCAAGCGCGTCGTCACCGCCAGCTTCGGGAGCTAGGTCGAGTGCCCGCGCAGCCGGCGAACGTCCCGCAGTACCTGCCCCTCTTCATCCCGCCGTCGTTCCGACGCTTCACCCGGGTCGAGGGCCAGGTCGCCTACGCGGCCAACGGGCAGACCAACCCGCTGCGCATCGACCAGAGCGGCACCCTGCTCGGCCTGCTGGTGACCTTCAACGGCACCCTCACGACGGGCACCACCGCTCCGGTGCTCGCCGACTCGGCGCCGTACAGCATCGTCAAGTACGTGTCGCTCTCGGTGAGCGGCGGCGTCGGCCAGCAGTGCCAGGTGCCCGCCTACATCCTCAACATCGTCGAGCGCACGCGCGAGCAGGACTACACCGACGGGCCGTCGACGCCGGTGGCGGCGAGCACGGCCAACGCCTGGAGCTTCGACTTCCACGTGCCGGTGTGCGTCCGCGACGGCGAGATGTACGGCGGCTGGAGCGACCTGCTCGGCGCCATCTACACCGGCGACCCGGAGGTGACGGTCAACTTCTCGCTGATCTTCAACAGCGAGGCGACCATCATCACCAACCAGGGCGCGGCCAACGCCACGCTGGCGGGCACCTTCACCGTCACCAGCAGCAAGCTGGACACGCCGCTGCCGTCGGACAACCTCGGCCTGCTCACCGCCATCAGCTGGGTGCACCGGCTGCAGGAGGAGAAGGCCAACGTCGCCATCGCCGGCGCCGGCGTGCTGGCCATAGACGGCCTGCCCGTCTCGCAGCCCAAGGTCTACCTGCGGATCTGGGACAGCATCGTCAACAACGGGGCGCACGCCAACGGCGTCGTCGCCTCGATCGACGCGCAGTTCCAGGACATGGTCGACTTCGAGCAGGGGATCCCCGAGCAGGTGTGGCTCGCGCGGCAGCGCCGGCGCTACACCACGCCGCTGCCGGCAGGGACGTACTGCCTCGACTTCGCCAGCGGCAACACCCGCAACAGCTGGCAGCCGGTCGACCGGATCTCCATCTTCCGCATCACCCCGACGATCTCCGGCGTGGCCCTCACGGCGGCGGCGATCGCCCGCTACTCGGAGCACGTGGTCCCCTCGCCGCTCGCGGCGAAGTGGATGAACAAGGCCGCGCAGAACGGCAACCTGGCCAAGTGGTTCGCCTCCGGCCAGCAGGCCGCGGCGTAGCCCATGTCCATCGTCGTCGGCTCGCCGCAGGCGATGAGCGCGGCGGTGCTCGGCCCCACCGACCTGCCCACGCAGCAGGTCTGGAATCCCGCGCGCTACGCCGCCGAGCAGCAGACCGCCAACTCGCAGATGGGCTTCCTGCAGGGCCCCGACGGCATGAAGACGCTGCTCGTCTTCGCCATCGTGGGCATCGGCATCGTGCTGCTCGAGCGTCACCGCCAGCGGCACCACGGAGGCTAGGCCGTGGGCGGCATCAAGGGCCTGCTCATCTTCATCGTGCTGGTGCTCGCGCTGGTGGCCTTCATCAACCGCGGGCAGCTGTCGATCGGCACCACTCCCACCGGCGCGAACCTGCAGGTCGGCTACTACGGCCTGGTGAAGTAGGAGCGCCGCGCAGTGCTGAAGCTGGTGCTCGCGATCATCATCATCGGCGCGGTCCTGATCCTCTTCAAGCGCGTCTTCCCCAAGGCGGCGTAGTGGCCACCGACCCGAGCCTCGAAGAGCTCGAGCGGCTCTACGAGGCGGACGACCGCCGCACGTCGGCGCCGGCGACCAGGTCGACGTCGACGCCGGCGCGCAGCTCGTCGACCACCAGGTCGTCGACGTCGCCGCCGCGGCGCTCCAGCTCGTCGGCCGCGCAGCTGCTCGACAACCCCGGAGCACTCACCACGGGCAGCGGCTCCTCCCTGCAGGTCACCGGCATCGGCAAGGTGGCGCTGAGCTTCATCGTGCTGATGGTCGCGCTCGACGTCTTCGCGCGCAGCACCGGCCAGACCTTCACGTTGGACCTGCTGCACCCCACGCAGCTCTTCGGCGGCAGCGACCAGTCGGCGCAGCTGCCCAGCCTCACCTTCCCTGACCTGGTGAAGAACGGGACGTGGGCCACCCCGCCACCGCCCACGGCGACGTCGCCCGGTGGCGGCGGCCATAGCAACCAGAGCTGATGCCCGACGCTCCCGCTCCCACCAAGCACATCTCGATGGACGCCATGCTCGTCGCCGGCGCCAGCCTGCTCGGCGTCTTCCTGCTCATGCGCAGCAACTCGGCGAACGCCGCCGCGGCGGGACTGCAGCCGACGTCGGCGGCTCCCGTCGACGCCTCGGCGCTCGAGCAGGGGATCCTCAGCGATCCGGCCTTCTGGGCGACCCTCAGCCAGCAGCAGGCCTTCATGTCGCCTCCGCCGGCGGCGCCGTCGCCGGCGCCGACCGACTCGACGTCGCAACCGGCCTCGTCGATGCCCATGCCGCAGCCGAAGCCGGCGGCGCCGGACCCGACGTCGCTGCCGCACATCAACGCCGACCTGTTCCCGCACGCGCTGCCGGCGTCGGCAGGCCTGGCGGTGATCGGGGCCATCACTGGAGCGGGTGGTCAGTACAGCGGGCTCAACGTCGCCGGCGGCGTGCCGGTGTACGCCGAGACCGGCGGCCAGTGGGTCCAGGGTTTCAACGCCAAGGGGCTCCCGGTGGGGACGCCGATCGCGACGCTGTCGAGCTTCCACCAGTACGAAGTGCCCGGCCAGGTGACGGAGAACATCTGAATGAAGACCGCGCTGGCCAACCTCTCGCGTGGCCACATCGTTGTCGCCGCGGCGATCGCCGTCGCCTGCATCGGCTGCGACGTCGGCCTGGCGCTGAGCGGGCACGCCAACTCCACGGTGCTCGCCGTCGTCAACGGCTCCGGCGCGATGCTGCTCGGGCAGCTGCTCAACCTGGGCACCTCACAGTCGACCGCCGGCGCCGCCCAGCGCGCCGCCGCGGCCGTCGAGGACGTCGCCCACCAGGTCTTCAACGGCGGCCTCACGGCGGCCGTCGACGCGGCCCTCAACACGCCCACCGACCTGGCCGGCCGCGTCCGCCTCGTCGACGAAGAGGCCCTGGACACCGCGGTCCGCCGGAGCCTCAACAACATCCAGGAGGCCGCGGTGAAGGAGGCGCAGAAGAATGCCGCGTCGTAACCCCCGCACCGGCCGCTTCGAGAAGAGCGGCCACCACAAGCGGCATCACCGCCGCCGGAGAAAGTGACATGCCCGACCAGTTCTACCTCGACCTGCCCGGCGGCCAGGTCGTCGGCGACCCGGCCCCCGAGGGGGGCGTCAGCCTGTACTACAGCGGCCGCGGCGGCTTCCGCCTCGACGCCGAGCAGGCTGGCCAGCTGGCCGACTGGGTGCACGGCGTCCGCGTGCCCAAGCCGGCCGTGCCCGACGCGCCCGCACCCGACGCGTCCGGCGAGCCCGCTCCCCTGGCCCCTGCAGCGGCGACGCCGGCGGTGATCCAGGGCGGCCTGGCGGCTCCGGAGGCCCAGCCCCCGGCCGCGGCGTCGGAAGAGCCGCCCGCGGCGCCCCAGGGCGCCCAGGACGCCCCCGAGGCCCTGGTGACGGTGCAACTGACGCCCAACCAGCTCGTCCGGCTCCGGGGCCTGCTCGACCCCGTGAGCGAGATCCGGCCGGAGGCCTGAGGTGGCACCGTTCGGCGGCGTGGGCGCCTCCCTCGACGAGGGGGGCGCTCAGGGCCGCCTCTACGGCCCCCCGCTGGGAGCGCCGCCGACGGACGACCAGGACGCCTACGTCCGGCCAGCCCGGCGCCTGCAGCCGCGCGCCGTCGCCGTGCTGGCCGGCAGCCCGGCCCAGCCGGTGCAGCTCGCCGAGCTGAACACCGACCGCCGCAGCCTGACCGTCTCGAACGCGCTCGGCACGGCGACGGTGTGGATCGGCGATTCGCCCAACCTGCAGCCAGGCCCCGCCGCCGCCGCCAACAGCTTCCCCGTCGCCCCCGGGGCGACCGTGACCTGGGAGCCCCGCGAGTACGTGGGGCCCGTCTACGCCGTCCTCGCGCCCGGCGCAGCCGCTCAGGTCGTCTACGTCGCGGAGCTGGCCGGCTAAGGTGGACGCGTCGGCGCCGTCGCGGCCGCGCATCGCCAACGGCTACAAGCAGTCACACGGCGCGGCGATCGCCGGCTCGGGGACCATCGACGTCCTCAACCCCGTCGGCGCCGGCGGCGTGTACCTGAAGAAGCTGGTGATCATCGGGCCTGCCGGCGCGGCCGGATCGCAGCTGCTCCTCGAGTACGTGCAGCAGGTCCCCCACGGCCCGCTGCTCGAGTTTCCCATCCTCGGGCTCGACGCCTCGCAGGCGCTCAACGTCGTCACCGACCTCGACGAGCTCTTCGTGCCGCCCGGGTCGAGCGCACCGGTCGACATCCGCTTCTTCAACCCGGGCGGTGCGGCCACGGGTGCGCTGACGCTCTTCCTGTCGTGGTTCGACCCGCTCGCGCAGCCGGAGGCCTGAGATGCGCGTCAGCAACGGCCTGCTGGTTCTCCCACTCTCGCTGGGTGGCGGCGACAACCTGCAGCAGTTCGTGCCGACCACCGCGCAGGTGATGCTCGCGTCGATCGGCACCGCGGCGGCGCCCGACACGACGACCAACCCCACCGTCAAGGTCAACCGCACCATCAGCCTGCTGGTGGGCCAGGTGACCGGCGACGGCGCCGAGCAGGCCGCGGCGTTCTCCGCGCTGGCATCGGGCACCGCGACCAACCAGGTGCAGCCGGTGGGCGTGCGCGGCGGCGCCGACAACGCAGGGTCGAGCGATGCGACCGGCGTCTACGGCGAGGGACGCAGCACCGGCACCGGGAAGGGGATCGGCGGCTTCTTCAACGGCCAGGCACTGTCGCCGACGTGCCAGCCGAGCAACGGCGCCCAGGTGAACGTGAAGAACAACACCGGCGCAGACTGGAACGTCAACGCCGCAGGCTTCAGCGGCGGCGGCATCTGGCTCACCACCAACGGCAGCAACCTCGGCGGCGCCGCCATCGAGATCGGCAACGGCTTCGGCCAGCAGTTCGACGTCGGCCTGCACGCCAACAGCACCATCTCCGGCGGCTTCACCGGCGGGGTCAAGAGCGCCTTCGTTCGCGACGACAGCACCGCGGCGACGTCGATCCTCATCAACGGCACGCACGCCGCCGCGGCGATCGCCGTGGCCGCCGGCGCGGGGCCAACCCTGCTCGGTGGCACCGCGGCGCAGCAGTCCAACTCGCTGCTCGAGGTGCAGGCGCCCAACGCCAACCGTCCCTTCCTCGCCTGGTTCGGCAGCACTGCCTTCACCAACGCCTACCAGGTCGGCATCGGCAACCCGTCCGGGACCGGGAGCCTCTTCGTGAGCGGCGGCAGTGGGCAGGTCTTGACGGGATCCGCCGCCGGCGACGTCGGCCTCACCACCCGCACCGCGGGAAAGCGCGTCCTGCTCGGCGGCTCGGGGATCGTCGTCAGCGTCACGCAGGGCAACGCGCTCGGCTTCTTCGGCGCCGCCGAACAGACCAAGCAGACCGTCACCGGCTCGAAGGGCGGCAACGCCGCGCTCGCCTCACTGATGACCGCGCTCGCGGCCTACGGCATCGTCACCGACACCACGACGTAGAGGGGTCACGATGGACACCATCACCAAGCAACAGAAGGTCCTCCGCAGCCGCATCGCGCAGCTCGCCGACCAGCTCTTCGGCTTCGAGCTCGACGTCGCCACCGCGCGGGCGCAGCTGGAGGCCCTCGACGAGCTGCCCGACGGCGTCGAGGCCAAGGAGGACGAGCGCAGCGCCTACGAGGAGAACCTGCGCGTCGCGCAGATCAACGTCGCCGGCGCGACGCGGGTCAAGGCCTCCCTCGAGGAGATGCTCAAGCCGTGACGCGCACGATGGTCGACTCGACGGACGCCAACGCGCTGCCCGCGGGCACCACGATGGGCGCCGGCTACCTCGACGGCAGGTGGCCCAGCTACGCGCCAATGGTGAGGCGCTTCCCCACCGCGGTGCACGTGGCCATCGTGGTGTCCCCGATCGACGACGGCGACGTCGCCGACGTCGAGAACGGGGACCTCACGCCGGCGCAGCTGCCGGAGTGGGTGCAGGAGCGCCGCGCCGCGATCGACCGGCCCTGCGGCTACTGCAACCGGGACAACCTCGACGCCGTCGACCTGGCGCTCTTCGCCGCGGGGATCCCCGTCCACGCCGCGGTGCTGTGGGTGGCCACCCTCGACGGCACCGTGGTGAGCGGGCTCAGCCGCCACGGCTATGCCATCGTCGCCTGCCAGAACCGCAGCGCCGCGATGAACGCCGGCGACTACGACTCGAGCCTCGTCTTCGACGACACCTGGATGCCCTCGCCGGCGCCGCCAACGTCGTACCCGTCCACCCCGCTGCAAGGAGGCGGCATGCTCCGCGCCATCCTCATCACCACCGACCCCGCCGGCAACGGCTGGGACAACCAGTTCCGCCAGCGCTCCATCCCCTGGCCCGCCGTCACCGGGGGGCCCTTCCTCAACGGCACCGATCCCGACGTCGCCGCCGACGACCGCTACCCGCGGAGCGGCACCGTGCGCGCCCAGCAGCGCGACGGCCTGGCGCTCGTCGAGGTGATCGGGTGCGAGCCCAACACCACCCAGCTGGTGTTCCTGCCGACCTCGTCCTGATCGGAGACACGCCATGCCGCAGTACCAGATGGTCTACTGACCGATGGGTCAGCAAGCTCGACAGAAGGCCGAGCGGCGGGCGGTGCGGCGGATCGCCGACTGGCTCGCCGGCGCCGCCGACTCGCTGACGCCGGCGGAGATCCGCATGGCCGCCCGGCACCTCCGCGACGCCGTCGACGGCCGGCCGCTCGACCTCGGCGCCGTCGCCGACCTCAACCGCTCGGGGGAGTTCGTGACGACCGGAGCGCCCCCCGCCGCGCCGGCGTCCGCCGGCGGGGCAGCTCCTCGAGGCCGAGACGCTCCCGGATGAGCCGGGAGACGGTGAAGGGGTGCCACCGGCCGCCGGCGGGACCGGGCACGCCCTCGGCGTTGAGCTTCCGGGCGATCGCCGCCGCGGAGAGGCCGCCCTCGTAGTCGGCCACCAGCTCGTCGACGACCAGGTGGCCGACCAGGCGCGGTCGACCGCGAGGCCTTGGGGGGAGAGGCCGCACCCGAGAAGCCTACACAATATCGCCGGTTTATGTGTAACGCTGGCGCGAAGTGCTATTGTTCAGCACGCAGAATCCGGCGCGAGTGGGGGAGAGGGGCACCGTGAAGCTCGTGATCACCGTCGACTGGCAGCGCAGCGTCCCCGTCGCCGTCGACGAGGATCTCGAGCGCCGTCTCACCGCCGCGGCGGCGGCCCGGGAGAAGTCCCGCGTCGACGCCGACACCGTGCGCCGGGAGCAGCAGCTGAAGTGGCTCAACGAGCGCTTCGCCGAGATCTGGGCGGCCCTCGACCCGGGCCGCGCCGGCCGCCGGCGCCGCGTCGACTCCGCGCAGCGGGACCAGGAGCAGCTCCAGGAGGCGGTCGAGCGCCAGCGGCGGCGCCTCGACGTCGAGGATGGCCACCTCCGGGTGGGCGCGCTGCGGCGCCGGCGCGTCGCCTGAAGCCGTCGGGGCGTTGACTCCGCGGCCGGACTCGCTCGATGATGGCGCGCGAGCCCAGGTGTTGGGCTGGAGCCGGAGGTGTAAGAGGCACCCCCGGCCCCCGCAGTCGACCAGCCTTTAGAGGAGGCCGGGACCACGTTGCCCGAGCAGAACACTAGCACCTTTTTCGGCGTGCGCAACAGGGCCACAAGTCCTGATAATGCATATTCTCACGAACTACGTGCTAGAATCCCCTCATGCCCCGCCGAGCCACCCCGAGCAGCCGTCCCACCGCCCCGCATGCCCGCCGCATGCCCGCCTGGGCCGACCAGGTCCCGGGCCCCAGCGACGAGCTGCCCGACCAGCTCCAGCAGTTCCTCGACATGCTGCGCATCCAGCGCAACCGTCCGCTCACCACGGTGCGCGCCTACCGCCAGGACCTGGCCAAGTTCTGGGCCTTCTGCCGCCAGGCCGGCCTGCCCCGCGACGAGCTCGCCCAGAGCCTCGACCGCGGCCACCTGCAGCGCTACCAGATCGAGCTCGCCGAGGTCCTGCCCAACCCGCGCACCCGGGCCCGCGCCCTGGTCGGCCTGCGCCGCTTCCTGGCCTACGCCTACGACGAGGGCTGGACGCCCGCCGAGCTGAGCCGCCTGGTGCTGGTGCCGCGCTACGTCCTCGGCGACCCGCACCCGGTGCCGACGGCGAACGTCCCGCGGCTCCTCGACGCGCTGCCCACCGAGACGCTGCGCGACCTGCGCGACCGCGCCCTGGTCCACTTCCTGCTGGCCACCGGCTGCCGCATCTCGGAGGCCTGCGCCCTCGACCGCACCGAGGTCCGCCCGGAGGGCTTCCGCGTCCTCGGCAAGGGCGGCAAGCACCGCACCGTCTACCTCACAGACGAGGCCTGGGCGGCCGTCAGGGACTACCTGCAGCGCCGCGGTGACGACCACAGCCCCGCGCTGTGGATCAGCGTCGCCCATGCCGACATGCCCAAGGGGCAGGTGCTCCCCGGCAACCGGCTGACCACCGACGGTGCCCGCCGCGCCCTGGCCAACCTCCGCCGCCGCTTCCGCGACAGCGGCGTCTTCGACCTCATCGCCGAGCTGCGCAGTCCGCACGCCGCCCGCCACACCGCCGCCACCACGCTGCTGGAGGCGACCGACGGCGACGTCCGCCTGGTCCAGGAGGTGCTCGGCCACGCCACCCTGGAGACGCTGCGCGTCTACACGGAGATCACCGACCGGCGCAAGCGGGCCGCCTACCAGCGGCTGGGCACCTACCTGAAGGAGGTCGCCGAGGAGGCGCCGTCCTGAGCCCGGCTCAGTCGGGACCCGGCGGCGCCAGCTCCCGCCAGACGTTCCCGAGGTAGCGCATCGGGCCTGCGAAGCCCTCGGCGTGGCAGGCCAGCAGCTCGGCGCCGATCGCCGGGAACAGCGGCAGGTGGCCGAGGCCGCCGAGCGGGATCCAGGCGGCGTCGACGAGGCGGCCGTCGTAGCCGGGCCGCACGGTGCCCGCGCGGACGCCGGCGGCGAAGACGACGTGCACGATGTGCCTCCCCTCCCCCGCCTCGATGGATTCACAGACGAGAATCGGCCGGCCCACCTCCCCTTCCAGCCCGGTCTCCTCGAAGAGCTCGCGCCGGGCCGCCTCGACCATGGTCTCCCCCGGCTCGACCCCGCCGCCGGGCAGCAGCCAGTACTCGTTGCCGAGCTTGCGGTGCTGGACGAGCAGGACCCTCCCCTCCCCATCGACGGCGACACAGGCGGCCCGGATGCGGATCCCCACCGCGGCATTATCCCTGCCCCGCGGCGCTTGACTCCGCACATGCGTTCGTCCTAGAGTCGATCCACGAACGGACGTTTGGAGCACACCTCCCCATGATCGCCTACGACTACGCTCCCAGCCGTCGCGGCCTCCGCCGCTCCCGGCGCTCGCTGCGGCGCGACCCCCTCCTTGTCGCCGCCGCCGTCGCCTGCGCCGTCCTGCTCATGATGCTGCTCGGCCAGGTGGTCTACGGCGGCACGTCGGTCGGTGGACAGCAGGTGCAGGTCCAGTCCGGCCAGACGCTCTGGAGCATCGCCGCCCAGCGCTACCCCGGCGATGACGTGCGCGCCCGGGTCGACCAGATCGTCGCCGCCAACCACCTCTCCGGCGGCGCCGTCGAGGCCGGCCAGACCCTGGTGCTGCCCGCGCCCTGACGCCGGGTCAGCGCTGCCGCTGCCGGCGAGGAGCCCGCCGCGGACGCTCCTTCAGCGCACCGCTAGGGAACGGGCTCCGGACGGCCCCGCTCCCGCTCCCGGCGCCGGCGGACCGCGCCGTCATCCGGCGAGGGCTCCGGAACCGTGCGCCCGCGCCGCAGCATGTCGAGCCAGGCGGGCGTGCCGGGGGGCACCGGCTGCGGGCGGTCGCCGTCGCCGCCGTGGCCGCCGCCGTCGTCACCGTACTCGTCCTCGTGGCCGCCGGCGTCGAGCACCCGCCAGAGGACGACGCTGAAGGCGGCGAACAGGGCGAGCTTGCTGAGGATGGCCATCAGCGCGCCGGCCAGCTGCTGGTCGCCGAGGGCATCGAGGCCGGTGACCCGGGGCGCGGCCGCGTACGGCGCGTAGAAGGTGTGCTTGGCCAGCGCGAAGAGGAGCCCGGCGAAGGTCTGCGGGATGGTGGCCAGGAGGATGTAGCCGAGCTTGAAGAGCGAGCTCATGGTCCACGGGCCAGGCCCGGTGGGCTCGACGATGGCCCACCAGAACTGCACCGACACCGCGAAGAGCATGAGCTGCTGCAGCGCGTAGAGGGCCGGGTGGTCGAGTGACGCGCTGTAGAGGACGGGCGCATGCCAGCCGAAGAACACGAGGTTGACCGAGACGATGGCGCACGCCGGATGGACCAGCAGCCGGCCGGCCCGGCGCAGCGGCCCGGGGAGAGGGGCCGGGTCGCGCGGCAGCGCCAGGAGCAGGAGCGGCGGGGCGAATCCCATCACCAGGGTGACCTGGACGAGGTGGGCGGTCAGCAGGTAGTGCCCCGCCAGGGTCGCCACCGGCGAGACGAAGGCGACGCCGAGGAGGAGGAGCGCCGCGGCCAGAGCGAGCGCCCGCCAGCGCAGCTCCCTGCTCCCGTTCTCCGGTGGCCTGCGGCCCGCCAGACGGATGCGCCGGCCGACCACGACGGCGACGGCGACCAGGGTGATGACGAGGAGCGGGCTCCACTCGAAGTCCGACGGGGATGGCAGTCCCACCCGGTCACCGTAACAGGAAGGGAGAGGCTGTTCCAGACGCCCCGCCTCTCGCCACTCCCCGTCGATGCCCGCAATCGGGCACGATACGCACCGCACGCCCATGAGCACAGCGCAGACCACCCAGTACCAGTTCGCGACGCTGACCTCGAGCTCACCGGAGGCCGTCCTCGACGGCGTCGCCGGCATCGAGCTGCCCGAGAGCGTGTCGATCACCGAGCGCGGCGGCACCTACCTGGTGATCGGGCCGAGGCCGAGCGGCTACGACGCCCGTCTGGCCGTGGCGCTCAGCACCCTGCTGGTGCTGACCGTGCTGATCCTCAGCGCCTTCTCGGTCGTGCTCATCGCCTTCCTCCCCGCGGCGGCGGCCCCGCTGGTCCCCCTGCTGCTTCGCGACAGCAACGACCTCGGCGTCGGCGCGGTGCCCGAGGAGGACGGGACGACGCGGGTCACCGTGCACGGCCAGGCGCCGACCACCCTCACCGCGGCGCTCGACCTCTTCCTGTCGCGCCTGCCCGAGCCGCCCCCGCCACCGGGCCTCGACGGCAACGGTGCCGGGCCGCCCGCGGGCGTCGCCGCCGGGCCGGTGCGCGCCCCCGAGCCCACCGCCGCCGAGTGAGCGCGCCGCCGAACCGGTGCGCAGCACCGTGCCGCCGCCCCTCCTGGGCGGCTCCGTAGGATTGCCCGTCAGCGCAGCACAGGTTGGAGGAGCGCAGAGATGCAGGGTCTGATGATGGAGACCCCCCTGACCATCCCGGGTCTCATCGTCCCCCGAGCCGAGACCATCTTCGCCCGCACCCCGGTTGTGGCCAGGATCGGCCAGAACGAGGTGCGCACCAGCTGGGGCGAGGTGGCCCGCCGCTCCCGCCGCCTGGCCTCGGTGCTGCGCGACATGGGCGTCCGGCCAGGAGACCGGGTGGCCACCTTCGGCTGGAACACCCACTGGCACCTCGAGGCCTACCTCGGCATCCCCTCGATGGGCGCGGTGCTGCACACGCTGAACATCCGCCTCTTCGCCGACCAGGTCGCCTACATCGTCGACCACGCGGACGACTCCGTGGTCATCGCCGATCGCAGCCTGCTCCCGCTGTGGCGCCAGGTCGAGGCCAAGCTCAGCCGTCCCCGTCCGCTGATCGTCGCTCCCGACAGCGACGACACCTCGAACGACGGTGACGGCGTCGACTACGAGCAGGCGATCGCCGCCGCGCAGCCGATGGAATGGCCCGAGCTGGAGGAGAACACCGCGGCGGCGATGTGCTACACCAGCGGCACCACGGGCAACCCCAAGGGCGTCGTGTACAGCCACCGCAGCAGCGTGCTCCACTCGTTTGCGACGGCGATGTCAGGAACTCTGGGCATCGGGGCGCAGGACACGGTGTGCGCGATCGTGCCGATGTTCCACGCCAACTCCTGGGGGCTGCCGCACGCGGGCGCGATGGTGGGCGCCTCGCTGCTGCTCCCGGGGCGCGACCTGACGCCCGCCGCGATCTGCTCGCTGATCGCCGAGGAGCGCGCCACCGTCGCCGCCGGCGTGCCCACCATCTGGCTGGGCGTCCTCGACCACTGGCGCCGCGAGAAGCCCGACCTCTCCTCGCTGCGCACGGTGATCTGCGGCGGGTCGGCGGCCCCGGCCTCGCTGTGCAAGGCGTTCGAGGAGGAGATCGGCGTGCCCATCACCCACGCGTGGGGGATGACCGAGACCTCGCCGATCGGCAGCGTCTCCCGACTTCCGGTCGAAGCCGGCCAGAACCCGGACGACCGGACGAGGGAGTACTACAACACCTCGCAGGGCCGCTGGGTGCCGGGCGTCGTCGTCCGGGTCACCGGCGACGACGGCGAGGAGGTCCCCTGGGACGGCCAGACCATGGGCGAGATCTGGATCCGCGGCCCCTGGATCGCCCGGCAGTACTACGGCGATCCCGGTCCCGACCCGGCCAAGTTCAGCGACGGCTGGCTGCGCACCGGCGACGTCGCCACCGTCGACGAGCTCGGCTACCTGCGCATCGTCGACCGCACCAAGGACCTGGTCAAGTCGGGCGGCGAGTGGATCTCGTCGGTGGAGCTGGAGGGCCACATCATGGCCCACCC